>WNFN01180763.1_pt1 | contig 13773 bp, 14 predicted proteins | sample 5400161 | NCBI WGS metagenome assembly WNFN01 (sample SAMN13153353, study PRJNA577476) | soil metagenome | isolation source: 80 cm saprolite on Douglas fir-dominated hillslope | place: USA:California | collected 2013-09-17
ATCGTGTTCACCGTGATCCAGCCAGTGATGTTCGTGCTGATGTTCCGCTACGTGTTCGGCGGAGCGATCTCCGTACCAGGCATCAAGGGCGGTTACGTCAACTACCTGATGCCGGGGATCATCGGGCAGACCGCAGCGTTCGCGACGTTCGGCACGGCCATCGCGCTGGCCCAGGAGCTGAAGAAGGGCGTGATCGACCGGCTGCGGTCGATGCCCATGGCGCGCTCCGCGGTGCTGGCGGGCCGGCTGGTCGCCGACACCGCGCGGATGACGGTGACCATCCTGATCGTCATCGGCGTGGGTTACGCGGTCGGCTTCCGGTTCGAGAACGGCGTGGTCCCGGCGATCCTCATGGTCGTGCTCGCCGTGGTGTTCGGGGTGGCGATCTGCGTCATCGCGGCGTTCACCGGCCTGGCCATCGGGGACGAGGAGTCGGTGCAGGCGTTCGGGCTGATCTGGCTGTTCCCGATCACGTTCCTCAGCTCGGCGTTCGTGCCGATCGCGACCATGCCCGGCTGGCTGCAGGCGTTCGCCAACAACCAGCCGGTCACCTACGTCATCGACACCATGCGCGCGCTGGCGCTCGGCCACCTCCCGATCGAGGCGAACCTGTGGAAGAGCCTGGTGTGGCTGGCCGGGATCTTCATCGTCTTCTCGCCGCTCGCCGTCCGCGCCTACAAGCGCGCCAGCTGACCGGCCCATCGGGCGGCACGCGACGGTCACGGCGAGCCCGGAGCGGGTAAGCCAGCACCAGGCCGGGCCGGGGTCCGAGCCGGCCCGTGGCCGTACCCGGCGCGGCGGCAGCGGGCCACGATGGCGCGGCCGACGCTCGATTCGGCGGTCCGGAGCTACCGGAGCTCCCGGGGACACCGTCGCGAACCCATCCCAGTGTCAAGCAATTGCGCGCTGTTAGCGGTGGGCCAGCACTGCCCGATTACAACACGCTGGCTCGCGATTCGAGGTCAGGAGGCGGCGTGGGTTTTCTTCTCGGCTTCCTTCTCGAGCTTGTACTTGTGGTGCTGGGCGAGGATTAGCTCGTGGGTAGCACCGTGGTTGGGCACGCCCGGGTGGTGGTGCCTGCAGAGGATGTAGGGCGTCCCGTCCAGAGGATGGTGGCCGATGCGCCAGCAGCCCTTAGTGTGGCAGTTGACCTTGCGCACGCCGGTGTAGACGCCGATGCATACGGCACTGATCAGTGTGGCCTCACCCAGGTCGGAGCCGAAACCGGACCAGAAGTTGTAGTAGATGTCCGGTCCGCCATGGAGCGTCCCCGTGTGGACTGCGAACCAATGACGGACGTCGTTAAGGAAACCGATCATCAGTCCGATGACGAGGATTATGACGACGACGCCGATCACCCAGGCAACTTTGTTCCCAGAGCTGGTCGGGTCGAACTCCGGCGTCGGCACCGTGAAGGCATTGGCGGAGATCGCCCCGTCGCCGCCACCGCTCTGTGTCGGAGGGGCGGAGGGTTCGGTTCGCGGGGCAGAACTCGATGGCTCAGTCATGGCTCTCCGATCCCTGTGGTACGGCCCCCTATTTGGGGGCCCTGCACCCTGATCACGAGACGGGCCGCAGTGGCGACCTCAAAACCCTTGTGCGGGGCGGATAATGCGGGCCGTCGCGGTCGCGGTCGCCAGCACGTCGCCTGCCTCGTTTCTCAGTTCCCCGGCCAGAAACGCAATGGATCCACCCCGGTGCACGACCCGGCCCGTGCCGATGATCCGGCCCGGTGCGGCGGGCCGCAGGAAGCTGACCTTCAGCTCCAGGGTTGGCGCGAACTGGTCGGCATCCAACGTGGCCACGAGCGCGGGGCCGAGAGTGTCATCGAGCATCGCGGCGAGGAATCCGCCCTGCACGTTGCCCATCGGATTGCTAAAGCCCTCGTGGGCGTCGAAGAAGACCTCGATCTCGCCCCGGTCGGGCTCCACCCACGACAGCTTCCAGCCCAGCATCGCGGCGGCCGGGGGCGCAGGCAGCCGGCCCTCGAGAAATTCCCAGAACGGCCCGGACTTGGCCCGGCTCACCGGTGACTTGGTCATGACCGCCAGACTCGCACACGCCTGTGACAGTCCGAGCGGCGCTCGCGCGACGACGCGAAGGCGTTCGCGGAGCAGAGCGCGCCCGTCCCTCGCCGACGCTGAGCTGCCCACTCCGCCGCGGGTCGCCGGCTGCGCGGTCACGTCCTACGTCGTGTTCTGAGCCTGGTCGGCGTCGGGGACGCCGCGCGCACGCAGGAACTCTGCAACGGCGGCGCTGGGCGGCTTGGGGTCGTCGGCCGACAGCGTGATGCCCCCGATGGAGGCGCCGGCCTCGATCAGGGCCCGGACGGTGGCGACCCAGTCGGGGCGGGGGTTGCTCGCGGGCCGCTCCCCGCTGCCGACGGCGGCCCACTCCAGCGGGGTGCTGTCCCAGTGCGTATCGCGCGCCTCGACGTCGGCGCCGCGGTCGATCAGGAGCCGGACGCTGTCGGCGCTGCCGGCGTAGGCGGCGGTGTGCAGCGCCGTGTTCCCGTCTCCGCCGCGGGCCTCGATCGGGAAGCCCAGGTCGAGCATGAGGCGGACGGCGGCGGTGTGGCCTGCCTCGGAGGCGTGCTGGATCGCCTCGCCCTGCTGTTCGGCGGTGAGACGGCCGGGCAACCCGGCATCGCGCGCCACCTGCTGCCGCACGTCGGCGAGGTCGGCGCGCTGGCAGGCGGACAGGAACCGGTCGATGCTGGTGGCATCGTCGTCCGCGCCGTAGCGGCGCAGCAGCGCCGCCAGATCGGCCCGGCCCTGGGCGGTAGCCACGGCATGCGGCGAGCGCCCGTCCGGGCCGGGAGCGCCGGGCTCGGCGCCGCGGGCCAGCAGCAGTTCGACCAGCTCGGTAGAGCAGCCGGCGCTGACGGCCGCGTACACGGCGGCACTCGGCGTTCCGTCGTCGTTGACGTACCGGCGGGGATCGGCCCCGGCCTCGAGCAGCAGCCGCACCCCATCCAGGTCGTTGGTGCTGACCGGCGCGGCCAGCGCCTGCCTCGCGATCGCCGGCACGTCCGGCGCGTGCTCGAGCAGGAGCCGTAGGCACTGGTGGTCGTCGTCGCCGAACCCGGCCAGGTACAGGTCGTGGTCGGCGGGCACCGCGCCGCGCTCCAGCAGCAGCCGCGCGATCGCCGGGTTGGCCGCGCCGGCCACCGAGCAGCGCAGCGGGGTCCACTGGCCGGCCCTGGCCTGGAGGTCGGCCCCGGCGTCGAGGAGCAGCCGGGCCACGGCCAGCATCCCGTCCGCCCGGGCCGGGTCGAGGCGGTGCCACTGCGAGCCGCAAACCGCGTGCAGCGGAGTCCAGCCCGACCGGGCATCGGGCCGGGTCGCCAGGCCCGGGTCGCGCCCGATCTCCCGGCGCACGCGGCTGGCGTCGCCGAGGATCACCGCGGTGGCGAAGCTGTAGCCGGCCAGCTCCGGGGTGGCGGCCAGCATCCGGGCCGCGCGGCCGGTCCAGTCGCGGATGCTGGCCTCGCAGAATTCCTCGGCCATCCGGGCCAGGTCGGTGGTGCGGGCCTCGACCTCGGTTTTCAGCCTGGCCCAGCTCGCGAACCCGTACTCGCGGGCCACCGCCAGCTGCGCCGCGGCCAGGGTGAGCCGTTCGGACACCACCCGGATGCGGGCCGCCGAGCCAGTGTCCCCCGCTTGCGCGGCGCGCAGCAGGTTCCTGGCCTGGCGGCGCAGGTGATCGAGGCTGGGCCGAGACGGAAGGGTCGTCATGACGTCTCCTTCGCCGGCCCGCGGTCCGCACACCAGGCCGAGGAGATCGTCACGATCCGCCGAAGAGAAAGCAGAGGTGGACTGCATCCTGCCCGCGGACCCGGAGGCGCCCTCTCGCGCCTACCGCCAGCATAGTCCGGGCAGCGCGGTCAGAGTGTCTGGAAGTGGTAGCCCTCGCGCAGCAGCCGGGGCAGGACGACCCGCAGCGCCGCCACGGTCTGGGACCGGTTGCCGCCGCCGTCGTGCTCCAGGATGATCGACCCGGGCCGGGTCTTGCCCAGGATGTCGTTCACGATGCGGCGCACTCCCGGCCGTGCCCAGTCGCGAGGGTCGACGGACCAGTCCACCGGCAGCATTCTCATGTGCTCACACTGCGCGATCACGGTCGGCGTCCACACGCCGTAGGGCGCGCGAAACAGGGCGGGTTGCACGCCGGTCGCCGCATGGATCGCGTCACTGGCGCGGGCGAGCTCCCCGTGCACGCGGCGGGCGGGCATGCCCGCGAGGTCGGCATGGGTCCAGGTGTGATTGGCGATCCGGTGACCAGCCTCCGCGACCGCACGAGCGAGATAGGGGTAGGCCGCCACGTGCATGCCGATCATGGAGAACGTGGCGGTCACGTGGTACTCGGCCAGCACGTCAAGCACCTGCGGGGTGTAGACCGGGTTGGGGCCGTCGTCGATGGTCAGCGCGATCGCCTGGCCGGCGTCAGGGATGTAGTACAGCGGCTGGTCCGGCGGGCGGGCCTGGGCGCCGGGCGAGCGGGGTGCGCTGCCGCGAGCGCTGCCGCGGCGAGCGCCGTCGCGGCGAGCGCCGTGGCGGCGAGCGCCTTCGCCGCGAGCCGGCCCGTGGTTGGTCCCACCGCGATGAACGGGCCGAGGACCGTCGGGCCGGGGTCGCGCTAATCCCGGTACCGCGGCGCTGATCAGCGACATGCCGCCGACGGCCAGCAGCACCCGGCGGCGGTTAACGGCCGCGTCTCGATTGATCATCGGCACCAGCATGCAGGAAACATGCCGCGCGATCCGGCAGGTCCCGCGCCGTGTCGTGATATTTCTTATGGTCGCCGCCCGGCCCGGGTGCGGCGGCCGCCGCATCCGGCTACGCGTTCAGACCAGCAGCGCTGCCAACTGTGATACCAGGAAGCAGGACACCGTTAACGCGGGCCTCCGCCAGGTCACGGCGCTGGCAGCCCGCCGCCGGGATCTGCACAGGCTCACCTCCCGCGGCCTGCCCGACCTGGCGGACGAGGAAGTGATGCGCGCCGCATGGCAGCGGTAGCCACCCACCTGGCTGATACCAGCGCGCTAGCCCGGCTCCACCGGCCCGCGGTCGCGGCGGTGTTAGGCCCTCTCATCGAGGCCGGGCTGGTCGCAACGTGCGGTGTCATCGAGTTTGAACTCGGCTGGGCAACGCGCACGAGCAGCGAGTTCGATCAGGTCCGAGCGGACAGGAATGCGGGCTATGAGTGGCTGGCCACCCGCGACGAGGACTGGCATCGCGTGCTGCACGTGCAGGCCGCGCTGTGGCGCAGCGGACGGGTCAGAGCAGTGGGCTTCCCCGACCTGCTGATCGCCGCGGTTGCCGAACGGGAACGCGTCACGCTCGTTCACTACGACAGTGACTACGACCTGATCGCCGAGGTGACCGGACAGCTCATGCAGTGGGTCGTCACACCCGGCACCATGCCATAACGCCCGCGGCCGCCAACAGCGCGCCCCGCTCACGCATCACGCATGCTGAGAAGGAGTCCGCCGGCCAGCAGCGCCGCGGCGGCCCAGGCGGCCAGCACGCCCAGGCCCGCCCACGGGCTGATCGGCAGGCCGCGCAGGCCGGTGGTGGCCTGGATGGCCAGCCCGGCGGTCATCGGCCCGATCTGCTGGAGATGGCGGTACCAGTGCTGGTCATGGGCCAGCGCGGCGGCGATGATCGGGAACAGGTAGAGCAGGCCGAGCACCACCCCGATGGCCGCTGCGGAGTCCCGCACGGCGGCGGCGATGCCGAGACTGAGCAGCGCGATCAGGCCCAGGTAGAGGACCGAGCCGGCGGCGGCGCGCAGCACCGGCCCGTCGGCCAGGGACAGCAGCGGGAAGCCGTGCGCGGTGGTGAAGCCGTGGCCGGGCAGGATCAGCCGCCCGGCCAGCACCGATCCGAGCACGGCGATCGTGCCCGCGACCAGCACCAGCGCGGTGACGACGGCGGCCTTCGCGCCCAGAACGGTCCACCGGCGAGGCATCGCCGCGAAGGTAACCCGGATCATGCCGGTGCTGTACTCACCGCTGATCGCCAGCACGGCAAGGATGGCCACGACCGCCTGGCTGAGGTCCACCCCGGCGAGGACGATCTTGGCCGGATCCTGGCCGCAGCCCGCGACCTGGCAGGTCACCGCGCCCGCGGCGGCGCTGCCCACCGCCACGGTCAGCGCGATGACCGCGAGCAGCAGCCAGCAGGTCCCGGCAAGCGTGCGCGCCTTCGTCCATTCCGCGTGGAAGGCCAGGCTCACGCGTCCCTCCGGCGCAGCACGTAAGTCGCCAAGGCCAGGGCGAGCACGGCCCAGGCGCACAGCACCGCGAAACCGGCCCACGGCGCCAACGGATAGTAGCCCGCCGACGGCGCGTAGACGTTGTCGACCTGCGGGTACTGGATAACGGTCTGCTGGACGGCGAAGGCGGCGGCCGGGGTGACCCGCGCCACCCAGTCCGTGGGCCCCAGCGGCAGGATGGGCACCGCCACGGTGAGCAGGTAGGGCAGGACGATCACCACGATCACCGCGGCGACCGCTCCGGCGCCGCGCCGCAGCACGGTGCCCACGGCGAGGGCGATGACGGCGGCGATTGCGAGCACCGCGGCGGTGCCGACGATCACGCGCACCTCGGTGAGCGCGGTGACCGGCCAGACGTAGACGCCGTTGTCGCGAAGCACCCGCTGACCCTCGGTGACCACGACGGCGGCGCTGACCAGCCCGGCCACGAAGGTGACGGCGCCGATCACGACGGCCTTGGCGGCCAGGACCCGGCCGCGCCGCGGGGTCGCGGCGAGCGTGACGCGATGCGCGATCGTGACGCCGTTTCCCGCCGCCCCGGACACCGACGGCGCGATGTCGCCGGTCCCGCTCACGGTGAACCTGCCTGCCGTCTCCTGGAAAAACCCGGGCGAGTCGGCGGCGGGTCCGCCGGGGGCCCCGATGGCGCTGGCGGTCCAGGCGCCGCCCGTCCAGGTACCCCGGAGGCTGAGGTGGTCGAAGCCGCCGGTCGCCAGGCTGGGGCCGCCGCTCACGCTGGCCAGGTCCAGAGCCGTCTGCGAGTACTGCGGGGACGTGGCGAACAGGCCGCCCGGCACGGTCGATGCGAGCCCGGCCATGGTGGCGGCGCCGACCTTCGTCCAGTGCGTACCGTCGACGGAGTCGTAGCCGGTGAGCGTGCCGCCGGACCGGGTGAGCCGGAGCCAGCGCGGGGACGCGGCGGAAACGGAGCCGGCGAGACCAGGCACGTCCCCGGTGTAGTCGTACTGCATCCGCACCCCGTGACTGCCGGTGACCATCATCGCCGCGTACGCCGATCCCTGCCGGGTGCTCGCCCTGATGATGATCCCGGCCTTGGCCCACGGCACGAGGCCGTTGCGCATCCGTATCCCTCCGCCCGCTGAGCCTGCGCCCTGTGGGCCCCCGCCCCCGGAAAAATCGGGGAGCTGGCCGGTCAGCGAGGTCACCCGGACGGTGATGCTGCCGTTTCCGTCCAGTGGCTGGTGCACGAAGTAGAAGCTGTCCGTCACCGCTTCGCGGCCCGGCCCCACCGGGCCGGTGCACGATGCGACGTTGCAGGAACCGTGGCCGCCGGGAGACAGGCCGAGAGCCACGACCGCCAGCACCGCGACGATCATGCCGATGACCCAGCCGCGGACGGTCCTGAACTTGATCCACTCCGCCCGCAGCAGATGCGCGAACCCGTCGTGCCCGGTCTGCACCCCGGAGCGGTGGATTGTGGCCGTCATCGCGCCGCCTCCCCGGACCCAGGGGCAGGAGCGGCGGCCTGCCCTCCCGGGCTGGTGAGCCGGGCCGCCCGGAACTCCACCGCGTCCTGGGTCAGCCGCAGGTAGGCATCCTCCAGCGAGGCGCGGTGCGCCGACACCTCCGCGAACGGGACCGAGTTCTCGCCGAGAAGCACCACCACCCGTTCGGCTGAAAGACCAGAGATGCTGAGCGCGTCGGGACCCATGGGGGTGACGGAGGCCCCCGCGTGCCGCAGCGCCATCGCCGCCTTCTCCCGTGCGGCGGTGCGTACCGTGACCCGGTTCCCGGACGCGGCCGCGATCAGGTCACGCATGCTGGTGTCCGCGATCACGCGGCCGCGGCCGGCCACGACCACATGGTCCGCGGTGTCCTGCAGTTCGCTCATCAGGTGGCTGGAGACCAGCACGGCGCGGCCCTGGCCGGCCAGTGCTCGCAGGAAGCCGCGCATCCAGATGATGCCCTCGGGATCCATGCCGTTGAACGGCTCGTCCAGCATGAGGACCGGCGGGTCGCCGAGCAGCGCGGCGGCGATGCCGAGGCGCGCCTGGCGGTCAGGCCCTGCGAGTAGGCGAGCCAGAGCAGATGGTTGCGAGCGGACCTGCTCGGCTGCAGTGCGGCGGCGTCCAGCAGCGCCCCGACGTGGCTGAGCGGGTGCCGCAGGGTCGGGTACGGCCGCCCGCCGATCAGCGCGGTGCCCGAATCGGCCGCGTCCAGGCCGAGGATGACCCGCATCGTGGTGGATTTCCCTGCGCCATTCGGCCCGACGAAACCGGTGACCTGGCCGGGACGGACAGTGAACGTCATGCCGTCCAGGGCCTGCGTTGGGCCGTACCGCTTGCGGAGTTCGGTGACTTCGATCATGCCGACCAGTTCTACGCCGCGCCTGGTGTCAGCACGGTGCCGACGGCTGACACCGGGCTGACACCAGGTGGCCTGGGATGCTGAAACCATGAGAGTGCTGGTCGCCGAGGATTTCGAGATCCTCGCCAGGTCCATCGGAACCGGGCTGCGCCGGGAAGGCATGGCTGTCGACGTGGTCCTGGACGGGGACGACGCGCTGGAGCACCTGGCCACGACCCGGTACGACGTGGTGGTGCTGGACCGGGATCTGCCCGCCGTGCACGGCGACGAGGTCTGCCGCCGGATCGCAGCGGCCGGCGCCGGCAGCCGGGTGCTGATGCTGACCGCGGCCAGCACGATCCGGGACCGGGTTGAGGGCCTCGGGCTTGGCGCCGACGACTACCTGCCGAAGCCGTTTGACTTCGCCGAGCTGGTGGCCCGGGTCCGGGCGCTGGCCCGACGGTCCGGCCTGGCTCTGCCTCCGGTGCTCGTCGCCGGTGACCTGAGCCTCGACCCGGGCCGCAGGGTGGCGCAGCGCGGCGGGCGGCGGCTCGACCTCAGCCCGAAGGAGTTCGCCGTGCTGGAATGCCTGCTAGCCGCCGGGGGCCGGGTGGTCTCCGCCGAAGAGCTGCTGGAGCGGGTGTGGGACGAGATGGCCGATCCCTTCACGACCGCGGTGAAGAGCACGATCCGGCGGCTGCGGGCCAAGCTCGGCGACCCGCCGCTCATCGAGACCATCCGTGAGGGCGGGTACCGGATCGAGAACTCGTGATGGCATTCGGCACGCTGCGGACGCGGTTCGCGCTGTTGTACGCCGGAGCGTTCACGGTGTCGGGCCTGGTGGTGCTCGCGGTCGCGTTCTTTTCGACCCGGGCGACCGTGCACGTCGGCTCCACCGCGCCGCCAGTAGTCTCGCATCCGTTGGCTCTGGCCCTCGGGCAGGCCACCAGCGTCGCGGTGAGCCTGGCGGTGCTGGTGGTGCTGTCGGTGGCGTTCGGCTGGCTCGTCGCGGGCCGCCTGCTGCGTCCGGTGCGGGTGATCACGGCGACCGCGCGGGACATCTCCGCCAGCAACCTGAGCCGACGGCTGCGCCTTGGCCCCCGCGACGACGAGTTCACCCGGCTCGGGGAGACCCTGAACGACCTGTTCGGGCGGCTTGAGGGGTCCTTCCAGGCGCAGCGGCACTTCGTCGCCAACGCCTCGCATGAGCTGCGGACCCCGCTCACCGCCGAGCGGACCGTGCTGCAGGTGGCGCTCGCGGACCCGGAGGCCGACGCCGGTACGCTGCGGAACGCCTGCGAGGAGGTACTGGCGCTCGGCGAACAGCAGGAAAAGCTGATCGACGCGCTACTCACGCTCGCGAGCAGCGAACGCGGCATCGAGCGCGCCGAGCCCTTCGACGTGGCGGACATCGTCGCGACGGTGATCCGGGACGTCGAGATCGACGCCAGGCTCGGCCGCGCACCGGCCGAGGGTGATCCCCGGCTGGTGGAAAGCCTGGTGGCGAACCTTGTCGAGAACGCGGTCCGGCACAACGTGCCAGGCGGATGGGCCGAGATCGAGACCGGAACGGCGGACGGGCGGGCCATGGTCCGGGGCAGGAACAGCGGGCCGGTGATCCCGCCCGCCGAGGTTGACCGCCTATTCCAGCCGTTCCAGCGGCTCGGGGACGAGCGGGTACGGCGCGGGCAGGGCGGCCGCGGGCACGGCGGCGGGCACGGGCTCGGGCTGGCCATCGTCCGTGCCATCGCTGCCGCGCACGGCGCGGAACTCGCCGCGAGCCCGCAGCAAACGGGCGGCCTGGACATCACGGTGAGCTTCCCGCTCCGGTCCCATACCGGAAGGTTCCACATCAGCTAGCCCGGTGCCGTGCCCGGCCGCCGTCACATCGACCGCGGCCGGGCACGGTAGGGCAGAGGATGTTATCGGACGCCACGCGTCAGCTTGCGGTTAGCTCCGGCGGCGCCGACGAGCCGGGGCCGATCTCGGCCTTGAGCGCGGCAAGCTCCTTATCCACCTGGGCCGCCGACCCGGCCTCGTCGAGTTCCTTCTGGATGTCGTCGGTGTCTCCCCCGACGTCTTCGAGCACTCCGGACTGGAGCAGCTCGTCCACCGCGCCAGCCCGGGCCTGCATGGTGGCGATCTTGTCCTGGGCCCGCTGGATTTCCGTCCCCGGGTCGCCGAGGGTCCGGGAGATCCCCGCTGCGGTCTCGCCCACAGAGCTCTCGGCCTGCGCGGCGGTGTACTGGGCCTTCAGCACTTCCTTCTGCGTCCGGAAGTTGCTGACTCTCTTCTGCAGGGCATCGAGGGTCTGCTCGAGCTTTTCCTCCTGCTCGGTGAGCTGCTGATGCTGGGAGTCCATGGCGTCAATCTGTGCCTGCGCGGCGGCCTTGCGCGAGAGCGCCTCCCTGGCCAGATCCTCCTTGCCCTGGGACAGCGCCGCCCGGGCCTGGTCCTGGAGGTGGTCAGCCGAGTGCTGGAACTGCTGCTCCTGCAGCTCGATCTGCTTGCGCGACGCGGCGAGGTCGACGAGCCCGCGGCGGACCTGGGTGATCTGGTCGAGCATCTGCTCATAGGACAGATCGAGCATCTCGTCGGGCTTCTCGGCGGCGTCAAGCGCCTTGTTGGCCTTGGCCTGGAGTATGTCGTGCGCTCGCTGGAAGAGTGTCATGCCGGTCTGCTCCTCGTCGAGGGTGGCGGGGCCCGCAGCGATGCCGCTGCCAGGCCGGTTCGCGGCCGATGTCAGCGCTCGCGTCGGCACGTATGCTCCCGAGGCTACCGCCCTCGCCGGTCAGTCGTTCCTGCTGATAGCTACTCAACGGGTTATCGGGCAGCACTACCCCGGGCCACGGCGTCGAGGGCGGCGGCTCGAGCGCGGCGACCCGGTCCACGAGCTGCTCGCGCTCGATGAGGTCGAGATTCGCCAGGCCGACCGCGCACGCGGTGGGGTGAGCGGAGTAGGTATCACCGCGCCGAGCGGCGCGTAGCCCGAGGTCAGCCCCTTGGCCGTGGTAAGCGTGCGACCGGGAGATGATCACCTGCTTGCCCGGCTGGCCCGCCGCCCGCCAGTACGCCCGCGCGAGCTTCGCCGCGGTATCGATGGCATCCGACCCGCCGCCCGGCGTGAAGAAAACCCTGGCCCCCGCAACCGGGGCCAGGCCGGCGACCCGCCGGGCCAGCGCCTCGGCGGGCGGGTTGGAGAAGGGCTCGAACGTCTGGTAGGCGGCGAGCTGGCGCATCTGCGCCGCCGTTTCCTGCCGTCATTAACGGTCCTCTTCCTGGCTGGTTGTCGTCCGCTCCATCATCTCGCGGGTTGTCCGCAGGGGCGGGGGGTAGATTCCTGACAGTGAAGAAGCTTCTCGAGTTGCTGGTCTGCTTCCTGCATCCAATCGCCGTCGTTCTCATGTGGATCGACCTGGCCACCCGGCCCGGCATGAGTGCCGGCGCGAAGCTGGCATGGGGCATCTTCGGCCTCATCCCGCTGGTGCCGTTCCTCTACGTACTAACGGGCGGCGACCTGTGGTAACGCAGCCGCGCTCGTCAGGCTGAGGAAGTAACGCCCGCCGGGTCGCCTACCTCGCGAACCCGGCATACGACTGCGCTCTACGGTGGCTGCGATGCGTTTCGACGGTCTTGTACTTGCTGCCGCGCAAGGCGGCGGGGAGGTCGTGCCCGCTCGCGCCCAGATGGCGACCACCCTCGGGTTCCACATCATCCTGGCCTGCCTGGGGATCGCGCTGCCGACGATCGTCCTGATCGCCGAGTTCATCGGGCTGCGGCGGTCGAACGACGTGGCGCTGCTGCTCGCGCGGCGCTGGTCGCAGGCGATGGGGGTGCTGGTCGCGGTCGGCGCGGTCACCGGGACGGTGCTGTCGTTCGAGATGGGCCTGCTGTGGCCCGGCCTGATGCGCCGGTACGGGGCGGTGCTCGGGCTGCCGTTCGGGGTGGAGGGCCTGTTCTTCTTCCTGGAGGCCATCTTCACCGCGATCTACCTGTACGGCTGGCGGCGCCTGCCCGGCTGGGCGCACTTCTGGACCGGCGTGCCGATCGCGCTCAGCGGCATCTTCGGGGCGATGTCGGTGATCGCCGTGAACTCGTGGATGAACCAGCCGGGTGGCTTCACCGAGCGGGGCGGCCGGATCGTGTCCATGAACCCGTGGCAGGTTTATTTCAACCACGCGGCCCTGTATGAGATGCCGCACATGATCCTGGCTGCCTACATGGTCAGCGGGTTCACCGTGGCCGCGGTGTACGCGGCGGGCATCCTGCGCGGTCGGCGGGACCGCTACCACTACACCGGGTTCGCGATCCCGTTCGTGACGGCCGCGGTGATCACCCCGTTTCAGATCTTCGTCGGCGACACCGCGGCACGCGCTATCGCCCGCGATCAGCCGGTGAAGTTCGCGTCGATGGAATACGTCCAGCGCACGTCCCGGAATGTCCCGGAATGGCTGGGCGGCGTCTACGCGAACGGGCACATCTACGGGGGACTGAAGATCCCGGACATGGACTCGCTACTGGTCGGGTTCGGTCCCGGGACGAAGGTCACCGGGTGGGACAGCGTCCCGCCCTCCGGGCGGCCGCCGGCGGCATGGCTGATCCACCTGTGCTTCGACGCCATGGTCGGCCTGGGGTTCCTGCTCCTGCTCGCCGGGCTGTGGGCGCTCTACGTATGGTGGCGGCGCCGCCGGCTGCCGCGATCGCGGCTGTTCTGGCTGCTCGGCGCCGTGAGCGGGGTGGCCGCGATCGCCGCCATGGAGTGCGGCTGGGTGGTCACCGAGGTCGGCCGCCAGCCCTGGGTGGTCTACCGGCTGCAGACCACCGCGGCGGCGGCCACTGCCAACGGCGGAATCATCACCAGCCTGAGCCTCATCATTGTGCTCTACGCGGTCCTCGGCGCCGCGACGATCATCATCCTGCGGGCCCTGGCCCGGCGCTGGCGGCGCGGCGACGCCCCGGAGCCCGAGGTTCCCTACGGTCCGCCGCCGCAGCCCGGGAGGGCGGGGGGGCTGGCCGGAGGGTCGGTGCTCCGATGATCGCTGCCGCGGTCGGGGCCATCCTGCTCGCCACGATCACCCTGTACGCCATCCTGGGCGGCGCCGACTTCGGTGGCGGCCTGTGGGACCTGCTGGCCGGCGGAGACCGGCGCGGCCAGGCGCCGCGGCAGCTCATCGACTCCTCGATCAC
>WNFN01018089.1_pt1 | contig 13761 bp, 21 predicted proteins | sample 5400161 | NCBI WGS metagenome assembly WNFN01 (sample SAMN13153353, study PRJNA577476) | soil metagenome | isolation source: 80 cm saprolite on Douglas fir-dominated hillslope | place: USA:California | collected 2013-09-17
ATTCGTGGCAGCCACCCTGCGCTCCAAGCGCATCGGCTTCGACGTCGTCGAGCTGCACTCGGCGCACGGCTATCTGCTGCACCAGTTCCTGTCGCCGCTTTCCAACCGGCGCAAGGACGGGTACGGCACCAACCGGTTCAAATTCCCGCTGGAAGTCGCGGCCGCGGTGCGCGAGTCGTGGCCGAAGGAGCGCGCGCTTGGCGCACGGATCAGTGCGAACGATTACGCGGAAGGCGGCCTGGGACCCGACGACGCGGTCGCCTATGCGAAGGAGCTGAAGCGCATCGGCTTCGATTACGTGTGCGTCTCGAGCGGCTCGCTGGTGGCGAGCCAGAAGCTGCCGCCGGTGGTCGAGGGCTACCAGGTGCCGTTCGCCGAGAAAGTTAAGCGCAACGTCGACATCAGGGTGCGTGCCGTCGGGATGATCGCCGACCCTGAATACGCGGAGGAGGTGATCGCGAGCGGTAAGGCCGACATGGTCGCCCTCGCGCGTGCCTTCCTCGACGACCCGCGCTGGGTCTGGCACGCCGCCGAGCGCTACGGCATCAAGCTCGACTACCCGCCGCCTTACGCGCGCAGCCGCTTCGACCTGTGGCCCGGCGCGAAGCTCGCGCGTCCCGTGGAGGACGAATCGCAACTCGGATAGGCGAAGTCAGGAGAGCGGCGATGCGCATGCGCATTCATTCGATCCTTGGATTGGTCGCACTGCTGCTGTGTCCGCTTGCGGCCTCGTTTGCCGCGGATGCCAGCGCGACAAAAAAATATGCATTGCCGCAAAAGGGCAGTTTCGAGATGCAGGTGCCGAGCGTCTGGAACGACGAGCTCAGCCAGCCCCAGGGAGCGGTGCCACCGACGATCACGTTCCGGCCGCGGGACGGGAACGGCCTCGGGGTCCTGGTCACGCCGATCTGGCGAGCGCGCGCGGACCTTCCCGTCGCAACGAAGGACGCGATCAAGCAGGGCGTGCAGAGAGCGGCGGACGAGGCGAAGAAGCAAGCCGTCGAGAAGACGATTCCGGTGGTGGAGTTCGCGGGCTCGAGCGGCCCCGGCTTTTATTTCTCTGCGACCGACAAAGCCCCAAACCCGGGCGAGTACAAGTACCTGACGCAAGGCTTGCTGAATGTAGGTGAGTTGACGGTGACGTTCTCCATCCTCACGAACGACGGCCCGGAACAGGTCACGCAGGAGGCCTTGAATATGCTCAAGAGCGCCGTTCACGTACAGCCGTGACAGCTCTGATCAAGTGGATGTCTGCAGCAGCGCTGCTGTTGGCGCTGCCGGGCCACGCCGCGGATGTCATCGCCATCGTTGGCGCGACCGTGATTCATCCCGAGCGCGAGCTTCCCGCGGCGGTGGCGGCGAACAGCACCGTGATCATCTCGGGCAAGCGCATCGAGCGCATCGGACCGGCAGGCTCGACCAAAGTGCCGGCGGGTGCGGCGGTAATCGACGGCAAAGGCAAGTGGGTCGTTCCCGGCCTGATCGATGCGCACGTGCACTTCTTCCAGTCCGGCAATCTCTATACGCGTCCCGACGTCGCGGACTTCAACGCGGTGGTGCCTTATGCGAAGGAAGTCGAGCGCAACAAGGCGCGCCTGCCCGCGACGTTCAAGGTCTGGCTCGCGAGCGGCGTGACGAGCGTGGTCGACATCGGCGGGCCGATGTGGAATTTCGAGATGCGCGACGCGGCGCTGAAAAGCCCGGCGGCGCCGCGCGTCGCGGTCGCGGGCCCGCTGATTTCCATGATCGATCGTGTGAAGCTCGATCTCGGCGATCCGCCGATCATCAAGGTGAGCTCCGCCGACGAGGCGCGTGCGCTGGTCGCGCGCGAGCTTGCGCGCAAGCCCGATTTCATCAAGGTGTGGTTCATCCATCAGCCGGGCGACGATCTCGCGGCGCAGGAGGCGATCGTAAAAGCGACCGGCGATGCTGCCCATGCGGCCGGCGTGCGCCTCGCTGTGCACGCCACCGAGCTCATCGTCGCCAAGGCGTCGCTGCGCGCGGGGGCGGACTTTCTAGTGCATTCGGTGCAGGACGAAGCGGTCGACGAGGAATTCCTGGCGCTGGCGAAGAAGAACCGCGCGCTTTACTGCCCGACGCTCTTCGTCACCCTGGGCTACCGCTATGCGCTATCGAACACCTGGCAGCCGACCGAGGCCGAGCGGCGCTTGGCTGATCCGCAGATCGTCGCGGCGATGAGCGATCTGCAGCGCATTCCCAGCGATAAGGTGCCCGAGCGGGTGGCGAAGGCGATGAGCAAGCCCGTGGCGCCGGCGGTGACGCCGCTCGAGCTGCAAAACCTGCGCAAGGTCTGGGACGCGGGCATCACGGTCGTGATGGGGACCGACGCCGGCAACATCGGCACGCTGCACGGGCCCTCGGTATTTCGCGAAATGCCGCTCATGGTGCAGGCGGGCCTTACGCCGCTGCAGGTCCTGCGCTCGGCGACGGCGAACGGCGCCAAGGCGACGCGCCTGGAGCGCGAGATCGGCACGCTGGCCGCCGGCAAGCTCGCCGATGTCGTGATCCTCGATGCCGATCCGCTGGCCGATGTCGGCAACCTGAGCCGGATCCATCGCGTGATCAAGGACGGCAAGCTGTTCGTGCCGGACCAGTCGTCGCTCTTCATCGAGGATCTCACCTCGCCGGAAGTGAAGCAGGCCATCGCCGCCGGCAAGACCACCGCCATCTACTACGCCGGGAGCACCGAGCAGAACGGCCCGCACATGGCGCTCGGCAAGCACAATTTCGTCGCGCGCTACGTCGCCGGCCGGATCGCCGAGCAGCTCGGCAACGCGCTGGTCTACCCGGTGCTGCCGTTCGCGCCGACCGGCGAACACATGAAATTTCCCGGCACGGTGAACCTTTCGGACAAGACCTTCGGCGCGGTGGCGCAGGAGGTGGCGCAGAGCGCGATCGCGGCGGGATTCAAGCACGTCGTCCTGATGGGCGATCACGGCGGCGGCCAGGATGCGCTGAAGCAGGTGGCGAGCGCGCTCGACGGCAAAGGCGCGCGCGTGCACTACATCGGCGACGTCTACTTCCAATCCCAGGCGCCGCACGCGGGGGTCGAGGACACTTCCGAGCTCATGTTCATCGATCGCGACGGCAAGTGGATTCGCCGCGACAAGCTCGACTCGAAGGCCTCGGCCGAGCTGGGCAGGAAACTGGTGGAGAAAAAAGTGGACAGTGCGGTGGCGCAGATCAGGACGCTGGTGGGCAAGTGATGCAGCACTATGCGATTCCCGATTGGGTCAAGCAGCGCATCCTGCGCCGGCGGCCGACGCTGTTCGCGCACCAGCACATCGCGGCAAAGAAGAGCGCGCTGGTGGTGATCGACATGCAGAACTATTTCTGCGCTCCGGGTCAGCCGAACGAGACGCCGGCAGCACGCGAGATCGTCGGCAACATCAATCGCCTGGCGAAAGAAGTGCGCCAGGCCGGCGGCACGGTGATCTGGGTGCAGACCAGCTCGGCGCGGGCGCTCGAGCGCTGGGGGAAACACCACCGCCACATGCTCTCCGAGGAGCGCGCGGCGAAGCGCATTGCCGGCCTGGCGGAGGACTCGGAGGGCTTCGCGCTGTATCCGGGGCTCGATACGATGCCCGAGGATCTCTATGTGAAAAAGACGACCTACAGCGCGATGATCCGCGACTCGTCGAGCCTCGAGGACGAGATGCGCAGGCGCGGCATCGAGTCGCTGCTGATCGCCGGCACCACGACCAACGTGTGCTGCGAATCGACGGCGCGCGACGCGATGCTGCTCGATTACCGCGTCGTGGTCCTGTCCGATGCCACGGCGGCCACCACGCTCGAGGAGCACGTCGCGTCGCTCAACAACATCGCGCTCTACTTCGGCGACGTCATGACGGTAGACGAGGCGGCGGAGCGCTTGATAAAAGGCTAAGCATGGAACCCCATAAGGAACCCGACACGGCCAAGATCGCCGAGCTCGTGCGCCAGCTGCTGATCGAGCTCGGCGAGGACGTGAACCGCGAGGGGCTGTTGAAGACGCCGAGCCGCGTGGCGAAGGCGCTCACCTTCCTGACGCACGGCTACCGCGCCGACATGCACGAAGTGATCAACCAGGCGCTCTTTACCCAGACCACCGAGGGCATGGTGATCGTCAAGGACATCGAGCTCTACAGCATGTGCGAGCACCACATGCTGCCGTTCTTCGGCCGCTGCCACATCGGCTATATCCCGAACGGCAAGGTATTCGGCGTCTCGAAGCTCGCGCGCATGGTCGACGTGTTCGCGCGGCGCCTGCAGCTGCAGGAGCGGCTCACCGAGCAGATCTCGCAGGTGGTGATGGAGGAGGTCGGCGCCAAGGGCGTCGGCGTCATGATCGAGGCGCGCCACCTGTGCATGATGATGCGCGGCGTCGCGAAGCAGAACTCGACCATGGTCACCTCATCGGTGCTCGGCGTGTTCCGCGACAACCTCGCCACGCGCGAGGAGTTCCTCGGCCTCGCCGGCCGCCGCTCCTAATTCGGGGCCAGGGTCGTAATTATTGGGTGGTGCGAATCGGGGTCAGACATGACACGCAGCGCCGACTCGCGTGAGTACTCCGGCCCGTCGATGATGCGCCGGACGTACGACTCGTATGCGTCCGAGCCGGCAGGCCACTGCTCGAGAAAGCGTCGCTGCCAGGCGGCCTGGTCGTAGCGCACGGCAATCGCATCGATGAACAGCGCACGGCAGCGCACGCCATAGATCGATTCCGTGGGTGGTGTAAGCGCAATTCGCGTTGCCAGCCCGTAGCGCTCGCCGCGGAAGTTCGGCATGCCGGCGGCGCCGTTGTTGACCAGCACTTGGCCGGCGGCAAAGCGCTGGAGCACCGGCAGGCAGGTATGGCTCGAGGCGAAGACGTCGACGCCGGCCGCATCGAATGCTTCGCGCGCATTGAGTAAGCCGTCCTGGGTAGCGAGCGCTTCTTGCGAAAAGCCCCAGCCGGCGAGTGAATCGGCATCGCCGTGCACGATCGCGATGCGCGCATCGCCCACGCGCGCGACGAGATGCATCGGCAAAGCCCTGAGGGATGCCAGCGTGCGCGGCAAGCGCTCGGCGGTGGCGCGCAGGCGCTCGATGATCCGGTTCGAGCGCTGCACCGTGTCATCGCCGACCCAATCGGGATACCCGCAGCCGCAGCCCGCGCCGTCCTGCGGCGTGGCGAGCTCCGTTTCGACATTGCCGCGCGTGGCATGAAAGGCGAGCACCACATCGTTGATCCGGCCGAAATCGGCGGCCTCGACATCGAACCAGTGGAAGTCGCCGTTGAAGACGAGCGCTTTTGTGCCGCGGTCGGCTCCGTATGCCGCCAGCAAGGCGTCCAGTGCGAAAGGATTGCCATAGAGGCCGCCGGCGATCCAGAGGCTGTCGGCGTGCAGCCCGGGCTCGTTCCGCAAGGCGCGCGTACCGTAGCGATACGAAGTGGGGCAGCTCCTACCCGGACTGAGCATGCTTGCCCGCGCTCCAGCCGTGCGGCGCGAGAAACCGCTCGCCCACCGCCGCCGGTTCCTCTTCCAGCGGCGTGCCCAGGGTGTCGTTCCAGCGGTTCAAGAATCCGAAGGTCGAGATCACCGCAATGATCTCGACGATCTGCGTCTCGCTCCAATGCCTGCGCAGCGCGGCGAACATCTCGTCGGTGACGCCGTTGGGCACCGACGCGGCGGCGATGGTGAAGTCGAGCGCGACGCGCTCGGCCTCGCTGAACAGAGGACTCGTGCGGAACTCCCACACCGCGGCGAGCTTCTGCTCCTCGACGCCGAAGTGCAGCGCGCCGCCCGCGGTGTGCGCCATGCAGTAGCGGCAGCCGGCGGTGCGGCTTGCGACGTGCGCCACCAGCCGCTTGAAGCCCCGCTCGACCTCGCCGCCCGGCTCCCAGATCGAGGCCGTGAGCTGCGCCAGCGCGCGGGCGATCTTAGGCTTCCGTTGCAGGATGAGCATGCTGTTCGGCACGAAGCCGAGGTTCTTCTGCATCGCCTCGAACGCGTCCTTCAGCTCCGGCGTGTGCTCGACGGGCAGCGGCGCGATGCGCGGGGCGGGCTTCACTTTGTGCTCCATGGTCGTCTCCTCAGGTCGCCGCCTGCATCGGCGGACATTTCACGCTGCCATACGAACAGAACACGCAGCAGTCGCCGGGCTTCGGGCGCAGCATGGCCTTGCAGCCGGCGCATTCATAGAAGAACTGGCACGCGTCTATCGGCATGCGTTCCGTTTGCGCGGCGCCGCAGCGCGGGCAGGTGATGGTCGATTCGAGAACGGGCATTGCGGATTTGCGCCGCCGAGTCCAGAACTCGGTCGCGCTGGCGGCGACGAGGCCGGCGAACCCGGCGTAGACCAGCGCTTCGGAGCCCGCCCAGTATAGGCCGGCGAACACTGCGGCGCCGCTCGCGATCGCGCTGGCGAGCAGCCAGCCCTTGCGATGGCGCAGGTACGACAGGCCGTGGCCGATCACGGCGATGACCACGAGCGCCCGCGCGGCGAGGAAGAGTTGCGATTCATAGGCGCCGAACGCGCCGAGACCGAACAGCGCGCCGAGCAGCGCGAGCTTCGGAAAGCACACCGGGCAGGCCGCGGCCGCGATGACGGCACCTGTGCTGCCCAATTTTTCGAGCGCTGATTTCAGCTCAGGCGTCCCAGTCGATGCGCTCGCGCACCAGGCGGTCGATCTGCGTGGTCTTCGCCGCCGAAGGCGTCACGACCGCGTAGTAGCCGCGCCGCGTCGGCCGGGCGAGCGCGCTCCACTCGGCGTTGGTGGCGTGCTGGGTCGCGCCGAGCGGCTGGCCCGGCACGATGAGAAGCGTCGCGAGGCCCTCGGGCGTCTCGAACACGATGTGCAACCCAGTGCCGCTGTCGACCGGGCAGAGCTTCACGTAACGCACGGCGCCGAGCGGCGCCTTCAGGCGCGCGCCCGAGGCACGGAGCAGCTCGCCCAGGGCCTGCGCGTCCCCGGCATTCACTTTGTGGAAGGACTCCGGCTCCATCGCCACGTGCTCGATCGCCTGCCGAGCGTATTGCTCGGCCGGCGCAGGCCGGTACAGCATGGTCGACAGGCCTATGGCGATGGCGAGTACGACGCCGGCGGCGAGCGCCCAGACGCGCCATGCCGGGCGAGCGCCATGCACGCGCAACAGGATGCGGTCCGCCAGCCCTTCGGGCACCGCGGTCGCGAGCGTCCGCTCGAGGTCGCGCTCGGCCTCGTCGATGCTGCTCGCAAACGCGGCGCACGCGGCGCACTGCGCGGCGTGCGACTGCGCCTCAGGCGGCAGGCGGCGCGGGTCGGCGAGCTTTGCGCGGTGGAACTCGAGGCAGTTCATATGGCGCGTCTCTTTTTGTCCGGGAGGTCGTATTGCTTGCGCAGCGCCTGGCGCGCGCGCGTGAGGCGCGTCATCACCGCGCCTTCGGTCGTGCCGAGCATGGCCGCGATCTCCGCGCAGCTGAACCCGCCCAGCACTTGCAGGAGCAGCGGCTCGCGATAAGTCTCGGGCAGCAGGCTCACGAGCTGCGCGGTTTCGAGCTGCGACTCGACTGAAGGCAGGGCAGGCAGCTCGGCTTCGCCGACGGCGTCGATGTCCAGCGCCGGCTTGTTCCGCGAGAAGCTGCGCGCGAGCTCGTTCCGCATGATGGTGACGAGCCACGCCTTGGCCAGCGCCACGTCGCGCAGCTCCGCCCAGGATTTCCAGGCGCGCGCGAAGGTTTCCTGCACCACGTCCTCTGCAAGATGCCGATCGCGGCACAGCCACCAGGCGTAGCGATAGAGGTCGGCGCTATAGGCGCGGACGGCATGCTCGAAATGTGCAATGCGGCTGATGGACCTCTCCTTCCAGCGATTAGACACCCGTCGAGGGCCGATCCTTACAGCCGCCGTGTAAGGTTTGAGCGACGGCACGGGTCAACTGGATACCCGCCCCGTTCGGGGCACCACCGAGGAAGGAGACCTTTCGATGACCCGTTCGCTCGCCACCGCCACACTCGCCGCCGCCGTCGGCCTCGCGCTGGCCGCTTCCGCGCAGGCTCAGCAGCCGATGACCAAGGAGCAGAAGATGACCATGGAGCGCATGGTCAAGAACAATCTAGAGAAGTGCTACGGCGTCGCCGCGCGCGGCAAGAACGACTGCGCCGAAGGCGCGCATTCCTGCGTCGGCCAGTCGACGCGCGACCGCGAGCCGGATTCCTTTCTGCTCGTGCCGAAAGGCGATTGCCAGAAGCTCGCCGGGGGCAAGACCTCCGCGTGATTCCGGCGGCGGCCGGCGTGGGGTTGCGCTTCGCGCATCACCGCGCCGTGCTGGCCGAGCGTCCCGCCGCCGCGTGGTTCGAGGTGCATGCCGAGAACTACATGGGCGGCGGCAGGCCGCTCGCCTACCTGGAAGCGATCCGCCGCGACTATCCGGTCGCGTTGCACGGCGTTGCGCTCTCGCTCGGCAGCGCCGAAGGGCTCGACGCGCGCCACCTGCGGCGTCTCGCCGAACTTGCCGGGCGGATCGACCCCGCGCTCGTTTCCGAGCATCTCGCGTGGACGGCGAGCGGCGGCACGCATTTTCCCGATTTGCTGCCGCTGCCGCTCACCGAGGAGTCGCTCGGCGTCGTCTGCCGCAACGTGGAGCGGGCGCAGCAGGTCCTCGGCCGCCTCCTGCTCGAGAATCCATCGTCGTATCTGCGCTACCGCCATTCCACGATTCCCGAAGCGGAGTTCGTGGCCGCGATCGCGGCGCGCACTGGCTGCGGCATCCTGTGCGACGTCAACAATATCTACGTCAGCGCGTGCAACCACGGCTTCGATGCGCTCGCTTATCTGCGCGCGCTGCCGGCGCAGGCGGTCGCCGAGTTCCACCTCGCAGGGCACCGCTTGCGCAAGCTCGAGGACGGTCGCTCGATTCGCATCGACGATCACGGCTCGCGCGTCGCGCCCGAGGGGTGGGCGCTGTACGCCGAAGCGGGGACGCTCCTCGGACCGCGGCCGACGCTTCTGAAAACGGAGCGCGCCGATGCCTGCGCTGCTTGAGCTGCAGCGCGCCTTCGCCGGCGCGCTGGTCCAAGAGTACGAGCGGGGGGTCTGGGCGCATATCACCGAGGACGGCTTCAACGCCGCCGAGCGTCTGCGTATCTATCGCAACACCTGCCGCGCGACGCTCATCGAGACGCTGCGCATGACCTATCCGGCGGTCGAGCGGCTCGTCGGGCGCGAGTTCTTCGAGCACGTTGCCGCCAAGTTCGTCGAGCACCATCCGGCGCGCAGCGGCTACCTCAACGAGTATGGCGCCGAGTTCCCGGTTTTTCTCGCCGGCCTGGAAGCCGCGGGCGAGCTCCCTTATCTGGCGGATGTGGGACGCTTCGAATGGGCGCTCAGCGTCGCCGCAAACGCCGAGGACCGGCCGGTGCTCGACCCTGGCAATGCGCGAGGTCGATCTCACGAGTGGGCCGGTGCGCATCGTCGTGCACCGCGGCGCGAACGGCCTCGAAACCGAGCGCCTCTGCGCGCGCGCCTATGAGTTGGTCTCGCTGCTCTGCGCGGGCGAGCCGTTGGGCCGCGTCATCGAGGCGGCGCCCGAGCAGGCGCCGGTGCTGCTCGCCGAGCAGCTCGGCAAAGGCCGGCTGAGCGTGTTCACGATCGCCCGATGAAGCAGCTGCTGCGCCTGCGTTCCTGGCTCGAGTCGGTGCCTTACTCGGTGCTCGCGCTGCCGCTGCGCTTCAGCGTGGCATGGATCTTCTGGAACGCGGCGCAGGTCAAGCTGATCAACTGGCAGCGCACGCTCGAGCTGTTCACCGACGAGTACCGCGTGCCGCTGCTGCCGCCGGGACTCGCGGCAAGCATGGCGCTGTCGATCGAGATCGCTTGTCCCATTTTGCTGGTGCTCGGTCTATTCACGAGAGGCGCGGTGCTCGTGCTGCTCGGCATGACCGCGGTGATCCAGACCTTCGTCTATCCCGACGCCTGGCCAACGCACCTGCAATGGACGGCGATGATGCTCGTGCTGCTATGCCGCGGCGCGGGGAGTGTTGCCGTGGATCATTACTTGTGGCGCCGATACGCGGCTACCTATCAAGCGACATAACTCAGGAGGGATCATGGAGGCCGACGCGAGAATTCGTCTGTCGCTGCTGCTGCTGCGCATCGGCGTGTTCATCGTGATGCTGATGTGGACGCTCGACAAGCTGGTGCGCCCCGGCCATGCCGGCGGCATCTTCAAGAAGTTCTACGGCATCGATCTGGGCGGCCCGACGCTCTTCCAGGCACTCGGCGCGCTGGAGCTCCTGCTGCTCGCGCTCTTCGTCACCGGCACGGCCAAGCGCTTCAGCTACGGCGCGGTGCTCGTTTTGCACGCCGCGTCCACCGTCTCGTCGTATCGCCAATATCTGCAGCCATTCGACAATCTGCTGTTCTTCGCCGCCTGGCCGATGCTCGCGGCCTGCGCCGCGCTCTACCTGCTGCGCGATCTGGACACTTACACCGCTGCCTCTTTCACCAGGCGCTCGAGCACCTCGTAAGGCTGCGCACCGACCACGCCTTGCTTGCCGACGACGAACGTCGGAACGCCGGTGACGCCGTACTCGGCCGCTTTCTTCCAGTCGGCGTCGACCGCCGCGCGATGCGTGCGCCTCGTGATCACCTCGCGCGCCTTGTCGCCGGGCAGGCCGACGCTTTCGGCGATGCGCACCAGCTCGTCGGGATCGCCGACGTTGCGGCCGTCGACGAAATAGGCCTTGAAGAGCGCATCGTGGATCGCTTCGCCGCCGGGCTGCTCATCGGCCCAGGCACCGAGCTCCTGCGCGAGGCGGCTGTTGTAGGTCATGCTGCGCTCGCCGTAGGGCAGGCCCTCGGCGGCCATGCGCGCGCGCATCTGCGCCTGCATCTTCGGGATGTCGTAGCCGCGCCCGGCGAACATCTCCGCGAGGCTGCGCCCCTCGGCCGGCGTCTCAGGATGCAGCGGAAAATGGATCCACTTCACCTTGACGCCGTGCTCCCTCCTGAGCCGCTCAATACGCACGGTACTGAGATAGCACCAGGGTCAGACGTAGTCGCTGAAGATCTCGAGGACGACGGGCTGGCTCATGCCGGACAGCTTATCGCGATTCGCGGTAGCCTGGGTTTCAAGCGATCAACCGGAGAGAAGGAATCATGAGACTCATCCGTATCTGCGCATGGCTGCTCGCGGGCATGGTTCCCGCGGCATGGGCGGCCGATGGCCTAGTCGCGGTGCAGAGCGCGCATCCGCCCAAGGAGACCATCGACCGGTTCGAGAAGCTCGCCAAGGAGAAAGGCATGACGGTCTTTGCCCGCATCGATCACGCGGCCGGCGCTGCCAAGGTCGGCAAGTCGCTGCGACCCACGGAGCTGCTCATCTTCGGCAACCCGCAGGGCGGCACCCCGCTCATGGAATGCGCGCAGACCGCGGGCATCGATCTGCCGATGAAAGTCATGGCTTGGCAGGACGCCGCGGGACAGGCCTGGCTCGGCTACAACGACCCCGAGTGGATTGCGCGGCGGCACGAGGCGCCGGCTTGCAGCGCCGCGGGCAATCTGAAAAAGGCGCTCGCCGGGCTGGTGCACGCGGCGGCCGCCAAGTAAGCGCTACTTGCGCGCCTGCGCCTCGTAGAAGTTGATGAGCTTCACCACGTCGGCCGGATCGATGCGCCCGATCGGCCCGGAGCTGTAGGTGGACGAGCGCACCTTGCCTTGCGCGTCGAGCATGAACTCGGCGGGCTGGATGATGCCGCGGCGCTCTTCCCACCATGCGCCGATCTGATCCGCTTGCTCGCGCGTCACGCCATAGGCGACAGGGAAGGGCAGCTCCGCCGCCACTTCCTTCGCCTTGTCGAGCGGATCGACGCTTGCCGCGACCACCTTGGCGCCGAGCCCCTGGAGCTCGCCGTACTTGCCCGCGAAGCCGGCCAACTGCCGGCGACAGTACGGTCACCAGTGTCCGCGATAGAAGAGGATGATCTTGTAGCGGGCGTCGAGCCCGCCGGGCAGCTCGAGCGTGCCGCCTTCGACCAGCTTGAGCGTCAGCTTTGGAAAAACGTCGCCGCTGTCGAGCTTCGCTGCCATGGAATTTCTCCGATCATCTATTATTCTTGACGCCATGTCAGCCGTTTCGTTCGCCGGCGCCGATCTCCCGATCCGCGACGACCTCCTGGAGGCGCACGAGCGCGCCTGGGCGGCGATCGCCAGACCCGGAACCTGGCTCACCGGGAAGCAGCGCGGCGCCGCGGCCGCGGAGATTCGCCACGCCGCCGGCTGCGCGCTCTGCGCGCGCATTAAAGCCGCGCTTTCGCCCAACGCAGTGCCGGGAACGCACGACAGCATGGGTGAGCTGCCCCCGGCGGAAGTCGAGCTCGTGCATCGCGTGGTCAACGATCCGGGGCGCCTCTCCGAATCCTGGTTGCAATCGGTGCTCGCGCGCGGGCTCTCCGATGGAGAGTACGTCGAGATCGTCGGGCTCATCGCCATGGTGATGGTCCTCGACACCTGCCACCGCGCCCTCGGCCTCGCCGAGCGCGCGCTGCCCGCGCCGGTGGCCGGCGAGCCGAGCCGCTATCGTCCCGCCGGCGCGAAGAAGATGGCGGCGTGGCTGCCGTTGGTCGAGCCCGAGGACGCCACCGAGGCCGACGGCCCGATGTACCCGAGCCCGAAGGTGGGCTACATCTACCGCGGCCTTTCGCTCGTGCCGCAGTCGCTGCGCGACTACTGGGCGCTCGCCAACGAGCATTACCTGCCCGGCCAGTACGTCTACCAGTTCGACAAGTCGATTCGCGCGATCAGCCGGCCGCAGACCGAGATCCTCGCTGCGCGGGTCTCGTCGATGCACCAGTGCGTGTATTGAACGACGGCGCACTCCTACATGCTCCGTGAGAGCATGAAAATCGAAGGGCAGGGGGTGGATCTCGCGGGGCTCACGCGTGGCTCGAGCGCCGGCGTGGAGGTGCCGCACGCCGCCGAGCTGGTCGAGTTCGTCGAGGCGGTCGTCGCGCGCGATGCGCAGCGCACGGCGCGCGTGCGCGCCAGGCTGCGCTCGGGTCTCGGCGAAGCGGGACTGGTGGATGCCGCGGCGATCACCGCGGCATTTCACGGCTTCGTGCGCATCGCCGATGCCACCGGCATCCCCTACACCACCGCGGCCGGCGGCCGCGACGTGCCGGAGCTGCGCGAGGAAGCGGGCATCAACGAGTTCTACCGGGTGCGCGAGGCCTGAGGCGCGGCTGGCGGAAAAGAGTGGGAGTCGAACCCACCAGGGACCTCTAAAAGCCCCTCACTGGATTTGAAGTCCAGGCGCCCCACCGGGGTGCGAATCTCTTCCGGGATTTTTCAGCAGCACATGCGCGTCGCCCGCGCGGCGCGTGAATTTTATCCGATCGAAAAACTCGAGCACCTCGATCGCCAGGTTGCGGCCGATCTGCGAGCGGTCGCGGAAGGCCGCGGCGGTGATCGCGCCGCTCGCGCGCGCCTCCTCGGCGGCCATCTCTTCGAGCTTGCGCACCATCGCGGGAAGAAAGCAGCGCGTCTTCGACACACGCACCACCAGTCCATGGTGCGCGAGGCGCGAGAGCGCCGCTTCGAGCTTGCGCGGATCTTCGCCGATGGCGGTTGCCAGCTCCGCGATCGTCGGCGGACGCAGCGCGCCATGCTCCAGCACCGGGCGCGCTTTCTGCCATAGGCCGGCGTCGGCGGCGCTGAGCTCGGCGTGGTGGCCCGCGAGCCGCAGGCCGGCGCCTTCGCGCACGATGAGACCATCGCGCGCGAGCTCGTCGGCCACCATC
>WNFN01188546.1_pt1 | contig 13760 bp, 16 predicted proteins | sample 5400161 | NCBI WGS metagenome assembly WNFN01 (sample SAMN13153353, study PRJNA577476) | soil metagenome | isolation source: 80 cm saprolite on Douglas fir-dominated hillslope | place: USA:California | collected 2013-09-17
GTGTCGTCGTCCATGTTGAAGACGTTCAGGGGCATGCCGTTCTCCATGCACAGCGCGAGAGCCGTCGAATCCATCACGCGCAGGCGCCGCTCGATCGCCTCCATATGCGTGATCTGGGGAATGAACTTCGCGTCCGGGTCGATCGCCGGGTCCGCCGTGTAGACGCCTTCCACCCCGTTCTTGGCCATCAGGATGATCTCCGCGTGAATCTCCGCGGCGCGCAGCGCGGCGGCCGTGTCGGTGGTGAAGAACGGATTGCCCGTGCCCGCCGCGAAGATCACCACACGGCCCTTTTCCAGGTGTCGCATCGCGCGACGGCGGATGTAGGGCTCGGCGACCTCGGAGATGGCGAGCGCGGACTGCACCCGTGTGTTGGTGCCCATGTGCTCGAGGGCGTCCTGCAGCGGCAGCGCGTTGAGCACCGTCGCCAGCATCCCCATGTAATCGGCCGTCGCCCGGTCCATCCCCGCCGCGGCGCCCTTCATGCCGCGGTAGATGTTGCCGGCGCCGACGACGATCGCCACCTCGACGCCCTGCTGGTGAACTCCCGTCACCTGGCGCGCCACGGCCCGCACCCGCTCCGGGTCCGTGCCGTAGTCGAGCTCCCCCATCAGGGCCTCGCCCGAGAGCTTCACTATGCGGAAAGACGCGTCAGGAGGACGTGGATCGAGTGCGACAGGGAATGGAAGCCCCGCCCGCCCCGCGTCGCGTGCTTCGCACGCGAGCGAGCGAGGACGCAGCCGAGCGAAGCATCCACGTTCTACTGACCTACCGCGTAGCGGGTGAAGCGGCGAATCACGACGTTCTCGCCGGTCGTCGCCGTGAGCTCGTCGCGAAGCTGCTGGACCGTCTTGCCCTCGTGCTTGGGGTTGTGCATCTCCTGCTCTAGCAGCACGATCGTCGAGAGCCAGGAGTCGAGCTTGCCCGCGACGATTTTCTCCCGCACGTTCTCGGGCTTGTCGGCCGCTTCCTGCTCGTAGATACGCGTCTCCGCCTCGCGTGCCTGGAGCGGGACCTCCTCTCGGCTCACGTAGGCGACCGTCGGCGTGGCGGCGATCTGCAGGGCCACCTCGCGGGCGAATCCCGTGAAGTCCTCGTTCTTGGCCACGAAGTCGGTGTTGCAATCGACCTCGATCAGCACGCCGACGTTGTTGCCCGGATGGATGTAGGACTGGATCGTGCCCTCCGTGGCGGCGCGCTCGCCGAGATCCTGGATCTTCTTGCCCTGGCGGACGCGCAGTAGCTCGATCGCCTTCTCGGCGTCGCCGTCGGCCTCGATCAGCGCCTTCTTGGCGTCCATCATCCCCGCACCGGTGCGGTCGCGAAGGGCCTTCACATCCTTGGCTGAGACCTCCGTGGTACTCATTTCTGCTCCTCCGCGGCGGCCTGCCCGGCCGTCGCGCTCTCGTCGGTTGTCTCCGCGACCGCCACCGGCTCGGCCGGCGCCTGGTCCGGCTCGGGCGGCGCCTGCTCCGGCTCAGGCGGCGACTCGGGGGCGGCATCGGCGGGGGGCGATGCGGCGCTCGCGCCCTCCGCCTCCTCGCTTTCGGCGACCGTCTCGGCCGCTGCCGAGGTGACGTTGGCGGGCTGGCGCGCGTCGATCCCCGCGGTCAGCGGCGTGGCGGTCTCGCTGCCCTCCTCGAGCGTTGCCGGGTCGACGGGCGGCTGCACCGGCTGGCTCTCCGCGGAGGGCTGCTGGGCAGCCAACGCGGCGGCCGCCCTTTCGGCTACGGCTTTGTCCTCGGCCTCTTTGACAGCCTGTTCCTCGGCCTCGCGCTTGGCCTGTTCTTCGGCCTCGCGCTTGGCGCGCGCTTCGGCCTCGGCTTTGGCTTTTTCCTCGGCCTCCTTGCGGGCGCGTTCCTCCTCGGCGCGGAACACCGAATGGCCCTCGGAGACGACCTGGCCGACGGCCTGGGTGATCAGGGCGCAGGAACGGATCGCATCGTCGTTGCCGGGCACCACGAAGTCGATGCCGTCGGGGTCGCAGTTCGTGTCGACCAGGCCGATGATCGGGATCCGCAGGCGGCGCGCCTCTTTGACCGCGATCTCCTCGGTTTTGAGGTCGATCACGAACATCGCGTCGGGTACGCGCTGCATGTTCTTGACGCCGCCCAGGTTGGCTCGCAGCTTCGCGAGGTCGGCCTGCGCGGACATCCGCTCGCGCGTGGGCAGCAGCTCCAGCTGTCCCTCGGCCTCGTAGCGTTCGAGGTCGTGCAGCCGCCGGATGCGCTGGTTGATCGTCTGGAAGTTGGTCAGCAGGCCGCCGAGCCAGCGGTGGTTGACATATGGCATGTCAGCCGCCTCTGCGACGTCCTTGATCGTGTCGCGCGCCTGCTTCTTGGTGCCGACGAACAGCACCGTGCCGCCGCGATGCGCGAGCGTGCTGGCGAACTCCTGGGCCTGGGCGAGCAGGGCCTGCGTCTTGAGCAGGTCGATGATGTAGATGCCGCCGCGCTCGCCGAAAATGAAGCGGCGCATCTTGGGGTTCCAGCGGCGCGTCTGGTGACCGAAATGAACGCCGGCCTCCAGCAGCTCCGCGATTCCAACCTCAGCCACGGGCTACTCCCTTGTTTTTTGATTTCTGTTGAATCCGTACGCGGATGCGCGGACCCGATCGCATTCGTGGCGATCGGGCAGGGCCGCGATCCGTGCTCGCACGGGTCGAAGGTCCGAAACGAACCAATCAGGATATCCGACGAGGAGCTCAGCCGGCGGTGCGCGCACGCTCCAGAGCGTCCCGGAGATCGGCCGGGAGCGGCGAGCGGACCTCCAGGCGGTCGCCGCTGACCGGGTGCTCGAACGCGAGCCGGGTGGCGTGCAGGAACTGACGCTCGAGGCCGTAGAGGCCGGGTGTTCCGTACTCCGGGTCGCCGGCCACGGGATGCCCGATCGCCTGTAGGTGGACGCGGATCTGGTGGGTGCGGCCCGTCTCGAGGCGCAGGCTGAGCAGCGATGCCCCCGGCAGGGCGCGCTCGAGCGTGAAATGGGTGCGCGCCTCGCGAGCGCCCGCGCCGCCGACGGCCATTCGTGTGCGAACCCTCGGGTCGCGTCCCACGGGCGCGTCCACGGTGCCGCTGCGCGACGGCGGGCGGCCCTCCACGAGCGCCAGGTATTCGCGTTCGATCCGCCGCGCCGCGAGTGCTGCCTGCAGCTTGCGGTGGACATCATCGCTGCGCGCGACGACCATCAGGCCCGAGGTGTCGCGATCGAGGCGGTGGACGATCCCGGCGCGCTCGGCATCCCCGCCTGCCAGCAGCGGCGCGAGAAGTTGGGAGAGCGTGTCCTCGTGGTGGCCCCGGCCGGGGTGCACGACGAGCCCCGGGCCCTTGTCGATCACGATCAGGTGCTCGTCCTGGTAGGCGATCGAGAAGCCCTCAGGGACCTCCGGAGAGCTCATCGCGTCTCCTCGCCGGGCCCGCCTGCCGCCGCCTCCCCTTCGGGCCCCGGCTGCCCGGGCTGGGCCGGCTCTCCCCGAGGGTGCGCGCGCGAGCGATCGATCACGAACAACAGCAGGACGATGCCGATCGTGATCGAGGCGTCGGCGAGGTTGAAGGGCGGCCAGCCGAGGGGCAGCTTCACGAAGTCCGTCACGGAGCCGCCGCGCAGGCGGTCGACGACGTTGCCCACGGCCCCCCCGATGAGCATGCCCGTCGGCAGCCAGATCAGTGGCAGGCGGGCGTGCCGGGCGAAGTAGGCGAGCAGCACGAGCAGCGCGACGGCGATCAGGATCGTCACACCGACGTGGCTGCCGGGCAGGAACCCGAAGGCGACGCCGTGGTTGCGGGTGTTGACGAGCTCCACGCCCGGCAGGAACCGCTTTTCTTCCCCCGGCGTGATCGAGCTGCGGACCGCGCTCTTGGTCAGCTGGTCGACGGCCACGACGACAACCACGACAGCCAGGGCGGCGAGCCATGGGCGCCTTGCCGGCCCGGGGCGGCGCGCGCCGCGTTCTGCCGTCGTGGCCACGGGGGCCTCAGCCGTGGATCAGGTCGAGCACGATCACGCGGTTGACCACGTACAGCGTCAGCAGCGCGAGCAGCGGGCTGAAGTCCCAGCCGCCCATCCCGGGGATCAGCCTGCGGAACACCCGGAGGTAGGGCTCGCAGACATCGTGTAGGAACTGCAGGATCGCATTCGAGGTACGCGAGTAGGGCGGCCGGATGCCAGCGTTGAAGAGCAGCTGCACGACGATGTACAGGAAGATGATGATCCCGTAGACGTAGAGGATCGAGGACAGAATGTCCGCGATCTCCGTGCGGGCCGTCGCGAGCAGCACGGTCAGTCCTCGAGCACCGCGTCGAGCGCATCGCTGAACGCTGTCCGGATCCCGCCGCGCTCGAGCGCATCGAGGCCCCGCGCGGTCAGACCGCCCGGGGAGGCGACCTCGCGGCGGATCGCGACCGTGTCGTTGCCCCGCCGGCGCAGCAGCTCGGCGGTTCCGGCCAGCGTCTGCACGACCAGCGCCGCCCCCTGCGCCGCGGGGATGCCACGGCGCACACCGGCGTCGACCTGCGCCTCAGCGACCAGCGCCACATATGCGGGCGCGCAGGACATCAGCCCCATCGCCACGTCCACGAGCTTGTCGTCGAGCACCACCAGCGAGCCGAGCTCCGCGAACAGCTCGGCGACGGCCCGATCCGTGTCGGGGTCCTGCTCGGGGCCCGCGGCTCCTACGACGGCCCCCTGGCGAACCTCGACGGGCAGCGACGGAATGAAGCGGTAGACGGGACGCCCCGGGTACGCGCCCTTCAAGGCCGCCAGCGGCGTCGCGGCGAGGATCGATGCCACCGCGCGGGCATGCGGCGCCACCTCCGCGGCGACCACATCCAGCTGGGCGGGCTTGTGGCAGAGCACGACCAGATCAGCGCGCTCCGCGACCTCGGCGTTGCTCTCGAGCGCCTCCCCCCCGAGCTCCGCCACGAGCGCCTCGGCACGCTCGCGCAGGGGGTCGGAGCAGAGCACGGGACGACCCCAGCCGCGCGCCATCGCACGCGCCATGTTGCCGCTTCCGATCAGCCCGACTTGCATGGTCGGGTCAGGGTATCCGGCAGTCAGGTCGGTGCCTGCGTTTGCAGGGCATTTCTTTAGGGGGCGACCGGCGCATGCGCCGGTCGAGTGCCGGTACATGTACCGGCACTGCCGGTCCGCACATGTGCGGACCGTGGGGCGGCACATGTGCCGCCCCCAAAAGAGGGCCGCATACCCGATTCGGGCACTTCGCGGCCCTCCCGCCGGGACGGCCCTAATCGCGAGCGACGCGCATCGTGAGGTCCGAGGCCGCGCCAGCTCAGGACAACGGGCGTCAACCAAGCGGGTCTTAGGTTCGAGAGGCAAGCGAGACAAGGACGCAGGGAGCGAAGTGTGCTTTGCACACGAGCGACTGAGGACGCCGTCTCGCGCCGCCTATCGGACCTAAGACTGGTTGAAGAAGCCCTTCTCGATCAGCCTTGCCCGCTCCTCCGCGGAGATCTCGACGTTGCGGGGCGTGAGCATGAAGACCTTGTCTGCGATTCGCTGCATGCCGCCGTCGAGCGCGTAGGTGAGGCCGGAGGCGAAGTCGATGAGGCGCTTGGAGAGATCCGTCTCGGAGCTCTGCAGATTCAGGATCACGGGGATCGAGTCCTTGAACTTGTCGGCGATCTGCTGGGCGTCGTTGAAGGACTTGGGGACGACAAGGTGCACGCGCACGTCGCCGTTGGTTCGCGTCACGGGTTTCAGGACGGTGGTCGAGCGCCCGGAGCGGCGCCCGCCCGCGACGGCGGTGTCGGGGTCGTCGTCCTCGGCGAAGATGTCGTCGTACTCGTCCCGCCGTTTGCGCAGGCGGCGCACGTTCGGGCGCTCGCGGTATCGGTCCTCGATCTCAGCCTCGGGCGCTACCTCGTCCTCATAGTCGTCGTGATACTCCTCGGCGAGGCCGAAGTAAACGAGTGCGCTGTGCCAGGAATCGCGAAAACTCATGTTGGTGCGTGTTCGCCCGGCGAGCCGGTTTCCCTGCAGATGCTAGTAATCCGCCGGGCCCCGGGGGGTGGCTGGGCACTCAATCATATAGTCGCGTGCCGATCCGCACGATCGTCGCGCCCTCCTGGACCGCGACCAGGTAGTCCTGGGAGGTGCCCATCGAGAGCTCGGACAGGGCCCTTTCAGCGGCGAGATCGCGCAGGGCGGCGAACCACCGTCGGCTCTCCTCGGGCTCGGGCGAGAGCGGCGGCATCGTCATCAGGCCCGCGACGGGCAGCGGCGAGTCCTCGATGTAGGAGTCCAGCTCGCCCGGAGCGATGCCCGCCTTGCCCTGCTCGCCCGCCACGTTGACCTCCAACAGGATCCGCAGGCCGGGCCGCGCGAGGTCGGCGTGACGGCGCAGCTCCGCGAGCACCGAGCGGGAGGCCACGGAGTGAATCAGCGACACCAGCGGAGCGATGGCCCGCACGCGCCGGCTCTGCAGCTGCCCGATGAAGTGCCACTCGAACAGGTCGCCGTGGGCGGCGACCTTGCGCTCGAGGTCCTGTGCGCGATTCTCCCCGACCAGATCGACGCCGCCCGCTGCCAGCGCCGGCAGCTCCTCTGCCGGGAGGTACTTGGTCGCAGCCAACACCCGTATCCGGTCCTCCCCTGGGCGCCCCGCGGAGGCCGCTGACGCAGCGATCTCCTCGCGCACCGCGGCGAGGTTGGCGGCCACGCGCGGGGCCTGGAGCCCCTGGATCAGCTCAACCACGCGACCCCCGCCTGGCGCCCGGCCGCGGCGCCTTCGCGGCGGTGGGAGAAGAAACGCTCCTCGCAGATCGTGCAGCCGCCCAGGGCTCGCACCTCGGGTACGCCGGCATCGATCAGCCGCCGTGAGGCGATCGCCCGCAGGTCGATCGGCGCCCGCTCCTGGAGGCTGCTGTCGAGCGCGGCGTGCACCTCGGGGCCGACCTCGTAGCAGCAGGGACCGGCGCAGGGACCGAGCACCGCGACGAGCTGCTCGTGCGGGTCCGGCCGTCCGAGCCCCCGCACCGCGCGAACGCCGTTCTCGAGCACCCCTGCGGCGAGTCCCCGCCAGCCCGCATGAACCATCGCCACGGCGCCCTTGCAGGCGATCGCCACCGGCAGGCAGTCGGCGGCGAGCACCATCGCGCCGAGGCCCGGCAGCGGCGTGGCCTGCCCGTCGGCGTGCTCCAGCTCACCCGTCTCGGCTTCGCGGGCCGGCATCTCGGCGACGCTCGCCACGAAGTCGCCGTGGACCTGGTATCCGCGGGCAAGGCGGCTGAGCCCGACGCGCTCGCGCAGGCGTGCTCGGGCCTCGCCTCCCCGCTCGGAGTCGCGCCCGGAGACGCTCGACATGTTGCCGTCGCTGCGGTCGCTGAACGCGACACCGCCGGCGGGCAGCGCGGCGGTGAGCTCCTCGCTCACAGCTCCCCCTCCTCGATCTCCGTCTCGAGCGCCCAGCGGAGCTCCTCCTCCGGGGTTGGCAGTCCGCCTTCGCGCTTGCGCCGCAGCGCCGCGCCGAGCCGTGCTCCCAGCTCCGGGCCCTCGGGCACCCCCGCTGCGATCAGGTCGTGGCCGTCGATCGCGAGCGCGATGTGGCGCTGAGCGGTGAGCCACTCGCGAGCGCTCGCCGCCGCCTGCTCGCTGTCGCGCCCCGCGAGGGCGCCGGCGACGGCCACAGCCTCGACCGGAGCACCGTCCAGCAGCGCGTACCCCGCCGCCGGGCCGGGCGCCTCCATCAGGCCTCGGGCGAGCCGCGCGATGCCCTTCACACCGAGCGCCTGCTTCGCCAGCTCGGCGGGGATTTCGAGCTCGTTCATGCGGGCCAAAACGAGCGCGTCTGACCTCTCGGCCTCGGCGCCGTGGAAGGCGACGGCGAGAAGCAGCAGGTCGCGGGCTCCATCGGCGGGCAGCAGCGCTTCTGCCTCGGCGGCGAGAGCATCGTCGAAGGGCGCGGGCAGATCGAGCGCGGCGAGGACGCCCAGCTCGTCGAAAGCCCGCAGCGCGGCGCGCCCGTCGGCTTCGCGGACCGCGAGCAGCAGCTCGGCTCCTGCGCGCCCACCCGAGACGGTGCGCAGTGCGCCGGACTCGATCGCGCGCTCGGCGAGGCGCCGCGTCGCGGGATCGATCTCGAATCCGAGCCGCGCCCAGTAGCGGGCCAGGCGCATGATCCGAGTGGGATCGTCGCTGAAGCTGCGCTCGTGCAGGACGCGCAGCGTCCCGGCGGCGAGGTCCTCGAGCGCACCGTCGACCATCCTCGGTCGTCCGCGCTCGGCGCCGGCGAGGGGCAGCGAGATCGCGTTGACGGTGAAGTCGCGGCGGGCCAGATCCTCCTCGACCGTCCCCGGCCGGACCTCCGGCAGGGCACCCGGGGCAGGGTAGGACTCGGCGCGCAGCTCGGCGATGTCGACCCTGCCGTAGTCCCACGCGATGGAGGCCGTTCCGAAGCGGTCGTGCAGCAGCGGCGCGACGGGGTGCCCGTAGGCACGCTCGCTGGGCGAGAGCGATGCTGCGAGCGAGGCGGCGAGGCCGGCCGAGTCGCCTGCGACGGTCACGTCCAGCTCGCGCGGCCAATGGCCGAGCAGCAGATCGCGGACGGAGCCGCCGACGAGTGCGATGTCCTCCCGCCGCCGGGCCTGGGCCAGCAGCTCGGGGCCGCCGGGGAGGGTCTGCAGCCGCTCGAGCGCCGCCGCGCCGTCGCGGACCGCACGGGTGCGGCTCACGTGCGCCTCACCGCGATGCCGGCGGCCTCGAGGTGGTCCTTGGCCTGCGCGATCGTGTAGCGGCCGTAGTGGAAGATCGAGGCGCAGAGCACCGCATCAGCGCCCGCCCGCAGCGCGTCGGCGAGGTGCTCGAGCTCGCCCGCGCCCCCGGAGGCGATCACGGGCACCCCGACCTCCTCGCTGACGGCGGCCGTCAGCCCAAGGTCGTAGCCGTCGCTCGTGCCGTCCCTGTCCATGCTCGTCAGCAGGATCTCCCCCGCCCCGCGCTCGACCGCCTCCCGAGCCCACTCCACGGCGTCGCGGCCGGCGGGCCTGCGCCCGCCCGCGACGTATGCGTCCCAGCCGTCGTCGCCGGGGCGCTCCTTCGCGTCGATCGCAAGCACCACGCACTGCGCGCCGAACACCTCGGCGAGCTCGGCGATCAGCTCGGGGCGGGCGAGCGCGGCCGAGTTCACCGAGACCTTGTCGGCTCCCGCGTCCAGCACCGCCTGTGCGTCGGCCACCGAGCGCACACCGCCGCCGATCGTGAAGGGAACGAAGACCTCGTCGGCTGTGCTGCGGGCGAGCCGCGCGATCGTGTCGCGCTTCTCGTGCGTCGCCGTGATGTCGAGGAAGACGAGCTCGTCGGCCCCCTCGCGGTCGTAATGGGCGGCGAGCTCGACCGGGTCGCCGGCGTCGCGGATGTCGACGAATTCGATGCCCTTGACGACGCGCCCGCCGTCGACGTCCAGGCAGGGGATCACGCGCTTGTAGTGCACGGCCCCACGGTAGCTCTCAGGGCGCGAGTGCCGCGAGGGCCTCACCGACGGTGAATCGCCGCTCGTACAGCGCCTTGCCGACGATCACCCCCTCGAGGCCGGTCAGGCCGAGCTCGGTACGCAGCGAGGCGAGCCCCTGCAGGTCGGCGAGCGAGCCGATCCCGCCGGAGAAGATCAGCTCCCCTGCTCCGGCCTCACGCGCGACGTCCGCGACCTCCTCGCGGTTGGCGCCGGCAAGGGTGCCGTCCTGATCGATGTTCGTAAACACGAAACGGCGGACGCCTTGCTCCCGCAGCGCCGCGAAGGCGTCGCGGGCGCGAAGCTCGCTGGTCTGCGCCCATCCGTGCGTCGCGACGAACCCCCCGCGGACGTCCACGCCGACGGCGATCCGCTCGGGACCGTTCTCCGCGAGGGCCTCGCCGAGCATCGCCGGCGCTGTGAAGGCGGCGGTGCCGATCACCACGCGCGAGGCGCCCGCCGCGAGCGCCTCGGCGACCGCGCCGCTGCTGCGCAAGCCGCCCCCGTACTGCACGGGCACGCCGCTCTCGGCGGCGATCCGCCGCAGCTGCTCGATGTTCACCGGCTTTCCCGCGCGAGCGCCGTCGAGGTCCACCACGTGCAGCCACTCGGCGCCCTCGCGGACCCACTTGAGCGCCGCGTCCAGCGGGTCGGCATCGTAGACGGTGCTCGCGTCGAAGTCGCCCTTCAGCAGCCGCACTGCGCTGCCCTCGAGGATGTCGATCGCCGGGTAGAGCCTCACCGCTTGCCTGTGACCTTCAGGGAGTGCCGCTCAGGGCCGGGCCGTCGCCCGCAGAGCCGCGCCGGCAGGCATCGCAGCCTCGTCACCGGCGCAGAGGCGAACGAAGTTCGCGAGCATCCGCAGCCCCGCGGCGGAGGACTTCTCGGGGTGGAACTGGACGCCGTAGAAGGAGCCCCGGTGGACGGCGGTGGCGAAAGACTCGCCGTACTCGGCGGTGCCGAGCACGTCGGCGGAGTCCGCTGGACGGGGTGCGTAGGAGTGGACGTGGTAGAAGGCGCAGCGCTCCGGCAGGCCATCGGCCAGCGGCGCGGCGGGCTGTGAGAAGGCGACCTCCGTCCAGCCGATGTGCGGCAGCTTCAGCCCGCCGCTCTGCAACGCGGTGACCGTGCCGGGAACGATGCCGAGGCCCTCTGCGCCCCCGAGCTCCGCGGAGGAATCGAAGGCGAGCTGCATGCCGAGGCAGATGCCCAGCATCGGCGTGCCCTCGCCGGCACGCTCACGGATCAGCTCGGCGAGGCCCAGCGAGCGGAGGTTCTCCATCGCCCTTGGGAATGCGCCGACGCCCGGCACGACGAGGCCGGCGGCGGCCGACAGGGAGCGGGGGTCCGAGCTCAAGAGCGGACGGGCGCCGACGTGCGCGAGCGCCTTCTCGACCGAGCGGCGGTTACCCATGCCGTAGTCGACGATCCCGATCTGCGGGCTCATGGCCTGCGCCTCGCCGCGTCCTCAGTCGCTTGTGTGCAGAGCACACGGCGCGGGTGGGCGGGTCCCGGTCCTTGCGAGGCTTGACCCTGACTCCGCAGACAGTTCGTATTCATGACGTCAGCGTCCCCTTCGTGCTCGGCACGCCCTGCTCGGTGGGGTCGATCGTGACGGCCTCGCGTAGGGCCCGGGCGAAGGACTTGAAGGCGGCCTCGATCATGTGGTGGGCGTTGCTGCCGACTTCGACGCGCAGGTGCAATGTGAGCTTCGCGGCGTTGGCCAGGGCGCGGAAGAACTCCTCGGTCAGCTCGTGGTCGAAGCCGCCGGTGGAGCCGGGCGGCAGGTCGGCCTCGAAGACGGTGAAGGGACGGCCCGAGATGTCGAGGGCGCAGCTCGCTCGGGCCTCGTCCATCGGCACGGTCGCGGAGCCATAGCGAACGATGCCGGCGCGGTCCCCGAGCGCGCGGTCGAGGGCCTGGCCGAGGACGATGGCCGTGTCCTCGGCAGTGTGGTGGGCGCCCGTCTGCAGGTCGCCGGATACGGCGACGCCGAGGTCGACGTGGCCGTGGCGCGCGAACAGGTCGAGCATGTGGTCGAGGAAGCCGACGCCGGTTTCGCGCGTGCCGGCACCGGTGCCGTCCAGGGTCAGCTCGAGGCGGACGTCCGTCTCGCCGGTCTTGCGCTCGATCGTTGCGGTTCGGTTCATGGCGCCGGATTCTCCCCGATGCGGGCCTCCATCGACTCGGCGTGGACCTCGAAGCCCTCGGCGCGGGCGATCGGGACACCCGCGGCGGCGAGCTTCGCGGCGGCGCCCGCGCCCACCCGCACCTCTGTCATGCGGCGGCGGAAGTGGCGCGGGGAGAGCCCCGAGGCGAAGCGGGCTGCGCCGCCGGTCGGCAGGGTGTGGTTGGAGCCGGCCACGTAGTCGCCGAAGGCGGTGGCGCTGTCGGCGCCCACTAACAGGCAGCCTGCGGCCTGGACGTTCGCGGCGATCCGCTCGACGTCCTCTCCGATCAGCTCGAGGTGCTCGGCGGCGAATGCGTTTGCCAAGAGGATGGCGTCTCTCGGAGAGGCGACGTGCGCGATCGCGAAGGCGGCGTCGCCGACGGTCGGGCGCGCCACGATCAGCTCGCCGAGCAGCCTGGCAAGGCGCTCGCAAACGGCTGCCGAGGGCGAGGCGGCGGCGACGAGGCTTCCCGCTCCGTGCTCCGCCTGGGCGAGCATGTCGAGCGCGGCGAGGTGCCCGTCGCGCTCGGTGCTTTCGGCGCCGAGCAGCACGAGCAGGTCGGAGGGCCCGGCGAAGCCGTCGATTCCGACGATCGCCGAGAGCTGGTGCTTGGCCTCCTGCACGTAGAGGTTGCCGGGGCCGACGATCACATCGACGGGGCGCACCGTGTCGGTGCCGTAGGCCAGGGCCGCGATCGCCTGCGCGCCGCCCATGCGGTAGACGCGCTCGACGCCACAGAGACGGCAGGTGCCGAGGATCGCACTGTCGATCTCACCGTCCGGGCCGGGGGGCGCGCAGACGGCGACCTCGATCACGCCGGCGGCGCGGGCGGTGACGACGCCCATCACAACCGTGCTGGGGTAGGCGGTGCGGCCGCCTGGCACGTACACGGCGGCGGACCCCACGGGGATCTCGCGGAGCCGAAGCTGCTGGCCCTGGGGCAGCTCGACGGCGCTGTCCACCCCGACAGCAGCCTCGGCGACCAGGGCGACGTTGGCGATCGCCACCTGCAGGCCCGCGACGAGCTCGAGGGGCATCTCCCGGATCGCCTCGTCGAGCGCCTCGGGCTCGACGAGCAGGGGCCGCGGGTCGGCGCCGCCGGTGTCGTAACGCCGCGTCAGCTCGGCGAGCGCCTGATCGCCGCCGGCCCTGACCGAGTGCAGGATCTCGGCGACCTCGGCGGCGACCGAGTCGCCCGCGGGGACGAGCTCCCGCAGCCGCATGGCCGCGGCGGCCGGGCCGCCGAGCCCCGCGACCTCGGCTTCGGAGAGGCGCAGCAGCTCCATCTCAACCTCCGCCGGGCACGGGCAGCGCGCGAAGGCGCTGCTGCAGCTCGTCGATCGCGGCGGCCTTCAGCTTGTGGGCCACGGGGTTGGCGATCAGCCGCGCGGTGCAGACGAGGATCTCCTCGCGGACCACGAGGTTGTTCTCCCGCAGCGTCGTGCCGGTGGCAGTGAGATCGATGATCGCCTCGACGATGCCGGTAAGTGGGGCGAGCTCGACGGAGCCCTTGACCTCGACGATCTCCGCTTGGCGGCCGGTCTCCTCGAGGTGGCGGGCGGCGATGCGGGGGTACTTGGTGGCGACCCGCATCACGCCGAGGCGGCGCAGAGCCTCGACGGCTGGGTCCGGCCCGGCCTTCCCGGCGAGAACCATCGTGCAGCGGCCGTAGCCGAGGTCGAGCAGCTCGTAGACGTTGCGGCCCTGCTCGCCGGGGCGCTGGGGAGTCTGCTCGAGCAACACATCCTTGCCCGTCACGCCGAGGTCCGCCGCGCCCGCCTCCACGTAGGTGGGCACATCCGAGGGGCGCATGGTGATCACGCCGATGTCCTCGAACAGCAGCTTGCGGTCATTCGCCCGCAGCTCGTCGGTGTCGAGCCCGAGGCTCGCGAGCAGCTCGACGGTGCCGTCGAAGAGGGCGCCACGGGGGACGGCGATCGTGAGACCGCCGAGGGCGCTCACGAGGGGCCCCCGCCCGTCGCGGCAGCCTTGCCGCTGCCGTCTGCGGGCTCGGCGGCGGGCGCCGAAGCCGTGGGGCCGCCGAACTCTCCCAGGGCGCTCGCGAGCAGGGCGCCTGTGCCGCGCTCCTCGCCGGCCAGGGCGAGGTGCAGGCGATCGACGCCGAG
>WNFN01048255.1_pt1 | contig 13759 bp, 11 predicted proteins | sample 5400161 | NCBI WGS metagenome assembly WNFN01 (sample SAMN13153353, study PRJNA577476) | soil metagenome | isolation source: 80 cm saprolite on Douglas fir-dominated hillslope | place: USA:California | collected 2013-09-17
GATGGGCGCCTATCGCGGCGCCGGACGCCCCGAGGCCAACTATTTCATGGAGCGCCTGATCGATCGCGCCGCCGATGAGATGGGCATCAACCGGCTCACTTTGCGCAAGCGCAATTTCATCAAGCCAGCGCAAATGCCGTTCGCAGCGTCCTCCGGTGTCACCTATGACAGCGGCGATTTCCAGGGCGTGTTCAACAAGGCGCTTGAGATTTCCGATCACGAGGGGTTTGCCAAGCGCAAGAAGGAGAGCCGCAAACGCGGCAAGCTGCGAGGCATTGCCGTCGGCTCCTATCTCGAAGTCACCGCACCTCCCGGCGTCGAACTCGGCAAGATCGTGTTTGAAGCTGACGGCTCGGTGCGGCTGATCACCGGCACGCTCGACTACGGTCAGGGTCATGCGACACCGTTTGCGCAGGTGCTCTGTGCGCAGCTCGGCGTGCCCTTCGAAAACGTCAAGCTCGAGCAAGGCGACAGCGACGTCGTGCATACCGGCAATGGCACCGGCGGCTCGCGCTCCATCACCGCCAGCGGAATGGCGATCGTCGAAGCCTCGAAACTGGTCATCGAGAAGGGCAAGCGCGCGGCCGCCCATCTGATGGAAGCCGCCGAAGCCGACATCGAGTTCGGCAATGGCCGCTTCACCATCGCCGGCACCGATCGCAGCATCGACATCATCGAGCTGGCGCGCCGCCTGCGCGAAGGCAAGATGCCGGAAGGTGTACCGTCGTCGCTCGACGTCGACCATACCACCGAGCCCGTGCCATCGACCTTTCCCAATGGCTGTCATGTCGCGGAAGTCGAGATCGATCCCGAGACCGGGATCGTGCAAATCGTGCGCTATACCGGCGTCAACGACTTCGGCACCATCGTCAATCCGATGCTGGTCGCCGGGCAATTGCATGGCGGGGTCGCGCAAGGCATCGGTCAGGCCCTGATGGAATGTGTCAGCTACGACTCCAGCGGCCAGCCGATTACCGGTTCGTTCATGGATTACGCACTGCCCCGCGCCGAAGACATTCCGATGATGGCGGTCGGCGACCATCCGGTGCCCGCCAAATCCAATCCGCTGGGCACCAAAGGCTGCGGCGAAGCCGGCTGCGCCGGCAGCCTCTCCACCATCGTCAACGCGGTACTCGATGCGCTCTCCGAATTCGGCATCACGCATATCGATATGCCGCTGACCCCCGAGCGGGTCTGGCGCGCGATCCAGGACGCCAAGGCGAAGGCGGCGTGAGGGCGGACCGTCCGTTGTGAGGAGCGCGTCGCGGAAAACACACCGCCGCCGCCGAACACAGAGCCGTCATCGCCCGCGAAAGCGGGCGATCCAGTATTCCGAAGCGTTGGTGATAGAACCGTGAAACTGCGGCGTACTGGATACCCCGCTTTCGCGGGGTATGACGACTGAGAATGGGCGGGCGTCAGTCCCCTACGCCGCCGCCTGTTCGCGCGGCTGATAGATCGCGATGTGCTGGCAATGCGCCGCCGCCGTGCGGCCGTTGGCGACGACCAGCGCGTCGAGCTCAACGAAACGGTGGCCCTTCTTTTCATAGTTGCCGGTCACCCTGGCGCGTGCCGTCAGTTCGTCGCCACTGCTGAAGGCGTTGAGAAGCTGCATCCGGCTGCCGACATGGATCCACGGCCCGAGAATGGCATTGTCGACCAGCACCTTGTTCATGACCCGCTGCAGCAGGCCGGGATGGCCAAGTGCTTGATGGCCAAGTGCTTCGCTGGCGTAAATCGCATCGGTCTCGCGCACGTCCGTCAGATATTCTTTTGCCGCATCGCCGGCCCAGGCGCGCGGAATGGTGCCGAGCCACTTGCCGAGTTGATATGACGTCGCATTGACCGGCTTGCGCTCCGTCACGGCAGCGGTTTCGCTGAAATCCGAAATCGAGACGGCTGGCGCCGACGCAGGCAATGACGCGCTCCCGGTGGCACAGAGTTGCCCACGGCTTTCGACCCGGATCGCAAGCCCGCCGTCGCTCTCCTCACCCGTAACGTCGGCGGTCTCGCCGTCATAGACCGGCTTGACGAACCGCGCCTCGATCAACCCGCGCTCGAGAAAGGCGCGGCCCCATTTCGAAACCGGCAGATGCATCATGTAGGCCATCACATCGACGCCGGGAACGAGCCCGCCGCGAAAGCCGAACCGTTTCGCAACGGCGTCGTCATGGATCTTGTTTTCGGATTGCTTCGAGGTGTTGTAGGCCGAGACGCGATACGGCCCGATGCGGCTTGTCATGCCTGTTTCCCCTGATTTGGCTGGCTTTTCTGGCCATAATCGTACGTGAACAAAATGCCGTGGCAAGCGCGTTCCATCCGCTGTTTCGCTCGCAATTCCGCTTCCGATGGAGTACCACGCGTGCATCCCGGAAGCAGCCGCTGCTTCCCGGAAGCACCCGTTGCGTTCCCCGCCTAAATCCCAACCGATGACGCCATTTTTGAACACCACCCGCATCTATGTCGACGCCGACGCCTGCCCGGTCAAAGACGAAATCTACCGCGTCGCCGCCCGCCATGGCCTGCCCGTCAGCGTCGTCGCCGGCAGTTTCATTCGGGTGCCGCAGGATCCGATGATCGAGCGTGTCGCGGCCGGTTCCGGGATGGACGCCGCCGATGACTGGATTGCGGAACGCGCCGGAAAGGGCGATATCGTTGTCACCTCCGATATCCCGCTGGCGAGCCGTTGCGTGAAGGCCGGCGCCGAGGTGATCGCGCCGAATGGCAAGCCGTTTACCGAACAGTCGATCGGGATGACGCTCGCGGTTCGCAATCTGATGACCGATTTGCGTTCATCCGGCGAGGTGACCGGCGGACCCAAATCGTTCGCTCCGCGCGACCGCTCGGCGTTCCTGTCGGCGCTCGATCAAACCATCCGCCGCATCCAGCGCCAGCGCGCGGAGCCATCGGCACAGAAACAGAGTTGAATTAAACCCTATGGCGCCTCCGCTGATCCAGTTGAAAGACATCAAGCTGACCTTCGGCGGCACGCCGCTGTTGTCGGGCGTCGAACTGTCGGTGTCATCGGACGAACGCGTATGTCTGATCGGCCGCAACGGTTCCGGCAAATCGACGCTGCTGAAGATCGCGGCCGGCCTGGTCGAATCCGACAGCGGCAGCCGCTTCGTGCAGCCGGGTGCGACCATCCGCTATCTGCCGCAGGAGCCGGATTTCTCCGGCTTCGCCACCACGCTGGCCTATGTCGAAGCAGGCCTCGGCCCCGGCGACGACCACTACCAGGCCCGCTACGTTCTGGAGCAACTCGGGCTTCACGGCGATGAGGAGCCCGCGAATGTATCCGGCGGTGAAGCCCGCCGCGCGGCGCTGGCGCGCGTGCTGGCGCCCTCGCCCGATATCCTGCTGCTGGACGAGCCCACCAACCATCTCGATCTCACCCCCATCGAATGGCTGGAGAGCGAACTCGCCGGCCGGCGCAGCGCGCTGGTGATCATCAGCCATGACCGCCGCTTCCTCTCAAACCTGTCGCGCAGCACCGCGTGGCTCGATCGTGGCCAGATCAGGCAGATCGACCGCGGCTTCAGCGCGTTCGAGGCCTGGCGCGACGAGGTGCTGGCGGAGGAAGAGCGCGACCAGCACAAGCTCGACCGCAGAATCGTCAACGAGGAGCATTGGCTGCGCTACGGCGTTTCGGGCCGCCGCAAGCGCAACGTCAAGCGGCTCGGCAATCTCTACGCACTGCGCGACCAGCGCCGCGACTATCGCGGCGCCGCGGGCAATGCCAACCTCGCCGCCGCAGAAGCGGACAAATCCGGCAAGCTGATCATCGAGGCCAAGCACATCGGCAGGTCGCATGCTGACCGGCGCCAATCCACCCGATGCCGGCACCATCCGGTTCGGCGCCAACATCGAAATGGCGACGCTCGACCAGCATCGCGAAAGCCTCGATCCGAAATCGACGCTGGCCGACGCCCTGACCGGTGGCGGCAGCGACAACGTGATGGTCGGCGGCAAGCCGAAGCATGTGGTCAGTTACATGAAGGACTTTCTGTTCGCGCAGGAACAGATGCGCACGCCGCTGGAGGTGCTCTCCGGCGGCGAACGCGGGCGGCTGATGCTGGCGCGCGCGCTGGCGAAGCCGTCCAACCTGCTGGTGCTGGACGAGCCGACCAACGACCTCGATCTCGAAACCCTCGATGTGCTCGAGGAAATGCTCGGCGATTACGACGGCACCGTGATCCTGATCAGCCATGACCGCGATTTTCTCGATCGCGTGGTGACCTCGGTGATCGCGCCGGAAGGCGACGGCCGCTGGGTCGAATATGCCGGCGGCTATACCGACATGCTGGCGCAGCGCGGGAAGCGAAGGCTCAATTTCAACGAAAAGCATGCGCTGGAAACACTGCCCAAGACGATTGCCAAATTGCAGGCGGAAATCGCAAAACAGCAGCGGCACCTTGACGATCCCAATCTCTACAAGAAAGATCGCAAGAAATTCGATCAAGCCTCTGATGCACTTACGAAAGCGCAAAAGGATTTGCAGGAGGCAGAGGACAAATGGCTGGAACTTGAAGTGCTGCGTGAAGAAATCGAACAGGCCTAGGCCGTAACCGAGGCCGTAGGATGGGTTGAGCGAAGCGATACCCATCGCAGACGTTGGCGAAGGTTGATGGGTTTCGCTTCGCTCAACCCATCCTACGGTGTTGAACAAAGAGATAGAACAGGCCTGAACCAATGACCACACCCCTCGCCGCGAAAATCGCCCGCGACTACGGCACGCCCGCCGCAGTCATCGACATGGACCGCGTCGAGCGCAACATCGCCCGGATCCAGGCCACCTGCGATGCGGCCGGTCTTGCCAATCGCCCGCATATCAAGACCCACAAGAGCCCGATGCTGGCAAAGCTTCAGGTCGCGGCCGGCGCCCGGGGCATCACCTGCCAGAAACTCGGCGAGGCCGAAGTGATGGCGGACGCCGGCATCGACGACATCCTGATCAGCTACAACCTGATCGGCGACGAGAAAATGGCGCGGCTTGGCGCGCTGCAGGCCAAGGCCAACATGACCGTCGCCGCCGACAATTCGGTCGTGATCGCGGGGTTACCGCAGGCCGCCGCGGCTTCCGGCCGCCCGCTCTCGGTCGTGGTCGAGTGCGACACCGGGCGCAAGCGCGCCGGAGTGGAAACCCCGGCGGAGGCGATCGCGCTCGCGCGCGAGATTGCAGCCTTGAAGGGACTAACCTTCGGCGGCTTCATGCTGTACCCGACCGAGACCGGCTGGGCCGAGGCACAGAAGTTTTTCGATGAAGCCCTGGCTGGCGTCCGCGCGCATGGACTCGACGCGGCGATGGTCTCCACCGGCGGCTCGCCGAACCTGAAAAACGTGGGAAAACTCAAGGGCGCCACCGAGCATCGGCCAGGCACCTATATCTACAATGACCGGATGCAGGTCGCCGCTGGCGTCGCCAGCTGGGACGATTGCGCACTGAACATCTATTCGACCGTGGTGAGCCGCGCCGGCCCGGATCGCGGCATTCTCGATGCCGGCTCCAAGACGCTCACCTCCGACACCGGCGGCGGACTCGATGGGCATGGCCTCATCCTTGAACATCCGGAGGCGAAGATCGCGCGCTTTGCGGAAGAGCATGGCTTTCTCGACCTCACCCGCAGCAATACCCGGCCCAATGTCGGCGATGTGGTGCGGATCGTGCCGAACCACGTCTGCGTCGTCGTCAACATGATGGACGAGGTGGTGATGGTCCGCGGCGACGAGATCATCGGCACGCTGCCGGTGGCGGCGCGAGGCAAGTTGCGCTAGCGCTTAAGGCCGTTGATACGTTTGGTTCGTCATGGCCGGGACGAGCCCGGCCATGACGATATCTCTCCTCACTGAAGCCTGCAAAGCCACTTCAACACCCCTCTTCCCGCCGCCGCCCCCGTGGCGAACGAGGCCTGCAGCAGATAGCCGCCGGTCGGCGCCTCCCAGTCCAGCATTTCGCCTGACGCGAACACGCCGGGCAAGCGGCGGATCATGTAATCGGCATCGAGTTCGCTGAACGAAATTCCGCCGGCGGTCGAGATCGCGCGTGCGATCGGCGCCACGCCATTGAGCTCGATCGGTACGGCGTTGATGAGCCCGGCGAGACTCGCTGTGGACAGCGACGACAGCGGTTCGCCCGAGGCGATCGCGGCTTCCTGCAACAGGCCGATGGCAGCCGGCGGCAGATGCACGGCCTTGCGAAGAAAATTGGAGAACGATTGTTTGCCTCGCGGCATCGATAGCCGCGCAGTCAGATCGCTGATTTCGAGATCGGGCCGTAATGCGACACGCAGGGTCGCCTGCCCTTTATCCGCGATGGCCTCGCGCAAGCCAGCCGACAGCGCATAGATCGCGCCGCCCTCGATGCCCGCGCGCGTGATGACCGCTTCCCCCCGCATGGCGTGGCGACCAAACGACAGCGCGATACCCTTGAGCGGATGGCCTTCAAAACGGTCGCGAAAGATATCGGACCAGGTAACGGTAAAACCGCAATTGGCGGGCTGGAGCGGCGATATCGTCACGCCCTTCGCGCCAAGTGTTTCCACCCACGCACCATCGGAGCCGAGCCGCGGCCAGCTTGCACCGCCGAGCGCCAGCACGGTTGCGCGCGCCTCCACAGTGCGTTGTCCATCGGGAGTTTGAAACAGCACGCGGCCATTCTCATCCCAGCCAGTCCAGCGATGCCGCAGCGCGAATTGCACGCCCATGGTGTCGAGCCGCCGCAGCCACGCGCGCAACAGTGGCGAGGCCTTGAACGCCTGTGGGAAAACCCGGCCGCTGGAGCCGACGAAGGTCGGCTGCCCCAGCGCTTCGCTCCATTCGCGCAAATTGTCCGGCGCCAATGCACCGATCGCCGGCGCAAGATGCTCCTTCGCCACGCCGTAGCGCGCGAGAAACCCAGGCAGCGCTTCGCTGTGCGTCAGATTGAGCCCGCCACGACCGGCCATCAGAAACTTGCGGCCCGCGGACGACATCGCGTCAAAAACCGTGACGCCTTGGCCGGCTTGCGCCAGCACCTCAGCCGCCATCAGGCCGGCAGGACCGGCGCCGATGATGGCGACTTGGGTTGGGGGCCTGGTCATAGCGGCGGGCACGGAGAACTCCCTCTCGGCATCGGAAACCCTCATCCTGAGGAGCGCGCAGAGCGCGTCTCGAAGGATGGCCGCGAGTCCATTCGTTGCCTCCATCCTTCGAGACGCTTGCTTCGCAAGCTCCTCAGGATGAGGTCATCACAAGCATCTACAGCTTAATCCCAGCCCTCGCCGCGGCCTGTCCGACATATTTCTGGGTCTGCTGGAACGCGCCCTCCAGCGCCTTTGCTTGTCCCATGTCGCTGATTTCGGCGAAATGGGCAGCAACCGCGTCGGGCGTCCAGTCGGATTGGCTCAAGTTGATGCCTTCGGTTTCCATGATCTTGATCACCGCGAAGGATCCCGCGCCCGCCGCGCCCGCGCCCATGATGGTACGCGTCGGCGCATCCTCGCTGAGCAGATAAAGCACCGCCGGGGTGATCGCTTCCGGCTTCATCAGCGCCAGCGCCTGCGGTGGCAGCAGCTCTTCCGTCATCCGCGTCGCCGCCGTTGGCGAGATCGTGTTGACGCGGACGTTGTTCTTGCGGCCTTCCTCGGCCAGCACATTCATCAGGCCGATCATGCCGGTCTTGGCCGCGCCGTAATTGGCCTGGCCGAAATTGCCGAACAGGCCCGACGATGACGTGGTCACGACGATGCGGCCGTAGTTGCGCTCGCGCATGCCGTCCCACACCGCCTTGCAGCAATAGAACGTGCCGGTGAGATGCACGTCGAGTACCTTGGCGAAATCGGCGACCTCCATCTTGGCGAACGACTTGTCGCGCAGGATGCCGGCATTGGCGCAGAGCAGGTCGACACGGCCCCATTTCTCCGTGGCCTTGGCGACCATCGCCGTGACCTGCTCGAAGTTCGAGACATCGGCGCCGTCGGCGATCGCCTCGCCTCCGGCTTTGCGGATTTCCTCGACCACGGCTTCAGCCGGGGTCAGCGAGCCGCCGGTGCCGTCGCGGGCGCCGCCGAAATCGTTGACGACGACCTTCGCACCGCGGCTCGCCAATCCCAGCGCATGCGCGCGCCCAAGACCATTGCCCGCGCCGGTGACGATGGCGACGCGGCCGTCAAACCTGATTGTCATGATTAAAATTCCTGGAGGTGGGGTTTTCTCGTCATGCCCGGCCTTGTGCCGGGCATCCATCAAAGGGAAGACCATTTTTGAGCAGTGATGGATGGCCGGGACAAGCCCGGTCATGACGGGCTAAAATTACGCAAAATAAATCAAACCGATCCAGTCGGCCACGAGCGCGGGTTTTTCCTCGTCCTCGATCTCGACCGTGACATTGGTGCGCGACTGCAATTCCGTTGGCTTGCGCAGCTTCGCCTCCATCAATGTGAAGCGGCCGCGGACACGCGAACCTGCGCGCACCGGCGAGATGAAACGCAGCTTGTCGAAGCCGTAATTGACGCCCATCGTGGTGCCCACGATGACAGGCATCACCTCGTAGGACATGATGCTCATCAGCGACATCGTCAGGAATCCATGCGCCACCGTGGTGCCATACGAAGTTTCGCGTTTGGCGCGCTCGGGATCGATATGGATGAACTGATGATCCTCGATCACATCCGCGAACACATCGATCCGCTTCTGATCGACCAGGTGCCAGGACGAAACCCCGACCTCGTGGCCGACCATGTTCTGATAAGCCTCAAGCGAAATCGGGGGTTTCTTCCAGACTTCATTCATTCGTCAGTTCTCCGCCGATCCGGCCGGCCGCACCTTCTGCAACTCCGGGAACTCTTCTTCGCGGAATTCCTCGCCGCGTAGCGCGTCGTCGCGGTCATTATCATGTTCCAGCCGGCGCAACTGGACGCGGCGGATTTTTCCGGAAATCGTCTTCGGCAATTCGGTCACGAGTTCGATCCGCCGGATCCGCTTGAACGGCGCCAGCCGCGCGTGCAGGTGCTGAAAGATCGACAGCGCGGTTGCGGGCGAGCGCGCCACCCCCGACACCAGCAGCACATAGGCTTTCGGGACCGCAAGACGAATCGGATCGGGACTGGGAACGACGGCGGCCTCCGCGACCGCTTCATGTTCGAGCAAAATGCTTTCGAGTTCGAACGGGCTGATCCGGTAATCCGATGATTTGAAAACGTCATCGGAGCGGCCGACGAAGGTCAGGTAGCCCTCGTCGTCGGCAAACACCACGTCGCCGCTGCGATAGAGATCGCCGTCGGCGCCGCTCAATTTGCCCCCGTCGCCCTGGTAGCCCTGCATCAGGCCAGCCGGCCGGTCGCCGCCGAGCAACAGGCTGACCTCGCCCTCTTTCGTTACCTGTCCGTCGCCGTCGGTGATCCGCGCGCGGTAACCGGGCAGCGGACGGCCCATCGACCCCACCTTTACTTTCTGCCCCGGTGAATTCCCTGCAATCGCGGTGGTTTCGGTCTGACCGTAGCCGTCGCGGATGGTCAGCCCCCACGCGGCCTTCACCTGATCGATCACCTCGGGATTGAGCGGCTCGCCGGCGCCGCAAACCTCGCGCAACGATACCTTGAAGGCTGCAAGCTTCTCCTGGATGAAAAGCCGCCACACCGTCGGCGGCGCGCACAACGTGGTCACGCCGCATTTGCCGATGATCGTCAGCAATCCCTTTGCCTCGAAGCGCGGCTGGTTGACGACAAACACGGTTGCGCCGGCATTCCAGGGCGCGAAGAAACAGCTCCAGGCGTGCTTGGCCCAACCCGGCGAGGAAATGTTCAGATGAACATCACCCGGCTGCAGCCCGATCCAGTACATGGTCGACAGTCCGCCGACGGGATAACTGCGCTGGCTGTGCCGCACCAGTTTGGGTTTCGCGGTGGTGCCGGAGGTGAAATACAGCAGCATCGGATCGTCGGCGTTTGTCGGGCCATCCGGCGCGAACGTCTCCGAAGACTCCGCTGCCTGCTCGTAAGATAGCCACCCCGCATGCCTTGACGACGCGCCGACCACGACGCGAATGAGATGGTTACCGCCGAGGTCGGCGAATTTCGCGACCTGATCCTCCGACGCGACCACGACCCTGGCACGGCCGCGGTCGAGCCGATCGCGCAGTTCGTCCGGCGTCAGCAGCGTGGTCGCGGGGATCACAACCACTCCCAGCTTCATCGCCGCCAGCATGGTCTCCCACAGTGGGATCACATTGCCGAGCAGCAGCAGCAAGTGATCGCCGCGCTTGAGGCCCTGCGCTTTCAGGAAGTTCGCGACCTGATTGGAACGGCGCGACAACGCCTCGAACGACATTCGCGTTTCGCGGTCGCTGGCGGCATCGACGATCCACAGCGCCGGACGATCCTTGCTTTCGGGATTGCGCGCGAGCTCCGCGTCGAACCAGTCCAGCGCCCAGTTGAACGGCACCGGATCCGGCCATCGGAATCCGTTCACCGCTGCATCGTAGTCGGTGCGGTGCTTGAGCAGAAACGAACGCGCATCCTGGAATGTTGTCATGTCTCGAACCTATTGAAAGCAGTCATCTCTGCGATACCCACAAGCCTCATCCTGAGGAGCCGCGCTCTTGCGCGGCGTCTCGAAGGATGGACCGCACACACCGAACTTGTCATCCTTCGAGGCTCGCAACTGCTCGCACCTCCAGCGACAAGGGCGAAGCCGTTGCGCAGGGATGACGACTGTCATTTTCCCGCCAGGCCGCGGACGTGCTGGATGATGCCGGAGAAATCGACCCCGCCATGTCCGGCGGCATCGAACGCCTGGTAGATTTCCTGCGCATGCTTGCCGAGCGGCGTCGCAGCACCAGCGGCCTTTGCCGCGTCCTGCGCCAGCGTGAGGTCCTTGACCATCAAGGCTGACGCGAAACCCGATTTATATTCGTTGTTCGCTGGTGAGGTCGGCACCGGGCCCGGCACCGGACAATAAGATGTCAGCGACCAGCATTGCCCCGACGAGGTCGAGGCGACGTCGAACAGCGCCTGGTGCGACAATCCCAGCTTTTCAGCGAGCGCAAAGGCCTCGCTGACCGCGATCATGGAAATACCCAGAATCATGTTGTTGCAGATTTTCGCCGCCTGCCCGGCGCCGGCGCCGCCGCAATGCACGATCTTCTTGCCCATCAGTTCCAGCACCGGCTTCGCCGCAGCGAACGCTTTGTCTTCGCCGCCGGCCATGAAGGTCAGTGTCGCGCCCTTGGCGCCGCCGGTGCCGCCGGACACCGGCGCATCGACCGAAGCAATGCCCTGTTTCACCGCCAGCGCATGGGCCTGCACCGCGCTTTCAACGTCGATGGTCGAGCAATCGATGATCAGCGATCCCTTTGCCAATGAGGGCAGTATCTCGGTCCAGACCGAAAGCACGTGCTTGCCGGCCGGCAACATGGTGACGACCACCTGCGCGCCCTTGACCACCTCGGGCGCCGACGCCGCAATCGCCACGCCGTCGGCTTTGGCGGCGTCGCGCGACGCCGGCACCAGATCAAACCCCGCCACCTTGCGCCCGGCCTTCACGAGGTTGGCGGCCATCGGGCCGCCCATGTTGCCGAGACCGATGAATGCAATGTCCGTCATTGTTCTGCTCTCGCCTGTTGGTTCGGGAATGTCAGTTCGTCGGCGCCGCGCGGAACGAAATAGCGCGCGATAATCTCCGGCGTCACGTCTTCGATCCGCGCCGGCCGCCATTGCGGATTGCGGTCCTTGTCGATGACCGCGGCGCGGACGCCTTCCGGGAAATCGTGACTGACGAAGATTTCCAGCGCGGCGCGATACTCGCGGGCAAGACACTGTTCCAGCGACGTCGATTCCCGCGCCATCCGCAGCAATTTCAGCGTCAGCTTCAGTCCTGTCGGCGACTTCTCGAGGATTGTCCCGAGCACCGCCTGCGCGAATTCGGAAGTGTGATGCGCCAGCGCGGTGACGATCTCCTCGATGCTGTCGTGTCCGAACAGGGCATCGATCAAAGGCTGTTGCGCCGCCGTGGGCGCCACCGCATTCGGCAAGGCAAAGCCATCGATGATCGCGCGCACGTCCTGCGCGGTCGCCTTGTCGGGCGCCTTCGTCAGCGCCTCGCGCAGCGCCGGCAATCGGTCCGAGGCAACGACGACATCGGCGAAACCGGCATAGACCGCATCCGCGCCGTTCATGGTTTGCCCGGTGAGACCGAAATAGGTGCCGATCTCCCCAGGCGAGCGCGATAGCAGCCAGGTGCCTCCGACATCGGGAAAGAAGCCGATTCCCACTTCCGGCATCGCTAGCCTGGTTCTTTCGGTGACGACCCGGTGGCTGGCATGCGCGGCCAGGCCGACGCCGCCGCCCATCACGATGCCATCCATCAAGGCCACATAGGGCTTGCCGAACGCCGCAATGCGCGCGTTGAGAATGTACTCCTCGCGCCACAGGATCTTGCCGAGATCACCGCCGGCCCGCGCGCTGTCATACAGCGCACGGATGTCGCCGCCGGCGCAGAGGCCGCGGTCACCCGCACCTTCCAGCAGGATCAGGGCGACCGCCTGGTCGGACTCAAACGCGACGAGCGCCTTGTCGATCTCGCGAAACATCTCCAGCGTCACCGCATTGATCGCCTTCGGCCGATTGAGACGGATGACCCCGGCCGCGCCCTCGCGCCGCGCGATCAGGTCGGGTTTAACGCTGGTAACGGTCGCTCTCGAGGCCGTCATCGCGCGCCCTCGATCAGCTTGCGTGAAACGATCAGCCGCATGATTTCGTTCCACCATGCAGTTGCAGCGCCTGATTGGCGACCTCGAAGCCGACATCGGTGCCGAAGCGTTTTGCCATCGCGCACAGCATGGTGGCGTCGGCATCCTTGCGGTCGAGCGCCGCCGCCGCGCGCCACACAAAGGTCCGCGCCGCCTCCAGTTCGGTCGCCATGTCGGCAAGACGAAACTGCAGCGCCTGGAATTCGTCGAGGCGTTTGCCGAAGGCCTTGCGCTCTTTCATATAGGCCAGCGACTTGTCGAGCGCGCATTGTGCGCCGCCGAGCGAACAGGCCGCGATATTGATGCGTCCGCCGTCGAGCCCGGCCATCGCGATCTTGAAGCCGATGCCCTCATCGCCGAGGCGATTGGCGACCGGCACGCGCGCATTCTCGAAGATCACCGCGCGGGTCGGTTGCGCGTTCCAGCCCATCTTGCGCTCATTGGCGCCGAACGAAAGGCCCGGCGTGTCGCCCTCGATCACCAGCGTCGAGATGCCGCCGGGCCCGTCGCCACCGGTCCGCACCATCACCACATAGAGGTCGCCCTTGCCGGCGCCGGAAATGAACTGCTTCTGGCCGTTGAGCACGTAATGGTCGCCGTCGCGCACCGCGCGGGTGCGCAGCGCGGCCGCATCCGATCCGGCGCCCGGCTCGGTCAGGCAATAGCTTGCCAGCAGTTCCATGGTGCAGAGTCTTGGCAACCACTTCCTCCGCTGGGTGTCGTTGCCATAGGCATCGATCATCCACGAGGCCATGTTGTGGATCGAGATGAACGCCGACACGGTCGGGCAACCCTGCGCCAGCGCCTCGAAGATCAGCGCCGCGTCGAACCGAGTCAGCGCCGAGCCGCCGACGTCGTCGCGGATGTACACGCCGCCCATGCCGAGCGTGGCCGCCTCGCGCATCACATCGACGGGAAAATGCTTTTCCTCATCCCACCGGACCGCATGTGGCGCGATTTTTTCAGCGGCAAAATCCCGCGCCATGTCGCGAACCGCAATCTGGTCCTCGTTGAGAGCGAATTGCATGTGATCTC
>WNFN01142422.1_pt1 | contig 13757 bp, 8 predicted proteins | sample 5400161 | NCBI WGS metagenome assembly WNFN01 (sample SAMN13153353, study PRJNA577476) | soil metagenome | isolation source: 80 cm saprolite on Douglas fir-dominated hillslope | place: USA:California | collected 2013-09-17
TGCACTTCCGCGCCAACCGGTGGTTTCTTAACAGTCGGCATTTCCGCAACCACTGGCGGCTCTGCAACAGCTGGTAGTTCTGCAACAACCGCTGATTTCGCGACAGCCGGCGGCTCTGCAACAACCGGCGTTTTCGCGACAACTGGTGGTTTCTTAATAGTCAGCATTTCCGCAACCACTGGCGGCTCTGCAACAGCTGGTAGTTCCGCGACAGCCGCTGATTTCGCGACAACTGGTGGTTTCTTAACAGTCGACACGAGGGTCTGAAGATCACTTATGTCTATTTCGGGTAGATTTTGCTTCATGATGATTACTTTCTCTGGAATATATTTCGTTCCTGTGCATTGTCTGGGAGCAGGACAGATTTTGTTCCCCACGAAAGAAATCTGTCCTGACGTAGCGTTTCTCTTTCCATGCTGAACCGTTCATGTTCAATATGCCAGATGAGTCCCTATTCCTCTAATAACAAGGGCCTCGTAGAAGACGCCGTAGCTTGAACGATGAACGAAACAGACAGAGGGACCAGGCGTGGCAATTGCATCAACACCGGCAAAGCAGTCACCTTCTGCAATTCCAGAGGCGTATAGACACCACGGTCGCGCCTGAGCAGGATCAGCAGATAGATCACGCACGCGAGAAGCGCTACCACCAGAGCCACCACGCCAACTAGCAGGAATATCCTTGTCCGCGAAACCGGCTGATCGAGCGTATGCGGAACATCAATCATGGTAAATAAATTACCGGAACCTGACCCTTGAGCGGTGATTTGCTGCTGAATGGACCCGATCTCCTGCTGAGTATTCTGGAGATTCGTCTGAGCCTGTTGAGCTGCGGCACTCAGCGCCTGGTACTGAGGGTCATTCGCTAATGCCTGTGCATTCATACCAGGATGAGCGGTGCGGTAGTTGGACTCGGCCAGTACGGCCTGGCTGACTGTACCCTGCTCCTTTTGCAAAAGTACCTGATATGACGAAAGCAGGGACTGGGCTTCATCCGTCGAAAATTGACCGCTCTGGAGAGTAAAATCACTCACAACCTGTGCAATCACCTGCTGCGCAATTTGAGGATTACGATTGGCATAACTGACAACATAAAGATTATATCCTCCTGCAGCTACTGCTACATTATGCGATATCTCAGTATACAGGGCATCATCTCGTTTTGCTGGATCTGCAAGCGTGCTGGCGCTCAGCTGCAAAGTAGGAGCAAGATTCACACTATGAGCAATTTTCAGCGCAAAAGAACGCGTTTGCAACAATTCCTGGAGTGCGGTGGTCTGTGTATCTGCGGGCGTGTCCTGTAGATTGCTCTCAGGTCCGGTTGCCCCAATTACGGTATAGCGATGCAATGCCCAGAGGGAAACCTGAGCCTGATACGTTCTGGGAACGAGGAAATACGCAACAGCCAGGCTTAGCAGAGGAATGAAAACAACAATAACGAGAAGCCTGTATAGCCGCCGAGAAATGGCCTCAAGTACACGACTCACTCTGAATACCTCCCTTTCAAATAACACAAATAAATTAGTTACCTCAGCCATATTAAACGATTCGCTGAGGAATCGGCTACCACTCCAATATAAGTTTGATTACTTGTAATTTCAACAACGGTTAAAGTATACCCGTTCTTCTTTCGTGGAGAGGTTTTCATCCATAGATAAATTGCATTGAGATGGGGCTATTCAGGTTTAAAAACAAACACCTGGTTGAGGGGAAAAGCGGATAAAATTGCCGATGGGACCGGCAATTTTGTCCGCTTTTCCCCTCAACCAGGTGTTTGCCTCCTCCAAAGGGATGAAGCATCACACGTTGCGAGAACCAATGAACATGCGTTTACGAGAAGGCACGATAAAATTGCTGACAGAGGTTCTCGCTTGCCCGTATTGCGCTGCTGAGTTCGGCAAAATGGCAGAATCCAGGATGAGAGAACCGGAATTCAGAACTAGCGGGCCGTTGTAGCCGCCAGTCACGAGCACGTCATCGAAGTAAGCACTGCCGGTCACTTCATTGTTCAACACCAGTTTGCCATAGCTCTGCGTCTCTGACAGGTTCCCATCAAAGGACCCGATCGAGTTTCCGTTGAGCCAGACCTCCCCGTGCCCGCTCGTCGTCTCGTTGGTCTCCACCTCGATAGAATACCAGGTGTTGGAGCTCAAGACATTGGTGTTGCTATAGAGATCGTAGCGGGCCCCTGCTCCATTCCAGAAGTAGATATCTAATCCATGCCGAGCACTATCGTAATACATGATCCATTGATTGTGCCCGCTGGCATCCAGACCCAGGGCGATCAAGCCTGTGCCGCTCAGGCTGGCAAAGCGGAAGTAGAAACGTGTATACGTCAGGGCTGGTAACCCGCTCAATGTTTTGAAGATCTGGATCGCCTGACCTGCTGTATTCGTCAACTGCGCCGCGTGCGTGCCGCTATTGGCAACCGCGGTCTGCACTGTCGCTGTACCCGTTCCGCTTCCTCCATTGGTCCATTGGCTAAAGTCGCCGCTCTCAAAGCCATCGCTAAAGTAAGTGGATTGAGTACCTTGCAAGCCCGTTCCGCTTAAAGCCACAGACTGTGGACTGCCTCCCGCGTTATCCGTAAGCGTGACGTTGGCACTGCGCGCCCCACTGGCCGATGGAGTAAACGTCACACTGATCGTGCAGGAGGCGCCAACCGCTAACGTGGCTGAACTTCCCGGGCAGGTATTGGTCTGCGCAAAATCGCCCGCGTTCGTTCCCGTGATGGCAATACTACTGATCGTCAGCGCGGCAGTGCCGCTATTGGTGAGAGTGATCGCCTGCGCGCTGCTGGTCGTTCCTACTGTCTGGTTGCTAAAACTCAGGCTGGTGGCGCTGAGGTTTACTCCCGGAGATGTAGTAACACCTGTTCCACTCAAAGGGATCGTCTGCGATCCAGCGTTTTCAGTTAAGGCGATACTTGCACTACGTACACCGCTCGCCCCAGGTGTAAACGTCACGCTGATCGTACAGGAAGCATTGACGGCGAGTGAAGCTGGGCAGGTGTTCGTTTGCGCAAAATCGCTCGCATTTGTGCCTGTCACTTTGATACTACTGAGCGTCAGCGTGGCGGCGCCGCTGTTGGTGACAGTCACCGTTTGCGCGCCACTGGTAGTGCTTACAGTCTGATTACCAAAGCTCAAAGATGTTGGACTCAATGTCGCCTGGGACAGATTTGTGGGGATTGTATAGCTATCGGCTACGGCTACGTCATCGAAGTAAGCACTGCCGGTCACTTCATTGTTCAGCACCAGTTTGTCATAGCTCTGCGTCTCCGACAGATCCCCGTTAAAGGACCCAATCGAGTTTCCATTGAGCCAGACCTCCCCATGCCCGCTCGTCGTCTCATTGGTCTCCACCTCGATTGAGTACCAGGTGTTGGCACTCAAGACATTGGTGTTGCTATAGAGATCGTAGCGCGCCCCCGCTCCGTTCCAGAAGTAGATGTCTAACCCCTGGCGACTGCTGTCATAGTACATAATCCATTGATTGTGCCCGCTGGCATCCAGGCCCAGGGCGATCAAGCCCGTTCCGCTCAGGCTGGCAAAGCGGAAGTAGAAACGTGTATACGTCAGGGCCGGCAACCCGCTCAACGTTCTGGAGATCTGGATGGTCTGACCTGCTGTATTCGTCAACTGCGCCGCGTGCGTGCCGCTATTGGCAACTGTGGTCTGCACTGTCGCCGCGCCCGTTCCGCTTCCTCCGTTGGTCCACTGGCTAAAGTTGCCGCTCTCAAAGCCATCGCTAAAGTAAACCGTCGCCGGCGCCACGCCCGTTCCACTGAGAGCTACCGTCTGCAGCGCCTCACCTTCGCCGTCAGCATTATCCGTAATTTGCACATTAGCACTGCTGGAACCGACTGTCGCAGGAGTAAACTTCACGCTGATCGTACAGGAGGCACCAACTGCTACGGTGGTTGGACTTACCGGACAGGTATTTGTCTGCGCAAAATCGCCCGCGTTCGTCCCCGCAATGACAATACTACTGATCGCCAGCGCGGCAGTGCCGTTATTGGTGAGGGTGACCGTTTGCGCATTGCTGGTTGTTCCAGTTGTCTGGCTGTTAAAATTCAGAAGAATCGGATTCAGATTCACACCTGGCGTTGACTGCACACCTGTGCCATTTAATGTGACTGTTTGAGGGCTGCCAGATAAATTATCTGCAATCGACACGCTGGCACTCCGGGAGTCAACATCTGTTGGCTTAAATGTAGCGCTGATGGTGCAACTTGCGTTGACCGCCAACGTGGCTGGACTTACCGGGCAGGTATTCGTCTGCGCAAAATCGCCCGCGTTCGTCCCTGTGATAGAGATACTGCTGATCGCCAGCGCGGATGAGCCGGTATTGGTGAGAGTGATTGCCTGGGCGCTGCTGGTTGTCCCAACACTCTGGCTACCAAAGTTGAGATTGAGTGGACTCAGACTGATTCCCGAGTTCGTCGAGACACCAGTCCCGCTCAAGACTGCGGATTGTGGATTATCAGAGGCGTTGTCATTTAATACGATGCTACCAGCGCGCGTGCCGCTCGCTCCGGGAGTAAACGTCACACTGATGGTACAACTCGCATTCACCGCCAGGCTAGCCGGGCAGGTGTTTGTTTGCGCAAAGTCGTTTGAATTCAATCCCTGGACCTGGATCAGGCTCAGCGAGAGCGCGGCTACGCCTGTATTCGTCACCTTAATGGTCTGTACCGGACTGGTGGTTGCAACAGCCTGGTTCCCAAAACTCAGGTTAGTTGTGCTGAGATGGACAGCCGAACCAGAGGCAATACCTGTGCCATTCAGCACCACATCCTGTGGGCTTCCCGCAGCGCTATCTGTCAGCGTGATATTGCCGCTCCGTCCCCCGCTCGCAGTCGGTGTAAATGTCACGCTAATTGTACAGTTTGCATTGACCGCCAGGCTGGCTGGACAGGTATTCGTCTGCGCAAAGTTGTTCGCGTTCGTCCCCGTCACCGCGATACTGCTGATGGTCAGCGCGGCTGTCCCAGTATTCGTGATCTTCACAGTCTGTGCATCGCTAGTGGTATTTACACCCTGATTCCCAAAGCTCAGGCTGTCCGAACTTATGCTCACGCCCGAGGCCGGGGTAGACGTGACGCCGATGAAATTGTTCAGAATATTGGCTGTGGTCCGTTGAATGCCTGCGTTCGTATAGGTATTACCCTCTATGCTCGACAAACCCCAGCTCCACTGGATGGTGCCTGAAGCAAAAACCCTCGCTCCGCTTGCTGCCGTGTACAAAGTTGAATTCGAGAATGAACTGAATCCGCCGCAACATCCATGCACTGGTGAGTTAGAAAGTACCGTCATATTGGCGGGAGTGAAGCCATTGTTCCAGACTTTGTCATATTCGTAACCCACAATGCCTGGGACCGAAGAGCCATTTACAAAGCCAGTACCCGCGTAGATCCAGTTCGCGGCATTCTGGACGACATAGGCATAATCATTGTCTTCCTGCTGTTCATACATCACCCCCTCTAACCCATTTTCGGGCATATTCACCACCGGATCACGCCAGAGACTTGTCACCAGGGAATTATTCACATTCCACATCGGATCAGGTCCTGGTGGAGATCCATACGTTGCAAAATCCTTGTAGCCAACCTCCAGGCGGGCGGGTGTCCCCGCTGAATTTGGCTCAAAACGAATCTGCCAGTAACTCGTGTTCGCAGAGAAGAAAGCCACATTGCCCCCGCCATTGATGGCGCTTTGTACGGCGTTCCTCATCCCCATCGACCAGTACTCATCATGCCCCACCGAGAGAAATCCTTTATGCTTCAGAAGTTCCGCAGGCCGGGCATCGGTATCCACGTTGGTGGTGTATGCGACATTATACCCCTGCTGTTCCATCCAATACACAAAATAATACTCGAAGAAGAAGTAATGGCCCGCGCCGTTACTATCCCCAGGATTGAATGGGCGATCAAAAGAAACCTTTGTGGCATGCGGATAGGGATACACGGTTTTATTAGTCAGATTGTTATTATACAGACTGAGGCCACCCCAGGTATTATACGCCTGATAGGTCGTGACACTCGTCTGAAAGAGAAGATCTTCGCTGCCGCCATCATCACGCACCACAAAGAAAATAAAACTGGAGTTACCGGTAGAGGACGTCAGTTTCGCCAGATACACACCTGTTACCCAGTCAGAGGGAATAGTCAGCGTGGTCGTTTTAGTCCAACTGCTACAGGAAATCAGACCGGTTACCGAGTCAGGAGTCGGAATGGCCTGATGCAGGCCAGTAAAGCTGCCCAGAGAGGGAATTAATCTCGCTCCCGCACCTCCATAGTAGCCCGTGCGATAAACATCTATCGTAAAAGTGGGCGCGGTCGTCGTCACATAAAAATCGAGGGACTCGCCATGATTGACACTGATTTTTGAACCAAACCCGGACAGCACGTCAGGTGTCAGACTGGCAGAAAAATCATTCCAACCCGGAGTGCCAGGTTTGCTATTCTCAACTTGAATCGGATTCGACCCGGCTGCACGGGCCGCACGAGGAGAGAAAAAAGCACTATGGGTAATAGCATATTGCGCTCACCACTCTGTGTTTCATAAGAAACCGGTCCTTCCCTGGCAGAGTATGCCTGTTTATGCGAAAAATATCTCTGCATGCCTGCCAGTCAGTTTTTACTCTTCATACGAAAGAAAAGCGACTACGAAGCTCTCAATTGAGATTACAGAATTCCATTTTCACTATAAAACAGGCTGGTGATCATTCGATGGAGATGTGGGTTTTGAAGAGGTGCAGAACAAGGTAAATTATGGCGAAATGTCATGTTGTTCCTCTACTGTCAGGGGCAAAATAACTCGATACATGTCAATTTTTGTTTGGTGATCGCGGTATAGGATACCTACAGGATAAAGAGTTGTCAGGGAAGACATCAACCACGGAGAAATCTCGTGGTATTTCTGAAAGGCAGATGTTCTATGCAAATTGACTACAATCAGCTCAATCAGGGCGGCGCGTTTGATAAGGTGCTCAGCACTCTCCCTTACCCACTGGATAAAAAAGAAGTGGTTGCGCATGCGCAGCAGGCCGGGGCAAACCCGCAAATCCTTGCTGCGATAAAGCAAGTGCTACCCGACGAAACGTTTACTTCTCCTGAAGAGATCAAACGGAGCATTCAAAACAAGGGTCAGATGCGCCATTAAGTTGCTGTGAAAAGCAACACTTGTCGCTCCTGTTTGACTGTGAGCGATAATGGACAGCCAGCACTGCTTATGTGCTGGCTGTCTTTTTAGCTTTTATGCTTTTCGCTCATATAGGAGATCCCCCTGACAGTCCTCTTGCTCAGGTATAAAGCGAAACATTCCATCCATATGTTCTATCATTCATGGAGTGTAGTAAAATCAAGACTTATCTGTAAATTTTCCCCTATGTCAATGGTTCGTGTTTGTTTCCCATATTTCTATGATTATCTTCAAACATAGAAATTAACGAGAAAGCAAACTGAGCTACAGCGGAGGCGCTGCTCCCTGGCTTGCCGGCCCGGATGGATCAGAACTGCACCCCAACAGATTATTCTGATGGCTTATCCTCCTCCCGGCTGGACCTGGATCTGAATGCGGTCGGCTGACGGCAGAGTGGCGGGACCAGAAATGCGCGCCTCTAAGACCCCTGGCTGCTCTCGCAGCACTGTTTGGGCCTGGGCCTGGCTTTTGCCTGCAATCAGCAGGGCTAATTGCTTGAGCTGGGTTTGTGAGAAGTGGTAGAACCACTGTCCCTGCGCGTGGAGCTGGATCGTGTTGGCAGCGCTCAGACCGAGCACGCGAACCATGACCTGTCCGGAGAGCGCATAGCCTGGCGGAGCCTGCGCACTCAGCAGACTGGTGGCCTGGGTTTGGGTCGCTGCCTGATCGTAGACCTCTTCGCTACAGCTCACCGCTACGGTGACGGTCACGCTCGTGGCTTGCGCTCCGGCTTTTACATTGGGAGTCACGGTTGACGAGCAATTCAATGTCTCAACGATGGTTTGCTCATTGCTCTGCACCTGTGTGGCAAGCTGCGCCTGTGCCTGCTGCGTCTGGGAGGCTTCCAGGGATTTGGCCGCCTGGTCGATATCGCCTTGCAGGACTCGAGCATTGGGACGAGCATCTGCCCCACCCACAAAGGCAGTGGTGTTTTCAACCACTATTTCGTGATTGGGAGCACAACAGGGCATCGTAATATCAAAGCTGGGAATATTTCCATTTGCTCCTGCCTGAACGGCGATACCAGGAGCAGTCGCGCTCGCGTTATTGGCTGTTGCTGAAACCAGCAAAGGACCGGTGAAGCTCACTTGAATGCCATTCTTATCGGTAATCACGGCGCTTTGAATCGTCACATCCGTACCTGCTTGATTGAGAAAGGTCAACTTTCCCCTGGCTTTGGTGGCCGGGATAGTCCCAGAGGCATTGCCGGTTGCGCTTTGGGGAGAGGCTGTGGCCGAGATCCGGCGCGCATGCACCTGAGCGGAGGGCAAGGGAAACGTGTTCTGCTCGACCTGGGAGCGCGGAATGAGCGTCACCGTGGCGCTTGCAGCGAGCAGCGGAGGAAGAATGATGAGTCCAAGAGCAAACAAAAGGAGCACAGCAACGACGACTACCGTGGGCACAAAGAAGCGCGACATCAAGCGACGTCCTGGCTGAAGGCGCCTGGCTTGACGCTGAGACAGGTCAGGTGTTACCGGCTGGGGGTGCGGCGGCTCCGGCGTCGCTGCCCGGCGACGCGAGGGGACAGATGTAACAGGCGAGGACAAAGCAAGCGCTTTGGGGACAGAGACCTGGGATATATGAGGATTGGTCACGCGCCTGATTGTGGCATCTGAATCGCGCGCCTGTTTCGCATCCATCATGACCTCTATGGCGGTCTCAGGTGGCATTTCCTCTGTAGGAATACCCAACACGGGCGCCACCCGTTTGGAGGCTGGAGCCGGCGTCGGTGAAGCTACCGTGAATTGCGTTTCCGAGGCCAGTTGGGTTTCCGATAAAACAGCGGCGATTTCATTCCAGAATGCCGCCGCGCTGCGGTAGCGGTCCGCGGGATCGGCCTGGAGCGCGCGCAGGATCGGCGCATCCAGGGCGCATGGGAGATCGTGATTGAGCTGGCTCGGCGCAAGCGGGACCGGCTCGCTACCCGCAAGCATGGCGCCAAGGTCTTTGAGTTCGCGGTGAAAGGGCAGATAGCCTGTGCATAATTGGTAAAGGGTCACACCCAGAGCGAAGATATCACTGGCTGGCAGCGCCTGGTTGTGCAGTTGTTCCGGGGCCATGTAAGCCAGCGTCCCGGCGTGCGCAAAGGTATGGTGAGATGCATCGATCTGGACCGCCAGGCCAAAGTCACTGAGCACCGCCTCCTCCGGGCCGGTGCGAGGCTTGCGAAAAAGGATGTTGAGCGGCTTGATATCCCGATGGATTACGCCGTGGGTATGGGCGTAGTGTACGGCACCGCAGATTTGCCGAAAGATGGTCAAGGCATCAGAAAAGGGAGGGATACGGTTCGCCAGCGCCCTGGCGTTTCTGTAAATCGCCTCCAGTAGCATACTCCATCACAATGTAAAACAGAGGCGGCTTTTGCTCACTGTGGTCAAGAAGGTGGGTTTGTATATGGTCATAGACGCGCAGGATATGGGGATGTTGCCAGCCCACAATTTGCCCGGCTTCTTTGATAAAACGGTTAAGCATCTGCCGGTCCAATTCCTCGTTCTTGAGAAGCTTCAAGGCTACCTGGCGGTGGAGTTGCTCGTCACGTGCTAGAAATACTTCGGCCATGCCACCACTGCCGAGCATCCCTTCTAAACGATAGCGGTTCCCCAGGATTTCAATGGGCTGTCCATAGCGCCACAGTTGCATAAAGCACCTCACTCAGGTATGAAGCAACATTTTCTTCAAAGCATAGGTGGCTGTGTCCCAGTCCAGAACATCCTCGAAGGCTTGTTGAAAAGAGAGTAGATCCCGTTGTCGAGTAGTCTCGTCAGGCATCTCAGTGTTTTTCCATACGAGCACAATCTCTAGCACTCCGCCGTCTTCCATAATTGAGCGCGCAACATTGGCCGTAAACGTATGAGTATGCTCTTCAAACAGCTTATCAAGTTTTTCCTGGAGCTTCTTCTGCATACCGGGACGAACCTGAACATGAATAACCGTCGCAAGGAGCCTGGCCTGATTACGGTAGCGCCGCCAGGGTGGTGCCACACCCCGCTGACGACCAGCCGGGCCACGTCGAAAGTTCTTCACTTCCTCGGCAGACAGAAAGAGCATGGGCCCCATTCTTTGCGCTGACAGTCGCCCGGACTGCACATACTGGTAGATGCGCGATTTCGAGCATCCTATGATGTCAGCAGCTTCTTGCACCGTAATGTAACCTGACAGGGCGCTAGTATTCATGATGGTTTCCATTTCTGGAATATAATAGGAAATAGATTTTTCTGTAAACTTACAAGCCAATCGATCTTTTCGCTTATTTTGAAGACTTATATATTTTCAAAAAAATCTGTAAACAAAGATCAAGGAAAAAGCAACCTCGTTGTGAGATTGCCTTCAAGCCGCTTAAAACGCGGAACAAGCTGCTCCATCAAGAGCGAACATGCTTCCTTTTTCACCATAAAGGAGCACTCCAAACACAGCAGCATGCGCTGCACCACTCAATATGATGGGATGATTACATGAGAAAAGGGGGGTGAGCCTCTCTGCTCCTGTGAAACCTGGCTTACCGCTGCCTGGGGACTGGCTCCTTCCTTGCGTCCTTCATCTCAAAAAACAGAGGGGCTGGCGCTTCAGGTGTGGCGCAAGACATTCCCCCAGGAAGTGGTGGCGGTGCTCCAATCCAGGATGCCCTCAAAGGCTTGCTGGAAGAGCTGGAAGTCATGTTGCCAGGTGGACTCGTCAGGCATCTCTGCTTTGTTCCAGATCAACACAATCTCGATGCTCTCGTGGTCCCCCATAATGTAGCGTGCCACACTTCCTGTAAAAGTGTATTGCTGCTCTGCCTCAACTACAGCGAGTTCCTTTGTGAGATCTTCCTGCTTGCCAGGCAGAATCCGCACATGGATAGTGGTGGTTGGGAGTTCACCAGGATGGCGCGATGGCTGCCAGGGAGGAGCTTTTTCTTGTCCATTAGTTGCTGGATCAGGTTGTAATTGTTGCACTTCATCTCTCAGCAAGACCAGCATACGACCTACTCTATATGAGGAGAGTCGCCCCTCTTTGATAGAGCGATACACTTTGGTGCGGGAGCATCCGATCATGCGGGCGGCCTCACTCACGGAAACAAAGGTTTCCGACTCAGGAATATTCATACCGTTTGGTCATTCTCTCCATCTGTTCTATCCTGCATCACATCACATTGTCAGCGCTTCCTGTTCCTCTTCATTGTAGCAGAGTATCCCAAAGGCACGCCTATGCCCAACGTGAAATTTAATGGCTGATCCCCTGCTCTGGCTCACGAGGAAGGACGACAAAAAAGGTCGAGCCGCCTCCTTCAACGCTTTCTGCCCAGATACGCCCTCCATGGCGCACTATCACTTGTTTCGCCAGGTAGAGGCCAAGGCCGAACCCGCTGAGTGATCCATGCAGCTTTGGCGAACGATAAAAACGGTCGAAGACATGAGCAAGCTCCTCGTGAGCAATCCCGACCCCCTGGTCTTTCACCCACAGAACAACCTGCGCAGATGGCTGTTCTTCCAGGCGTATGCCTATCTCAATGTCTCCTCCCCGGGGGGTATATTTCACCGCATTGGCTACCAGGTTGGTCAGAGCCTGCGTCAAACGATGGGCATCACCCTGGATAGGACACCCCTGGCTCTTGACTTGTTCATCTACGACCAGGTGCAACTGATGGTTGTTCGTGGTCACCGTTTGCGTTTCGATGACGCTGGTGAGCAAGGCAACCAGGTTCTGTGGGGCACGATGCAGGATAAATTGATCCCGGTCCAACGCGGAGAGATCCAGCATCTCATTGATCACAAACGTCATCTGCTCTGACTGGGACAGAATGTGATCAGTGGCAGATCCCACTATAGCTGGATCGAGTGGTTTGTGATCGGCGCTCTCTATTTCGTGTTTGAGCACATCGGCATAGCCAACGATCGTGGTTAACGGCGTGCGTAACTCATGGCTGGCCATCGAGAGAAACAGATTGTCGTCATGCTCAAGCCGTTTCTGGACCGAGATATCCTGGAGCAGGAGAATCGCTCCTGCCTGCATGCCCTGCGTTGCGCGTACCGGGGCACTGGAGCACAAGACCGGGACACGGGTTCCATCGGGACGCACCACCACTGTTTCTACCTGCTGAAGGGTTTTTCCGCTGAGCGCGCGCGCAACCGCAAACGTCCAGAAAAAGAGTGGATGTTGGTGATTGCTGGGATCTGGCGTGGTATCGGCATAAGGATGCAGAAGCGCACCGACCAGTTTGTGCAACGGGCGACCCAGGATCTGGCTCGCGACCGGATTCGCGTAGCGCACCACACCGGTGGTTGCCTCAATCATGAGCATGCCTTCGGGCACCTGGTCGAGAATGTTATAGAAGCGCAGGCGACTATCTGCCACGGTCAGATGCGGGCGAGCGTGAGCCAGTGCAGTCGCGAGATGAAGGCCGCAACTTACCAGGGCATAGCTTTTCCAACTGCTCGGCGACAATGGCGTCGTGAAGCAGGCAACCAGCACTCCTTCCAGGCTTTCCCCGGACCAGAGAGGCAGGCACAAGAAGCCACGCGTCTGCTCATCGATAAACGCAGATGCAAGAGGAACCAGCTCGTTCTCCGTTGGGTTGTGCAGGTCAGCCAGAAAGACCGGTTTGCGGTTCTGTGAAATCCTGGCAAGCAAGGAAGGCCCATCAGCAGCAGATACGTCCAAAGAGAGCGTCTCAGGAGACGGAACATGCGCAGGAAGCCGCGCACACAGCCGCAACAACGGCTGTCTGATGTCGATTTGATAGAGGAGCAGGGTCTGTGGCGCGAACGCTTCCCACAACAGGTAGAGCGCGACCGAGCCGATCTGAGATGCTTCAAGCGGTGAACGCTGCACAGCCTGGACAAACTCTGGTAAAAAATCCAGAGACGAAGGTAACACGTCTGAGCGGTCGTCCATAGCCGAATCGCTCCTTTCGGGGTACGAGAAGTTTTCCTGTATGGTATCATATCGCTCAGACGAGATTTTGCTCGAAAACGGACGCTCGGTAGCCCATTTTTCCTGCTTCATGGAGAGCAGAAGCCGCGCGGAAAGGAAACAATTGATGAGCAAGTCGCCTGACGACAGGATCGTTTCATCCGGGTATATTATGGACCCCGAAAATGCCGCAGAAATGGCCCGTTTGGCCAAACTGGCGCAGCATTTGAGCGAGGGAATTGGTCTGTTCCCTGACTCTCTCGATCTGGAAACCCGCCCGGCGCTTCTAGATATCGGGTGTGGACCTGGGGAATGGGTAATGGAAATCGCCCGGCGTTTTCCCAGCCATCAGGTGCGTGGCGTGGATATCAGTTCGCTCATGATTGGTTACGCGCAGTTTTGCGCCCACACTGAAGGGATCTCCAACGTCGACTTTGTGCATGCTGATGCTCGCCAGCCCTTGCCGTTTGCTGATGCAACCTTTGATGTGGTCCACGCGCGCATGACCAGTGCCTGGCAGTATACCGCCACCTGGCTGCCGGCACTCCGCGAATACCGGCGGGTGTTACAGTCCGGAGGCGTTGTGTGTAGTACGGAATATGAGAATCTGGGGATTAGCACCAGCGCTGCACTCACGCGCTTTAATACCCTCAGTATGCAA
>WNFN01242713.1_pt1 | contig 13757 bp, 14 predicted proteins | sample 5400161 | NCBI WGS metagenome assembly WNFN01 (sample SAMN13153353, study PRJNA577476) | soil metagenome | isolation source: 80 cm saprolite on Douglas fir-dominated hillslope | place: USA:California | collected 2013-09-17
CCCTTCTCGCCCGCACTCCCAAGGGGTCGTCGAGCACATCCCCGTAAGGAGTGCGATGATCTCCCGTGTTCTCGCCGCCGACCTGCCCCGGCACGTCGGCGAGCAGGTCAGGATCGCCGGCTGGCTGCACCGCCGGCGCGAGCTGAAGTCGGTGACGTTCCTGATCGTCAGGGACCGTTCCGGCCTGGCCCAGGCCGTCCTCCCGGCCCCCGCCCAGGCCGGTGAACCCGTGCAGGACCTGCGGGAAGAAACGGTCATCCAGGTCGCCGGGACCGTAACGGCCAGCGCCCAGGCGCCCGGCGGCGTGGAGCTCACCGAGCCGGTGATCACGCCGCTGTCCGGGCCGGCCGCGCCGCCGCCGTTCGACCTGTACCGGCCAGCCGTGGCCGCCAGCCTGCCGACCATCCTCGACCACGCGCCGACCACGCTGCGGCACCCCGTGCTGAAGGCCGGGTTCGAGATCGCCGCGGCCAGCGTGGCCGGCTTCCGCGACGCCATGGACAGCCTCGGCTTCACCGAGGTGCACACGCCGAAGATCGTGGAGTCGGCCACCGAGTCCGGAGCGAACGTGTTCGGCATCGACTACTTCGGCCGACCCGCCTATCTGGCCCAGTCACCGCAGTTCTACAAGCAGGCGCTGGTCGGGGTCTTCGAGCGGGTCTACGAGGTCGGGCCGGTGTTCCGGGCCGAGCCGCACGACACCGCCCGGCACCTGGCCCAGTACACCAGCCTGGACGCCGAGCTCGGCTTCATCGCCGACCATCGCGACGTTATGGCTGTCTTGCGTGAAACGATCGCCGGGATGGCGGCAGCGGCGGGCGCGCGGGCGCGTGCTGGCCTGGAGCTTCTTGGAGTGACTCCGCCTGCGGTCCCGCGGCGGATACCCGAGATCCGTTTCGCGGACGCGCAGGAGCTCATCGCCGGCCAGGCCGGGCGCGACCCGCGGGGTGAGCCGGACCTCTCGCCGGCGGACGAGCGGTGGCTGGGCGAGTGGGCGCTGCGCGAGCACGGGTCGGAGTTCCTGTTCGTGACCGGCTACCCGATGGCCAAGCGGCCGTTCTACACCCACCCCGACCCGGGCCGGCCCGGCTACTCCAACAGCTTCGACCTGATCTTCCGCGGGATGGAGCTGGTGACCGGCGGGCAGCGGCTGCACCGGCATGCCGATTACCTGGCCGCGCTGGCCGAGCGGGGCGACGACCCGCGGCCGTACGCCGGCTACCTGCAGGTCTTCGAGCACGGGATGCCGCCGCACGGCGGCTTCGCGATCGGGCTGGAACGCTGGACCGCCCGGCTGACCGGCGCCGCCAACGTTCGCGAGGTCACCTTGTTCCCTCGCGACCTGCATCGCCTCCGCCCTTGACCGCACCCTTTCGGCGAAGATCTAACGGGAAGCGCTTACTCAGTAGGCGACCGTGATCCGGCGGCGGAAGGCCTTGCCGTGTTCCAGCTCGTCGGCGACCGCGATCGCGAAGTCCGGGATGCGCCGACGCGACCGCGTCCTGGCCCGCGGCGAGCCTGGTCACCGATGCCGGATCGGAGGCGTCGCCGGTGACGGCCTGCACGACCAGGCCCTCGACCGGCGCGCCGCTTCTGGTGGCGGCGGTGACCGTGTGCCCGCGGGCGAGCAGCTCCGCCGTGTTGGCCCGGCCGATGGCACCTGAGGCGCCGATGACGAGAACCTTCATGCCTCCCACCTCATCACGGGCCACCTCATCACCGGCTCAGCGCCCGTCATGCCATAACGTCCCGCCGCCGGACCGGGACCGACGGGCATGGCTGACCGCAGGGCCGGCTTCGCGCCGGATCAGCGCATCGAGGGTGCCGTCACCCGCTTAGGGAACGATGAGGACCTTGCCGACCACGGCCCCGCCCTCGACGGCTTCGTGCGCCGCAGCGATCTCGTCCAGCGGGAACCTGATCACCGGCAGCTCGGTGAGCGCCCCGGCGGCGAGCGCGGCGGTGATGTCCCGTACCGCCTGACCGAGCGCCTCCGGCGGCACCCCGTACAGCAGCACGAACCTGAGCACCACGTTGGCCGTCATGCAGGCCCGGACCGGCAGCACCGGGTCCGCTGCTTCCGCCGCGTAGGTCACGATCCGGGCGCCGGGCCGCAGCACGGCCAGGTCGAGCTGCAGGTTCGCGCCGAGGGCCAGCTCGACCACGTGGTCGACACCCCCCGGGCCCGCAAAGGACCTGATCTGCTCTGCGGCGCCCGGCTCCCGGTAGTTCACGACCAGGTCCGCGCCTGCCTTGGCGGCCAGCTCGGCCTTGTACGGCCCGCTGACGGTGGTGATCACCCGGGCTCCGGCCCGCTTGGCCAGCTCGATGGCGAAATGGCACGCCGAGGCTGGCTCCGAGCTCGGCCGAGGCGCTGTCGGGCAGCGGGACAGCGGCACCTTCCGGAACGACGGTCCATTCGGCGGCGGTCCCCCACCGGCGCCCGGCGGCGGCCATCCAGAGCCACACGCGCTGGCCGTTGCGGCCCGGGTCCACGCCCTCCCCCACCGCGTCGATCACGCCGGCGCCGTCGTGATGCGGGATCTGGAAGCCGTCGATCGGCCGCGGCGTCGCGCCGCTGCGGGACTTCCAGTCCGTCGGGTTGATGCCGGAGACCTCCACCCTGACCCGGACCTCCCCCGGCCCAGGCTCCGGCCGCTCCGCATCCTCGACCCGCAGCACCTCGCGGGCCGGTCCGTGCCGGTCATACACCGCAGCTCTCATCGCTGAGAACGCCTCCAGACTCGTCCGACCTCTCGCCAGTGCGATTCTCTCATCCAGGCGGCGCAGTACCAGGCGGACGGGACGACACAGGAGAAGACGTCAGTCGAGTGCGGAAAACCTTGGCCCCGGTAGCCGCTTGCGGTGACCATCTCAGGGACACCCCGGACTTGGGGTTCTTGGGTGAGACCGTTCCCCGCTTGTGGCCGAGAGGACAGACCGCTGATGGGTAACGTGCCCGGCTGTGATGGCCCGTGGGCCGCCCCGGCCACCCGACCTCAGGGCTGGTGGCAGGCGATGTCGGCCACGGTCCAGCCTTTGGCGCCGAGCACGACGACCGCGACGATGGGCTGGGCGTGGCCTGGGGTGACCACGACCACGCCTGCCGAACCGCTTGCCACGATCGTCACAGCTCCCACCGTCACGCTCGGCGGCGCGGACGAGGTGCACAGCAGTGGGTCGTAGGTCAGCGCCCGCCGGGAGACCGCGTGCTGGACCTGCTGCAGGTAGGGGCTGGCGGAGTCCGGCCCGCCCGCCAGCAGCCGCGCCAGCGCGTCAGGCAGCGAGGTTCCTTGCCGGCGCGCCGGAATGTAGGTCAGGTAGAGCGAGGTCGTCTCGTCCCGGGCGCCGGTTCTGGTGACGTCGTTCCCTGCGCTGCTGGGGGCGCACGTGATCCCGGTGATCTTCCCGGTACTCCGGTCCGCGGTGACGACACTGTGAGGCGCCTGCGGGCCGCCGGTGAGCCGTGAACCGACCACGATGACCGCCTGGCCGCCGGCCACGCCCGCCGGCTGGTAGGCCAGGCCCCCGGCCCCGGCCGGGACGCCGCATTCCACGGGGTCAAGGGCGGTTCCGGACGGCGCCTGGAGGATCGGCACGTACCAGCTCGCCACGCGGCTTCGGATGAGCGCATCGACCGCGCCCCGGCCATGCCTGCGCGCCGCGTCGTACCTGCCGTAGAACGCCCGCACGCTTGCGATCGCGGTGGCCATCTCGGGCGGGGTTACCGCCGGGGAGCGCTGGCCGGTGCTGACGGTGGGGCTGGCGGACCGATGGCCGGGACCGGGCGGCGGCTGCGGCGAGGGGCTGGGCAGGTGCAGCGCGCCGGTCACCGCGCCGACGGTGACGACGGCCGCGGCGAGCGCCGCCGCAGTGACGGCCCGCGCCCGGCGGCGCCTGCCAGCGCGGCGAATGCGGTCGAGGTCAAGCCTTGGCGGGGAAAGCTCATCCGCCGCGCGGTGCAGCGCGGCAGCGACTTCCCGCTCGAAGCCGGCGCTCATGACGCGCTCCTCTTGCGGATGTCGATGGCCCTCGGGCCGGGTTCCATCGCCGCGCGGAGCTTGTCCAGGCCCCGCGACGCCTGGCTCTTGACGGTGCCGACCGAGCAGCCCATGACCGACGCCGTCTCGGCCTCGGACAGGTCCTCGAAGTAGCGCAGCACCAGCACGGTGCGCATCCCGGCCGGCAGGCTCCGCAGCCCGCGCATCACGAGGTCATGGCTCTCGGCGCGCTCGGTCCAGCCATCCCCTTCCGACGTCGCGACCAATGCGGCCTCCAGGCTCTGCTCCGCCACATGGCGCCGGGACCGCCACCAGTCGCTGGCCAGGTTGACCATGATGCGCCGGACGTACGCGTCCGGGTTGCCCGCCGAGACAACCCGCCGCCAGTGCTGATAGGTCCGCTCCAGGGCACCCTGTACCAGGTCCTCGGCCAGGTGGCGGTCACCGGTCACCAGGAAGGCGGCGCGAAACAGCGCGGCCTGCCGGCCGAGAACGAACGCCTCGAACGCCGCCTCGCGATCGCTGTCCACGCCGCCTCCCGCCAGACCCAGCTCACAGACTACGACGGGGGCAGCCGCGGAAAGGTTGCACGCCGCCAGTCGGCAGTTAACCTCCCGCCCACCCCGCAACGCGGCCAGTGACCTCCGCGAAGACATGCCGGCATCTCCCCGTCGCGGTCACGTGATACGCGCCGTGCCACCTGCGAAACGCCCGGCCGGCATCCCAGACGGGTCGCGCACCCGGGCCATGCCGACATGTCCTCCGCCCGACGGCCCAGACCAGGGTGAGGGCAGCTGGTCTCGCCGGGTAGCCAGCCGATGACCTTGACCGGGCGGCGGGTCTCGCCGAAGGTGCGCTCGGGTTAGTCGTGCGCACATGCACCCTGTGCTCGGCGGGCTAGTCGTAGAACGCGGGCAATTCGTCAAGATCGTCGGTGATCTTCGCGGCGGCCTTGGGAACCTGGCCCCTTAGGCCGCATCGAAGGCCTTCGCCGCGACCCGGGCGTGGTCCTTGTCCTCGGCGCCGCAGATCTCAGCGAGACGAGCCCGCTGGCCACGGTCACAGCCGGGTCCACGACGTGCCGGCGTCCGAGGTGGTCTCGAGGAACTGCCCGGACGTGCAGCCGGACTTGCCGTTCGCGCACGCCGGGGGGCGACGCCAGCCACCACACCCCGGCCGCAACCGACACCGGTGCCGGGGCCGGATCGAAGGCGCCGCCGAAGCTGACTGTCTGATGACCCCCGGCAGCGAAGGTCGCCCCACCGTCGGTGCTGCGGAGCAGCACGAACGCGCCGCCCCCGGAGGCACCGGCCTCGGTCACCGGCAAGTACACCGTCGTGCCGGCGAAAATAGCGGGCCCAGCCACGTAGTCGCCGCCGGCCCCGGACAGGGTCGAGGCCGACCAGGTCGAACCGCCGTCGGTGGTGTGCACGACCTGATCCATGCGCTCACCGATGACCGCGACGCCCCTGGCCCCGGACAGCACCGCCGACTGCCAGGGGGTGTTCAGATCGCTGACAGCGGGCAGCACGCGCTGCACATACGTCGCGCCACCATCGTCGGACACGAAGATCCGCGTCAGAGCCACCGAGTGCGTCAGCACCAGCTGCGTGGTCACGACCACCTGATTGGCCCGCCCCGGGGTGATCGCCACCCGGCTCGGGGCCATCGACGCGGCACCGCCCAGGCCGGCCGGCCAGCTCGGTGTCAGCTCGGTGCCCGCCGACCAGCGGCCCGTCTTCGGGTCCCGCGCGTACACGGTGACCGACCGCCCGGGCCCGGCCGCGCCCAGCCACGTTGGGCCGCCGCCGACGTGCGCGACCGCCAGGACATCGGCCGGCGCGACCTTCGCCGGCAGCGCCACCTGCGCGAAGCGCCGCCCGCCGTCCGAGCTGAGGGACAGGCCCTGGCTCGTCACACGCCACGCGGCCCAGCCCAGCTGGCCGACGTTCCCCTGCCCCGCCCGGGCCGGCGCCGCGGCCGGCCGGGCAGCTGCCTTGGGTGCCGTCGCCGACGGCGCCAGGGCTGTCCCGCATCCCGCCAGAGCGATCGTCGATGTGAGCAACGTCAGCAATGCAACACGCACAGCACCGGCGTTCATAGCCGACCTCTCCTTCGTCAAGGGCCCGGCATGACTACGCGATGTGCCCTCACAGCACGTCGCTGCACCCGGCGCCCGTCGTGCCGCTGAAAATGGAGGGCAGGTAGGTATCGGCACAATTCTCGTCGACATAGAGATTGTATCCGTTGTAGGTGTGATTATCGGTGCTGAATTGGCCGACCCGCTGGTGTTGACTCCAGTAACCGTTAGCCAGGCAGGGATAGCCATACACGGAGCCGTTGTCCAGCGCGGTGTCCGAGGGTGAGACGGCAGACGGCACGTTGGCGATCGACGTCCAGTCTGTTGGGTAAGACGCGCAACTCGACCCGTACGCCGCACCGTTCCACGCGGTGTTGTAGAACAGCTGGTGAACCCAGCCGTTTATGAAGGCCTTCGAGGCCGCGCGACACCCCGAGTTGGCATAGTAGGCCTCCATGTCGTAGAAAATCTGAGTCGCAAAGGGCAGGTGGGCCACGCTCGCCGCGTAGCTCGCGTGGCCCGCCTCGGCGACGCCCTGGTTGTAGGCCGTCGTTGTGTTCAAGCTGATGTAGCTCGAGAACGACCTCATGTTGCACGGGTAGCCCAACTGCGGGCCATACCAGTACAGGGTCACACCGTAGCCAGTGTTCAGGGCTCTGTCGACGGCCGCCGCACCGTCGTAGCAGCCCAGCGACTGCCCAACTGAGCCACCCAGATATACGCCGATGTCGTACCATGGCGTCCCGTTCCACCAGTCGCTCAGCATCGTCTGCGTCTTGGCCGCGCAGGTATCGAACCCGTTGGCATTGTGATAGAGGGTGTAGTAGTAAGTCGCGGCCGCAGGCGGAGCTGCTTGCGGGGTCAGGAACCCCCCGAATAGCGCCGCCACGAGAACCAGCAGGCCCAACGTCCGGCGTGACCCAGTCGATAGCCGCGCTGGCCGATTAGACCTTCCGCGCAACCGCCCAGCGACACTCAAGACCATGTGCAGACTCCGATCAAGATTTGTAACTTCACTGGTCATCAAGTGTTACAACGCAAGAATCTCAGCTCTGGACCTGCGACAAGTTCCGTCAGGTTACTGTTGGTCAAACGTTGATCGCTACTGGACCTTTGGGAAGTGCGCGAGGAGCGCATGCTCTGCGGCGGCGAGACCGGCCTGGAGGCGCGACTCAAGGGTGAGCTTGCGCAGAATGCTGGTCACATGCAGCTTCACCGTGCGCTCGCCGACCCCGAGCGACAGCGAGATCTTGTGATTGTCCAGGCCCTCCCCGAGCAGGAAGAAGACCTCGTACTCGCGCTTGGTCAGTTCGCCGATGCGCTTTCGCTCCGCTGCCCACCGCTCGCCTGGCGAGGGCATGCCTTCAGCCGCTAGCAGCAGGACTGCGACGTCGCGGCTGGTCAGGTGCTCGTCGTCCTCCATGTTCAAGCACGCCCTGGTCATCGGGTCTGGCTGAACCATGTCGTCACCTCCGGCAGCCGTCCGTTCCTTTACAGGTGGGCGGCGGGCGGACATATATGCTGGTTATCGCACTACGCTGTAGCCGGGTATTACTAGAGCGGCACCGACGCTTGATTGATGCATTTGTGCCGCACAGGGCTGGGTGACCTGCGCAGACGACGTGGTGAGCAGATTTGTTGGCACGGCCGGGAGGCTAGCCTAGATCTTTCGTGATCTTCGCGTAGCCGAGCCCGGTGCCGCTGGGGAGCTGGCGGCGGCCTGCGGCCAGCTGCCGCTCGCGGTCCGAATTGCCGGCGCCAGGCTCGCCGCGCGCACATCCTGGCAGCTGTCCGCTCTGGCAAGATCACAGATGCGCGGCGCCGGGCCTTGCTGGGGCATGTCGTCACCTTTGAGTACCGTCGGTGTCCATGCAGAGGGGTGCCCGACATATTGCTGGTTATCACGCCAAGCCCTAATCTCGGATACAACCGGTCGTAGCCGGGCAAGACCACAGCGGCAGCGGCGCCTAACTGATGCATCGATGCCGCAAAGGCCCGGCTGGCCTGCATGAACAGCACAGGGAGCAACATCGCGCCGGGAGGGGAGGTATGGCAGCCAAGCGGCAGCGCCTGGCCCAGCGGCGCAAGGCGGTTGGCCTCAGCCAGGAAGCGCTGGCGAACCGGCTGAACATCGAGCGCTCGACCGTCGTCCGCTGAGAAAGCGGCGAGACCGAGCCCCTGCTCGGCCATGGGGGTGAACGTGTCGGGGTACCGATCGCAGTGATCAGTGGCCTGCCCGGCGCAGGGAAGACCGCGCTGGCGCTGCAGGTCGCGCACACGGTACGGGGGGGCGTTCCCCGACGGGCAGCTATGGGTTCCGCTTGAGGGCGCCACCGGGCACTCCCGCGACCCGGGAGAGGTTCTTGGCGAGCTGGTCCGCGCGCTGGGCGTGCCCGGGTCGGCCATCCCCCAGTCGACGCTAGAACGCGCCTCGCTGTACCGCTCCCGGCTGGCGGGCCGACGGGTGCTCGTGCTGGCCGATGATGCCGCCTCGGCCGCCCAGGTCCAGCCGCTGCTGCCCGGCACCAGCCAGTGCGCCGTCCTGATCACTAGCCGCAGCGATCTGGCCGGCCCGGCCGGGTCGTGGCTGCTTCCGCTCGAACCGCTCACCCACGCCGAGGCAGTCCAGTTGCTTACCAAGATCCTGGGCCAACATCGAGTCAACGCCGAGCTCGGCGCCGCCGACGAGCTGGCCGCGGCCTGCGGCCAGCTGCCGCTCGCCGTCCGGATCGCCGGCGCTCGGTTGGCCGGCCGCACGTCCTGGCAGCTGTCCGCCCTCGCCCGCAAGATCACAGATGCGCGGCGCCGCCTGGACGAGCTCGAGACCGGTGACATGTCGGTCCGGGCCAGCCTTACCCAGAGCTACGAGACGCTCGATGAGCCCGCCCGGCGCGCGTTCCGCCTGCTGGCGCTGCTGGATTCGGCCGAATTCACCGAATGGCAGGTCGCTGCCCTGCTCGGCATCTCGGATGCCGCCGCCGTCGGGAACCGCCTGGCCGACAGCTCGCTGAACGGCTCAGCCTGCTCGCCGCCGTCGGACGGTGCTGCGCGGCCGGCCGCTATCAGGCGGCGGCGCAGCTCGCCTCGTCCATGGCCAGCTTCCAGCACATCCAGGGCCGGCTCGACGACGCCGAGAGAGCATGGCGGACGATCGCAGCCGCGTCCCAGCAGGCCCGCGACCCCGCCGCGGCCGCTCACGCCCAGCTCCGGCTCGCCGTGGCCGCCTGCGGCCAGGGTCGGCACGCCGAGGCCAGCCCGATAGTGGACCAGTGCGTGACGGCATTCGACGAACTCGGCGACAAGCGCACCCTCGCCACCGCCCTCTACTGGCACGCCGTCTGCGAAGCTAATCTCGGGTCCTATGCCGATGCCCGAGCATCCGCGGATCGGGCCATGCGCGCAGCTCAGGAAACCGCCGATCGCCAGACCGAGTCCCTTGCCCAGCGCCTGCTGGCGATCGCGCAGGCAAACCTTCCGGACCACCGTAACGACGCTGTCACCTCCGCTGAGCAGACTCTCGCCCTGGCCCGGGGACTTGGTGAGCCGGCCTTCGAGCACGAAGTGCTGCACACGGTCGCTCACGTGTACAACCTCACCGGGCGCCATGAGGGTGCGCTGCATCTCTGTGAGGATGGCCTGGGCCTGGCGCGAGACCTCGGAGTGCGGGTTGCCACGGCGGACTGGCTGGGCATCACCGGCGACCCCTACTACGGCCTGGGCCGCTACCACGAGGCCGCTGAGTCACTGCGCAGCGCGTTGCCGATCTACCGGGATCACTTCATGCATCGGCATCATGCGCTATGCCTGCTCAAGATGGGGTACGCCTATCAGGCCGTGGGCGACTACCAGGCCGCGATCCCTCACCTGGACGAGAGTCTGGGCATCTTCGACAAGCTTCAGCTAGGCCACTTCGCCGAACGCGCACGCGGAGCACTCGACGCCTGCCGGAGCAGCCAGCGCGCCGCCTCCGACCATCCGTGCGGCGGCTGACCTGATGACCAGAGGGCCCATAGCGCTGGACCTCTTTCAACTCGCAACGGACCGCGCCCAGCGTGCATAGGCCCGGGCGGCGTCGCCGGGGTCTGCCACAGGGTGTGCACGACCGCCGGTGAACCAGTAAAACTCACCGTCGGTAGTCACGATGCGGACGTGGGCGCCTCCGGCGGCGAATACGTAGAGCTGGGGGTCGGTCGGTCTCGCTGGTCCCCCGCATCCGAGCGCGCGTTCCTGGCCTTGGCCTGAGCGCAGGACGAGTGTTCGACGCCCGACGAGCACTGACGAGATCCGCCGGGCGGCCAGGGCATCCTTGAGCAAGCCCAGGATGGCCCTTCTGCGGTCAGATTCAGTCCTGGTCAGGCTCTGGTTGGCCGCCGATGCGGCTAGGCCTTGCTGAGACATGTTGCTCGTCACCTGGTTGCCGTCCGTGTCCTTGCGGGTGGGCACTGGGCGAAACTATTGCTGGTTATCACGCCCGGGCCGTAACCTGGATACAACTGGTCGTAGCCGGGCATTACCACAGCGCCAGCGACGCATGAATGAGGCACTTATGCCGCACACGTCTTGTCGACATGGGCGGGAGGGGGCATGACAGCCAAGCGGCAGCGCCTCGCGCGGCGCCGCAAGGCAGTTGGCCTCAGCCAGGAAGCGCTGGCGAGCCGGCTGGACATCGAGCGCTCGACCGTCGTCCGCTGGGAATGCGGTGAGACCGAGCCCCTGCCGTGGATCCGGCCGAAGCTCGCGGGAGCATTACAGGTTTCCGTTGACCAGCTAAACGAGCTGTTCGGGATCGAGCCTGGGCCGGGGCTGACCCCACGGCGCGAGAGCGTGCGGTGGCAGGAGGTAGCGGCCGCGTCGCCGTGGCCGACGGCAGATGGTGCCTGGGGAGCGCCGCCGGTGTGTCAGCTGCCGCCCGCGGTCGCTGACTTCATCGGCCGGGAACCGCAGATCGCGGAGCTAACGGAAATGGTCGGCAGCCATGACGGTGATCGGGTTGGAGTGCCGGTCGCGGTGATTGCCGGCCTGCCCGGCGCCGGGAAGACCGCGCTGGCTCTGCAGGTCGCGCACACGGTACGGGCGGCGTTCCCGGACGGACAGCTGTGGGTTCCGCTCGACGGCGCTGCCAGGCACCCCCGTGACCCGGGGGACATTCTGGGCGAGCTGGTCCGCGCGCTGGGCGTGCCCGGCTCAGCCATACCCCAGTCCACCGCCGAACGCGCCTCGCTGTACCGCTCGCTTCTGGCGGGCCGCCGGGTCCTGGTGCTGGCCGACGACGCCGCCTCGGCGGCCCAGGTGCAGCCGCTGCTGCCCGGAACCGGCCAGTGCGCGGTCCTGATCACCAGCCGCAGCGAGCTAGCCGGCCCGCCCGGATCGCGGCTGTTCGCGCTCGAACCGCTCACCCAGGCCGAGGCAGTCCAGCTGCTGACCCGGATCGTGGGCGAGCATCGGGTCACCGTCGAGCCCGGTGCCGTCGGCTAGCTGGCCGTGGCCTGCGGCCAGCTGCCGCTCGCCGTCCGGATAGTCGGCGCCCGGCTGGCGGCGCGGACGTCCTGGCAGCTGTCCGCCCTGGCCCGGAGGATCACTCACGCGCGGCGCCGCCTCGACGAGTTTCAGACCGGTGACCTGTCGGTCCGGGCTAGCCTCACTCAGAGTTATCAGGCTCTCGATGCGCCCACCCAGCGCGCGTTCCGGCTCCTAGCCTTGCTCGACTCGGCCCAGATCACCGAGTGGCAGGTCGCTGCCCTGCTCGACATCCCGGACGCCACTGATGTGGTGAACCGGCTGGCCGACAGCTCACTGCTCACCGCGGCCGGGATGGACGAGGCCGACCAGCCCCGGTACCGTTGCCACGACCTACTCCGCGCCTACGCCGCCGAGCGAGTTGCAGACGAACCCGAGGCGCAGCGCGACGCTGCCTTGACGCGGGTCACGGACGGGTGGCTGCAGCTTGCCGCCCTCGCGAATGCGGGCATTCCCCAAGAGCCGTACTTCCCGCCGCCCAGCCGGGCGCCGCATGGGAGCATCGTTACTGAGGAGCTGGCCAAGAGCATCACCGCCGCGCCGGTGGCCTGGTTCACCGCTGAGCGGCTCAGCCTGTTCGCTGTCATCGGACGGTGCTGCGCGGCCGGCCGCTACCAGGCCGCGGCGCAGCTCGGCTCGTCCATGGCCAGCTTCCAGCACCTGCAGGGCCGGCTTGATGATGCCGAGCGGACATGGCGGATGATCGCCGCCGCGGCCCAGCAGTCCCGCGACTCCGCCGCCAGCGCCCGTGCGCAGCTGCGGCTCGCCGTGGCCACGTGTGACGAGTGCGCCCTCGCGACCGCTCTCTACTGGCGCGCCTGTTGCGAATGGAACCTGGCGTCCTATGCCGACGCCCTACGCTCCGCGGAGCGCGCCATACGCCTCGCCCAGGACTCTGGCGCTCGCCAGGCCGAGTTCCTGGCCCTCCGCCTGCTGGCGCTCGCGCAAGCGAACCTTCCTGATCATCGCGCGGACGCCGTGATGTCCGCGGAGCGGGCCGTCGCGCTGGCCAGGGAACTCGGTGAGCCCGCCTACAAGCAAGAAACCCTCCACACAGCCGGTCATGTGTACAATCTGGCCGGGCGCCATGAGGATGCACTGCATCTCTGTCAGGAGGGCCTAGGCCTGGCGCGAGATCTCGGCTCTCAGTTCGTGACGGCAGACTGGCTGGGCATTAGCGGCGACGCATACCAGGGCCTTGGTCGCTACCGCGAGGCAGCTGAGTCACTGCAAAACGCATTGCCGATCTACCGGGACCACTTCATACGTCGTCATCATGGGCTGTGCCTGCTGAAGATTGGACACGCATACCAGGCGATGGGTGACTACCAGGCCGCGATCAGGCACCTGAAGGAGAGCTTGGACATCTTCGAGGAGCTACAGCTAGGCCACTACACAGCACGCGCCCGCGAGACGCTCATCACCTGCCAGAGCCTTCAGCACCCCACTTCAGATCAACTGCCGAACGCCTGACCAGGTAACCGGATGCCGAGCCCGCTCTCGCTGTGCGGCATGCGGGTCTCCGCGTTCGACCATCCGGGATCCCTGCTGGGCCGAGATCCGCTGCCAGGGCGCAATGATCAGAGCGATCCCTGGTCGCTACCAGGCCTCTGCCTCGTCTGGGCTGTCGGGGAGCACGTACACCTTGCTCCATCCGGTATTCTTCGCCTGCCCGAGCGCAGAATCCGCTGCGCCGATCAGCTCAGTCAGCGCGCGCCTGGACTCGTTCAGGACGGCAACCCCGATGGACACTGTCAGGCGGAACACGAACCCTTCCTGACTACCGGCCTCAATGGCGATCGGCTCGCCGGCGATATGATCACGCAGTCGTTCGCTGATTCTTTGCGCTTCCTCCCGATCCGTGTGCGGCAGCAGAATGGCGAACTCCTCGCCACCGAACCGACCGATCAAGTCATGACCCGGAAGCTGGTCCTTCAGCATGCCGGCAATATCGCGCAGCAGTTGATCATGTACGACGTAGCCCGCCGTCTCGTTTACGTCCTTGAAATGGTCTATGTCCACCATCGCGAGCGCGAGAGGGGTACGACCACGTAGTGCTCGAAGCAGCTCGACCTCTGCCTCGCGTTGCCAGGTACCAGAATTGAGTAGGCCAGTCTTCGCGTCGATACGAGCACTCGCGACCAGCTGGGCGTTCATGA
>WNFN01190356.1_pt1 | contig 13739 bp, 17 predicted proteins | sample 5400161 | NCBI WGS metagenome assembly WNFN01 (sample SAMN13153353, study PRJNA577476) | soil metagenome | isolation source: 80 cm saprolite on Douglas fir-dominated hillslope | place: USA:California | collected 2013-09-17
CCTAGCGGAATTGGCGGCAAGGCTCCGAGCACTCTTACGCCGAGCAACAGCCGATTCATCGGCTGAAGAAAAACCCACTCTCTGGCACGTAGCCGACCTGGGAATTGACGTAACTGTGCGCAGGGTAATCCGAGCCGGAAGAGTTATTGATCTAACACCGCGAGAGTTTGATCTGCTGGTTCAATTGTTCCGAAATGCGGGGAAAATTGTCAGTCGCGAGACCCTCGCGAGGGAGGTTTGGCAAGAGGTTCGTAGAGCTACGCCACTCGATAATGTAATCGATGTTCATATTGCCCGGTTGCGGCGGAAGATCGATGACGGATTTGCGTGTCGTCTAATCCATACCGTTCGAGGCGTGGGCTTCGTGCTGCGAGAGGAGGTCGACGCATGAGACGATGGTGGCAGCGACGTTCACTGCGCCTTAGATTAACAGTTTGGTACGCCCTAACCTCGACGATCGTTCTCTTGGCCCTCGGTGGATTGATGTTTCTCGTTGTGCGAGGACGGCTGTTATCTCAATTGGATCGCCAATTGCGCGGCGACTTCGAGATGATCGAATCAAAGGTCGTTCGCGATCAAGCAGGTAACCTTCGTTGGCCTGGCTCCGGTCAGGACAAAGATGAGGTTGAATGGGAAAAAGAAGCGGGTCGTTGGCCTGGCTCCGGTCAGGACAAAGATGAGGTTGAATGGGAAAAAGAAGCGGGCCCTTGGTTCGAGATCTTGTCGCCCAGCGGTTCAATCTTATTGCGTGAAGGGCTATCGAGTGACTGGAAACCCCTTTTCTCATTAATGCCTCACGTAGGCGGGGTCACATCATTTTCGGCTGAACTGCAGGGACATCTCCACGTGCGTGCTCTAGCCAACGAAACGATGATTGCGGGTGAGCCAGTGCTGTTGCGCGTCTTTCGGTCCGAGGCAGAACTTCGGCGAGCCATGGCGGAGTTTGGAGCCGTTCTTGGCTTCGGGCTGCCATTGGGCGTGGCGCTCTCCGCAGTTGGGGGCTACCTCATCGCTCATCGTTCTCTTTCACCGGTGAGTCAGATAGCAGCCCGTGCGCGCCAGATAACGGCTGAGTCGTTGGAAGGACGGCTCCCGGTGCCTAATCCGCACGATGAACTTGGTCAGTTGGCGACCGTGTTTAACGCCACTCTTGCCCGACTGGAAAATTCCTTTGGGGAACTTCGCCGTTTCACCGCTGATGCCTCGCATGAGCTGCGCACCCCGTTAACAGCTCTCCGGGCCGTCGGCGAAGCGGCGCTGCGATCAGAGGCTGAAGATACCAAGAGTCTGAGAGAAGCACTTTCAAGTATGCTCGAAGAAGCACGTCGACTGAGCGATCTTGTCGATGCGCTGCTTCTGCTCGCCCGGGCAGACACCGGCGGAGTCTCTCCGTCTCTGCACCAGGTCGATTTGGCCGGTCTTCTAAGTGAAGTTCGAGAGACGCTCGTAGTCCTGGCGGAGGAAAAGAACCAACGAATCGACATTATAGGTGAGCAACTGACGATCCACGCGGACCGCGAGCTACTACGCTTAGCGTTATTGAATCTCGTGCACAACGCGATTCGCTACAGCGCAGCAGGGCTCATGATCAATTTGCGAGTTCGGCAGAGGGATGCGAGCGCCTTGGTAGAAGTTGTCGATCAAGGTCCGGGAATCGCTCCAGAACACCAGCAGAAAATCTTTGAGCGGTTTTACCGCGTCGACAAGGCGCGATCGCGTGCTAGCGGAGGTGCGGGCCTCGGCTTAGCCATAGCGCGCTGGGCTATTGAACGGCAACGGGGGCATATCGAACTGGAAAGTGAACCAGGCTACGGAAGTCTCTTCCGCATTGTGATGCCCAAATAATCAGACCCCCTCTATTCGGTTTCCGCATGCGGGAAAGAAACTGTAGAGTCCAACCTCGCAGAATACCGACAGCAGACTCTGTCTTACAATTTTCCGATCCCGCAAGGACTCCTTAAAGAATGGATCAACAAAGAAAACTAATTTCCTGTACCGCTCGCCCAAAAAGGATGGAACCCTCTTGCAAAGAACCAATACTAACATTTGCGTTCTCCTTGAACGTGGAAATCCGATTGGTCTTTGGGGAACATAGTGTCCCTACACGTGCTTCTGAGCGTTAACGACTATCTTAAACGTACTGCCGGAGAGGGAACACTCTGGCAAGCATCGCTTATCACGAATGCACCGGTTGTTGCCTGGCTAGAGCATCGGTATTGCGGCTCAGCGCCATAACGAAGCGGAGGGTTTGCCATGACCGTAGACAAAGCTGACAAGGTGGCGCTGCTCTGGCGCGAAGATCGTCAGACACGAGGCGAAGCGACGGCACAGTACATCAATCGCGTTTTCGAAGCACTGACCACACTCGGCATTTGCGCCGAGCCAGCGATCTATGCCGACGACACGGCAGACGATGTGCGCGAGCAGCTTCTGAAACTCGATGGTGTGCTCGTCTGGGTCGATCCGATTTACGACGGCCAGAACCGGACCCAACTGGATGCTATGTTGCGGGACGTCGCCTCAAAAGGTGTGTGGGTCAGTGCTCATCCCGACGTGATCCTCAAAATGGGCGTCAAGGAAGTCCTTTATCGGACCAAGCACCTGGGCTGGGGGACGGATACCCATCTCTATCGCAGCGCCCGGGCGTTCAATGACCAGTTTCCCCAGCGGCTTGAGTCTGCAGGTCCGCGGGTCCTCAAACAAAACCGTGGCAATGGCGGTCAGGGCGTATGGAAGGCGGAACTCGTTTCGTCGTCTGCGCACAACGCTGCCATTGTTCACGTGTTGCATGCACGCCGCGGCAGCGTACCCGAAGAGATGCGGCTCGGCGACTTCATGAGAAGCTGCGAGGCATATTTTGCCAATGAAGGATGCATCGTCGATCAACCATTCCAGCCGAGGCTGCGCGAGGGCGTGATCCGCTGCTACATGTGTGCAGATAAGGTCATCGGTTTCGGCCACCAGCTCATCAAGGCGTTGATCCCGCCGCCGCCGGAAGGTCCGGACTCGCCGGCCGCACAACCAGGTCCACGCATCATGCACCCTGTGTCGGCGCCGGCGTTTCAAGCGCTGAGAACAAAGATGGAATCGGAGTGGATCCCGCAGCTGCTGGAGCTGCTGGACATCGATAGCGAGTCTCTGCCCATCATCTGGGACGCCGACTTCCTGTATGGACCACGCGACCGTTCCGGTGAGGACACCTATGTGCTTTGCGAGATAAATGTCAGCTCCGTGCTTCCATTTCCAGAGCAAGCGCCAGCAGAGATCGCGCGAGTTGTACTGGCCCGGTTGCTGTCGGCTAAGAAGCCGCACGCCATGACTTTAACTCCATATACTGAAACCAATTATCAAGAGGAATAAAAACACCGCTGTATAGCCACCCGCGTTCTGTGAATTCTGAAGAATTCTTAAGGAAATTTTCAGTGACGTTCTAACCAGGGAGATCTTAAGCTGACGGTGATAAAACTCGAACTCAGGAGGTGGATGGTGCTGGCTGCTTGGTTGTTCGCGCAGGCACGAAGGTCGACAAGCGGGCGACCATGGCATGAATCCAGAATCAACCATTCATTTTGTGCATCAGAAAAGGATTGAACTTAGACGAGAAACAAACATGAAATCAAAAACGTTCATGGGAACTAGGGTGGTACGTGCGACCGCTGGCGCGGCGATTATCGCGGTTATCTATTGCTTTGCGCTCCTCGTAGGAACCTCGAGAATGGAGGCGCAGACGAAATCTGCGGCTCAACAGTCACTGGACAAAATCATCCAATCCCTAACAGCGGTGGATACTGCTTACGCTTCCGGAAATACGGCAGAAGCACAGAGTGATTTCGATACCGCGAATAACGAGTGGAAATCTGTGTCCTCAAAGATTTCTGCACGGGAGAGTCGCGAGGTGCAGCTCCTCTTCGACTCAATTCAGACAAAGCTAAAGAGCAAGGCCGCCCCAAAGGAGATCAGCAAAGTCGTGCGTGGCACTGTCGAGGAGCTACGGGAAGATATCGGGCGCGAACTACGTGAAAAGAAGGGTTAGCGTTAAGCGGACAAATAAGGCTTGCCGGCTGTGTTCTCTGGCATTCTCCGGTTGGTTCTTGCCGATCTGCGTTCTAGCTGGTTCCAGGTGGTCGCTGCGCTGGTTCTGATCGGAGCCTGCATTGTCGGCGTAGCGTTTTTCACAACTCAGGCCCAGCAGACGCAATCGCTGGTCCGAGCGGCGTACCAGGAGGAGGGGGCGTCGGCCTTTGTAGTGGAAGTTTCGGGTATTTCCGACGAGGAACTCGATCGTATTGTGGCGGCCGTTCGGCAGCTACAAGACGTCGGTTCAGCCGATGCTCCGTATAACGGGCTCGAACTGGGCGTACAGGCCGACGTATCGTTCCTGGTGTTTGAGAATGCAAAGCAGATCGAGTACTTGGGAGCACATACCAGCGTGCTTGGGGTGGGCCCTTTCTTTAAACCGAAAACCGAATATTATGTCGATTTCCGCTGGCTCAATCCAGGCGCGCCACGGGCAGCCTTAGGCATTCCGCTGCTTCCGGCCACCGGGGAGTTTCGGTACCCTCAAGCCAATGAGATCTTGCTCCCCACCACGGTGACCGACTACGTTGGTGTACAACCTGGGGCGCAAGCTACCGTCGAGTTGGTTTATGCCAACTCAAATCCCCCGATTGTGCGTCGCTTGGATGATCTTCGGCTCATCGGCACATTCGACATCGCAGGGCCAGACAGGGGCCGGATTGATCCATTTTGGCGATTGTCATACGTTGGAGAACCTCTCCTCACGGCACGTGGGACGGGCGGCACAGAAGCGACAACCGTTCCAGTGATCTTGAACATGGCTGTGGTCCAGGAATTCTTGCGGAGCGTAGAATCACAGCGCCTTTACTCATCCACTTCGCTTCCAGCCCGCAGCCAGCTCGTAGTTTCATCAACATCGGTTTCCAATGTGCCAGCCGTTCAAAAGGAAGTTGTATCTTTGTTGGAAACCAAAGGTTTAAAACCGAGTGACGAAGCAAGCCAATCGGGTGCTCGTGCTTACCGCATTCTGGTTCCGGAACGTAACAATTTTATCAACGCCCAATTGGAGCAGCGCAAAATCGGAACCGGAGGCACATACTTTGCAGGATTGCTCCTCATTCTTCTGGCATTCGGAACTGGTGGACTGCAGGTACTCGCGACTCTGACGCGCTGGCGAGACTACGGCGTACTCCAAGCGGTCGGTTTCTCGCCCGGTCAAATCTTGATCGTCTATGGTGGCCAATTGCTTTTGGTTCTGACGAGTGCAGTCTTGTTGGCAGGACTCGCAGTCTTACTCAACCCAGGTTTGGCCCACTCGCGAGAAGCTTTTTCGACGGCCACAGTCCTGGCGGTCTTGGCAACCATTGCGGGCAGCGTTCCGGCACTCTTATGGCCGATGCGTACACCACCAGTGGCCATGCTGAAGGAACTCCAATGATCGTACCACGACTTCTTCTCGCTGGTTTTGGACGGCGGGCCATCGAACTAATCCTCGCCGCGCTAGTAATCGCTGCGCTTAGCGCAGTCATTGCTAGTTCGACTGCAGTCATCGAGGGTGCCCGCGCCGCGCTCCACCGATTTGAACGAAAAGAACGTCCGGATGTTATACATGTGATCGGTCGTTTCAATCGTGCTCTGTTCGAATTACCCAGAAGAGGCAATTTGCCTCCCGCTACCCTGCCGGTATATGAACCGCGGATTGAACCGGAAGAGCTTACGGCTGCTGTAGCGAACGCGACTGTTGTCAACCGGCAGTCTCTACTACGAAATGTTGTTACAGAGAATGACGCTTTGAATATTTACATTTTCGGTATCGATCCAGAACTAGAGGAGCGGGTCGGTGCCTTCCATGTCACTAAAGGGCGTTTCCTAGCAACCAACGACCAAAACGTAGCTGTCCTGGATGAGGCTTCGGCACGTTCGCTTGGTGTCCGCATTGGCGATTCTTTTCCGGTGCGCACAGCGGCTGATACTGACCTACGCCTCACGGTGATCGGTATACTCGATTCTCTGCAATTCCGCGCTCCACCGCTCGCGACCGTACCGGCGCCGGCCCTGCAGCCGAATGCACCGGTTGTGACCAGCGGCGTCTTCGTTCCTTTGCGGACAAGCGAGGAAATTTTTGCACGTCCTACTCTTACCGATGCGCTCGTAATAGCTAAATCTCCGAATGACGTACCCACACTCACCGACCAGATTCGCCAGCAATTCCGGCTGAACACGGGGGTTTTCATCGAAGAGAGTTATACGCGATACCTCCGCGATGTACGTGATTTTCAGCTCACGCTAACACTCTTTCGCACTGTCGCTCTGTTGGCCGCGGTTCTTGCGAGCATCGTGGTCGCTGCGCTCCTGCATGACGTCTATAAGGATCGGCTCTACCAATACGGAGTTCTCGCCGCAGTAGGCTTCCGTCCATTTCATCTTTTAGCGCTGATTCTCGGCACTGCACTCATAATCGCGATTGCTGGCATTGCCAGCGGCTTCTTCTTAGCAGCAGCTTTTTCGCCTAGGCACTTTGAAATGCCATCTCTGCTGGCGAACATCGGAGCTGTCACGCCTCGTTTCAACGGAGTTGTTGTTGGCATGGTGATATAGGCGGCGTTCGCGGCGATCTTTGCGGGCACAGTTAGGACAGTCTGGGTCTTGGTGCGCGGTCCGCTTGCTCGTGCACTTAGGAAAGACGGACTATGAACAATCGTTCTCTTATTGAGGTCAAGGCGGTATCGAAAGCGTATCGGCGCGGACAGCTGTCAGTTCCGGCCCTTTTGAATATTTCTTTCGAGATCGACCCGGGCGAGTTCGTCATCCTTGCCGGTTCCTCCGGAGCGGGGAAGACCACGCTCCTCAATCTCTTGGCCGCACTCGACTGGCCTGACCAGGGTGAGATCATTGTCGATGGCAAGAATGTAGCTCATCTCTCACTATGGTCTGCAGCCTCATACCGCAGGTTCCAAGTGGGAATCATTTTCCAGGCCTACAACCTCCTTCCTCAACTCACCGCTATCCAAAATGTTGCGTTACCAATGATTGCCGCAGGCCGTTTGGACCTGCGCAGGGCTGACGAGCTGCTATGTTTAGTTGGCCTGGGCGACCGAACTCTGCACCGTGCTACCGAACTCAGTGGTGGAGAACAACAGCGTGTAGCGATCGCTCGCGCTCTGGCTAATTATCCAAAGCTTGTGCTCGCAGACGAGCCAACTGGAAATCTCGACGAAGAGAACGCCCGGGAAGTGATACGCTTGCTGGTGCAATCTTGTAAAGAGCGGCAGGCGACGTTGATGCTTGCCACCCACGACATCCGGAGTTTTGAAGGCGCCGATCGCGTATTCGCGCTGCAGTCTGGGCTACTTCGAGAGGAGCGCTTTCGGTCCGCGTGAATTTGCGTCCCCATAAAGACAAGTAGGGTAACCTTCTTGGCCGATCCTACGTTCCCCCGGAGGCGGACATGTGGGACGCAAGCTCGCGGACATCCAACGGATACAATCGATTCTCGTAACGGTCTATCTTCTTGAGCTAGTCGGCGCAACCGCGGTCACGTCTCTCGGCTGGGCGGCATGCCGAATTCTGCAAATTAGCTCGTTTCCTTCTCTCCCTCTTTGGTTTGCTGGCTATTTACTCGTATACAATCTGGATCGCTTGCATCCTGATCCGGCGGATCTAGTGAATATCCCGGTTCGCGTCAGTAAAGCCCAGCAGCTTCGAGGTGCTCGCATCGGCCTGGCTTTCCTATCTGCGGCCGTGCTACTCATTTGGCCGTTATTAACTGGTCGATGGAGGTTAGTATTGGCACTGGTTTTCGCTACTACCTTTCTCCAGGCTTACTCTTGGCCGGTCCCCCGACTGAGATTTCGACTTAAGGATCTTCCCTATATTAAATCCTTCTTACCAACTGGGGTCATTGCAGGAATTTTGGTAATCTGGCCCTGCGTAGAAAGCGGTAGAAGCTTCGGATGAAAGGAGTGCCTGGTTCTCGTCTGGTGTCTCCTCGTATTGATTATCAACGGCTTGGTATTCGACTATCGCGACATAGAAGGGGATTCGGCTGCCGGAACGCTAACAGTTCCGGTGTGGTTAGGACGAAAGAATACGATCTATTTATTGATAGGGTCGGTGCTGGCCTTGGTTTGGAGTAAGTTCTTGGCTGGCAGCGAGAGGGTTTGTGAGTCCGTTAATGCCACTGGCCTTAGCCGGCGCCAGTGCTGGATTATTTCTTGCGCTAGTTCGCCGACCTTGCCCGACGACGATCAGTGTTTTGGCCGACCTGTTATTGGTGGTCCCTGCTGCCGTGGAAAGCTTGGCTTGAGTACCGCCGCGTGTGCAGCTTTAAAACTGCTGGCGCCACAGCGACTGAATTTCCAAGCGCGCGAGTGCTTCAGGCGCGGTTGACACAGCGGCTTTTAGAGGATGCCCCTTGCGGTCTGAAAAGCCGCTAAGATTCTTAACAATTCTTCAGGATATCTTCAGTAACGGCCAGCGAAATGTAGGCGTATCCTGGCACACTTCACAAAAACTGGACGCGAAAAACATCGCAGCCGGAAGAAAAGGAGAAGCATTCGAATGAACAGAAGAGTTATTGCGACGATCGCCGCCATCATTGGACTCGGGACAATTGGCGCCCTGGTCTATGCGGGTATGGATAAAGACGAAAACAAGCAAAAGGTAGCGATGACTGACGTGCCAACTGCGGTGCAGAAGACGATTCAAGACAATCTTGCAGGAGGAACAGTCACCGAAACCGCGAAGGTAACGAAAGACGGCAAGACTTATTACGAGGCTGAAGTCCAAAAGTCTGGAGGCGAGAAGGTCGAGATCAAAGTCGCTGAAGATGGAAAGCTCATCAATGTCGGGAAGGAAGAGGACGATGATGACTAGAGTAAGCACCTTCAATGAACCCAAAACCGGACTTAGTCGACACCACTTAAAAGAGCAATCATGAAGGCTTACATAATGAGAAAGGACTTCGTCGTTGCCCTTGCCGTGACAGGCATTCTCGCTGCTGTCGCTCTGCCCTCCAGGGCAGAGGACAACTCGGGTGCACTCGCGAAGGCGCTTCCGGAGGCGAGCGTCTCCCTTGATCAGGGGCTCAAGGCGAGTGAGCGCGAAGGGAAACCGATCTCAGGCAAGTTCGAACTCGAAGACGGTGCTCTCCAACTATCCGTCTACACCATGAGAGCCGGCGATTTTAGCGAAGTCATCGTCGATCATAAAACGGGCGCCATCAAAAAGGCGGAGAAGATAACGGACGCCGAAGACCTGAAAAACGCCAAAGAACAGAGCGAAGCAATGGCCAAGGCCAAGGTGGATCTCGATAAAGCCGTAGAGGCCGCCACGAAGGCGAACAGCGGCTATCGCGCGGTGAGCGCGATGCCTACGCTGGATGCGGGAAAACCGATGGGCGATATCACACTTATGAAAGGCGAGCAGGTCAAGAAGGTTACCGAGAAACTAGACTGAGGCAGCGAAAAGTGAGCTCAGTTTCGGCGCAATGAGATTCCGGTGAGAATTTCAGACCAATGAAGAGCTCGATCGCCAATCTGTGCATCAGTGGGGCAGGTATTGCTGCGGTTCTCGCAATCTCACTCGCGCCGGCGGTGGAAGAGGATGATGTGATCCTGCTCAAACGCGCGCAGGAACTCTTCCAGCCGCTTCCCAAGGATATGGCAACGCGGGAATCTCCCATTACTAAAGAACGCGTGACACTCGGGCAACAGTTGTTTTTTGATCCGCGGCTGACAGTGGATAGTAACATGAGTTGTGCGAGCTGCCATCAGCCCGCCTTATATGGGACGGATGCTCTTCCGACATCGATTGGCGTGAAACAGCGCCTGCACCCGCGCAACGCCCCGACGAACCTCAACTCTGCGTTGAACATTATTCACTGGCGAGGTGATCGCGAGAGCGTCGAGGACCAGGCATGTACCAAAAATTCGGCGTGGTCGAAGACTATTGGTTAGCAACGGGCAGCACAAACATTGACAAGGGGCGCTTCGACGTGACCAAAGACCCTAACGACCTGTACGTCTTCCGGGTTCCAAGCCTGCGCAACGTCGCTAAGACGGCGCCCTACTTCCACGACGGGTCGGTGACCACGCTTCCGGAGGCAGTGAAAGTGATGGCGCGGTTGCAGTTGGGTGTGACCCTCAGCGACACGGATACCGGCGATATCGTCGCATTCCTCGAGAGCCTGACGGGCGATCTGCTGGCCAACTTTGCTACCGTTCCAAGTCTTCCTTCTGGATCGTTTGTCTCGAAACAAAAATAGTGCTTTGCCGCTCTGTGACGGCGAAATGGATGCGGGCGGAGTCGGTCGTTCAGCCTACTGCTGGTTATTCAGGAGTCTGTCCGAACGACTCACTAGCAACCCAGAAAAGAAGGAGGCTAATTAGATGGTAAAGACTGTTAGTTCAATTGCCCTTGCCGTGACCTACTTCATGGCGTTCCCAGTGTGTGCCGATGAATTCCAGGTGAAAGAGCTGAATCGCGGCCCCACGGGCTTTTTCGTTTTCGACCCCGAGCTGGTGCGCGTCAAGCCCGGCGACACGGTCGACTTCATCGCATCCGATAGAGGGCATGACGTCCACTCAGTCAACGGCATGATCCCGGACGGTGCGCGGCCCATTGATGGTAAGACGAACCAGGACACGAAGGTGACGTTCAACCAACCCGGCATTTACGTGATCACCTGCAAGATTCACACGCTGATGGGCATGATTTGCGTCGTTGTCGTCGGCGATCCGGTGAACATCGAGAAAATCGATCCGTCCGCGTTGCCGGCCAAGGCCAAAGCCAAGATCCTGACCCTGCTCAACCAGATCAATGATAGCTGACGTTAGCACTCTTTTTTCATGTACACGATTCCCTGGGACAAACTTCACGCGGGCATAACGCATTTCCCTATCGCGCTCTTGCTGTTTTCGACGATTTGCGACTTGGCGTCCGTCACGTTCAAGAGGCGGCCGTTTGCTCGAGAGCTGCGTTTAGTAAGCTTCTACGGCCTTGCCGCTACGGCACTGGTTTCTGTGGGAGCGGTGGTCTCTGGCATCGCCCTTACCGGGGGTGATCTTCTCCAGCATCATAGATTCATCTGGCCGGCGTTCGGCCTTCTTCTGGCACTGGCCGTATGGAGGCTGGTGGTAATGGATGCGATGGCAGGTGCAGCACTGTACCTCTATCTCATCTTGATGGCTTTGGCCTCTGGGTTCATCGCCGTCGCGGGATACTTCGGCGGAGAGCTGCTCCTCAACGCCGGGGGTTGAACCATAATGACCCCTCTCAAAATCAAAGACGTCAAGCGAGTACCGATCATGTCGGTGAGCGTCCGGTTTATGCGGGTAACAAGGAAAACGGAAACAAGGAGATCTGATAGCAAATGAGAATTCGCCCCTGCGTTTCCTTCATCGCGATCGCTCTTCAATTGTATGCTCATGGGCTAGGCGCTGAGGAGGTTGTTGTGTATCGTTCAGTGAACGACCTCCTTGCTCGATCTGTCGCGGAACGCTTCGAAAAAGAGACCGGGATCGCGCTCCGATTAGCGCCAGAGAACCGTCAAGCGGAGGGTACAGAGCTTTCCGACCGCTTGATTGGCGAAAAAAATCGGCTGCGCGCCGATGTGCTTTGGAGCAACGATCCCATGAGCGCAGTAGTCGTGAAATGCAAAGGCCTATCCATGCCTTATGAACCGCCGAACACGAAAAGCCTGTCGAAGATCTACAGCGACCCGGAACATCATTGGGCCGGGTTCCCAGCTCGCGCAGTTATTATCCTCTATAATCTGGAACTGATCGGTGATCCCGAGGAACTTCCAACCTCTGTCCTGGACATGATGAATCCCAGATTTAATCGAAAAGCTTGCATGGCTAATCCATCGCTTGGGACAACATCCATGTACGCAGCGGCACTCTTCGAGGTGCTCGGCACGGATTTTGCGGAAGCTTTTTTCGACAGTCTGAAGACCAACAAAGTGGCAATCCTTTCCTCAACCAGTGAAGTAAGGCGCCGGGTGGCCGCCGGTGAGTTTGTTTTTGGTATCACAGACACAGACGATTTCTACACGGCGGTTAAAGAAGGCGAACCAGTCGGCGCCCTCTTTCCGGATCAAAAATCGTTCGGGACGCTCGTGATCCCAAATGCTTTGATGCTCCTCGCCAACGCGCCAAATCCTAGGCAAGGCAAACAATTCATCGATTTCTTGTTGCGGCCCGAGATTCAGAAACTACTTGCGGATGGCGATGCTGGTCAGATACCGGATCGGCTAGGGACTTCTGTGCGCGGAGGGATTCCGTCGCTTGATACTGTCAAGCCAATGGAGGTCGATTACGGTAAACTCGTGTCCAAAGCAAAAGAGCTCTCGCAAGGATTCCTTAAAGAATGGATCAAGAAAGAAAAATGATTCCTTGCACCGCTCACTCGAACAGAGCGCGATGCCGGGTACCGAACCAATGGCAACATTTTCGTTCTCCTTGAATATGCGAATCCGATTCGTAATGCGCGACATCATTGTGCTACTTGCGTTTCTGAGCGCCGTTTCAGCCAGTGGCGAAGATTCCGGGCCGCTGCGCTTAGAAAAAGAAATCCCATTGCCAGGCGTAGAGGGACGGATCGACCATTTCTCGGCGGACGTCGCTGGACAACGCTTATTCATTGCAGCTCTCGAGAATGGCTCCGTCGAAATCCTTGATACGAGGCAAGGTGAGCGCATTGCGGAGATCAAAGAGCTCAAAGAACCACAAGGCCTCTACTACGATTCGAAAACTGACCAACTCTATGTTGCTACCGGAGGAGATGGAAAGCTTCGCGTGTACGAAGGGAAGGCGCTAACTGCGCAGTGGACCCTGGAATTTGGTGATGACGCGGACAACCTCCGATATGATCGGCTAACGGGAGATATCTGGGTGGGCTATGGAAATGGCGGAATCGGCATCGTGAACTCGACCGGTGAGAAAGTCGGCTCGGTTGAACTCGGCGCGCACCCGGAATCATTCCAGTTCGATCAGAACGGAGATCGCGTTTATGCAAACGTTCCGCAACAATTCGGTGTCAGCGTCATTGATCGCAAAGGGCGTGTAGCTGTCACGAAGTGGGGACTAGGACTTTCGTTTGCGAACTATCCAATGGCTCTAGATGAAGTTGGCAAGCGGCTTTTCGTCGGATGCCGATTACCCGCGCGGCTGGTCGTTCTGGATACAAGCTCGGGAAGAATCGTTGCTGCCCTGGCCACTGTGGGTGACACAGATGACGTTTTTTACGATGCCGCTCGCCGGCTGATATACGTCATCGGCGGCGAAGGCTCGGTAGAAATTTTTCGGCAGCATGATCCGGATCATTATGAGCAGGCGCAAAGAATCACGACAGCACTGGGTGCACGGACTGGCTTCTTCCTGCCAAATTCCGGTCGCCTATACGTGGCGGTCCCTCATCGAGGGTCTCAGGCAGCCAAGGTTTTGGTTTACACGATCGAGGGGAGCTAGGAAGCGAAATGATTTGCGTCTATGCACCGTCCCCTCTCTCGGCTTGCTAGGGTTTCCTGGCGGCCGCATAATCCTCTGCAGCGTTCGGCGGTGTGGGTCGACCGTGAAAACCCGTAGCGGGGACGAGCTAGCGCGATCCCCGCAAGATTTTGACCCCCTGGAGTGTAAGTTTTATCTCGGCGACCTCCGCCTGCGAGCGCTTTCGAGCCCCGCGTTTCCCGTAGATTCTTGGTGGGCCGAATCGCGTGTCTG
>WNFN01182302.1_pt1 | contig 13736 bp, 11 predicted proteins | sample 5400161 | NCBI WGS metagenome assembly WNFN01 (sample SAMN13153353, study PRJNA577476) | soil metagenome | isolation source: 80 cm saprolite on Douglas fir-dominated hillslope | place: USA:California | collected 2013-09-17
TGCATGGTGACCGTCGACTCACGGCGCAACCTGATCATCGACATCGACACGGGAGTCCTTCGTGACCGCTGCTGACCTCGACGCCATCGAATCGCTGGCTGGCTGGCTGGGATACGCCGCCTCGAGCCGGACCCACTGTCACCCGATGCCGGCAGCGAGCTTGCCGCTCTCCCCCGGCGCTGGAGATCCGCTTAGCGCCGACCGGACGCTCCGGACGGAGTTAGACGTTGCGTTCGTAAGCCTCGACTCCCGGTGAGGCGCGCAGGAGAACTGTTCCGTTCGCGGCCGAGCAGGCCCGGTACAGGTGTGTAGGCTGGGCAGCCGCCCGACCGCAATGGGCTGGGAATGGTGGACGTCGACGGATACATCGACTGTCCCGTGACCACCGAGCATCAGATACATGTCCTGGGCGTGGAAGCCTAACTCCAGCTCGGCTCTGGCGCCGGCGGTAGCCTCCTGCGCACGCACGGTCCCGACAGCCCAAGCCCGCCGAGCGGCAGTGAGGCAGGGAAGTGGCAGGCCGCTGGAGCGTTCTGGCGCTGGCCGGCGCGGACCTCGACGGGAACGTGCACTCGGTGGTCGGGCCGGCGGCTGATCGTTCTTGAGCATGGTGCTGCCGGAGACGAGCTACTGGAGCCGGTCGGAGGCCGACGTAGGTTTCCCGGCTCAGCACGCCCGCGGTCATGTCCGAGCATCGGTCGCGGGCGGCAGTGAGCGGCCGGGGCTGGCCGCGTGCAGCAACTGGCGAATTAGCTGCTCTGTGCCGGAGTAGTCGCCTTCGCCGAAGTGGATGTGGCGGACATCGCCGTGGGCATCGATCTGGTACTCCGCGGGCCAGTACTGGTTGTGGTACGCGTTCCACGTGGCGTAGCTGTCGTCGATGGCGACCGGATAGCGCACGCCGAGCGCCGCGGCTTGGGCCCGCACGTTGGAGACGACGTGCTCGAAGGCGAACTCCGGCGTGTGCACGCCCACGACGACGAAGCCGTCCCTGGCGTACTTGTGGTACCACGCCTCGACGTAGGGCAGCGTGCGCTGGCAGTTGATGCACGAGTAGGTCCAGAAGTCGACGAGGACCACCTTGCCCAGCAGCGCGCCTAGCGACAGCGGCCTACCGCCAGGAGTGTTCAGCCAGGCACTGATCCCAGCGAAGTTCGGGGCGTGACCACAGTTCACCAGGGTGGTGGCGTCTGGGCTGCAGCTGGTCAGCGAGGTCTGCGGAGTTCCGGTGAGCGCATTGAGCTGCTTGCGGATCTTGGCCGAGCCCTGGAGCGCGGCTGAGTAGCCGGCGACGTCTCGCTGCAGGCCGGCGAAGACGTTGAAGGCAATGGCCACGGCCATTGCCATGAGCACAGCCCCGCCAAAGCGGCGCACCCGAGGTGCTCGCCGGCGGATGGCACCGATCCGGCTAGCGAGCTGGCTTCCCGCGACGGCGACCGCCAGGAGCGGCACGGCGGTTCCGGCGGCGAACGAGGCCGTCAGGATCACGCCGTCAGCCCGACCCGGTGCGTCGCCCCGAGCACCGTGATGGCAGCCAAGACCGGCCCGGCGCACGGGACGTACAGGACACCGAGACCTAGGCCGAGCACGAACGCTCCGTCCCTGCCGTCTGGCCGGCGTGTGCCCACCCGGGCGAATGGGCGCTCAAGCAGTGCGCCCAGCGGCGGGATGAGATAGCCGAGCCCCACCACGGCCAGCACCACGATGCCCGCATCACGCAGAAGGTCTTGCGGTAGATGCAGCAGCGAAAGCATCTCCGACCCGGCAAGGACCAGCAAGCTGAAACTCAGCACCAGGCCAGCGATCACCGCCAGCGGCCGCCCAAAGCCGGCCCGCTGTCTGCTCCGGGCCGGCTCGGCACCCGAAGGCGGACCGCCACCAGGAACCTGCTCCATGACCGTCGTCGGTGTGACTCCAGCGACCAGCACTACCGGAAGAACCGGCAGGATGCACGGCGAGATGCCTGCCAAGAACCCGGCCACGATGCCGACTACCACAAGCCCGACCATGACACTCTCCGTTCTCAGCCCCGCCTCTCACTCACTATTCGGCGCGGGCACGGGTAGCGTTTGATTGGCTCGCCAAGCCAGCAGCAGAAGCCACGGGCTCAGCGTGACCTGGCTGCCCAACCGGGCGAATGCCTGGCCGGCCCGCAGCCGACCGCGCCGCCGCCGAGGACAGCCAGGCGCCTAGGCAGCTCGCCCAGCGCGAAAATGGTCTCGTTAGTCAGGGAATCCGTATACGGCAGGCCCGGCCCCCAAGCGAACCGCGGCCGTCCCGGCTTGCCTGGCCGCAGCGGCGCCCGCGCCACACTGCGGGCTGCAAGGCAAAACCGGGCCATGCGCTCCCTCTCCCGGGCGCCAGGCAATGGCTACGGCATCGGGTCGGGCGCGACACCGCCGGACTGGCGCGGGTCCGGGGCCGCTGATGCGTGGTGGCCACGGCGTCAACGCCACCGCCGCAGGCGGAACGCAGGACAGGCTAACCTTGTCCTTGTCCTGCCCTGCGTCGTGGCCGCCGCACCGTTCTCAGCCGGTGAAGTGAGCGGGCGCTAAGGGGCCGTTGTCACCTATTCCTCGGTCGGCTCCGGGGTCTTGCTGTGCCCGCCGGGGTCACCTCGATCACGCTGGCTGAGTGCTGGGGCGCCGGCGGGGGAAGCGCCCACGGCTTCGGCGGCTGCGGCACGCGCTGCGGCGGCGGCGAGTACGCGGCTGAGTCCAGCGTCGCCGTCACGCCGGACAAGCGCTACTCACGGACAGTCGGCAAGGGCGGCGCAGGCGGCACGGGGCACGGCGGCAACGGCGGAGCATGTCGCACTTCGCGGGCGACACGCTGACGGTCACCGCCAACGGCGCAGCGGCGGCTTGACGGGCGCGGGCGGGACCGGCAGCACCAACACTACGCACTTCAACGGCGGGAACGGCGGGGCGGGCAGTGCCCAAGCGGGCACCGGGGGCGGCGGCACGGGAGCGCGCCGCGGTCGCACCCCTCGTGACTCTATCCCGAGCAGTGCGAGGCGGGCCATCCGTGGGGACCGGGCCGGGTGATCGTCTCGTGGTCTCCAGGCGATTGCCCCGGGGCGAGGCCCGGGTGGTCACATCTCCATACAGGCATCCGTCGCCGACACGGCTGCAGGCAACCGCAGGAATCCGATGCCCACCCCCGCGCGAGAATCCCGCTCACTTTCAGCCCGGCGGTTCAACCATAAACTCCGCGGCGAGATCACCGTCCCGATCCCTCGCGGCTCAGCCTGGCGCCCACTCGCCGTAAGTGCCAGAGTGGGCCGAAGCCGGGCACCAGGCTGCGTCTGCTGAGCGCCCTGGTGAGGGTGCGCAGCGAGAGCCTGGAGGAGTGCGGGTCAGCCAGCGGCTGGCCTGGTCGCTCGGCCAGTTCCTGGCATGCCTGGTGCACCGACATGCCGGCCCGGTCGGCGGCGGCACCGATACAGGCAACCGCGGCGAGGATCGCGTACCGCCAGAAGTCGTCGGCCTGCCATCACGCGGCATCGTCGAGCAGGTCCGGATCGACGCCGCCGTGCAGCGCCGCGGCCGGCAGCACCGCGTACTGGAGCTTGCGCCGGTCCCGGCCACGCCCGGGGTACTCGGGCGAGAACCGTTCCCGCATCCCTTCCAGGGGCAGCGGGTCGGGCGAGCTCGCGGAGGTTCGTCCGCGGTGTCACCTTCGACGGATGGACCCGGGTGCCCACGAGGGCGACCCGGTGACCGGCGACGTGCACGCGATCGCGTCCTACTGGGCGTGGCCGTATGTGCAGCACGTCGTCATGATGGCGCACGCTCTGAGCGCATGGCGCGCAGAGGTTGGGGGTGCGGGGACGGGCACATGTCCGTCAACGCATTATTAACTGCTAACGCGTGCGCTCGGCCGAGCCGCGCAATGTCATCTCGATTCAGCCCGGCTTGGTCGTTCGCCCCTGAGTGCCACCACGGGCCGCCGCAGCGTCGGCTGCCAGCATTGCGTCCGCGATACCTTCGGCCTGCCGCTGGGTGGCGGCGTGGCCGAGCACGGCGGTGAGGAACTGCTCCCTGCCGAGCCGGTAGACGGTCGCGTTTGTGCGGGCCGTCACGGTCGCGGTGCGGGGAATGGCGCGCAGCAAAGCGATCTCCCCCACTCCCTCCCGGCGCCCGCAACGGCGGAGGAACCGCCCGTCCTGAGTGACGTCGAACTGTCCGGTGGCGATCGCATAGTACGCATCTCCCGTTTCGCCCTGGCGCATGAGCACGCCGCCGGCCGCCACGTCGGCCGGCGTGAGCGCCGCCGCCAGTCCCTCTATCTGGGGCGCGGGTAGCTCGGCAAAGAGCGGGATCGACCGCAGCAGCGCGATCTCCACGACCGGTACGCGCACTCCCGCGTTCAGCCGGAACAGCCCTCTTCCGCTAGCTGCGGCACCCAGCGGCAGCACGGCGGCGACCCCGAGCAGCGCGAGCCGGCTGCCACCCAGGTACACCAGGGCCGGGACCAGCAGCGAGCCGACCGCGAGCCCCGCCATGCTGAGTCCTTCCAGGATGCCGAAGGCCCGGCCGATTACGTCGGCGGGCACCGAGCGCTGCAGCAGCGTCCGGGTGGCGACGTCCAGCATGGCCCGGCTGGCCCCGGCAAGCATGAGCAGCGCCAATGTCCCCGGCACGCCGACGTGGGCCGCGAGCGCCGCGAGCGCGCAGCTGAGCAAGAGCGCTGCGCCCAGGATCGGCCCGCCCAGGCGGCGGCCGACCAGGAACACGCCGGCCAGCGCGGCCAGCACCGCGCCGACGCCGTACGCGGCGTTGAGATACCCGGCCCACGCCTGGGGGCGGCCGAGCACGGTGACCGCCAGAATGACGAACAGCAGGTCCAGGGAACCGACCGCTATCGCCTGCGCCGTGAGCAGGGTGAGCATCAGCCGGAGCCTTGGCTGACGGGCGACCAGCCGCATGCCCTCGCCGAGGTCGGCCAGGACCGCGGGAGCGCCCACTGGGGAACCGGCCAGCGTGCCGACGCGGAGTGTCGCGACCAGAGCCGTGCCAATGGCACCGAGGCCCGCGCATTCGGCGAAGACGAGAGCCACGCCGCCCAGCGCCATCACGACGCCGGTTAGCAGCCCTGCCAGTGCGATTCCGGCCGCCTCCATCCACCCCATGACTACGTTCGCCGCGGTCAGCTGATCGGGAGTAACGGACAGCGACGGGATGAGCGTCGATTGGGCCGGGCGGGTCGTCGTCACCGCCGTCGAAGCGATGATGGCGGCGGCGTAGGCCGCCAGCGGAACGTCCGCGGCAACGGCCATGGCGGTAGCTCCCATCGCCGTAGCCTGCGCCAGGTAGCCGCCCGCAAGCAGAGCCACCGGTGAACGTCGGTCGGCCAGCGTCGCGAACACGGGCGCCAGAAGGGCCGCTGGCGCCAGCTGCGCCAACGCCACCAGACCAGCGACTGCAGCTCCGCCACGGCTATAAGCGAAAACCAACATCGCGATCCACACCGAGTACTCGGTGAGAACGAACAGCGCGTAGGCCGCCACGACCCGGATCAGCGCCTTGTTGCCCGTCAGCGCGCGGAACACGCCGAGGCGGCATGCGGTGGAATCTCCTGCCACGGTTCCCCCTATGCCGCTAACAACAGCATGACAGCCGACCAGGAATAGGAAAAGCCACGGGCATGAACTAAGCTCATGCGAGCTATAGTCGGCAAATGGTACATCAATTCTTGGGCTTTAACGTGCCCGGCGGCGTGGGTCCCGTCTCGCAGGCCGTTTGAGGCGGCGTGGAGATCTTCTTTTGCGGCACGCGCGGCTCGATGCCGGCTCCAGGCGCAGCGTTCGTTCGATATGGCGGCCATACGTCGTGCGTCGCCCTCGCTCATGACGCAGCGCAGCCGAGCTTGGTACTTGACGCTGGGTCCGGCCTGGTCAACTTGGACGGGGTGCTCGGCCAGGCGCCCTTCCGCGGTACGATCCTGGTCGGCCATCTGCACTGGGATCACACGCACGGGATGCCGTTCTTCGCGGCCGGTGCGCGGCCTGGTCACCGGGTGCGGGTGCTGATGCCCGAGCAGGGCGAGGACGCGGAGCGACTGCTAGCCCGGGCGATGTCGCCGCCCCATTTCCCGGTAGGACCGGCCGCGCTCGGGGAAGGCTGGCGATTTGCGGCGCTCGAGCAGGGCGACTATGAGTTCGAGGGGTTCGCGGTGCTGGCGAGGGAGATCCCCCACAAGGGGGGCCGGACGTTCGGATTCCGGGTCAGTGACGGCACCGGCGCGGTCGCCTACCTGTCGGATCATCATCCGCTCGCGCTCGGTCTCGGACCGCTCGGGGTCGGCGAGCTGCATCCGGCTGCCGTGACGCTGGCCAGGGACGTGGACCTGCTGATCCATGACGCGCAATACACGGCGGAGGAACTCCCAGCGCTCGCCTATATGGGACATTCTTGCGCGGAGTACGCGATCGCGCTCGCGCAACGGGCCGGCGCACGCCGGGTCTGCCTGTTCCACCATTCTCCGGGCCGGACCGATGCGTCGCTGGACGAGCTGGCCTCCCGCTTCGCGCTGGCCTCTGTGCCAGTGACAGCGGCCTCCGATGGGCTGAGAATGACCGCGAGCCGCCGAGCCGCGCTGGGACCAATCCAGTTGCGGACCCCGACCCAAGATTGGTAGCCGTGCGAACCAACAAAGGCGGAGAGATTGTCATTCTTCGACTACCCGACCCCGGAGCCGGCGGCTCCCTCCGCGACGCATGTGCTGCTGCCGAAAGCGGCGGAATCCGACTGGGCCACGCTGCTTGAGTTCGCCCGCGCCGTCCGGTTTGGCGCCGGTCAGAGCGCTCTACAAGCCGGCAGCGGCGGTCGCTCGCTCTCCTTCCTGCTCGAAGGCACCCTTGAGGTCGGCACCCCGCCGACCAGGTTCGGTCGCCAGCGGAGGATCGGCTGCCTCGAAACGGGCAGCCTGGTCGGCGAGGTGTCCTTCTTTGACGGCGCGCCCCGACCGGCATGCGTGCGAGCGCTGACCCCGGTTGTGCTCGCAGAGATGACGCCGCAGGATTTTGAACGCCTGGCCGACCAACATGCCGCTCTCGCGCGGTCGTTGCTGCTCGACCTCGGCCGTATCCTCGCGGGCCGGCTGCGGAGGGCCGAGGCGGGCGGCAGCCCAGCCGGACCGGCCGGCTCTTCCTGGGACCCATCCACAAGCCCGTGAGGCCGCGTCGCTGTCACGCGGCAAGCGGGTCAGCGCGTTCCTGTTGAACGACGGTACGTCGCTTCCCTGTGGGGTGTTCCTGGCCGCGGTCGGCATCCGGCCCAACATCGACTTGGCGGCGGTGGCGGACCTCGCGGTCAACCGAGGCGTGCTCGTCGATGACCGGATGCAGACGAGCGTTCCCGGAGTGTTCGCCGCCGGCGACGTCGCCGAGCACAACGACACGGTATCGGGCCTGTGGCCAATTGCGGCCAAGCAGGCTGAGGTGGCCGCCATCAACGCCCTCGGCGGCAACGAACGGCTGATCGCGGAACTGCCGGTGACCATACTTAAGGGCGTCGGCCTCGATGTGGCGACCGTAGGCCGGGCAGAGGCAGGGTCCGGCGATCAGGTCATCGTCATCGAGGACCCTGGAACGTACCGGCGCCTTGTCCTCACCGACGGCCACCTCGTCGGCACAGTTCTCCTCGGCCACCACCCGCGGGATCTGGCCGCAGCCACGGCCGCGGTCAAGAAGCGACTGCATCTCGACGACGAGGCCTGCGCCGCGGCGCAGGTCGGCGACTGGTCGGTCCTGACCAGACCGCCCGCGCCGGACCGCGCACTTAATGCGGTCGTCGCCCGCCCCGGGTAGGGCTACTTTCCCGGACTTCAGGGGCTACATCTTGCCGCGCTCTGGGCCCGTGCTTACTGAGGTCGCCGGCGGCTCGCGTGGCCGGATAATGCTCGTCCCGGGTGAGGGGGGATTGGCAAGACCGCACTGCTGCGCGAGCTCTGCGCTGGACTCGACTGGCACAGATGCTAGATCTGCTCACTGGCGAGCTAACAAACACCGAGATCGCCACTTCTGAGCTGCTAACATGCCATAATCTGCCAATAGCATTCTAATATGTCTTGAAAGGCGCCCTATGCCCAAACCACGTCTGACCTCCGCCGCGGTCGGCATCGGGGTGCTTGCGGTCGCCGTTGCCATGCTCGTCGCACCGGTGGCCGCCGAGGCTGGACCAGCGTTCTCCGACACCTGCGGCTAGTCCGCGGGCAAGTGCTTCGCCGTCACCGTGTCGCCGCAGAGCCTAGCGGCGGGCGCCAGCGCTTCGTTCTCGTTCACCATCACGAACGACGCGTTGACGCAACAACTCGGCTCGGTGCGGATAACCGCGCCAAGCGGATTCGTCATCACGGGCGCCCCCGGTGCCGCCAGCTTCACGTCGACTTCCGCGCTCTTCCTCAACTTGGCCCTCGCGCCGTCGGCGTCGGCCACCCTGACCGTGAGCGCGACGGCGCCCTGCAGCGCCAGCAGCTTTCAGTGGGGAATCGTCGCCAAGCAGTCCAACGACTTCAACGGGCCGCCAGGCAATGAGTTCCAGCTCGAGCCCACCAGCGCCGGCAACATTGCGGGAACACTGACGGGTTCGTGCTCGCTCGCGTTCACCAGCGGCGGGCAGCCGGCCGGAACGATCGCTGGCCAGGTCATCACCTCGAGCTTCAACTCCTCGGGCGGCCCGGTGAAGGTGGAGGTCCTCGACGGATCCGGGCAGCTGAGGACGAGCTCCACAGCGGCCGTGGCCGTTGCGATCGGTTCCAATCCCGGATCTGGGTCGCTGTCGGGAACGAAAACGGCCGACGCGAGCGGCGGCATCGCCTTGTTCCCGAACCTGTCGGTTGACAACCAAGGGATCGGGTACACGCTGACCGCGACCAGCCCCGGGATCACTTCGGGGACGTCGCAGGACTTCACGATCTGGGGATCGCTGACCAGGTGCCCGACGCCGTCATGCTCGGTGTCGGCCTCGAGCAAGAACGCGTCCGAGACAGTCACGACGTCATCGGCCACCTCGGGCCAGGCGCTCGGGATCGGGCTGGGCGGGGTAAGCTTCAGCTGCGGTTCGTCCTACCAGGAAACGACCGACCCGGTGAGTTTCGACGTCTTGGACTCCTCTGGCGTCGCCCAGACCAGTGCGCAGTTCTCCGTCAGGCTGGAGATCTTGAAGAACGCGGTCCAGTCCTCCGGTCACTCCGGGGCCTCGACCTGGCAGATCTGCTACGCGTCCACGACGCCGTTCACCGCCCGATCCGGTACGTCGGGGACGGCGGTGCTCGGCGGAGTCACCTACCACACCGGCCTGCTGCCCGATTGCTCCATCCAGCCAGCACCGTGCGTACAGGCCCGCAACAAGGACAACGGCGGCGACGTCGTGATCACTTTCTTGGCCACCGGGGATCCGGTCCATTGGGCCTGACAGGCGTAACCTCCTCATATGGTGCGCTGTCCCAACTGCGGTGAGGAGAATCCAGCCAAGTTCCGCCTCTGCGGGTACTGCGGTGCGCAACTCGCGCGGCCGGTGGCCGCGGAGGAGGTGCGCAAGACAGTCACCATTGTCTTCTGCGACCTGAAGGGCTCGACGAGCCTCGGCGAAAGGCTCGACAGCGAGTCGGTGCGGGAGGTTCTCAGCGTCTACTTCGCGGCCATGCGCCAGGTGCTTGAACGGCACGGAGGCACAGTCGAGAAATACATCGGCGACGCGATCATGGCCGTCTTCGGCCTCCCCAGGCTGCACGAGGACGACGCACTGCGCGCGGTCCGGGCCGCGTGCGAAATGAAGACCGCGCTGCGGGAGCTGAACGTCCGGATCCAGGCGACCTGGGGGGTGACCCTGGAGAACAGGACCGGCATCAATACCGGCGAGGTGGTGGCTGGTGACACCTCGACTGGACAGCGGCTGGCCACCGGGGACACCGTCAACGTGGCCGCCAGGCTCGAACAGGCCGCGCCTGACGGGGAGATCCTGATTGGAGAATCCTCCTTCCGCCTGACGAGGGACGCGGTCCGGGTCGAGCCGGTGGAACCGCTAGAGCTAAAGGGCAAGTCCGATCGGGTTCCGGCTTACCGGCTGCTCGCCGTGGGCGGGGGCGAGGCGATCACGCGGCGAGTTGACCTGCCCGTCGTCGGCCGGGACGAGCCCTACCAGCGGCTGCTCATCGCGTTCGAGCGGGCCGTCGCCGAACCTCGGTCCGAGGTCGTGACCATGGTAAGTCAAGCCGGGCTCGGCAAGTCCCGGCTGATCGAGGAGTTCGTCCGCCACCTTGGCGACCGTGCGCAGATACTGCGGGGCAGATGCCTGTCCTATGGCGAGGGCATCACCTTCTGGCCGATCGCCGAGGCTATCCGTCGGGCGGCCAGGATAGCGGCCGAGGATCCGGAGGACGAGGCCAGGGCCAAGCTGTGGACTCTGGTCGGCACCGAACACGAGGACGTCGCCCGCCGAGTCGCCTCGCTGATGGGCATGGGCTCGGGCAGCTACGGCAAGGACGAGCTGCTCTGGAGCGCGCGCGTTCTCCTGGAGGTCATCGCGCGGCGTGGGCCGCTCGTCGTGATCTTCGATGACATCCATTGGGCTGAGCCGATCTTCCTCGACCTCATCGGGCAGGTCGCCGGGATGTCGCAGGGCGTTCCGCTGCTGATACTCTGTGCCGCCCGCCATGAGCTGGTAGAGGAGCATCCCGGCTTCCTCGCCGACTGTAGCGGCGCCGACCTGATCGAGCTGCACGAGCTGTCCAGGGACGACACCGCGCGGGTCCTGGCCAACCTCTTGGGCGAGGTGCGGCTGCCGCCGAACCTGACCGACCGGATCCTGTCGGTCGCGGACGGCAACCCGTTGTTCGTCGAGCATATGGTCGCGATGCTGTCCGACACCGGGGTGATCCGCGAGCAGGATGGCCGGCGGGAGTTCACCGGAAGCCGGGACGCCGTACCGGTGCCGCAGAGCGTCTCGTCGCTCCTCGCCTCCCGGCTTGATCGTCTGCTGCCAGTCGAGCGCGGGATTGTCGAGCGGGCGGCGGTGATCGGCATTGAGTTCCAGCCCGCCGCGCTCTCCGCGCTGGCACCGGAGGGTGATGCCGGGACCGATCTGGAGGCGCCCCTGTCGGCGCTGTGCGACAAGCGCCTGATCCGGCCAACCCAGGCTGGTTTCCATGACAAGGGATACCGGTTCGCCAACCTGCTGCTGCGCGACGCGGCGTACGATCGCTTGCTCAAGCGATCACGGGCGCGCATGCATGAGCGCTTCGCCGGTTGGCTCGTGGAGATCTCCGGAGACCGCGTAGCGGAGAGCGAGGAGATCATCGGATACCACTTCGAGCAGACCTACCGGTACCGAGCCGAACTCGGACCCGTCGATGACAAGGCTCGCGCACTCGGAGATCGAGCCGCCCGGCACCTGGGTGCCGCCGGTTTGCGGGCGTTCGATCGGGGAGATATGCACGCCGCCGCGAGCCTGCTGCAACGCGCTGTTGGCCTGCTAGAGCCGGGACACCTGGACCGGCCGCGCCTTCTGCTCGCGGCCGGAGAAGCGTTGGGCGACCAAGGCGAGCTGGCCGCCGCCGAGGCGACGCTCGAGAAGGCCAGGGAGGCCGCGGCCCTGATCGGCAACGAGCTGGTTGAGCGAGGGGCCGAGCTTGCCCAGCTGCACCTTCGCTATGTCACCAACGCTGCCATTGGTCAGGCCGGGGTCGTCGAGCGCGTGCGGGAGGTAATTCCCGTTCTCGAGGCGGCCGGTCATAACCACGGCCTCGCCAGGGCGTGGCGGCTGATGACATACGTGCACTGGACCGCGAGTCAATCAGGTAAAGCCGCGCAGGCTGCTGAGCGCGCGATCCGCTACGCCAGGCAAGCAGGTGAAGAGATCATGGCGCGGCAGTTCAGCGGCGCGCTGGTGATGTCGCTACTCGATGGGCCGACTCCAGTGGACGAGGCCGCCGCGTATTGCGAGGCGATGCTCCCGCGGATGGCCGAGGATCGGAGGGCCTTGGCGGTAACCGAGCAGAAGCTGGCGCATCTAGAGGCGATGCGCTCCAACTTTGACGTCGCCAGGGTCCGCTACCGGCGAAGCCGTGAGCTGCTCGAGGATTTCGGCTACCGGTTCTTCGCTGCCCTCACCTCCCTCGTCTCCGGCCCGGTCGAGATGCTGGCCGGTGACCTTGATGCGGCCGAGCGCGAGCTTCGCGGCGACTACGAGACGCTGGACCGGATGGGCGAACGGAACTACATCTCGACAACCGCCGGGATGCTCGCCGAGGTCCTGTATCGCCAGGGCCGCTATCAGGAGTCCGCCGAGTTGGCCGGCGTATGCAAGACGATCGCCTCTGAGGACGACGTGCCCTCGCAGTTCCTGTGGCGCTGCGTGCAGGCCAAGCTGCTGGCGCGCGCCGCCCAGCAGAAGCGTGCCGACGGGCTGATGGCCGAGGCCACCGAGTTGATCGGCGGCACAGACTGGCTGGTCTGGCAGGGCCAGGGCTTCATGGACCTGGCCGAGGTGCGCCGGCTAGAAGGTCGCACCGGCGAGGCCTTAGATGCGCTGGAGCAGGCGCTTTCGTATTTCGCGGCGAAGGGCAATATTGCCGCGGCCAAACAGGCCACCGACTTCGCCAGGCAATTGCGGGCGGCGCGCCGCCGTGCCTCGCCGCGCCGACTACCATGAGTGAGCACGTTTTCGGCAGGTCGGGCGCAAAGACGGCCTTGCTCGGTGTCACGTTGCGTGATCAGCCCTCGATTTCGGGCGAGACCGACCGCGGGCCCGGCGGGCTGGCGGCGGCTAGTGCGCAGACTTTTCGTTCCATCCTGCGCCGATACCCAGTTCAAGCCGCCCGCCGGAGATGATGTCGATCGCAGTCATCTCGCCAGCACTGCTGGATGCCGGTAGTGGATGGCGGTCACCAGCGTGCCCAGCCTCGGCCGCCTGGCGAGTGCTGTCAGACTGCGAGCATGTCCGCTCACGTCGTGTTCTTCGGCGCGGTCTTGAACGCGAAAACGTACGATCGGTCTCCCCCGGGTCGGGTATGCGGGTGGGCACTAACCCGATCGTGCCAGCCACGCGGGCAGTTCCGTAGCCCCCGGCCCGCGAGATCAGCCGCCGAGGAATCCGACGGCGTTGACCGTCACCGTGGAGCCGAAGAGATTGTGGGCGAAGAGGCAAGCTTTCGTGCCCGCAGGTGCAATCGGCGGCCACCCCGACCACCTGCAGGTCGGGATGCCGGTCAATGAGGGTGCGCGCGCCCTCCCGCACGATCAGGTTGTCGTCCGCGATGAAGACCCTGATCGTGCCCGGCAGCTGGGCGCCCTGGTGTCATCTGTCCAGTTGTCGCACATCCGCGCGTGACCCGCCAGTGGGCAGGCACAACACGGAGTGGTAGTGCTAGGCACACCTGGCTGTGCCAGCCACCACCCTGGCATCCGCTCGTGTCAGTGGGCACCCTCGCTGGCAGGCACCGGGGAGTGAGCCGCGGCACATGGTGCTTCACATCACCACGGAGGGATGCCAGATGCGCACTCCTGACGGATCTGCAACGGCGACGCGGTCAGCAGGCGGGCACCAGGGCGTAGGCATCCGTGCCGGGCGGGGCCCGGGAATGCTGCCTTCCGCACTAAGACGCCAGGCAGCACTCTTGGCGCTGAGGCGTGGTGCGGTGACCGTTAAGCCATGCGATACGAAAGCAGCGTCACCTCCTTGTCGTGGATCCCATCCGAAGCGGTCCCCTCGGGAGCCCGGGTGGCCTTCGAC
>WNFN01227506.1_pt1 | contig 13732 bp, 12 predicted proteins | sample 5400161 | NCBI WGS metagenome assembly WNFN01 (sample SAMN13153353, study PRJNA577476) | soil metagenome | isolation source: 80 cm saprolite on Douglas fir-dominated hillslope | place: USA:California | collected 2013-09-17
CTCGAACCCGACGGAGCTGCGGCCGCTGACCTGCCACAGTCCCGTGATCCCCGGCCGCACACTCAAGCGACGGCGCTGGTTCCCGACCAGGGCCCGCGTCTCGACCAGCGGAAGCGGCCTCGGCCCCACGAGACTCATGTGGCCGAGAAGCACATTGGCTAGCTGCGGGAGCTCGTCGAGGCTCGTGCGGCGCAGCCAGCGACCCACGGGCGTCACACGTGGGTCGTCCCGGATCTTGAAGACGGGACCGTCCATCTCGTTGGCGGCCAGCAGGACAGCACGCTCGGCCTCCGCGCCGTCCCGCATCGTCCGGAACTTGAGCATGGGGAAGGCGCGCCCATTGAGACCGCCGCGGCGCTGGACGAACAGCATCGGTCCCGGCGACGTCAGCTTCACGACAAGGCCGATGAGCAGCATCAACGGCAGCATCAGTCCGAGGGCGAGGGCGGCCAGAACGCGGTCCGCGAAGGCCTTCACGAGCTGGGTCGGGCGATCCGGCTCGCGGCGCTGGTAGATGAGGTAAATGGAAGATCCGACGATCTCGGCTGCCGGACGCACCACGGCCAGGGTCGCATGCTCCGCGCGCACGAGCACGGCGACGCCGACCTCCGCGCAGATCTCGACGAGCCTGCGGATACGATCGGCGTCCAGTCCCGCCTGCACGACCACCTCGTCCACGCCCCCGGCCTGCAGCCGGTTGCGGAGGGCGTCGGGGTGGGCCTGCTCCAGCTGCTCAAGCCGGCAGCCACGGACACGAGACAGCTCCTCGATCGCCGGGGCGTGCTCGTCGCCAACGACCAGCGCCACCATGTCCCCGCGCACGCTCTTCACCCACGCCCGCTGGGGCACGGTGGCGGTGAGGAGCAGGAGCGTGGACAAGACGACGTAGATGGCGAGGTACGAGCGGTTGAGCGGCGCCTGCGCTGCCACGAGCAGGACCGAGAGAGCGGTCACCGCCCAGGCCTGCGTCCAGACCAGGACCCGCACCAGGTCCATCCACGGCCCGATGAGGACGCGCACGCGGTTGAGCCCGAGGCGATCGGCGCACCACACCCACACGGGCAGGTAGGCGACGAGCAGGGGGACGTACTCCGCGCGTGGGACCGTCGGCTTGAGCCCCGGCCAGGACGCGGCCACGATCTCGCGGACGAGGTGCGAGAGCCACAGGGCGAGAGCGACGATCGCCACGTCCTGCGCGAGGAGAGCGCGCTCGAGTCCACGATCGCTCACCGCGGCCCCGGCGCGGGCGCCGGCGGAGGCTCGAGAGGGAGGAGGGTGGCCGGCTCGCCGGGAGACCAACGGAAGAGGTACGCGCTGCGATCCGCGTGACGCTTTCGCCAGAAGCCGAGGTTGGGATCGCCCGGCCCGTCGTCTTCTCGATGGCGGACGAAGAGGACGTCGTCGTCCAGAGCGGGGGAATTGCAGCGCGGGAAGTAGGCCCAGGAGAGGCGGGTCCAGGGCGGCACCACCCCGCGGTGGAAGACGAGCGCGTGGTGGATGCCCCGTTCCTGCACGAGACGCCATACGGCGTCCTGGGCCGCGGCCATCCGGCCGAGGTCCGCCACGCGGTCGAGCGTGAAGAGGGTCAGGCCGGTAAGGCTGGCGGCGACCGTGATGGCGGCCACCACCGCGCGTGGCCGCGCGCTCCATTGTCCGAGCACGGCGCCGACGACGGTCTCTCCCCGCGCGACCCGCAGCAGCCCGTCGGCGGCGAGAAGGCAAAGGGCAGGGACAGCTTCGCTGAAGTAGAGCGGACCGGTAGGAGAGGCGCCGGCCTTGGGAATCAGCACGCGATAGGCCAGGGCCACGCCCACGACACCCCAGAGCAGGGCGCTCGCCCGAGTACGCCGGGCCAATAGGCAGGGCAGCAGCGAGAGCGGCCAACCAAGGAGCCACACGTTCTCGCGGAACAGACCGGCGAAGAGGGACGCCGACGCCGACGCAAGGTCCACGCCGAGCGTTTCCGCCCAGAGCCCGACGGGGCCGGCCTCTGTTCCGTGGAACGCCTGATAGCCGGTCGTCCACGCCGCCCCGCTCTGGACGCGGTTGACCAGGAGGAAGACGCCGAGGGCCAGGGCGAGCGGAAGGACGAAGAAGACGACGGTGTGCAGGAGACGGCGCGGCAAGGGGCGCTCGCGCGGGGCGACAAGAAGCCACATCACGGCGCCAGCGGCCAGGGCCCCAACCCCGGCGGTGTCCATCATCGGCGGTGAGCAAAGCGGCGAGCGCGGCCATCACGAACAACGTCGAGCTCGTCTGCGAGAGCCACGTCGCCGCGGTCAGAAGGAAGTGGGGCGACGTCGCTAGCAGCATGGTCCCGAGCAGCGCGGACGACGCTCCCAGCGCGCGGCGGCCGGCGGCATAGGTCAGCAGGAGGGTGAGCGCCGCCGCCGTGGGCGGCACCAGGTTCGCGGCGCCAGCCACCCCCCCGAGGGCCAGCAGCAGCGGATGACCGATCGGGTACTTGCCGTAGCGTGCCGTCGGCGTCAGTACGACGAACTGCTCTCGATAGAATTCGAGGTTGCTTCCTGGCGAAGGCGCGACGAGGGACCCCGTACGCAGCGTCTGTGCGATGAAGCGGTAGACGTTCTCGTCGTCCGTGGTGACCGTCCCGCCGAGGACGACCCGCCCCACGACGAACGACGTCAGGAGCACGAAGCCGGCCAGTGCTCCGACGACCGGCCCTGTTCCCTGCCGGGCGGAGCCCGCCAGGGCCAGTGCGCGCTCGATCGCTCGCGTCCGGTAGAGGGCGATGGCCAGGCTGACCGCCGCCACCAGCCCGAACACGACATACAGCGAGAGCTGGCCCGGTAGGCGAGCATGGCCACGATCGCCAATCCGACCGCGGCCAGTTCGCCGGCGCCGATCGACGCGCGGATCGGGCGCGACGTCACCTCACCCGCGAGGGCGGGCCTAGAGAGCATTGCGAACGGCGAATGTCCTCACGGGACGGAAGACTACGCGGTGGTCCCCGGCCGGTCAACCGATTCACCGGCCCGCAGAGGCGTGTGCGAGATGGCGGGTCGCACGAACCAGTGAGAATTGACGTCGCCAGGACCTTTCGATACGATGCGCCGTACACGAGGGCCCCAATCGATTTGGCCATCGTCGCGATCATCCCCGCACGGTTCGGTTCCACCCGCCTTCCCGGAAAACCTCTCTCCCAAATCAACGGCAAGCCGATGGTGCAGCACGTCTGGGAGCGTGCGCGCGAGGCGCGCTCGATCGATCGCGTGCTGGTGGCCACCGACGACGAGCGCATCGCGGCGGTGGTGCGGGCCTTCGGGGGCGGGGCGGCCATCACCTCCTCCGCCCACGCCACGGGCACCGACCGCCTGGCGGAGGCGGCGGCGGCCACGGACGCGGAGATCGTGGTGAACATCCAGGGAGACGAGCCGATGCTGGACCCCGCCTTCATCGACGGCGTGGTGGCGCCCCTCGTGGCGGAGCCGGCGCTCCCGATGTCGACGGTGTCCTTGCCCCTCACCGACGTGGAGGAGATGCTCTCCTCCGCGGTGGTGAAGGTGGTCACGGACGAGAAGGGCGATGCGCTCTACTTCTCGCGCAGCCCCATCCCGTTCGTGCGGGACACGATGGACGTGCGCGCCTCGGCGGCGCAGTCGGTCGCACGCGGGCTGGCCCGCAAGCACGTCGGCCTCTACGGCTACCGCCGCGAGGCGCTGCTGCGCTTTGCGGCCCTGCCCCCCTGCGCGCTGGAGCAGGCGGAATCGCTGGAGCAGCTCCGCGCGCTGCATCATGGGATGAAGATCCGAGTCGTGGCGATGGAAGGCCGGTCCGGCGTGGCGGTGGACACGCCGTCCGATCTCGAGCGCGTCCGGGCGATGATGGCCGGAGGGGGTTCGCCCCTCCACTTCACAAGGAAGACATGGCTACCAAATACATCTTCGTGACCGGCGGCGTCGTCTCGTCCCTCGGCAAGGGGCTGGCTTCCGCCTCCATCGGCGCGCTGCTGGAAGGCCACGGGTTCAAGGTCGCGATGATGAAATGCGACCCCTACATTAACGTGGACCCAGGCACCATGAGCCCCTACCAGCACGGTGAGGTCTACGTCACCGATGACGGCGCGGAGACGGACCTCGACCTCGGGCATTACGAGCGCTTCACCCACAGCGCGGTCGATCGCCACTCGAACATCACCACCGGCAAGATCTACGGCAACGTGATCGCCAAGGAGCGCCGGGGCGACTACCTGGGCCGGACGGTGCAGGTGATTCCGCACATCACCGACGAAATCAAGTCGGCGATCCGCGCGGTGGGACACGAGGCGGACGTGGTGATCGTGGAGATCGGCGGCACCGTCGGCGACATCGAGTCGCTGCCCTTCCTGGAGGCGGTGCGCCAGTTCCGCCAGGACGTCGGGCGCGGCAATGCCGTTTTCGTCCACCTCGCCCTCGTCCCCTACATCGCGACCGCGCACGAACTCAAGACCAAGCCCATGCAGCACAGCGTGCGCGAGCTGCGCGCCATCGGCATCCAGCCCGACGTCCTGCTCTGCCGCACGGACCGCTTCCTCTCCCCCGACATCAAGTCGAAGCTCGCCCTCTACTGCGACGTGCCGGAGGAAGCGGTCATCACGGCCAAGGACGTGGACACCATCTACGAGGTCCCTCTCGTCCTCTCCGGCGAAGGCCTGGACGGCATCATCCTCAAGTCGCTGGGCCTGGAAGGGACGCGGCCGAACATGTCGGCCTGGGAAGAGCTGGTCCACACGATCAAGAACCCGCGCGGCGAGGTCGTCATCGGGATCATCGGGAAGTACGTCTCCTTCGAGGATTCCTACAAGAGCCTCAACGAAGCGCTCAGTCATGGCGGCTTCGGCAACGGGGTGCGCGTCGTCCGCCGCTGGGTCGAAGCGGAGGACCTCGAGCAGGGCGACGTCGACCGCAAGCTCGCGGGCGTGGACGGCATCCTGGTGCCGGGTGGCTTCGGCACCCGCGGCACGGGAGGCATGGTGGCGGCGGCCGAGTACGCGCGGCGCACGGGCACGCCCTACTTCGGCATCTGCTACGGGTTCCAGTGGGCGGTCACGGAGTACGTGCGCAACGTGTGCGGCCTGCGCACGGCGAACTCGACGGAGGTGGAGCCCGACGCCGAGCACAAGGTCGTCTACAAGCTCCAGGACCTCCTGGGCGTCGACGAGCTGGGCGGGACCATGCGGCTGGGCGCATATCCCTGCGTGCTCGCGCCCGGATCCCGCGCGGCCGCGATCTACGGCGCGACCGAGATCACCGAGCGTCACCGCCATCGCTACGAGTTCAACAAACAGTACGAGAGCTGCCTGACCCAAGGCGGCATGCGCATCTCAGGCAAGACTCCGGATGGCAAGTTCGTCGAGATCGCCGAGATTCCGGACCATCCGTGGTTCGTGGCCGTGCAGTTCCACCCCGAGTTCAAGAGCAAGCCCCTCACGCCCCACCCGCTCTTCGCCGACTTCGTGCGGGCCAGCCTCGAGAACCGGCGGCAGCGCTCCGCTCCTCGCGAGACGCCGGTGACGCTCGCGTCGGGCTCGTGACCGCGCGCGGACGGGCGGCGGTCGCGCGCCGCAGCGGGGGCCGCGCGGATACGCTCGCCGGTGACCAGCTCTGGCGGACGCTCTCCCGGCGCACCGGCCCGTTCTTCCTGATCGCCGGCCCCTGCGTCATCGAGAACCCCCGCCATCCGGGGCAGGTCGCGGCGCGGCTGAAGGAGATCGCGGGCGAGCTCGGCATCCCGCTCGTGTTCAAGGCCAGCTACGACAAGGCGAATCGCTCGAGCCTCGGCTCCTATCGCGGCCCCGGCCTCGAGCGGGGCCTGGAGATCCTGGCTGGCGTGCGCGCGCGCCACGGCCTGCCCATCCTCACCGACGTGCACGAGGTCGCGCAGGTCGAGCGCGCGGCCGCGGTGGCGGACGTGCTGCAGATCCCCGCCTTCCTGTGCCGCCAGACCGACCTCGTCATGGAAGCGGCGCGCAGCGGCCGCATCGTCAACGTCAAGAAGGGCCAGTTCATGGCCCCCTGGGACATGAAGGGCGTGGTCGAGAAGGCCGCCGCCAGTGGCAACCACCGGATCATGGTCACGGAGCGCGGCTTCAGCTTCGGCTACAACAACCTCGTGGTCGACATGCGCTCCTTCCCCGCCCTGCGGACGTTTGGCTATCCGGTCATCTACGACATCACCCACAGCGTGCAGCGGCCGGGCGGGCTGGGCGATCGCTCGGGCGGCGACGCGCATTTCATCGACACGCTCGGACCGGCGGGGGTGGCGGCGGGCGTGCACGGGATCTTCATGGAGGTCCACGAGAACCCGGCGCGCGCGCTCTCCGACGGGCCGAACGCGTATCGGCTGTCGCGATTGCCGAGGCTCCTGAAACGGCTTCTAGCCATTCACGAGGCTGCCCGGGCTTATTGAGTCAGGGGGAGAACTCACGCCCCACCTCGTGCAGCGTGAGCTCCCCCCCTGAAACCCCCCCCGCACGTCGCCGCCGCCTGCGGCGACGCCGCCGTGCTCTACGTGCCCTCTGCCCCTCGTGCCCTGCGGTCGGCTTGTCCAGCCGTTTCTCCGTTTCGTCACACGCGCGGTACCATCGCCGGAATGTCCCGCGAGACGGCGCGCAAGGTGCTGGAGATCGAGGCGCAGGCCATCCTGGGCCTGGTGCCGCGCGTCGACGAGGCCTTCGACCGCGCGATCGAGGTCCTCTTCGCGTGCACCGGCCGCGTCGTCGTCAGCGGGATGGGCAAGAGTGGGCTGATCGGCCAGAAGGTCTCGGCCACTCTCTCCTCCACCGGCACTCCGTCCCTGTGCCTGCACCCGGCGGAAGCGACGCACGGTGACCTCGGCCGCATCGTCAAGGGCGACGTGCTGCTCGTCATCTCCTACAGCGGGGAGACGGACGAGGTGCTGGCGCTGATCCCCTGGATGCGGCGCCTCGGCGCTCCCATGATCGCGATGACGGGCAACCCGCGCTCGTCGCTGGCGGGAGCGGCCGATGTGCACCTCGACGTGTCGATCCCGAAGGAGGCCTGCCCGTTCGGGCTCGCCCCCACGGCCTCCACCACCGCCGCCCTGGCCATGGGCGACGCGCTGGCCATGGGACTCCTCGAACACCGCGGGTTCACCCTCGACGACTTCGCCGTCCTCCACCCCGGAGGCCGCCTGGGCAAGAAGCTGGTCCGGGTGGAGGACGTGATGCAGGCGGGCGAGCAGGCCCCGCGCGTGCGGCCGGACACGGCCATGAAGGACGTCCTGTTCGAGATGACGAAGAAGCGCCTGGGCATGACCACCGTCGTCGACGGCGAGGGGCACCTCCTGGGCATGATCTCGGACGGCGACCTGCGCCGCCACATGGAGCGCGACGGTTACGCCCTGCTGGACCAGACGGCCGCCCAGTGCATGACGCCGGGACCGCTCACCGTGCGGCGCCGCGAGCTGGCCACGGCGGCCCTGGCCGTGATGGAGGAGCGGAAGGTCACTTCGCTGCCCGTCGTGGACGCGGCGGGAATCGTGGAGGGGGTCGTGCACCTCCACGACCTCTGGAAGACGGAAATGATTTGAAGGATGAGGCGCTGGCCGCGCGCTGCCGCGCGCTCCGCCTCGTGCTCACGGACGTGGACGGCGTCCTGACGGATGGCACCGTCCTCATCCTCCCCGACGGACGCGAGGCCAAGTCGTTCCACATCCGCGACGGCCTCGGCATGGTGCTGGCGCGGCGGGCGGGGCTCAGGCTCGGCCTCCTGTCCGGCCGCGCCTCGGAATCCGTCGCCGCGCGGGCGGCCGAGCTGCGCCTGGAGGTGGTGCGCCAGGGCGTCTCCGACAAGCGGGCCGTCTTCGAGGAGATCCTGCGCGAGCAGGGTCTGCGCGCGCCGGAGGTCGCCTACATGGGGGACGACCTCAACGACCTGTGCGTCCTCACCGAGGTCGGTCTCTCCGCCGCGCCCGCGGACGCGCCCTTCGAGGTGCGCGCGCAGGCCTTCATGGTGACGGAAGCCCGCGGAGGACAGGGCTGCTTCCGCGAGTTCCTGGAGGCGATCCTGAAGGCGCGCGGACAGTGGGAGCCGCTGCTCGCCGAGATCGGGGCCGTCCTGCCGTGAGAGGGCCCGCGCCCCCGTCCCACCATTGACGGACACTGCCCTCCTCGCCGTGTTGCTCGCGGCAATCGCGGGCGTGGTGGCCGGGCGCGCCTGGGCCGCCGCCCTGCGCCGCAGCGAGGAGAGGGACCGCGGCGCCTTCCGCGCCTCCCCCCATTACATCCAGGGCCTGCACTACCTGGCCGCGGGCCAGCTCGAGCTGGCCATCAGCGAGCTCGCGAAAGTAGCGCGTGACGAGCCGGACGCGGTCGAGGTGTCCCACGTGCTCGGGAACCTGCTGCGCGAGGCCGGCCAGGCGGAGAGGGCGATCCAGGTGCACCAGTCCCTGCTCGCGCGCCCCGACCTCGCCCGTCCCGAGCGTGCGCACCTGCTGTCGTCGCTCGGCACCGATTTCCGCAAAGCGGGGTTCCTCGACCGCGCCACCCGCACTTTCGGGGAGGCCCTGGCCGTGGACCCGCGGAACATCCATGCCCTGATCGGGATGCAGAAGCTGCACGAGGACCAACGCCAGTGGCGCGAGGCCTACGAGCTGCAGACCCGCCTGAGCCGCCTCCGCAAGACCGACGACAGCCTCGTGCTCGGGTACCTCCAGACCGAGCTGGGGCGCGAGGCGGCGCGCGCGGCCAACCGCGAGGGCGCGGAGCGGGCCTTCCGCACCGCGCTGTCGCTGGACCGCCGCGTGTTTCCCGCCCATCTGGGCCTGGCCGACCTCTTCGCGGACGCGGAGCCTCTCAAGGCCGCGTCCATCCTCGAGGACGCCGTGCAGGCCGTGCCCGAGCGCGCCTACCTCGCCTTCGACCGGCTGTCCCGGTACTACGCGGCCGCGGGCGAGCCCTCTCGCTTCGTCACCCTCTGCGAGCGCATCATCGGCCAGGACGCGCGCGATTGGCGCGCGCGCCTCAACCTCGCCCGCCACCTGCGCGCAGAAGGGAGGCACGAGGAGGCGCACGGCCTGCTCCTGCGCGCCCTCGAGACCAACCCCCACGTCATGCTCGTGCACCTTGAGATGTGGCGGACGCTGCGCGCGCTGGGCTTGCCCGTGCCACCCGCGCTGGCCTACGTCGACACCGCCGAGGGCTCCGTCTTCTATCGCGACCCGCACATCTGCACCGCCTGCCGGTACCGGGCGGACGACATGCTGTGGCGCTGCCCGCACTGCCACGAATGGAACACCTTCGTGGAGGAGCGGCTGGGACCGGGGCCGGCGGGCGGACGGTAGTCCGCAGCTAACGGAATCGATCCCTCAGGCCGACCAGCGCGCGCGCCGTGTCGACCAGCACCGCGGGGGCGTCCGGATCCGGCCCGGCCGTCCGGCCGGCGACGAGGCCGTCGGCCAGACGCGGATCCACGCCCGCCGCGCGTGCCGCCTCCACGACCGCTCCCCGATCGATCGGCTCGCGCAGCGCGCCGTCCACCGTCGCCTGCGCCCACGGAGGCACGGTGGCGCCCGCCCACTTCTCCGCCGTCGCCGTCCAGGCCCGGCGCTCGTCCTCGCGAGGGCGCATGCCGGCGCCCAGATGTGCGGCCGCGAGTGAGACGAGGCAGGCGCCGGCCGTGCGGGCGGCGTCACGATCGGTCAAGTACGCCATCGAGAACATCGCCGCCGCCGTGAACTCCGTATCGAGGCCGCGGCGGACGAGCGACCACAGGCCCACGACGAGGGACAGCGTCTCTGGACCGGGACTCCGGTCGCCCGGCGCCTGCGCGGCCGTGAACCACGGTCCGTCGAACGGCGGCACCAGCAGCCGCTTGAGCTGCTCCATCTCCATGCCGCTCCCCGCGGCGACGCCGGCCGCGAGGCGCACCGGATCCAGCCCGCGCGGCCCGTGAACGGGGCCGCGGCGAAGCGCGGCCACCACTGCGGCTTCGCGCACCGGCGGGCGGGCGGGCGGGTGCCCGGCCAGTGCCGCCAGTTCGTCCGCCAGCCGCACCGCCGAGGCATCCGTCGCCTCCAGCCCGCCCGAGGCGTCGAACACGATGTGCGCGAACCGGCGTTTCTCCGCGGCCGGCATCTGGGCCGCGATGCGCGCCCGCGCGGCGGGTTCCTCGATCCGGTCGCGCTCCACCAGGCGACGGAGCTGCTCGCGCCCTTCGCAATCCACCACGACGAGCCGGTCGAAGCGCAGATGCACCCCCGCCTCGACGAGCAGGGCGGCGTCGGTCACGAAGACGCGGCCTCCGGAGGCAGCGTGGGCGGCGGCGCGGCGCGCCTCCTCGTCGCGCACGCGCGGGTGCACGAGCGCGTTGAGCTCGGCGCGCGCGGCCGCGTCCGCGAACACGCGGGCCCCGAGCACCTTGCGGTCGACGGTCCCATCCGCGGCCAGGATTCCGCGTCCGAACGTCGCCACCACGTCGTCGTAGGCGGGCCCGCCCGGCGCCATCACGTCGTGGGCCACCGCATCGAGGTCGAGAGTGCCGAACCCGGCCGCGGCTAGATGACGCCGCACGCGGGACTTGCCGCAGGCGATGCCGCCGGTGAGGCCGACCCTCAGCACCGCTCCGCCGAGGACACCGTGTTGCTCAGCAGCATCGCGATGGTCAGCGGGCCCACACCGCCCGGTACCGGCGTGAGCGCGCCCGCGCGCTCGCGCACGGACGGCGCGTGGACGTCGCCCACGAGCAGATAGCCCTTGCGTGCGAACTCCTCGGCGCGCTCCGGACCGCCCAGGTCCGAGGCGGCGGCCGCGTCGTGCACGCGGTTCATGCCGACGTCGATCACCACCGCGCCGGGCTTGACGTGCTCGGCGCGGACGAGGCCCGCGCGCCCCACCGCCGCCACCAGGACGTCCGCCTCGCGCGTCACCGAAGCGAGGTCGGGAGTCTTCGAATGGGCCACCGTGACCGTCGCGTCCGCGTGCATGAGGAGGAGCGCCATCGGCTTGCCCACGATGTCGCTGCGGCCGAGCACGACGGCGCGCCGCCCGGACAGGGCGATGCCCTCGCGGGCGAGCAGCTCCATGATCCCGGCGGGCGTGCAGGGCACGAAACGCGGGCGCTTCTGTACGAGCAGGCCCACGTTCTCGGGATGGAAGCCGTCCACGTCCTTGGCCGGATCGACCAGGCGCAGCACGCGCGCGGTGTCGACCTGCGGCGGCAGGGGCGTCTGGACGAGGATGCCGTGGATCTCGGGCCGCGCGTTGTAGGCCTCGACCACGGCCGCGACCTCGGACGTGCTCGCGGTCGCGGGCAGCCGTACCGTGTCGTGAAGGAGCCCGAGATCGTCGCCGGCCTTCGTCTTGCTCCGCACGTACACGGCGGAGGCGGGATCGTCGCCGACGAGGAGCACGCCCAGGCCGGGGCGCAGGCCGCGGGCGGCGAGGGCGGCCACGCGCGGACGCAGCTCCTCGCGGACCTTTCGGGCGGTGGCGGCGCCGTCGAGGATGCGGGCAGGCATGGCGCGCGGATGATACTGCGTCAGCCCCGGATCGCGGCCGCGAGCTCCGTGAAGGCGCGGGCCAGGTCCGGCGCGTCCATGAGGTCGGAGATCACGGCCACCCCGTCCGCGCCCGCCTCCACCACCTGGCGCGCGTTCTCGCGCGTGATGCCGCCGATCGCCACCAGGGGACGCGAGGTGGCGGCGCGCGCGCGCCGCACCACCTCCAAGCCGACCACCGGATCCGGGTTGTCCTTGGTGCGCGTCGGGAAGACGGGCCCGATGGCCACGTAGTCGACGGGCGGCGCGGCCGCCGCGGCCAGCTGGGCCAGATCATGCGTGGACACGCCGAGCAGAACCCCCGCCCCCACGACCTTTCGCGCGTCGGTCCCCGTGAGGTCGTCCTGCCCGACGTGGAGGCCGTCGGCCCCCACGATGCGCGCGATGTCGGCGCGATCGTTCACCACCAGCGGCACCCCCGAGGCCCTGGCGGCGGCGAGAGCGGCGCGGGCCATGGCCAACCAGGGGCGATCGGCCAGGCCCTTCACCCGGATCTGGATGAGTCGCGCTCCCGCCCGCGCGAGCGTGTCGACCACGAAGGCGGCATCGCGGCCGCGGAGCCGTCCGGCGTCGACGATGGGATACGCGAAGGGGGCATCGGGCAGCCGGGCCACGGGCGGGGGCCGGTCAGGAGGCCGCGGTCGCGGCCTTCTTCTTCTGGGGCTGGAAGCGTTCCATGAAGTGGGTGTCGAGGCGGCCGGCCAGGAAGTCCGGGTCGTCCATGATGCGGCGATGGAGGGGCGCGTTGGTCTTGATGCCTTCCATCACGACGACGTCCAGCGCGCGCCTCATCCGCGCGACCGATTCCATGCGGTCCCGGCCGTAGGTCATCAGCTTCGCGACCAGGCTGTCGTAGTACGGCGAGACCTCGCAGCCGTCGTGCGCGTAGGTGTCGATGCGCACGCCCGGACCGCCGGGCAGGTTCATGTGGCGGATGACGCCGGGCGAAGGCACGAAGGTCTCCGGATCCTCGGCGTTGATCCGGCACTCCAGGGCGTGTCCGGTCCAGACGATGTCCTTCTGGGCGAAGGAGAGGGGCTCCCCCGCCGCCACCAGGATCTGCTCCTTCACGAGGTCGCGCCCGGTCACCAGCTCGGTCACGCCGTGCTCCACCTGGATGCGCGTGTTCATCTCCATGAAGTAGAAGTTGCCCGCGGGGTCGACCAGGAACTCGACCGTGCCCGCGTTGACGTACTGGACGGCCTTGGCCGCGTCCACCGCCGTCTGCCCCACCCGCCGCCGCATCTTCTCGGTCACGAACGACGAAGGCGCCTCCTCGATGATCTTCTGGTGCCGGCGCTGGACCGAGCACTCGCGCTCGCCGAGGTGGACGACCTGTCCCTTGGTGTCCGCCATGACCTGGATCTCGATGTGGCGGGGCCGGTCCACGTAGCGCTCGAGGTAGACGTCGGGGACGCCGAAGGCGGCCTGGGCCTCCGCCTGGGCGGCCCGGAAAGCGGGCTCGAGGTCGGGAGCCGCGCGCACCACGCGCATGCCGCGGCCTCCGCCCCCCGCCGACGCCTTGAGGATCACGGGGAAGCCGATCTCCCTCGCGCATTTCGCCGCCGCGGCCTCGTCCTCCAGGACCCCGGGGGAGCCGGGAGTGACGGGCACGCCCGCCTTCTGCATGGTCTTGCGCGCGCGGCTCTTGTCTCCCATGAGGCGGATGGCCTGGGGACCCGGGCCGATGAAGCGGATGTTGCACGCCTCGCAGATCTCGGCCAGGTAGGCGGACTCGGAGAGGAAGCCGTACCCGGGATGGATGGCGTCCGCGCCCGTGATTTCGGCCGCGCTGATGATGGCGGGGATGTTCAGGTAGGAATCGATGTTGCGCGGGGGCCCGATGCACACCGCCTGGTCCGCGAAGCGGACGTGCAGGCCCTGGGCGTCGGCCTCGGAGTACACCGCGACCGTCTTGACTCCCAGCTCCTTGCAGGCCCAGATGACGCGGAGGGCGATCTCCCCCCGGTTCGCGATCAGGATCTTCTTGAACATTCCTGGAGCGGCCGCGCCCGCGGCCTCTAGCGGTCGGCCCGGATGCTGAAGAGGACGTCCCCGTACTGCACGGGCTGCCCGCTCTCGCGGTGGACCTTCACTACCTCCCCCGCCACCTCGGCCTCGATCTCGTTCATCAGCTTCATGGCTTCGATGATGCAGAGGACCTGGCCGACGCGGATATGGTCGCCGACGTCGACGAAAGGAGGAGCACTTGGAT
>WNFN01211508.1_pt1 | contig 13727 bp, 14 predicted proteins | sample 5400161 | NCBI WGS metagenome assembly WNFN01 (sample SAMN13153353, study PRJNA577476) | soil metagenome | isolation source: 80 cm saprolite on Douglas fir-dominated hillslope | place: USA:California | collected 2013-09-17
AAATCACTGCTTGCAAAAACATCCTCTATCGATTTAAACGGAAAAAGTGGCTGGTTTTAATCCGACCCTAACTGGCCGGTTTTGATTCGACCGCCGACAAAGCGTAGACCACAGCCAGATTCATTACGATACCCACCCCATCAATTGCGTCCTTGGAGATCGGCAATATCTCGACAGCGCGTTTGGCTTCCGGGATGGCTGCGTCTTTGTTATTGAACAGGGCGTGCATCACAGCCAGTTGGCTAAGCGGCCGCGCGTTTCCAGGAAACCTCTGAACTTTTTGATTCAATTGCTCTAGCGTCTCGGGAAAGCTGACGTTTGCGCCAGGTTGTTCTCCTTGTAATCGAGCGAGCAGAATAGAGTAGCATCCAATCGGAACCGCCGCTGGTGCGTAAGCAAAGTCGCCTTCGTCTTCGCCGCCCTTCATTTTTTCGATGAACTTTCTGGCCTCCGGCCAATCACGATCTACCAACGCGAACCTCAGTCGCAAAGAGAGTACCCACCTATCGTCGGCCATTGATTCCGGCAGCGCTGCGATCGCTGCGTGGACAGCGGTGTCATCCCCGGTCTTATAAAAGGTCGCGTAAAATGCCTTTTGCACCTTGAGTATTGGCTGGTCGGGACGGAGATCGATCAATCGGTCGAACGCCTGCTCGGCGGCACGAAACTGACGCGTGTAATAAAACGTGTCGGCTAACTCTTGAATCCAAAGTATATTGCGGGGATCGCGTGTGACCGCTTGGTTGAACTCCTGGATTGCATTTTCGAATTGCCCCAGCCGGCGATCCATGCGCCCTCCGAGCGCGATCGCTTCGGCATCGTTCGGTAGGCCGCGCCTTGCGATGGCTAGTTGCACCCGTGCCCGTTCATAATCGCCGTAGACTAGGTAGAGATGCTGCGCGTACGTTAGGTGAACCTCGGGCAGGTCCGGTTGCAAACTCAGCCCGCTGTTCAATGCCGCATCTCCCAAGGCACGCCGCTCCGGCGTGGGACCGTACAAGAAATAAAGGCCGTCGTGCGCTGTTGTGCATGCACAATAGGCGAGCGTGAACTTCGGATCGAGTCGCACGGCTTGTTCCAGAAAAGCGATGGCGTCGATCAGTGGTTTCTCGACGTTTCCAAGGCTCATCGAAACTCGAACGCTTACAAGTAACTCCTTGGCCCGCAGGTAGAGGTCATAAGCCTCAAGATTCTCGGTTGGTTTCTCTTCGATATATCGCTTTTCTTCCGGGGAAAGCGTTGCGGCCAGTTTGGTGGCGATCGTCTGCGCCACCTCGCTCTGGATTGTGAAAATGTCGGTGAGATCGCGATCAAAACTGTCGGCCCAAGTGGTCGTGTCATTGCGAGCATCGACTAACTCGGTGCTAACACGTACGCGATTTCCGTCCCGGCGCACGGTGCCTTCCAGCACGTTTGCCACGCCTAAGGCAGCAGCGATTTGACGCAGATCTCTTTTGTTATCCCCCCGATACTGCATCACCGAAGTGCGGCTAATGACGATGTTCTCGAAGGGAAGCACCGCAACACTCATTTCGGTTGGGACCACTTCAGTGCCCTTCCGATGGAAGAAAGATTCTCCATCGAAGAAGAAAAGCCACCCAACAATTAATACAAACGCGCATGAACAACCAAGTGCCACGAGCCAGCGAAAAGCATGTTTTCCAAGCTTTCCTTTCGACGATTGCACCGCTGGTTGATGATCATCTGACCGCAGCTCTTTCGGGCTCAGAGGCGACCCAGAAACCAGCGCTTCTCTCACTTTGGGCAGAGCCTTCTGCAGTTCAGCTGGACTCTGAAAACGCTGGCCAGGATCTTTCGCCAGCAGAACTTCCAGCAGCGCGATAATCGGGGCCTTATGGTTCCGCAGCTTTTCAGTGGGCAGCGCAGCATGTTGATGCTGGTACATCAACTCAGCGGCAGAACCTTGGAAAGGAAGCTTTCCTACTAGCATCTCCCAAAGCGTTATTCCCAACGAATAGAGATCAGAACGAATATCGGTACCCAAGCCGGCAAATTGCTCAGGACTCGCGTAGCCCGGCGTTCCGGTAAAACTTCCCGGAGTCGATATCGTTTCTTCCTCCGCCACTACTTTAGCCAGGCCAAGGTCAATAATCTTGACGCTCTCCAACCGGCCTTCCTCGAACCTAACCATGACGTTGCTGGGCTTAATGTCTCGATGCACCAGATGCTGTTTCTGGATGGCGATTAGCCCAGCCGCCACTTGCGCCACCACTTCGAGCGACATCTGGGTCTCAATCCTGCCGGACTCTTGGATAAGTCTTGCCAGAGTTTCACCGTCGACAAACTCCATTGCGTAATAATAGTCGCCGCCGCTTTCACCTAGATGAAACACCGAGGCCACATTGGGATGGCGAACACTAGCCGCAGCTCGGGCTTCGCGCACAAAACGGTGCCGCGCTGAGGCGTCGCCGAAGAAACGTGCGTTTATGAGCTTCAAGGCAACCGGGCACTGCAGATGGACATCAAAGGCTTTATAGGTTACTCCCATCGCTCCGCGCCCAAGCTCGGTTGGTGTTCCATCTTGGTTCTGAAGGACCCGGTAATGTTCGAAACGAAGCTCTGACTCCGAAAGAGTGTCTTTGATTGTAGACGTACCGCTTTCCGGTTTTAGGGCGGCTTGCAGCGCACAAACCGGGCACGACTCGCTGTCGTTGCCTAACAGCGTGCCACAAACCGGACAGGCCCGTTTGCCTTTCGCACTCACGGCCCTAATCGTCAGGTACCCTGTCCTTGCGCGCTGTTAGAGCCTGTATGCTCGTGTTCACAGTTTTCCTTCAATCCTGCGGCGCTAATTCGGCTAACAATTTCTCGAAGCGAGCATGTTTTCGGAGGGGATTCCAAAGTGGCGAGAGTTTCAAATCGCCGTAGTCAATTCCGAACGGCATTTTCGTTAAAGGAGCTAATGTCTCGAAAGAGAGCTTCTGCTCGCCAATCCAAGCGTAAACAACCGCCAAATTTTTCACGATTTCCGGCCCGTTCACTGCGTCTCTGGAAATTGGTAACATTTCAACGGCGCGTTTTACTTCTGTGATAGCATCCTGTCTTTTTCCGAGCAGTGCATCCGCCACCGCCAACTTGCTGAGTAAGTCGGCATCTCCGGGAGACTTCTGGACCCTTTGACTCAATTGCTCTCGCGCCTCGGCCGATCTGAGGTTTTCCTCTGGTTCCCCCCCTTGGAGCCGGGCAAGTAGGATGAGGTGACAGCCAACCGGAATCGGTCGGAAACCAAAGGCAAAGGCACCGTTGTCCTCGCCGTCCTTCATCGTTTCGATCAGTTCTTTCGCTTGCTGCCAGTCGCGATCAGCTAAGGCTAGCCGTAGTCGGAAAGAAAGCACGTCGGTCCCATCTCGGATTGGCGCCGGGAGCGCAGTAATTGCTAAATGCATTGCCGTATTGTCACCAGTTTTCAGAAAGCTTACGAAGGCCTTCTCAATCCTAAGTGTGGGCCGTTCGGGAAGAAGCGCGATCAAACGATCGTATGCTTGTTCCGCTGCACGATACTGACGCGCACCGAGAAGCGCCCCGGCTAAGATTGATATTGCGACTGAATTACCTGGATCGAATGTGACCAACTCGTTAAGCTGCTCGATCGCCTTATCAAGATTCCCTTGCCGCCGATCCATGACGGCCTCGAGCAAGATCGCCTCAGGGTTGTTGACCAGGCTACGCTTGGCGATCGCCAGCTGTGCCCGCGCACGTTCGTAGTCCCAATACGCATCATACAGATGGTACGCGTATGCGAGGTGAACCTCGGGTAGATCGGGTTGTAAGCGCAGCGCACTGCTAATGGCCGCTTCTGCCGAAGCATGTCGCTCGGGAGTACAATCGTAAGTGCGATAAAGCAGGTCTTGAGCTTTTGCCGATACACAATAGGCAAGGGTGAACTTTGGATCGAAACGGAGAGCCTGTTCTAAAAAATTGACTGCTTCGCGCAGCGGTTTTTCGGACCAAGAAACTGTAGCACCTGCGATTAACGCTTTGGCGCGAAGATACAGGTCATACGCTTCGATACTGTCAGTCGGTTTTGCTTCGATCCGCTTCTTCTCTTCTGGGGACAGGTGTGCGCTCAATTTCGCGGCAACTTCTTGGGCAATTTCGCTTTGGTGGCGAAGATATCTGTCAGACTGCGATCATAGCTGTCGGACCAGAGAGTTTCGTCTGTTCGGGCATTAACAAGCCGGATTGTAATCCGGACTCGATTACCGTTTCTTCGCACCGTACCCTCGACGACATTAGCCACTCCTAGCACACCGGCGATGGATGGTAGGTCCCGATTGCCGCCACTACGAAATGCCATGACGGAAGTTCGACTGATCACTCTTAGTTTGGACACTTTGGCGAGGTTGAAAAGGATCTCGTCCTGAATCCCGTCAGCAAAGTAGGTATTTCTCTTATCGTGACTCAGAGTTTCGAACGGAAGCACCGCAATACTCCGTTTTGGCGCCTTGATTGCAGGTGGTTCTTTCTGTCGAAAGCTAAGCTTGCGGGCAAAATTCATCCGCAAGCTTCGATGTTTGCCAGTTCGCTTCGCCTTTATTGCGCACGTAACCGTCGATAGTGCGTTCAAGAGTTCGGTAGGGTTCTGAAAACGGCGAGCCGGGTCTTTTTCGAGAAGTACCTCAATCAGAGCGAGGACCGGCTGCATTACGCGGTCCAGTTGTCCAATCGGCAACGGCGCATGCAAGTGCTGATGCATGAGTTCAGCAGAAGTGCCTCGAAATGGCGGTCGGCCGCCTAGCATGTTCCAGAGCGTCACGCCGAGTGAGTAGAGGTCCGAACGGATGTCCACTCCGACTCCGGTGAATTGTTCCGGGCTCGCGAATTCTGGCGTACCGGCAAAAGCTCCGGGGATAGAAGCCGCTGTTTCAGATTGCGATTCCCCTACTATCTTTGCCAATCCCAAATCAATGATCTTTGCCGTTAGGCCGTCACCCTCCAAGCTCACCATGATATTGCTGGGCTTAATGTCGCGATGTACAAGGTTCTGCTTGTGTACCGCACTCAAACCGGAGGCCACTTGGGTCATGATTTCGAGTGCCTGCTTCACCTCAAGCTTGCCGGAATGCCGTATGAGCTTGTCCAGCGGTTGTCCATCTACATACTCCATCGCGTAGAAGTAACCGTCGCCACTCTTCCCGAGGTGAAATACGGAAGCAACGTTGGGGTGACGCACACTGGCTGCCGAGCGAGCCTCTCGTACAAAACGCCGGCGAGCCGCTTCGTCGCCAATGAAGCGGGCGTTAATCACTTTCAACGCTACAGCACACCGAAGATTGATATCGACTGCCTTATAGGTCACTCCCATCGCCCCGTGCCCAAGCTCGAGCGGTATTCCATCTGGGTTCTGCAGAACCCGGAAATGTTCGAAACGAAGCCCTGACTCCGAAAGAGTATCTTTGATCGCAGTCGCGTCACTCTCCGGCTTGAGAGCTGCTCGCAGCGCACAGACCGGGCACGATTCGCTGTCGTTGTTCAACACCGTGCCGCACACCTGACATACCCGTTTGCTCTCCGCCTTCACGATACGAGGCGCCCTTCCGACTGAACGAACTTATAGAGCGGATACCGGTCGGGCTTGGAAAGGTCGGGAAGGGCCGTTTGCGAACCAGGCACTTCGCCCTGAGCGCAAAGCAAGGCGAAGCTCGAGTGCTTAGTTCGAAGCCGGTCGGCATCACCACTCGCCGGGTTCTGCTTCGGTTTCATCCGTAGTGCCTTCCCGAACCTTTACACCTTAACTAGACGTTATGGAACTCGGGAATTGGGATTATGTAGGGCGCTTTCAGTAGCGAATCCGTTCATATCTTTGAGCAGAACCTTTTGGTTCGCGCTCGCGTACTGTAAAGTTCATTTCAATCCTCCTCCACATTCGGGTCACAGGTCATTTTGCAATTAGCCCGGGTCAATAACTCGCCATCCCGACCGAGCCTTTGAGGAGAACAAAGCTAGAATGCTCCTATCGAGGCGGCTCTCCGTCGGTTGCCTACTTGTCCTGAATTGGCTTTTAACCAAAGGATCGGATACCTAGCATTCCGAGTCTCGTTAGGATCGATCAGTTTCTCTTATCGGTGGGATCCCAGATGTTCGAGCCTTTGAAGTAACGCGTCTAGATCCTTTTGAAGAACTTCCAACCAGTTCCGGGTTCCGATCTCTAGTTCCTCAAGCGTGGCAGCAATTTTTTGCTTTTGGGGATCGGTGTCTACAGTTTGGCGCCACCGCTGGTAATCGTCCCAGCTCGCATTTAGGTTGTCAATCAAGCCTTTAATCAGACCGTAAATCCGAACAATCTGTGCAAGTAAGATCTTGTCCTCGATCATTCCTAACGCGGCCCCATTTGATTCGAAAACGACAAAATGATTCTGTTTCGTCGGGGGCATCGCTAGCGGCGACTGGGAAAAACCCGACTTTTGTCGTTCGGCTCGCTCTTTTAACTTCGTCTGTAAGAGATCCAGGTGGTCAGTCTTGAGAACAGTTAGTTCCGCTCTAATGGCTTGCAGTAGGTTCTTGATCCTTCGGCGCTCAGTTTCCAGATCCCTTTGCCGCTGTTTTTTTGCCGCCTGCTCCTGTACTAAAATGGCAGCGATTAAAGTCATTAGTCCACCAACGACAGCACCGATGATACCAGCCCAAAACTCTTTTGAGCTAGACAGCCAGAAGAAGAAAGCTCTCAAAGATTCTAACGTGTCGGACCACGTCACACCTTATGATGAGAGCATAGGCTCGTCGCGGCGCAAGCGCTACGCCTAGATGTTGAAGTACGTATGTTGACGTGTAATGATCCTATACTAGCTTCCGGCGTAGGGGACGCTAGCGTGACTTGCGATGCCGACGGACAATCCTTAAACTACATCCGGCTCGACATTAACTGCGAAAATACGGTAGGAACGTTCACGCGTTCGTCCAATGCCGGAAAGTAAGTTATGGACATCAGCGATTTTAAGATTTCCTGCGAAGATCTGGAGCGGTTGATGCCCGTCTTTGAAAACTGCGATCCGGTCTGGTCCCAATTTCTTCAGCGGCAGATTGCTCTCGGTCGGCATTATCCCAAAGAGGCCGGTTGCGTTCGAGAAACTGACGATCGAACCGAGCAGATGGATATGTTTTTTCTACTGGGTACAACAATAACGAAGCCGGACAGGATTGAGGGTTTAGCTATATGTGGCAAGAATGGTATCTATCGAAAAGAGCGCCAGAAGATAGAATCGAACCCGGAGGCGTTTATAACTACCTTAGTGCCCGTTGTGTTATCGACGTTACAATTACCGACAGCGATTAGCGGAGCCGCGATAGTAATTGTGCTTTTAATCTCCAAAATCGGTGTCCGGGCCTTCTGTGAATCGACAGCAACTGCTTAGCTAAAAGGGATCTGCCTGATATCACTGCGTCCACGGAGAGAGAGCTTGGATAATAATCACGCCGACAGCGTGGGACCCCTTTTACTGTTACTCTTGCGCTGCGACCGGCTTTAAAGCGGGTAGCTACTTAATATATACTTTGGACCTGCCCTCGCTCCATACGTCACGTTGCTGATCAGGTTCTAGGTCGGCTAAGGACCCCATCCCTTGTAAACAGCGCATATTCGAACTAGCAACTATAACGTGGAGCATGTATTCGCATGGGTAGGACGGATGGTCCTCTTAATCGAAGCCGTACTCTTGATCGCGTCTTGTGCCGGGTATAAAGCATCAACGATCCCAGATTACGGAGGAGAAAGTCTATTTCAAAGGACCGGACAAGCGTCAACGCTCCCTGGTTGGCGGAAACAATGTGATGGCGCTATTCCTTGAGCGTTGTTGAGCGGGTTCGACGTTAGAAAGTGGTCGTAGCGCACTCAAGGATGCGGTCGACCGTCTTGTGGCGTAGATTAAGGCGGGGGAAAACTATTGACGTCGGAGTCTATCATTGACGCCGAGCAGACTTGGTCATTTGTTTGGGAGTCGCTCAGAGGCCTTTGACTAAGGCATTCCCTCTGACCCCTCGCGACACGGAGGTCCCTGGAGCCTGAGAAATTCCGAAGCAGGGTCGTTAGGCGACGACCAATCTGAACTTCGGGAGGAAACAATGAAAGCAGCAGTAATTCATTCATTTGATAAACCTCTGATAATTGAGGATGTCCCGAAGCCCAAAGCCGACTCGGGAGAAGTCGTCGTAAAGATCGAAGCATGTGGGTTATGTCACTCTGATATCCATGCAGCGCACGGTGATTGGCCGTTCAAGCCTAACCTGCCTTTGATTCCCGGACACGAAGCGGTCGGAATTGTCGAAAGCGTCGGCAATGGCGTAACAGAAGTCAAGGAAGGTGATCGGGTAGCAATACCATGGATGGGTTACGCCTGCGGTTCTTGTCGCTATTGCGTCTCCGGTTGGGAGACTCTTTGCGAGCAACAGGTAATGACGGGTTATTTGGTAGATGGTGGTTATGCGGAATACGCCAAAGCCAACGCCAAATTTGTCGGTAAAGTACCACGTGGTGTCGATCCTCTGGCGGCAGGTCCTCTCGCATGTGCAGGTGTAACAACATACAAAGCAGTTAAGCTGTCTGGTGCGGGGTCGTCCGATCTAGTGGCGGTTTTTGGCGTTGGTGGTCTCGGCCATTTGGCAGTACAATATGCTGCTATTGCGGGAGCTACTGTGATAGCTGTTGATCTGTTTGAGGAGAAGCTTGATCTCGCCAAAGAGCTTGGTGCCGTTTACACAGTCAATGCCTTGAAAGCTGATCCGATTGAGGAGATCAAGAAATTGGGTGGAGCAGATGTCGCGCTCTGCGTGGCTGTCTCGCCAAAAGCATTTGAACAAGCCTTCGGGTCTCTTCGTCGTGGTGGGACCGCCGTGTTCGTCGGGCTTCCCGCCGATCAGTACGTGCAGTTATCGATATTTGCGATTGTGGGAAACAATATCAAAATCGTTGGATCGACTCTGGGAAATAGAGTTGATCTGGCGAAGACATTTGAGCTTCAAGCGGCGGGTAAAACCAAGGTAATCACAGAAGTACGCAGACTCGAACAGGTGAACGAGGCATTTGAAGAGGTACAAACTGGGAAAGCCAAGGCCCGCCTGGTGTTCGATTTTCGGTAAGCGTCGCCGAAACCAGGAAGGCTAGTCATGTCGTCCATTGATGTCCTTGAACAAATCGAACGAGACGCGCTGGAAAAACATCGACAGCACGTGCAGCGAACTTCTATCAAGGCATCAGAGTTTTTTTGCGACCTTCGAGGTCGAAAAAAATAATATTGACCTTCTTTATCGCAACGTGGGGTTGTTCGGCGTGCCAGATAACGCAACTCTCAACGCAATCCGTATCGCTGAAAACAATGCACTCGAATCCATAGGGAGGCATTGTAATCATCTTGTCGAGTGGCAGAACTATTTCCTTACATTCGAAGCAACCGCTCGTACTCTACACAATTCAGGCTGCCGCAGGTCCGGGTCTGGGAGGACTGCTGTTGTGGCCTGTGGCAGACCATGTAAGGATAACCAGCTAGCGAACACGGTCGTCCGTACTGAACAACAGTGTGTGCTTAGATAAGCTAGTCCAGATCAAATGCGTGGTCTGATTGTCGCGCTCTTAGTTTTGTCTGCTTGGTCAAGCTTGGAAGACCTGACTCGATACTTTGCTACCGTCGGTGAATTCGTTATTAATGCGCTGGACAGCCTGAACGGTCACCTCTGACTGAGGGTTTCGTTTCTGAAGATAGTCTTCCGCGAGTTTGAAGGCCGTCCCGATATTCTCGGCGCGAATTGTGACTCCGACGCTATGCGCGCCAACTAATGCTGTGGCAAAGTAGGTGTTTGTCATAGTTGGTTCCCTTTGCGCCTCCCGAACACACGTAGATGGGGCAGTCGCGGCATCCAGTATGGCCTGTTGTCTACCGCAACGTGGGTACGACGGTGGTGTTGGCTGGCAATTCACTCACTTGCGAGGAAAAGCCGTTGTGGGAATAGTTCGTTTCAGTAGGCAGCACTGCGCGCATTCGAAGACGCGAAAAGAGATGCCGTGGTATGTGCCTTTGTAAAAGACTATTGGCGATCACTCTTTTCTGCTATAACGGGGGGTCTAGCAAAAAATTCGGGTTACGTTCGATGAACCCGTATAGTTCCCCATTATAGGCGAGGCAGTTTAAATCTGCGTCCGTTGGTTCATCGTTCGTGATGCTAATGCAGCCTTCTTGATAACCCTCTATCACGAAGTAATCTAAAACTTCGTTGTACTGATTGAATTGGGTGTTCATGTTCTATCTCCGTCTTGGCAAACTAATATTGCCTGCACCCGTCTCGCTATCGGCTGAACGGGCCATTTTGGATTACCCGAGAGAGGGAGGCAGCGGCCATTCTCTTTGATGTACAACCGAGCTTCTGCTGAAATCCGCTCCGATGACGAATCGCATATTACACGCAGCGAACCCGGTCTCGAAAGCCCAGGCCGTTATTGTTGGCGTTCCAGAACAGGGCTTTGGAACAGCCTGATTTGAGCAAGCCTGACTTGGATAGCCAGGGGCCGAGACTGGACAGCCGGATGAGTTCGACCATTATGAGCCATTAAGTGGCGGCGACGGGATACGCTGTGTTTATCAGGTGCATGTTTGACCCGCCATGAACACCGTCACTAATCAGGTTGTTCAAATGGCCGGTTTTGATAACCACAGATACCGGCCAACGATCTCGCGATTGACCCAAGCTCGCGTGCAATCCGGCGCTCAGACCATCCTCGATCGGCTACACTGTATAATTGTCGTTCGCAGGCCCACTTTCAGGACATTCGACACGCCCCGCCGCTCCCGCAGTTATAGGGCCGACAAGGGCTGGTTTTAATCCCAAAGAGTAGCTGGTTTTGAACCCCTTAATTCCGATCTTTAGTGTCCGGTTTTGAGTCACCGCTGACACCCCTCGGTCACTGTGAACAACGACAACAGTTTCTCGTCTAGGGACCATAATGGACACCTGCGACAAAGCGGCGACTGGGGAGATTGTGAATAAAAAGTTGCACACCCCGGCAGCGGTGTGAGTAGCCAGTGGGTCGGACGGACGGACGGGTAGGGGTCGCGTCTATACATTACACAGAATGACCTGAGTTCTCGACCCACTGGTGGCACAAAAATCCGATGGCTCGACCGACGCGGATTGATTTCCTAGGCGCCTGGTATCACGTGCTCAACCGCGGCATCGAGAAGCGGTTGATCTTCCGCTCACGACTCAGTGTAATGTAATGTATAGACGCGACCCCATAGCGGCGCGTTCTGGGTTGGGATCGTAATTGTGCTTTTAATCTCCAAAATCGGTGTCCGGGCCTTCTGTGAATCAACAACAACTGCTTAGCTAAAAGGGATCTGTTCCAGTCGATTGCTCCGAAAATCAACGGGTGCTCATTGAACGAGCTTAGTCACTGAACGCCAGCCGGTCCAAAGTAGCGGCGGCCTTTCGCAATTTAGCTCCGGCTAAATCCAATCTTCCGCTCGTGCTACCCAACCACACAGCCTTTTGGCTTCCTCGACCGTGTCTGTGATCGCCAATCGAATGCCGTTGCAATAACAGACAAAACCACCGTGAGGGTGACGATTCCTGATGTCCCTCCCAGACGAGCCTGTGTGCTGGCACCGCTGCACCAGAACGCCCATAAACTCGACTTTCCTGATCTCATAATATCGTTGAACCATCCATCCGTTTGCCCCATTTCTCCACACACACGATAGATACTTTTCCGAACGAACCGTAAATGTTCTGGCATCCCCGTCTATTACTCTTCCGAGTGATTTGCAACCATCACATCCGGTCATAAGCGGGAGGTTCCGGCAGCTGCCGACCCAAAGCCTGGAAGACCGCACGGCCTCACGGTCCGTTATCAAGTACATAACAAGCTGCTAACTCTTCCCGGCTCTTCGCTAACAGTGGCCAAATCTTAGTGATGGTTTTTCATCAGAATCAATGTAGACGCGACCTCTAGGCTTCCCCACCCATTAGGGGAAGAAATAATACCGTCCTCCCGGTAATAGCTGTGGATACCGCTCCCTCTTAGCGTATTAACAGTGTTTCTGTGATTCCCATTGATTGTGGCGAAGGGCCGAGGACAGACCAAGGTAGTGGAAATTACTTGATGTGGGACTCAGTGAAGGAAGACCCACGCTTGTATGGGCACGTCGGTATTAGGAGGACCGCCTGTTAGCGCGACGCTGAATTCTGGACCAATCACATCGAACGTATGTATCTGAGGATCCGATAACTCCAACGCTAATTGCCCTACAGGCTGCGCAAGCGTTTCACCAGAGATCTTGCCCATGTCGCACTCGACAGTCATGTTTACCGCGGCTTCGGCAAGGATCTGAAGGTTAACTTTGCTAAAGGCTTCCACATTCAAGGGACCGGTCAGGAAGATCTGACCTAACTGATCTGTTGTGAAAGTCTGAAAGAAGGTTTTGAGCGCCATGATGAGTTACACTGCATGCAGAGCTAGGCCGCCTCAATACGGAAGAATGCGTATACCGTTGCATGGGCTTAGGTGGAGACGGCTACACTGCTTAAAACTCGTGCAGGTTTTCTTGAGGCCGACGACCCAAAGAACCTTGATACTGCGAAGATTTGCGTAACCGAGTTGCTTTCAAAGGTTCAAAAAGGTTTGGACGTTAGCCTCACATTTCTTGCATCCGCGAACCAGTATACCGGAATGGCCGTAAAGCCGTTGTTCGGCGTACCCACGACACTCATCGAGAGTCTCGACGTGTTTGTCCTCATGCCTTTCAACCTCCCGAAGCACCCAAACATCGTCGGCTGACTCGCTTCCTGGATCATCCGATCTGGAGTTGAGGAATAACGCGGCCGAGAATGCCATCCGGCCTGTCGCTTTGGGTCAGAAAAATGGGAGCCACCTCGGCAGCCAGGATGCCGGACGACGCATCGCTGCAATCCTCTCCATTTCTAACTAGCAGCCACGTCATGTGCACACCTCTACGTGATTTATGGTCGCAGAGGCTCGAAGGGAGAGCAGATGATGGACCGGGCTTCTAAACCGCAAGCACTGACGTCGCGAGAAATTCAACAACGCGACGTTCGGACCACGGATCGCTGCCGCAGATCAGATCAACAAACCCGACATGGCCTCCTGATTCTGGCGCTTCAAGGAATAAATACGGATTCTGTTCCGCTTCCGCGAAGGGAAAGCATTCCGGTGCGAGAAAAGGATCATTGCGGGCGTTCAAAAGTAGAGTTGGGATTGTAATTCGATCCAGAAACTGCCGCGCGCTTGATTTCTTCCAATAATCCGCCGCATCTAGAAAACCATGAATCGGCGCGGTGTAGCGGTCGTCGAATTCCCGGAATGTCCGGATCGTCCGGCTTCCAGTCACATCCACCTGATCAGGAAATCTGAGCGCCTTGGTTTCAACTTTAGCGATCAGGCTTTTGATCAAGCGCCGCAGATAAATTCGATTGCTCCAACGTTGATCGAGGGCCAGTGCGCTTGCAGCGAGATCGATCGGCACCGAGATCGCTACCGCACCGATCACCGCCGGATGCGGGCTGGCTTCGCCAAGATACTTTAGAGTCAAGTTCCCTCCGAGACTGAATCCAATCAGCGCGATCCGTGAATATTTCGTGGCGGCGAGCCGAATTACTGCCCCTAAATCGCCAGTCTCACCGCTGTGATAAAGCCGTGGTAGGCGATTCATCTCATTCCCGCACCCACGAAAATTCCACGCTAAAGCATCCCATCCCGCCACCTG
>WNFN01046725.1_pt3 | contig 13706 bp, 16 predicted proteins | sample 5400161 | NCBI WGS metagenome assembly WNFN01 (sample SAMN13153353, study PRJNA577476) | soil metagenome | isolation source: 80 cm saprolite on Douglas fir-dominated hillslope | place: USA:California | collected 2013-09-17
AAAAATCGCAAGGAATGAAACGCGGGAACCAGGCCGAAGAAATGAATTCCCACAATCACGGATATCACCGGCAAAATGTAGGCCGGCCGATCGATTCGCTCTAGCCACCACACCGCAATGATAATCGCCACGACCTCGAACCCAACGGCCGCCCAATACCAGCGAAAATCCGGCGCCGGACCCGAGGACCTGGCCGGAGTTTGCCGTCTAAACATTATCACTGCGAAGAGGATTGATCCTCCGATCGCGATCACCACGCCAACTAGAATGCCCGGAAATCCGAGACCCGCGGTTCCGGCAATCATCCAGACTGACGCAAAGAAAGCGATTACTAGGACATACCAGATCATGGCCCAGAACAATGTTTATCAGACCGTATAGCATTGCGCCAGACGGGCTGCTACGCCTTTGTCATAATCTTATCAAGCTCCTGCGACCGCTTGAGCCTACTTAAGAAGTTCATTTTGGCGAACAAGGCTTCATCGGACAGACTTCGCCCCTTATCGAAGTTGGTGTGATCAGGTGCTTGGGAGGCCGGCCCGACTGCTTGGGGCAAAGGGGCGGAGGGAAGGCGCGGATCTGCTAGGCTGGCTCTCAAACGGCGCAGCGCAAAGCGATGACTCTTTAGCCCGTGCATCGAACAGGCTGGATCCAAAAGCTGCTGGATGACAAGCCAACTCCTGTAAGCTAAACTTTTTGGATGAGCGCCAGCGAGATTATCGATCAAATCAAGGCTCTCGAGCCACAAGAACGAGCCAAGATTCTAGGTTTATTGCTGGAGATTGAAGCGGCAGAGAAGGTCGGCTGCATGAATGACGAGCGTTTCGACGATCTGGCGGATCGCGTGTTAAACCGACACGCTGACTTGATGCAAAAACTGGCTCAATGAATGAGCCTAGCTTCTTGACCGTGGCTCAGGTTGCACGGTTGCACGAAAAACTAATCAACCGGTTTGGTGGTTCGCATGGCTTACGTGATCGCGTTTTATTCGAATCAGCTGTCATCCAGCCCCGCAACGTCTATTACTACAGCCAGGGCGACCTGTTTGATATTGCCGCGGCGTACGCGTATCACATCTCTGAGGCTCAAGCATTTCTTGACGGAAATAAGCGAACTGGGATGGCTGCCGCCTTGATATTCTTGCAGGGCAACGGGATCGCAATTCCGTCACAGACTGACCGTCTGTACGAAGCCATCATCGCGGTCGCCGAAAAGAGGATAGGCAAGATACAGCTAGCAGAATTGTTGCGAGAACTAGCGGGTTGCCAAAAGGGGCCAGTCAAGCTCGACAGAGAGGGTTGCTAACCTGGTCCGACCGTGCCGGGGTCTGGTGAGGTCGTCGTGCACAGCAGGGGTGCCTATTCTGTTTACTAACCCGGCACACGGCTCAGCAGGGTTCGTCTGCTCAGCTTTTTCAAACATTCCCGACATAAGACAGCTCAAACCAGCGAAAAACTTGACTCTGACGGCGGCTTTCTCGGTAACGTAAGACACAATCCCAAGTCTCCCTTTCTCGGCAATCCGAGACAAAATTCCTAGTGGCCCCCTCTGGGTAAAGTGATACTTAATCCCGGCTCAGCCTGGGGACCATTTTTTGCCGCAATGAAATTTCCTGACACTACAATGATGCCGTCGATCTTTACTTGGAAGTTAAACTGTCCGTAAGGATCATTACGCGTTGCCATAAAGAATCTCCTTTGTTACCAAATTCTTAACTTTCAGTGAAGCACCGTGGAACCCCGGTTGCGAGTGCGGTCTAGACGCGATATCTTGTCGTTCTCCTTAATTGGGGGCGTACTGGTTTCGACTGAAGGTCTGAGAACCGGATCGCATGCCGAGGACGACTCGTTGGCCTCGTTAAAAATCGAGTCAAAAAAAATAAACGCCAACCAAGAACTGGCTCTCGCGGCTTAATTGACCGTGACGTTCCCGGCCGGACGCCTGCTAAGGCCGGGAGCGACGACAGCAGGCTGGTCCAAAGGCGGGGCGACCGCGCTGGAGAACGAGACTTATTTCGTGGCCGCAAAGGTGAGTCGTATGCGCCGGTCCATCTGACTCACCTTATAAAGACCGGCTAAGCATGTAGACATTCGGAGCGATGGTCTTTAGGACAGGGGTTCGACTCCCCTCGCCTCCAAGTTGCTGCTAATGAGCAACTTATCGTATTAGTTTTTAGAAACTAATAACAAAACCAATGACGTGTCCATTACTTTCCATCTGCTTCCGGGGCAGTAGGTATGGCATTCAGTGACGGTGTGGCGGGTTCAGTCCTTGACCTGGCGAAACGTGGTCCGGTCGAACGGTCGAACCAATGGTACAAGGGCGACACTAAGCCTGACGAAGCGTCCCGAAAAAAGGATGAGAGGAGTTCGCAATTTTAGCATTGCGGCAGCGAATTTTCGTTTGACAGCTTTTCCCACGTATTTTCGAACAAATCGTAGGCTCACGGAGGTGCACAGATACTCATAAGCGATCTCCACGGAAGAAAAAAACGGCCGAGAATGACCCACTCTGATTTGCTATCTTCGGCTCATGTTTTCCAGAGAAATCCAGTAGGGCACTCAAGGTGGACCCGTGACGTTGGCCCCGCGACGGCTTCGAGTCCCAGGGGCTGTGAAGTATTCGGGCCTCTCTAGATCTAAACTCTACGAATTGCTTTCCGACGGAAAAATCCGATCGATATGCGTAAGGTCACAAAAGGGGCACTGCGCGGAGTTCGTCTCATTGACAGAGAGTCGATCGACTCGTTCATGGAAAGCCACGCGTCCGTGTGAAGTGCCGCTCGCATCCGACCCTTTCAGAGCGCAACAGACACGGGGGACGTCTCTGCGGCGGAACAAAATGACTTCGGATCGGAGGGGAAATTCGTCGTTTAGAGCATTAAGCTCAAGGGTTGCTGGAAAACGCAGACCAAAAGCGGCTTTCGAAATCCGGAAAGCTGATCGTGAGCGGTACAAGAAGGTCGATCGCGTTCTTTAGTCGAAATGTCCATTAAAGCACAAAATGTCACAACATTTGCACATTACGTGACGTTTTGTTACATTCGGTGACTCGATGGATTCTTTAAAACACGGTTTGTCATTTGGCGACGAGGTCACGTTTTCAAATACCGAAAACCGGGCCAGAATCCACCGTGCGAGTCGGCAAGGTCTCCTTCGACGAATCGCGCCAAGAATTTATACCTCGAATCTGAAAGAGGATCCAGCGCGCATTGTTCGCCGGAATGTTTGGCAAATTGCTGCTGCCTTCTTTCCTGGTGCACTTGTGGCTGACCGTACGGCAATCGAGAGTCGGCCAGCGACTGACAATTCAGTATTCTTAATCTCGTCAAGAATTCGAGACCTGGAACTCCCAGGGGTGACATTCCGGCCAAGGCGAGGCGTTCCTCCCATAGAAGGAATAGATCAACCTTTTATGGCGGGTTTATGGATGTCGGGTTCAGCCCGAGCCTTGTTGGAGAACTTGCGACCGAGCCGCAGCCGAGGTCATATCCGACGGACGTTGAGCCGCGTTGAGATCGAGAACTATCTCAATCGGATTTTGCAAACGACCGGAGAAGCAGCTCTCAACCGATTGCGAGACGAATGCAAAGCTTTGGCACCTCGCTTGGGACTAGAAGACGAATTTGAGACCCTGACCAACATCATCGGTGCGCTTCTGATGACTCGCGAGACGCAACTAATTTCTCCCGTTGCCAAGGCTCGGGCACAAGGAGTTGGATATGATCCGGACCGTCTCGAATTGTTCGAAGAGTTGCGAGCGACGTTGGCGAGCCGATCCTATGAGAGCCGCCCTGCGAGCAGCGACGCTATCTATTTGCCGTTTTTCGAAGCGTATTTCTCGAATTTTATCGAGGGAACAGAGTTCTTGGTCGAGGAAGCGTTTGATATCGTCTACCAAGGGGTTATCCCGAAAGAACGACCAGCGGATGCGCACGACATCCTCGGTACGTTCCGCGTTGTTTCAGGCGATATCGGGCAAACAATTGATGGAGCACCTGATCTTGTAAACGTCCTGAAACAGTGGCATGGGAGAATCCTGGAAGGCCGACCCGGCGAGCGACCTGGTCAGTTCAAACTGACGCCAAATCGGTCAGGAGACACTTTCTTTGTCCAGCTTGAGTTGGTCCAAGGAACGTTACGTCGCGGGATCGCAATCCTGCGGACCTTGCAAGAACCGTTTGCTCGGGCTCTTTTCGCTCTATTTTTGGTTTCAGAAGTTCATCCTTTCGTGGACGGAAATGGTCGAGTAGCTCGGGTTATGATGAATGCGGAGCTCGTTCGGGAAAATCAAGCCCGCGTGATTATTCCAACGGTTTACCGGACCGAGTATCTGCAGGCGTTGAAAGCTCTCACCCACAACAAGTGGGCGGAGCCGCTCATTGACGTACTTGATTTCGCGCAGCGCTACACCGCGGAGGTAGATTGGTCCAATTATGATCGCGCGCGGCAGATCTTACTAGAAACTCACGCCTTTGATAAACCAGCTGATGCCTGGGGAGCTGCAGAGAAGCTCCTCTTGCCCTCAAGACTGGCGATTGCAGCCGGTTCCATCAAAAGGTGATACGCTTAACTCCGTACCAAGGTATTTTGCTGCCCACCCCTTTAGGTCGTTCAGGAACTCCGCTTTGCCTTTAAGTAGAGGCGCGTCCACTTTCGAAAAGTGTCCTGAATACACCAATGCAAAATAGCTCACGTTTTTTACCAACTCTTCTAGGAGACATTTCAGAAATTTTTCGTTATAGAAGGGGCCTATTTCACGCGGGTGTTTGGGCTAACTAAACGGAAGCCTGCGAAGGTAGGGTGTGCTCCATAGTTGCACATCCAATTGTAGATTTGGCCGCGCTTTTTACCTGAAGCGTTGTCATGCTCGTCAAGAGCCTCCCGGACCTTAAGCGGTGCGAATTGGTGTTGCCGTTCCTTGTCACTGCTCCGTCGCCACTCCTGGATCTTGTTTCGATCTATCGCCAGGTAATCGACCAGGAATCCGGTCTCGAGTAAGTCCCGCAACAAGATGACCGAATTTTGATAATAGCCGCCCAGGATTAGACCGAAAGCCGATACCGTAGCGTTGAACAAACGGATCCCCAGTAGTTGAATTGTTAGCTCGTCTTCTGTTCGCCTTTCATGCATCGTTGTGAACGCATGAATCGTATCCAGAGATGCTTCGATTAGGTTTACGTGGTCCTTGGAGGCGACGTCGGCATCGATTGCAAGAAGCGCTTCGGTCCTGATTCTTTCTTCCTCTTTGTGCAGATTTTCCAGATTCGGAGGGAGGCGAGGTAAAATTAGTTCCCGATTGCTCATCCTTCTTGGGGTTGATTTCGCCGCAGACCGTACCCGGCAGTCAACAATTTACAGGCAGCGAACGCGAAATCAACGCGGTGAGCGAACAGCGAGTCGCCACGAAACCGCCCGCACAATCAGATGCCTGGACGGCTGGTTTCTCTCAAAATGGTTTCGTTCCTGAATGCCCCAGCGAGGTCTCCCATGCGAGTCGATTGAGTAGCTGGATTCGCCATATGGCTGGATGACAGCTGATTCGAATAAAGTCCGATCATGTGAGTCATGCGAACCACCAAACGGGTTGATTGGTTTTTCGTGCAACCGTTCAACCTGAGCTGCGGCGGCGTCCACAGCGGATTGTGTAAGGCAAAACTCGTTTGGCCTTACACAAAGTCGCTTGAGGCTATTTCGCTTTACACAAAGTGGGGGCCTTTCTCCGCCCGACTTTCTGCCTCCCGCCCCCTAGCTCGCGTTTTGGTTTTGATTTTTGAGAGCGAGGAACGAGCGAGCAAGTAATCAAAAACAAAATACGGTGACCTTTCAGTGCGAAGCGGAAGCGAGCTCAAGCTCAAAACGGAATAAATGGGGTAGCCCGTAGGGGGGAACCGATTATGCCGGATTTGAGCTTGAACTCGCTGGAGCGGAGCGCTACGGGCGCGCTATTTATGGAGACGACCAGGATTAAGAGAGCTTCAAATGCGCCTAATGGCTGGGGGTTGGTTGTGGACGGGTTAGCAACCTGCCGGATTCCTTTAGCTGGCGCTAGCCATTCATTTGAGGAGTGATTTGTGCTGGCTCCTCCAGTATGGCCAGCAAGGCCTTCGCGCAATACACGCGATCTCTTCTGGCATCGGTTGTCTGTTGAATGACTCCATGTCTTTCTAAGCGGGCGATCGCCCGTTGGGCTGTGGTGAAGGCTACGTTCAGTTTTTCCACAATGCCATTAGCCGTGATGAAAGGATTGGCCGCCAGGAGTTCTAGCACTCGCAAGGTGGTGTTTGTTGAATCCCCAGCGACAGCGGTTTGCCACTCTGCAATTGTCGTGTTGATCCGTCGCGCGCGGTTGAGAACGTCTTGTGACATTCGTGCTACTCCTAGCAGAAAATATTCGATCCAGTCTTCCCATGCTCCGCGCTCGCTGATTGCTCGCAAGGAATCGTAGTACTCGCGGCGGGACGCCTCAAAGAAAGCGGATAGGTAAAGTAGGGGTGCTGGCAAAATCTGTTGTTCGACCAGAAACAGGCTGATAAGCAGGCGGCCGACCCGGCCGTTCCCGTCGAGGAAAGGATGAATGGCTTCAAATTGATAATGAGCCAGGGCGATCGTGACCAAAGGAGGCAAATCAGATGTGTTGACAAAGTTCTCCCATTCGGCGAGGCAAGGTTCCACTTGGTCGGGTGGCGGAGGCACAAAAGTTGCGGCTTCCGGGGTGCAGCCCGGTTTACCGATCCAGTTCTGGACTGTGCGGAATTCTCCCCGACTGGAATGATGTCCGCGGACGCCGGTCATAAGCTTCTCGTGGAGCTCTTTGATCAGACGAACGCAAATCGGCAGCTTCTGCAGCCGCTTTATTCCATGCTCTAGGGCTATGACGTAGTTGGCGACTTCGCGCAAGTCATCTGGGCTGCGATCGATCGCGATGCCGGCTTCGGCGGCTAAGAGTTCGCCAAGGGTCGCTTGAGTGCCTTCGATCTTGCTGGAGAGGACAGCCTCGGCACGGGCAAACGGCCTTATGAGCAAATGAGGATTTGGTAGGCGTCGTCCTTCGCCCGCAAGTTTTCCGATTAGACGGTCAGCTTCGGAAAGCGACCTTACAAGTTTGGAATTCCAATCGAACTTTGGCGGCAATGGGTCTGGTACGAAGGCGGAGTAACTCCGTTGTCGGACCACTTTGCCTGGAATACGAGCTGTTTGAGACACCTGGGTCTTGGTTTGCTTGTCGATAATAGCATCATGTGTTATTATCGAAAAATTAAAAAATCGAAAATAATGAGCAACCCTATTAGCGGAATTCTGCTTCGTGCTTTCCGTTATCCATTGTATCGAGCCGCTGACCGGGGAAGCCTTTTGGGCCGGTGTGAGACGCGGCGGTGCATGAAGCTTGAGTTTTGTAAAAGCGGATAATTCTTCCCGGTTCGTTCTATGCCGAGCTTGGGATGTCTCCAGACAACCAACACTCGTCAAAGCCGTCTGGTGGGCGATTAAGGCCATGCTTCGCCCTAGCGTGTAGAGGCGAGTTCGTTTAAGCTGTGTAGGAACCATGAGTTTCGCCGAACTACTCGAGGAAGTAAAAAATTTAAATCCAAGCGAAAAAGCTGCACTCCGCAGCTTTCTCAGTGAGGATTTACTCAATCAAGAGGAAAGCGAAGAGCTTTTAGCCCAGCTTGATGCAGACGTTGCGGCTGCCGATGCCGGCAATAATATCTACACGATTGAAGAAACTCGCGAAATGGTAAGGAACGTCGTCGCTCGGGCTCGCCGGTAATTATCGGCATGTATAAGGTCCTCATGCGACAGACTGCCCACGACAGTCTTCGAGAGATCGTCTCTTACGTCAGTATCGATAACCCGACCGCCGCTGAAAAACTCGGCAATGAGCTAGTCGATCAAGCACTCAGCCTCGAATCATTGCCTTTCCGTGGTAGCCGGGTTCCGTAAACGACCGGGCTACTTGAAGCTTGTCCACGGCAATTACCTTATTTACTACCGGATCAAACAAGAAGAAAAGATCGTCGAAGTGCTACGGTTTGTTCACGGTGCACAGATCCGTTAAGATACGGCCGATCCTTTTCCACTTAGCACCAAACTGTTAAGTTTGGCCGTTATCGAATTCGCTGCGTCTCCCGGTCGAAACGCCAAACGGCTTGAAGAGGCAGTTCGGGCTAAGCGAAACCCGTCCCGAGGCATAGCGACATCTTACGCTTCGTCTGCGATCAGGTAGGATTCTCGACGCGATAATTATGGCGAATTCCTAACCTGTTTAGCGAAGTGGTAAGCATCGATAGAACGATTGTTGGAGTTATCTTCGCTCTAGACGCCGAGAAGCGGTCGCGAGAGATTGACCTGAATGCTGTAAATCCTGACCTTAAATGGAAGCGTGTTCCTTTAAATCGGAAATGACAGCAAAAGACGCTATTGAGTTATACAAACTCTTTGATCAGCACGGGATCAAGGTTTGGATCGATGGTGGTTGGGGCGTCGATGCCTTATTAGGTCATCAAACTCGCGAACATGATGACTTAGATGTTGCTCTACACCATTCCAATGTCTCGGCCCTGTGCAAGCTTTTGGGAGATTGCGGCTATCGCCATGTGCCAAGTGGGGGTAGCTGGGGTTGCAATTTTGTCCTCGGTGATGATCAAGGCCATCGAATTGACGTCCATTCGTTTGAGATTGATACCAGTGGCGAAAATACTTTTGGCGTTGCCTACCGTGCAGAACACTTAACCGGTGTAGGAATGATAGACGGCTACCAAGTTCGGTGTGTTGCGCCAGACTGGATGGTAAAGTTCCATACCGGCTACCCACTCGATAAAAACGATTTTTTGGACGTTAAGGCGCTTTGTGAAAAGTTCGAGATAGAAATGCCTGAAGAGCATCAGGTTTATTGGCATTTTTTGGCGGAAAATATTATCAGAAGTGAAACCATTAACGATCATGATGCCATCCGGGAGATTCACCGCCTGGCTTTCGGTGGAGCTGCGGAAGCCAAACTTGTTGACGATCTTCGACAAAGCGGCGACGCCGTCATTTCTCTGGTGGCTGAACAAGATAGCCGGATAATTGGACATGTTCTGTTCAGCAAGCTTAAAGCGCCAATGAAAGCGCTTGGGCTTGCGCCGGTTGCGGTTCATCCTTCTTTTCAAAAACAAGGCGTCGCCTTGGCCCTTATTCGAGAAGGGCTCGACCGAGCAAAGGAAGATGGATGGATGTGCGTATTCGCACTCGGTGATCCCGCTTACTATGGACGTTTCGGATTTCGCGTCGAAAGCGCCGAAGGTTATACCAGCCCTTATTCCGGGAGTCATTTTATGGCCGTGCCATTCGGTGATGTTCCCAAAACCGGCGAAATTGTTTATCCGAAGCCTTTCAAACTTTTGGATTAGTGATCTGAGATGGAAAAACGAACTTGGGGCAGATTTACAATGCACAGTTTGCAATTTTTTCGTTTGACAGCTTTTCCCTCTCTTTTGCTGCTTAACGGGTAGTTCACAAGAACTCACCAATACACACATCCGCTCTTTGAAGGTTGGAAAAACCTCCAAAACTGACGCTGGGCGGTTTGGTATCTTGAGCACATGTTAACCACAGAAATCCGGCTGGACACTCATAGCGGTCCTGTCACGCTCAACCCACGCTGGCTTCGAATACCGACCGCCGTCAAATACTCGGGTCTTTCGAGATCGAAGCTTTATGAATTGCTATCGGAAGGACGAATTCGATCCGTCTGCGTAAGATCACAAAAGGCAGCACAACGTGGAGTCCGTCTCATCGACAGAGAATCGATCGATCTTTTCATGGAAAGCCAGGAGTTTGCGTGAAAATGGGAGAGGAAAAGAGAGCGTTCAAAGGGGTCTGGATCTGCGCTGCTATCTTTCTCGATGAGAAACTAACTCCGGCCGAGAAGATTTTGTTGGCAGAAATCGATTCCCTTACCGCAGATGATCACGGCTGTTATGCGAGCAACGCACATTTTGCAAAGCGTCTTGGTGTGACTGAGTCGCGTGCCAATCATATCGTGGCGCGTTTGACCCGTGAGGGACGCATCGTTCGGGTGTATTGTGACGGCCGAATTTCGCAAAGGGTTGTAGCGCCGGAGCTCAGCAGCAATCCGGCTACTTCACGCCGGTTGATCGAGCGAAACCGCACACTTGCTAAGAATAACAGTTCTGAATTGTCGCGCTTGGAAGATAGCAACTCAGAGTTGCTAAAAATAGCAACTGTGACCTCTCAAAAAGAGCAGCCCAGAGATGTGGGTAACGAAAAGGGCGATAGGAAGAAGCTGACAGAAGCGTCGTCGCGTCTTTGCTCTAGCTCTTTTTGTCAGTGGACTCTGACCATCCACCTTTAGCCGGGCCGGCCGATCACCTAGCCGTCGAACTAGCCGAGGAGTTCGGACTGAGCAGCAAGCAGCGGCAAAGAGTGACAGAGTTTTTCCAGTCGCATGGTCAGGGGTACGTCCGGTCTAAGGCCGAGATTGTGCGATCTGAGCCCCGAAAGAACGCTGCAGGTGCTCTGCTAGCTGCACTGCGTGACGACTGGCAGGCACCTGTCGCGATAAGTCACGGCGTCGCGACCGAGGTAGAGCGCTTGGCTTCTTCGGACGACCTAGCGCGCAGAATGTCCTGGCAATGGTGAATGCCGAAGGCGCTCGTCAGAGTGTTCACTTCTTGTGGACACCGAGATCACGGCAACTCGTCGCCTGGGATCGGTGGAACGTCCGGGATATATTCCTTTAGTTTCTCCCAACCATCCTCTCCTGCGTGTGGTTGCGGGGTGTCTGTTTCCATGGCGGTGGTAGTCTCCTCGTCCGGGCGCGTTGCTGTCAATCCCGCAGGCGCGTTTCAAAACTCAACGCTTTTCAACCGTGAGAATCACCGTATCCAACACGGCGCGTGTTTACATGCGTTGAACAACGTCGATATGCGTTGAAGAGCGTCGAGCAATCATGTGTCAAGCATACCGCAATGTGAAGTTCGCAGTCACGTTCTGTGACGTTATGTGATTCCCTAGGCCACGAATTCAGCTGATCATGTCACAAGGCGTCACAGATTGAACACAAATGCGACACATATGTGAAGAGATGTGAACGGTCATCGACGCTTTTCAACGAACGCAGATCTATCTGATAGTGACAATGACCTAACGGCGTTAGGGGCATGTGCGACAATTCAGAATCGAGCGAAGCGAGTCCCTCTTTTCCGCTCTGAATGCCCTTAACTAGATGAGAAGGGTGAACCTCTTAGAGAATGCGGCTGAGGAGTGGTATTAGGCGAACCTGGGTGCGCCTAGGCGAAAGAGGAAGGAGAGACCGCTTTGGGGCTCGACGGCCGATCAGTCTACAGGACGAAGGTCCAATATCGGGAGCCTTCTGTTTTTTATAGGATTCCTGCTTTTAAATCAAGAGCCACTCGATCACGCTGATTATCCGGCACACGAACCGGCAGCCTCCCAATACCCATGAAACATGCAAATCTGAAAAACCTGAGACTCCCAGCTGCGGTGCTTACTTTCGCCACAATCGCTTTGACTTCTGCCACAGCCCAAACTGCCAAACCGAAGATGGCGACGGATATTCCACCCGAAATCACCACGCCGGATACAGTCGAGACGCGCATCGGAACGCTGAAGTTCTTTGATGGTCTGCCAGACAAAGACACCGTGCTACGACAACCTCGACTTTCAGCGCGGCGTCGAAGTTTTCCTAAACACAATGCCCGGGGCGTCGCTCTACGCGATGCGCGAAGGGTTGCACAGCGTCGGCGTGGACAACCAGACGGTTACGCTGTTTGAGACGCTCATGGACTCGAAGAGCCTATTCCTTACGCCGAACACCGATGACATTCAGTGTCTGCGCGCATCTGTACTTGATGCTGCCCGCTGTCGCGCAGTTTTTCGGGTGAACACGCGGCCGGGCCCGCAACTCTATCCTAAGCTAACAACTGACCCCATGGAACCCAACACAACGTGGAACCCATAGTGTCTGGCTAGCGCCAGAATCTCTTTGCTCCGCGGAGGCCTTTCCGCGCCAAGAGTACCGTCTGCGGCTTAAACAGCCGGCGCCCCTTCGGCAAGCTCAGGGTCCCCTCTATTCAAATCCTCAACCCGTCTCGCCGAGCTCGCGGCTCTTGCCCTTCCCGGCCTTCTTCCGCGGGTCGCTCTGCTAACGCTTCGCTTTCGGTTCGAGAAATATGCCCAGCATACTTTTTCGACCGAAACCGAACGTCGAAAAAACTCCGGCAGCTCCCAAAGCCTCGCCTCTCTGCTGCGGCTCACAGAACCAACTAACCAATCGACTAACATGAGTACCGCGCTAAACAATAACTCCACCAGATCAACAGTGGAAGATCATGACGACGCGCGAACCTCTCTGGGGCTGTTTTTGAAGCATTTGGGCGCAAACGTTATGCTAGCGAGAAATGCCTTTGAAGGCATAGAAGCGGTCAAGAATAGCCGCCCGAATTTAGTGTTATCAGATATATCAATGCCCGATCGAGATGGGTTCGATTTGTTACGCGATATTCGAGCTCTTGGACCTCATGCCGGTAGTATACCAGTTGTTGCTATGACCGCCTTGGCCGCGCGGGTAGATCGCTCGCGAATCCTCGAAGCGGGCTTCCAGGCATGCTTGCCTAAGCCTTTCAATGTAGACGAGCTTATGGAAGCGATTTCGAATGTGCTAAACGACTAACCGATCGCACCGGTGACCCTAGAGAAGCCATAAGGCCTTCTGGCCTTGGTCCCCTTTTTTTGGTGGTACGAGCTAAACCGCCGCCTCTCCACGCTCTCCCGTTCTTATGCGAATCGCTTCTTGGATCGGAACAACGAATACCCGGCCATCGTTGATGCGCCCCGTTCGCGCCTTGCCAACAATGGCTCGAATCGTGCGCCGGACCCGACTGTCAGCAACCACAATCTCAAACTTTAGCTTCGGCAAAAATTCGCTGTAGTATTCGCCACCGCGAGAGATGACGGTGTGATCCGCTTGCCGACCCAACATCTTCACTTCGCTGACGGTTACTCCTTCGACGCCTATGTCTATCAAGGCTTCCCTTACGTCATCCAGCTTAAAGGGTTTGATGATTGCCTCGATCTTTTTCATATTCGAGGGTTCCGATTTAAGACATCGTTCAACGACGACACCTCGTTCGTCAATCGATTTGCGTTTCGGAGCGCACTCATGGGCGCGGGTTCTAAGCAAATCTACTAGCGTTCTGCCAGGCTCAACCACATGCTTCACTGAAGAAACTAGGTCGTTAAAAGCAGCGGTGTAAGAATACTCCGTTTGGGCCGACAGTTTTCTCACGAAGAGTCGCCAATGCCGCGTTGAAATCGATGGATTGTCTTCGTTCTGCAAGACATGGAATATTGATACCAAACACGTAGTCGATCCCACGACAGGATGAAACCGGACAAGATTTTTGACAATCTGCCGGTTACCTTGAGCGAGATGCCTTGCCGGAAAGTTGCCGCACCACGGAGTAGAAGGTCGGGGTGAACAGGAGGCCGAACAGCGTCACGCCGAGCATCCCGAAGAACACGGCGGTGCCAAGCGATTGGCGCATTTCAGCGCCAGCGCCGGTCGCGACTGCGAGTGGAACGACGCCCAGGATGAACGCCAACGAGGTCATCAGGATCGGCCGCAAGCGAGTACGGGCGGCTTGAACGGCTGCGTCGCGCACCGTTGCGCCAGCGTCTTCG
>WNFN01198640.1_pt1 | contig 13703 bp, 12 predicted proteins | sample 5400161 | NCBI WGS metagenome assembly WNFN01 (sample SAMN13153353, study PRJNA577476) | soil metagenome | isolation source: 80 cm saprolite on Douglas fir-dominated hillslope | place: USA:California | collected 2013-09-17
ATCAATTGACCGTGACGCTCGAGGCGATCGATGTGCCTACAGACCGTCTGCTTTGGCAGAGCAGCGTTACCGCGGGTGCGGATGACCTGATCGGCCTGCAACAACAACTCAGTGCACAGGTGCAGAATGGATTGTTGCCGATACTGGGAGGCACAGGCGGCGCAATCGATACCGCATCCCGCCCCCAGAGCCAGGAAGCGTACGACCTCTACCTTCATAGCCTTGCTCTGCCTCATGATCCCGAGCCGAACAAGGATGCCATTGCGGTGCTGGAACACGTGGTAGGAGTGGACCCGCGCTACGCGCCGGCCTGGGAGGCGTTAGGCCAGAGATACTACTTCGATTCGACATACGGGGGTGGCGGAGAGGAGAAGTTCCAGCGGTCGAATGCAGCCTACGAACGGGCGATTTCGCTGGATCCGAACCGGGTAGCCGCCGCCAGCAACTTGATCACGAACCGCGTGGAGCGCGGCGAATTGGGGCGGGCCTACGACGCTGCTACCGACCTGGTGAGGCGGCGCCCCCAGAGTGCGGATGCCCACTTTGCGCTTAGCTACGTTCTGCGCTATGCGGGCATGCTGGACAAGGCGGGAGAGGAGTGCAACACGGCGCGAGCGCTTGATCCGGGGAATTTCAAGTTCCGCTCCTGCGCGTGGGCATTTGTGGAATCGGGCAAGACCGAGCGGGCGATGGACTTCGTGCACCTCGATGCGGGCTCGGAGTGGGCAGCGTGGGTGACTCCATATATCTATCTGGCGGAGGGCAAGGTGGCTGATGCGCGGGAGAACGTGAAGAATATGGGCAAGGCCTCCACCTATCACCGGGACTTGATGGCGGCATGTGTGGCGCAACAGCGCCCCGCAGACATAGACAGGATTGTGCGGGAGACCGAATCGTCGGTAATGATGGAGCCCGATCCCGAGGCGTGGTACCACGTGGGAGCGTTGATGGCTTACTGCGGGCAGAAAGAACCGGCACTGCGTTTGCTGAAGGCCGCAGTGCAGCAGAATTATTGTGCGCATTCGGCGCTCCTGGACGATCCCCTGCTGAAGGATTTGCGGAAAGAGACCGCGTTCAGCGACGTGCTCACCGCCGCCAGCGGTTGCCAGCAGACGCTGAAAGAGGGTCGAGGGCAGTAAAGTCTGGCCTCGATGCGTGGAGGCGTGGCAGCCACGTTGTAGCTCCGTCGTACGGGTGGGCTAAAACGGCTCACATGGCTTCTCTGCTTCTATCGCAATCCTGCCTGCATCTAAACCTCTTTCGCGATACGCAAGACTGGAGCGTCATCCATGAGAGTCGGATTCATCGGTCTAGGAAACATGGGATCGGCCATCGCGGCCAATCTGTTGAAAAGCGGACATGAGGTCACGGTTTTCAACCGCACCGCCAGCAAGGCGGAGCCGCTGGTGAAGCAAGGCGCGCGCTACGCCGCTCAAGTCGCCGACGCGTGCCAGGGCGACGCCGTAATGACGATGCTCTCTGACGATCACGCCGTTGAAAGTGTCGTCTTCGGCGATGCGGGCATTGCCAGTAGCCTGCACAAAGGCGCTGTCCACATTTCGCTCAGCACTATCAGCGTGGCGTTGTCGCAAAAGTTGACCGCCGCCCATGCCGACCGCGGACAGCGATTTGTGGCCGCTCCAGTTTTTGGACGTCCCGAGGCCGCGGCTGCGGCCAAGCTGTTTGTCGCGGCCGCTGGCGCAGACGACGCCATGGACGCCTGCCTTCCTCTCTTCGAAGCGTTCGCGCAGAAAACTTTTCGCTTCGGGACCCATCCGCCCGATGCGAATCTGGTCAAACTGAGTGGCAATTTTCTGATTTCATCTGTCATCGAGGCGCTGGGCGAGGCCCTGGCATTGGTGGGCAAGGCCGGCTTAGACCAGCACCAATATGTAGATTTCCTCACCTCAACGCTCTTCGCCGCTCCGGTTTACAAAACCTACGGTGGGCTCATTGCGGACAAACAATTCGTGCCTGCCGGATTCGCCGCTCCCCTCGGACTGAAGGACAACCGCCTGGTCCTCGCGGCAGCGGAAACCTTGCGCGTGCCGATGCCGCTGGCCAGCCTGATTTACAACCGTTTCCTCACCTTGCTGGCACACGGCGGCGAGGCGCTGGACTGGTCGGCTATATCGCAGTTGGCGGCGGAAGATGCCGGGCAACAAAAGAAATCAGCGTAAGCTGGAGTCGTTCAGGCGGTCAGAATCGCACGGATCTTGCGCGCATCCCCGCGCGCTTGGTTAACCATTCCCAGCAGCAGGAGTCTAACGGCAAGGTAGGAATTCTCAGGAAAGAATTTGCCTCGGAGCGGGGTTAGGCCGCATTCTTGTAACGTGAGACATTCCGGACTTGCCAGCCTGGCGCGGCGTATTCGGCGGCGCGCTCATCTCATTCTCCAGTTCTTCATCCATTCGCTTCGGACCTCAGTCCATTTTCTGCTGATCTTCAGCCTGCTGGCCCCTGCGTCGGCCCAGGTGGTGGATCATGCTGTGCCCTCGGCTGGGAGTTCCTCTCCGGCTAAGAACGTCCAGTCCACACCTGAGCCTTCAGCGGACCCTCCCGGATTGCTCTATCAGGGTGTTCCATCGGAAATTCCGCAGGACCAAGGTGTAGCCGGCCTGCGGCTCGCGGTACTGCGGCTGAGTACGACGGCGCGGCTGATGCAAACCGTGGCGCATCCCGACGACGAAGACGGCGGCATGCTGACGCTGGAGTCGCGAGGGCGGGGAGTGAGCGCACTGCTGATGACGCTGAATCGCGGCGAGGGCGGTCAGAACAAGATTGGCAGCAATTTGTCGGATGTGCTGGGCGTGCTGCGGGCTGAGGAATTGCTGGCTTCGGACCAGTACTACGGTGTGCAGCAGCGCTTTTCGCGGGTAGCGGATTTCGGATTTTCGAAGAGCCCGGAAGAGACGTTCGCGAAGTGGGGCGGACACGATGTAGCGCTGGGCGACATGGTTCGTGTGATTCGCACCTTTCGTCCCGATGTGCTGGTGGCACGATTTTCGGGGACAGAACGAGACGGTCACGGACACCATCAGGCGTCGGCCATCCTGACCAAGGAAGCGTTCCGCGCCGCCGCCGATCCCAAGCGATTTCCCCAGCAGATTGCGGAGGGCCTCGAACCGTGGCAGGCGAAGAAGTTCTATGTTGGAAACGTGTGCGGCTTTGGGGCGATGACGTGTGCGGATGCGAATTGGACCGTGAAGTTGAACACAGGAGAGCACAGCGCGGCGCTTGGCGTGTCATACGTGCAACTCGCGATGGATGGTTTGCGGCACCAGCTGTCACAGGGTGCAGCAGGCTGGACGGTGGATCCAGGCGACCGATTCACATTCTACAAGCTGGCAGATTCAGTTCTTCCCTCTACGACGGATAAAGACGGCCACGAGAGAGATTATTTCGCCGGGCTGGATACGACGCTGCCCGCTCTGGCAGCGCGACTCGGGGAAGAACAGTCGAAGGTTCCGCGGCTTCGAGGGGAATTGACGGAGATTGCGAAGAAGGCCGCCGTGGCCAGTGAAAATGCAAACGGAAAAGATCCGTCGTCCGCAGCGACACCTCTACTAGCGGTCGCCGCCCAGCTGCGCCACGTGAATGCGGAAGTGAGCACGAGCCGTCTGGGAGCTGCTGCCAAGCTGGATCTGCTGACGCCCCTTGCGGAAAAACTGCAGCAGGCCGAGACCGCTCTGAACCTGGCGCTGAATGTTAGCTTGCAAGCGGACGTGGCTCCGGGAGTGGGTCCGTATGGTCGCATTCCAAAGGAAGCGGATGCCGTCACCACCGTCTCCCCGGGACAGGAATTCCTGATCACGGTGAAGTTGCACAACGGTTCTGGAATTCCGCTACTGATTGAAAGTGCCAAGCTGGAGGTACCCGAGGGATGGAGCACTACTAGCGAGAAAATGAGGCCGGTTACGGCCAAGCCTGGCGACGACTTTCGTGTGATCTTCCGGCTGCAGGTACCGAAGGGCGCGGCATACACGCGGCCGTACTGGCATCGCGACGATCCCGATCGGGAAAGCGTGAACCAAATCGATGATGAGAAATTTGCGACGCTGCCATTCCCGCCTCCAGCGCTGCGGGCGCGAGTGAAGTATTCCATTACCGGCCCGGCCGCCGCGCACGGAGAAAACGGAATTTCGACGGTGGTTGTTGCCCGCTTCGCAGATGACACGGGGAAGGAGCGCACGCGTCCGCTGGCCGTCGTGCCGGCATTTTCTGTGATGCTCGAACCGGCGACGCAAGCGATCTCCACTCACAACGGTTCGACTTCCACGGTTGCGGTAGGCGTGAGCAGCAATTTACCGGGCCCGGCCCAGGGAGCGCTGAAGTTGGAACTGCCCGAAGGCTGGCGTTCCCAGCCTGCCGAACAGCCTGTGGACTTGGCGCATCGCGGAGAAAAGAAGGAGTTCGCGTTCAAGGTGTTCCCTGCCGGCTTGCAGGAGGGTCGAGCGAACATTCGCGCGGTGCTGGATTCCGGGGGCGACAAATACAGCGAGGGATACACGCTGGTGACCCGCCAGGATCTAGGCAGTTTCTACTATTACCAGCCAGCGCAGCAGCGCGTGAGCATCGTAGATGTGCACGTGCCGCATGATTTGAAAATTGGCTACATCATGGGTGCCGGAGATAACATCCCGACGGTGCTGAAGCAGGTGGGACTCGATGTGACCCTGATCCCTGCCGAGAAGTTGGCCGCCGAGGACTTGAGCCGCTACGGAACCATCGCCCTCGGCATTCGCGCCTACGACACGCAGAAAGATGTTGTGGTCAACAACAAGAAGCTGCTCGACTTTGTGGCCGCGGGAGGAACGCTGGTGGCGCAGTACAACACTGGCGTCGCGGATTTTAACAGCGGACATTTCACGCCGTATCCAGCGCAGTTAAGCCGGGCGAGAGTCTCTGTGGAAGAAGCTCCGGTGGACATTCTGGCGCCGGATGACTCAGTCTTTCATTATCCGAATACAATCACGGCTCGCGATTTCGATGGCTGGGTACAGGAGCGCGGATTGTATTTCATGGATCAGTGGGACGAGCATTTCAAGCCGCTGCTGGCCTGCCATGATCCCGGAGAACAGCCGCAGAAGGGCGGACTGCTGCGAGCGCAATATGGCAAGGGCACGTACATCTACACGGGATATGCATTCTTCCGGCAGTTGCCAGCAGGTGTGCCGGGGGCGGTGCGGCTGTATGTGAATCTGCTGAGTGCGAGAGGCGATCGGCCGTAGAGACGTAGCTTGCTACGTCTTTCTTCTTTTTTGTGGTGAGAAGACGTTGCAAGCAACGTCTCTACGAATATGGGATCTCCGACGGAATCCGGAACCGCGTCTCCTGGCCTCATCCGTGGGATGGGCCTCGCGAGCGCCACTGCGCTCAACATGATCGACATGATCGGCGTCGGTCCGTTCATCACCATTCCCCTCATTTTGAGCGCAATGGGCGGGCCGCAGGCCATGCTGGGCTGGATTGCCGGCGCCTTGTTCGCGGTGTGCGACGGGCTGGTTTGGGCGGAACTGGGCGCGGCCATGCCGGGATCGGGCGGTTCATACCGCTATCTGCGAGAGATTTACGGCCCACAGAAATTTGGACGGCTCATCTCATTTCTGTTTATCTGGCAACTTTCTTTCAGCGCGCCACTTTCGATTGCCACCGGCTGCATCGGGCTGGCAGGGTATGCGGCGTACTACTGGCCCGGCCTGCAGACGGTGTACTCAGCGCACGATGCCGCGCTGCACATACCTTGGGCCGGCAGCTTGCAGGTAAGCTGGGTGGTAAGTCCCGCAACTGCGGTCGCGGTTGTGATCTGCTTCTTGGCGGTGTTGTTGCTTTACCGGCGCATCACGGTGATTGGGCGACTCTCAAAGTTACTCTGGGTCGGGGTGATGGGGACGATTGGCTGGATCATCTTCGCCGGGCTTACCCACTTCAATGCCGCGCAGGCGTTCGATTTTCCGCCGGGCGCGTTTACCCTCTCGCGTGGATTTCTAACCGGGCTTGGCGGAGCCATGCTGGTCGCCACTTACGACTATTGGGGTTATTACAACGTCTGCTTTCTGGGTGACGAGATTGAAGACCCGGGGCGGAATATTCCGCGGGCATTGCTGCTTTCCATTCTCCTTGTCGCGTGTCTATACATAGTGATGAACGTGTGCATCCTGGCCGTGGTGCCGTGGCGCGACCTGGTGCAGACGGGGCAAAACAACAATGGGCTGTACGTCGTGTCTTTATTCATGCAGAGAATCTATGGCACATGGGCCGCGCGGCTGGTCACGGGACTGGTAATGTGGACGGCATTTGCCTCGGTGTTCTCCCTGATGCTGGGCTATTCCCGAGTGCCCTACGCTGCGGCAAAAGATGGCAACTATTTCCAGGCGTTTGCCCGAGTTCACCCGGTGCACCGCTTTCCGTATGTCTCTCTGCTGGCGCTGGGAGTGGTGGCGGCAGTTTTCTGCTTCCTGCGCCTGAAGGATGCCATCGCCGCGCTGGTGGTGATTCGCATCATCATTCAATTTCTGGTGCAGGCAGTGGGCCTGATTGTGTTGAGAATCCGGCGGCCGGAGATGCCGCGGCCGTTTCGGATGTGGCTCTATCCCATCCCGGCCTTGGCGGCGTGTGTGGGTTTTCTTTTCATTCTGTTCAATCGCGTAAACGCATTAAAGGAAATCAAATACGCCGTGGTAATCCTGACAACCGGGCTTGTAATTTATATGATTCGGGCGTGGCGCGGGCATGAGTGGCCTTTTGGCGAAGGACGCGCGGTGGCGGTAAAAGCGTGAGGCTGTTGCGATAACAACGATCCATTATGAATGGGAGCAGCTGAGAGTGGCCGATCAGATTTCAGTTCCGTCAGAGGGAGTGAGTATTCGGCGCGCCGATGCAGCCTGGGCTCCCCTACAAGAGCCGCTTTTCCGCTCGCTATGGTTCGCGGCGGTGATCTCTTACTCCGGATCGTGGATGCAGAACGTTGGCGCCGGCTGGCTGATGACCCAACTGAGCGTGTCGCCGCTCATGGTGAGCCTGGTGCAGGCTGCCGCCGCGGTTCCGGTCTTTCTAGTGGTGCTCCCCGCGGGTGCGCTCGCTGACATGGTGGACCGGCGCCGTCTTCTTCTCTTCACCCAGAGTTGGATGGTGGTGGCGTCGGCAGCGCTGGGAATATTGACGTTGATGCATGTCGTCAGCCCCTGGATGCTGCTGGTGTTTACGTTCCTGCTGGGACTTGGGGCCGCAATGAACGATCCGGCATGGCAGGCAATCACCCCGGAGATTGTCTCGCCGCGAAGGCATGCCTCAGCGGTGGCGCTGAATTCGGCGGGGTTCAACGTCGCACGAGCTCTGGGCCCGGCTCTGGGCGGTTTGGTAGTGGCAGCGACCGGTTCGGGATGGTCCTTCCTGCTGAACGCGGCTTCTTTCTTTGGCGTGATCTTCTTTTTGTGTAAGTGGAAGCGCACTCCCCATGAGCCCCTGGCGACGCGTACCGTGCGAGATGCGATTCTGGATGGCTTTCGTTACGTGCGCGGCGCGCCACAGGTAAGGTCCGTGCTGATCCGTACGGGAGCATTCAGCGTCGGGGCGACTTCCCTCCTGGCTTTGCTGCCGGTCATCTGCCAGGCGCACGGGGCGCAAGGATACGGCTTCCTGCTCACATGTTTTGGGCTGGGCGCGCTGATGGGGGCGGCGCTCTTGCCGCGGATGCGAGTGCGCTATTCGGTGGACGGGCTGGTGGCTGGCGCAACATTGGTTTTTGCGGGGATGACATTCGCCGCAGGGCAGGTGCATGTCTTTGCGTGGCTCTGTCTGGTATTGTTTACGGCGGGCACTGCCTGGATTGGCATTCTGGCGTGCTTCAACGTCGTAGCCCAAACCATGTGCCCGCCGTGGATGCGAGCTCGGGCCCTCTCCATGTACCTGTTGGTGCTGCAAGGAGGAATGGCCATCGGAAGCGGAGTGTGGGGCGAGTTGGCATCCCGCAAGGGGGTACCTGCGGCCTTGGCTTGGTCTGCGCTGGCAATGGTAGTCGGACTCACTACTATCCGGCGGCACCGCCTCACAGGGGCTGAGCTGCAGATGGTTCCGGCAGTGGTTAGAGATTAGGAAAAGAACACCAGCAACGCCGCCGCAGACGCAAGATAAAAAAGTTCAGGCTGCGGAAAGTTGCGGTCCGATTCTACGAAGTTCTATTTGGCGGGGGCATGATGAGAATGAAACTTGGCTGTCTCGCGTTCGGTCTGCTGGCGCTGGCGCTCTCGGGAGCAGCTCAAGAAAAAGCGCAAGAAAAACAAGAGACGAAAAAAGCTCCGAAAAAAGAGGACCATCGGACCGTCACGCAGGTGTTGGACCGTACGGTCACGAACCTCGAGCGCGATTTCGTTCCCGCCGCGGAAGCGATGCCAGAAGACAAGTACGGTTTCGCCCCAACCAACGGCGAGTTCAAAGGGGTACGAGACTTTGGCCAGCAGATCAAACATGTGGCGGCAGTGAATTAACTTGCGCGATTCTTTTGTATATGTGCACAAGGCTGTACAAACGGTTAACGACAAGAACTTGGTGGGGACCGTGAAGAGCCCCTTCGGCGAGGGCTCGGTTACGCGCCTGGGACTTGCGACGAGCATTGCCTGGCACGGCTTTGATCACTACGGTCAAATGGTGGAGTACCTGCGCATGAATGGAATCGTTCCACCGGCCAGCCGCTAGTAAAGAAAGCCGGATCAGTCCCGGGGACGAGGGGCGGCTTGACCGGGAGCGACCAGACCGTACAGGTGCTGCTCGAAGGTGATGCCGGGTTCTTTTGTGGCACGTGCGGGATACGATTGCAGAGCTTCCAGGAAACTCCTGATCTCAAATCGAACCTGCTCGTCACCGGAGAGGGAGCTCTGCGGTGGTCTCTCTTGTTTGACTTTCATCCCCTCACACCCCAACAGGTCCAATTCCAGGCAATACAAGAGATTCGCCGCCATTTAGAAACACTTTCTGGACCCATAAGTTTCGCGCAGGGGAGACGCCTAAGGTTATCCGCCGATGGCTCATCGGTAAATGGCACATTTGTGCTAAGGTCCCGTCGGTAGACAAGTCAATTCGGCAGAGCCCAGGATCCGGCAGAATCGAGAAAGTGTAAGGAGTTAGAGCTTCGCCGAACGAGCGCCTTCTGGGGTGATGGATGTGGAAAGCAGTTCGGCAGATAGTCCGTGAAGCGAGAGGTGTGACGCAACTGCCTTGCGGATCTTCTGGGCGGAGATGCGGTGATCGAGAAATACAAGTACCGACGGACCGGCGCCGCTGAGTGCTACCCCCAGGATTCCTTGTTTGTCGGTCAGCTCCTGCAGGCATGGCAGCAGAGGGCACAGGGGCGCGCGGTAGGGCTGGTGTATCCGGTCTTCGAGAGCCACCGACAGCAGGTCGGGGCGTCCTTGAGTAAATGCCGCCAACAGAAGCATTGAGTTCTGCACGTTAACGACGGCATCGGCTCTTGAATATCGTGCGGGCAGTACGCGGCGGGCCGACTCGGTGGAAAGACTTTGTTCGGGAACGGTCAGGAGAAGCGGCCACTTCCCCTTCGGGCGAATGCAGATCACTTGCGCTTCACATTCCCCGGACATGCGCGCGACGGTTAGGCCTCCCATCCAGCAGGCCGAAGCATTGTCGGGATGATGCTCACGGCGAGAGGCTTCGCCCACGATTTGGGCGTCGGTCCAGCGCAGTCGGCCGAAGTGAACGGCAAGTGCGATGCCCCCTATGCGGGCTGCCGCGGAAGATCCGCATCCTTTGCCTATCGGTATGTCATTACGAATGCGCAGCGACAGCGGAGTGACTTCCCTTCCCTCAGCCTGCAGCACCTCGCGATAGGTGTTGAGGATGAGGTGATTCTCGAGGGCCTGGCAGATGGCGCGATCCCGGCCGGTGGCCGTGATCGAGAAGTTAGCGGCAGGACGAGCCTCCAGCTTGAGATGAAAGTCCATCGCGAGCGCGGCCGCGTCGAACGCTGGACCTAGATTGGCCGAAGTCGCAGGTAAGGATAGACGCAATGGGCCTGGGCTGCGGGGGCTTTTCCTGTCAGCCATTCGAGTGCACCGGGTCAGATTTCTCCGCCTCGTCCAGAGTTCGGAGAATCGCATCCAGCTTGGCGTCGAGCACAATTGGCGGGCGGCGCAATGGCTGCAGAGCGGCGCTTTCAGCTTCCCGCAGAGTGCCTTGAAACAGGTCGCCGCGATGGAACTCCATGGTGAAGTCGGGATCTTTCAGCAGGTTCCCGGTCAAAATCAGCACAACGCTTTCTTCCGCCTTCACAAAACCTTGCTTCACCAGCTTCTTGAGCCCCGCGAGCGTGACCGCGGAAGGACTTCGCTGACCTGTTCGCATGCGCCGCCGGTGGCTTCAAGAACATGAGCAGCCTTTTTCCACGACGCCGGATTGCCAATCCGAATCGCGGTAGCGCGCGTCTCAGCCTGGACTGTGACCAGTCGTTTGCCGCCCGCTTCTCGCAGCGTACGCACCAGCGCATTGGCGCCCTCGGCCTGAATCACAGACAGCTTCGGCAACCTCGAAATCAACCCGAGGTCGTGCATTTCAAGCAAAGCCTTGCCAATGGCCGAGCTATTCCCCAGATTGCCTCCGGGCACGATGATGTGGTCGGGCGGCTGCCAATCGAGTTGCTCCAGCAATTCGAGTGCGAGAGTCTTCTGGCCTTCGAGCCGAAATGGATTGATCGAGTTCAACTGGTAAACGGGCGCGCGGAGAACAAGTTCCTGAAGCAGGCGAAGGCAGCCATCGAAATCCGTGCGCAGCTGGCAGGTCACTGCTCCGTAGTCGAGGGCTTGGGAAAGCTTGCTCCATGAGATCTTTCCATCGGGAACCAGGACCAGGCTGCGCATGCCGCCGCGGGCAGCATAAGCAGCCATCGACGCCGACGTGTTGCCTGTCGATGCACAGGCCACCCAGCGGAATCCGGCCTGGCGGGCGAAGCTGGCAGCCACGGTCATCCCAGTGTCTTTGAATGAGCCTGTGGGATTCATGCCCTGATGTTTGGCAAACAGATGCGGCACTCCGGAGATACGGGCACACTGCGGCATCGCGTAGAGAGGTGTGTTTCCCTCACGCAAAGTGATGGCATGCTGCTCGTTTTCGAGCGGGGGGAGCAGTTCGCGGAAGCGCCACACTCCGCTGAGGTCAACCGGCGACGCGGAAAGACGGCGCTGTTTCCACGATGATTTCAGATCAGCCGGCGTTAAGGTCGCAGGCTTTTCACCAAGCTTGCTCCAGAACGGGTACGTGATCTCCAGCAGATCGCTACAGTGAGAGCAGCGAAAGTCCTGGCTGGCAACATCGCTCAGATCCCCGCAAGCAATGCAGCGGAAGCGGAATAAAGCAGGGCGCACGCCCGGTTCAGAAGTGGTGGATTGAGGCATGGAATTCGGAGCCCTACTTCCCTCGCCGCAAGTACTGGTCCGTCTTGTCGATCCAGTCGGCGCGCGGGGGATTGAAGACGTCGAGATCCACAGTGTCTTCCAGCGCCTCAGCTTTGTGCGGCATGTGCGGAGGGATGCAGAGAACTTCGCCGGCATTGACAACGATCTCCCTGCCGTCAATCCAGAACTTCAGCGCACCTTCGAGGATGTAAGTCAGTTGCTCGTTGTGATGACTGTGCTCGGGAACGATGCAGCCTTTCTTCAGCAGCACGCGCGCCAGCATGATCTCCTGGCCAACTACAAATTGACGCTGTAACAGGGGCTTGAGATCTTCAAGTTCAACCGTGTGCCAGGGGATGTATTTAAGCGTGGCGTTGCTGGCTGCGTGTTTGGTGACGGCGCGCTGGGCGCGAGAATGAGATTTCGCAGCTTTGGTCCGCGCAGGCCGGGAAGAACGTCTTGAGTTGGGTTTCGATTTTGATTTAGCCATCGTCGTTTTCCTTAGCAGTCCGCTGCTTTCACCACCACCATTCAGTGGACTCTGCCGCCATATAACTTCACCGCATTGTCGTGCAGGTAGGCATGAGCGAGTTCGAGCGCTCGAGCTTCGTTGATCTCTCCTTCCGAGATCATTTCGGCCAAAGCGGCCGCTAGCGCCATTCGCGTCGACTGCGCTCCCAGCCAGTAGCTCTCTTCTGCCCCCAGAACCTGATTGTAAGGGAAACAATCAGTCCCAAAAGTGATCTTGTCTGGAAAAGTTTCCAGCCACATCTTGAGCGTTTCCTTGAACGAGGAAGGATACTGGGCGAGTTCTCCGAAAGAAGAATCGAGGTAGACGTTCTTCATCGCGGCCAACCAGATAGCTTCGCGCTCCAGAGGATAACCGCCATGGATCATCACGAAAATTGTGCTGGCATAGCGTGGGTCGCGGAGCACGCTTTCCAGATTCATGATGTTCCCCTGGCTGAGGTTGAAGTAGTCGCCGATGCCGATCGCAGTGTGGATATGCACCGGCAAGTGCAAGCGGCCACCTTCCTGAACAAGATAGCGGAAGATGTAGTCCTGGAACGCGCGGTATTCCCGTTCCGTAGGAACACCGCCGGTCACGAAACGCTGATAGATGTCTTCGGCCTGCTGGCGCGGGGGATCGCCGAACGTCACAGGCCGGAAGTAAGCGACTTCAAACTTCATGGCGATGCCGCCTTTTTTTTGGTTGTCCTCAAGCACCTGGCTGATGAATTTCAAATAGTCCGCAAAGCTGGCGGGCAGCTTACTCGCATTCTCCTGCTGCATCCAGCGATGCAGCATCTTTTCTTGCAAAGGAATGAAGACTCCCTCGTCGGCATTGCGCGCGGTTTCCCTCTCGTTGTTGAAGGGCCACATAAAAGAATCGGCGAAGAACACCCATGGAAACCGTTTGCTGTCGAGATAGTCGGCCATCATGGCACGATTGGCGACGGAACTCTCGATGTTCACCTTATCGAGAATCATGTTGAAGTAAGCAGGGCCCGGATTCCGCTTCTTCAGTTCAGCTTTCTTGTCGACCAGCCATTTCGTGTGCTCAGCAGAAAGGTCACTGTAGGGATAACCGAACAGGGCCTTCGCCGCCGCGGCGAGCTCGGGATTGTCATCGCGCGTGCGCAAGGCTTCGCTGGCATTCGGCGGAGCGGCCATGGCGTCAACGTCAGGATCGTCAGCGAATCCCGGATGCGCATGATGGTCGAAGGCGGGAATTTTTTCGATCTGTGGAAGCAGCCGCTGGTACACCTGTTGCAGGTCGGGACCGGGGAAGGGACGGGCCTGTGCCGAAGCGAGAGTCGGGACGGCGATGACGATACCAAGTAGACCTTCTCGCCACATCGAGTGTGCGAATCTCATTATGCTCTCTTTCCTCTAATGTTAGCCGATCAAACGGGCGCCACGCTGTTCAGCGGGCGGCTGCTGTACCCTGCCAGGCCGCAGAGACTTTCATAATGCGCTCCACCGCCTCCTGCAAAGTTGCGGTCGATGAAGCAAACGAGAAGCGCACGAAATCTTTCCCTGACGGACCGAATGCTGCTCCCGGGATCGCCGCGACCCCAGCATCCTCAAGCATGATCCGGCAAAGTTTTTCCGCTGTCACGCCCGTGCCCGTCGTCTCCACCCAGGCGTAGAATGCGCCGTCCGGCGGCGAGCAGCGAAAACCCGGGACACGGTTCAGATCGCGTACAAATTGTTCACAGCGGCGCGCGAACTCGCCAACCATCCGCGGCGTCGTCCCTTCGCGGTCGCGCAGAGCATCGATGGCGGCGTATTGCGTGA
>WNFN01255018.1_pt1 | contig 13701 bp, 9 predicted proteins | sample 5400161 | NCBI WGS metagenome assembly WNFN01 (sample SAMN13153353, study PRJNA577476) | soil metagenome | isolation source: 80 cm saprolite on Douglas fir-dominated hillslope | place: USA:California | collected 2013-09-17
CATATTGTAGAGGATCGATCCACGGGCCGGCGTCTTTGGCCCCGCCGGTATCCTGCGCCACGGAGATGATCTCAAAATTCTTGTCTTTCAACTGCTGGTAGATTGCCTGCCAGCCTGGCAGGTCAAAGCGGCATCCTCACCATGAAGCCCATGTAACCAGCAGAATCTTCTTGCCGCGAAAATCAGACAGCCGGTGCGCCTTGCCTTGGAGATCCGGCAGGGTAAAGTCTGGCGCCTGGAGCGAGCTGAGCTGCTGGCGCTGGTCTGAGCGCAGTCCGAAATACCAGGTTGCAAGCACGGCATCATGCGCCACTGGCTGGTGGACGAGCTGAGCAAACGCCGTCATGTTGAACCAGGACTGGCTGAGTCTGGATCCGCTGGCATCTTTGTGGATGAATGCGTCTCGTTTGGCTTTGGGCAGTGGAAAGCAGAGTTCGTCGCGACAGACGCCTTGCGGCTTTACCTCAAACCGAGTGGCGCGCTTCAGATCAGCGGTGGTGATCCAGAGTTGGTCCACTTCTTCTCGTGCTGAGGTGATATCGGTTACCGCGTCGTCATAAACGATGGTGGCGCGAAGTTCTTTGGCCGCGGCGGGAACCGTGGCGAACAACAGAATAAGGAGCAGCCCCGAAGACATACTGGCTTTCATATTGAGGTCTAACTTCTTTCCGTAGAAAGGGCCTTGATTTGTTGAACTTGCGCGGATGGGTATTAACCGCAAAGCCACCCCGTGCAGCGCCAAACGTAACCAATCTTCGACCTCAGTAATCTGCCGCAGTCCGCATCTGTTAGATACAGTAATTGCTCTTGCCGGAACGGCTGTCCGGAGTGATGAAAATGAAGAACTTGCAGAGACAATTCGCGCTGTTAGCTTTTGTGCTCACCAGCGCACTGGCTTGCGCCCAGCCTCTGCCCAAGCTGAATAATATGACTCCCGCGGTAGCCCTGACCTCTCCCTCCATGATTACCCCGATCACTCCCGTAAAGCAGCCGTGCGCACACCCTATTGAGCCGTTTGATATTGACGACTATAACGGCCCTCTCAGCCAGGTGGTTGCGCGTTTCTCGCAACGGCTGGAAAGCACCACCGTCCATATTCCGCGCCATAAAAGCGATCTTCGGCCGTGCGCGCTTTCCGCTTCAGACAAGTTCCATATGTTCGTCGAGAGCACAGCCGATCCGTTGAACTATGTCGGCGCAGCCTGGGATGCCGCCACCGCGCAGATCGATCGCGACGATCCCACCTATCGCCAGGGCGCTTCAGGCTATGGAAAAAGGTTCAGCGCAGCGGTCACGGACAATGCTACCGGCGATTTTTTCGGCATCTTCCTTTACCCATCCCTCTTCCGGCAAGACCCGCGCTACTATCGCCTGGGACAGGGATCCACGCAGTCGCGGATCGGCCACGCGTTGGCGCATAGGTTTGTAACGCAAGGTGACTCCGGCAAACTCATGCCGAATTATTCCGAATGGTTTGGGACAGTGAGTTCCAAAGCGTTGAGCAATCTCTACCATCCCGGAAACCCACGTGGTTTTGGTCCGACGGCCAGCCGCGTCGGCTATAGCGTCGCCAATGACATGGCTTGGGACGTCCTTCGCGAATACTGGCCCGAGATCGCGCGGAAATTTAAGCTGCCGTTCCGAACCCACAATTAAACCACCGCATACTCCGTCAATCCGAGCGCAGCACAGCCAGAAAAAGACGGCGCTGCAGCGCCGTCCTGATGCATCCTGCAAAAAGCTAGAAAGTAAACTTCGCGGCCAGCTGGAACTGCCGCGTGTTGAAAGCGGTCCTGGGTGCGCCTACAGCGCCGCTGGGGCTGAAACCGCCGTCGCCAAAGTGCGTGGGTACGGGATGACCGGAAACAAAGTCCGGCGCGCCATAAACGGAAAATACTTCGTCAATGTTCGTATGGTTGAGAAGGTTGAAAGCGTCCACGGAAAGATTCAGCACCTTCCGCTCCCCAAAGTGGACTGCCCTGGCCACGCGCATATCTACCGTTTGCAGATTATCGCCTCGATAGCTGTTGCGCGGCGAATTGCCCACGCGGTCCGTTACTGGGTTGCCGTCATTGTTCGCGTCAAAGCCCACAAACAGCGTAAAGGGCCGTGCCGACTGCAACGTGATAATGCTGCTCAACTGGAAGTTGCGCAGGAACGAACTCTGCGGCGCATCGGCGGTAAAATTTGCCACAAAGCGATGCCGGGCGTCCTGGTTCGAATTGGCTCGCTCCAGGTTCCGCTGCGCGTTCGATTGCGGCGTGCTCACGAACGTAACAAACGTACCGTCATCCAGCGTGTGTGAGAGCGTGTAATTTGCGTTGAGTGAAAAATATTTGCCGGCCTTCTCGATCACCTGCAAGGTCAGGCCGTGATACACCGAGTTGCCGGTGGAATCGGTAAAGTAGAAAATCCCATTCGTTCCCGGAGATCCTGCCGGCGGCGCGGGAATGTTGGGATCGCGAATGGCAAAAGCGTAAATGTCTTTGCCCGTGCCCGGCTGCACGCCAACCGGCGGCCCTACGTTGAGATCGATAGGACGCACCAGCTTATGTCCGGCCACGAACAGGTAGCCGGCGCTTACCGTCAAACCGCCGCCAATCGTGCGGTCGATTTCCAGGTTGGCCTGTTCCGTGTAGGGCGATCGCAAATTACGATCGACCGCTGTGCCGCCCTGAGCAAACAGTGAGTTGTTGGGGAATGATCCGTTATTGATTAGGTTCTCAAACGCTGACGTCAACAACGGCGGCGGCACCGTGCCCGGCGGCAATGGCAACGGAGGCACACTCGGGCATCCTGCCATCACGCAAGGCGTGGGCAGGAAGATGCTGTTCAGCAGGTAAGTTCCTGTGATCTGGTTTTTCACCGTTGGCAGCCCGGCGATGATTGGCGGCCGCTGCGGCGCCGGCACAAAGAAGAAGGTCAGGCTGTATTTGTCGTTAAAGATGCCAAAGCCGCTGCGGATCACCGTTTTCGAATCCGGCGCGTAAGCAAAACCAACCCTGGGCTGGAAGTTGTTGTGGTCGCCGTTGACGAAGAATCCAAGCCCAGCTTCCACGTCATACCGAAGGCCATAATTCACCGTCAGTTTTGGCGTGACTTTATATTGGTCCTGGGCAAAGAATCCGAAATAACTATGGTTCACGTGAACAAAGAAATTCGAGGCCTCAGACGGCAGGAACGCCTGGTTCCATGTGGTGGGCACTGAAGGGGGATTGAACGGCCCCGGCCCAATCGGTGCGCCCCAGAAAAAAGCCGCAAGACAAGGAGCCACCAGCCCAATCAACGGGGCTGGGCAGGGTGTTGATCCCCAACCGGTCTTGCCTGAAACCAGCAGGTCGTCCAGACTGGGGAAAATAATGCGCGCCGGAGTAAAGCCCGGCCAGATCACAAAATTTCGCACGTAATTTGTGTCAAATCCAACCTTGGCGTAATGCTTGCCATGGACCAAAGAGAAAGTATCCGATCCCTGAATGCGCGTCTCGTTGTAGCGATCAAATGCCCCAAAGTTGTGTCCAAACAGGAGCAGGTTTGGCACATCAAGATTGGGCTGGCCAGTCACGCCCGCGAAACCATAGTTGCGCCGCGCCCATTGCAGAAGAAGTGAGTTTACTTTGTTCTCGCTGACCGTGGTCGTAAGCGTTCCCACCAGGTCCTGGTCGCGCAGAGATCCATTGCGTCCGCTGCTGGGTGCGCCAATTCCGCCTCCGTCCAGCGTCTCACCCACCAGCATGTTCAGGTTGGTGGCGTCCTGAATGGAATAACGCGCGCTAAGGTGGTTGCTTTCTGTCAACTGGTGATCGACTTTAATGAAGCCATTGTCCACGTCGGCTGTCTTCAGTAAGTTCAGGTTTTCCGGCGCAATCCCCAAACTGGTCTTCAGCGTATTGATTGCGGCAAGGTTGCTTACCAGAAGGCCAGGGAATTGCGGTGATTGGCCTTTCCTCTGGCCTTCATAATTCAAGAAGTAAAAAGTTTTGTCTTTTTTGAGCGGGCCGCCCAGCGTTGCGCCAAACTGGTTCTGCCGGAACGTGTCAAAGCCAGGCTGCGTGAGCAGCGGCGTGGCGTTGAGCTTGTTGTTCATGAAGTACTCATACACTGAGCCATGCACGTCGTTCGTCCCCGACTTGGTCACGATGTTCACAATCCCGCCCAGCGCGCGCCCGTATTCCGCGGCAAAGCTGTTGTTCACCACGCGGAACTCGCTCACCGCCTCCTGTGAGGGCGTGGCGCGTTGCGAACCGGTTGCGGTATTGATGTTGTCTGCGCCGTCCACCGTGACGCTGTTGTTGAGGTCGCGCTGGCCGCCAAAGGAAATTCGCGTCACCGAGGGATCGGTAAATGTCGATTGCAGGCTGATTCTTCCCGTGGTCACGCCCGGGCTGAGCAGAGCAAAATCCGTAAACAGCCGCCCTGAAATTGGCAGCGACTGGATCTGCTGCGTCTCAATTACCTGGCTCACTTCCGTGCGCGTCGGTTCAATGACGGGCGCTTCCGTGTTGACCGTGACTTCTTGCGTGGTTCCCGCGACTTTCAGGTTCACGTCAATCGTCGCCACCTGGGCCACGCGCAACACAATGCCGGTCTGGGACGATTTGGCAAACCCCTGCGACTCAGTCGTTAGCTCATAATTCCCGGGTGGAACGTTCGTAAGAATGTAAAAGCCCACGCTGTTCGACGTGGTTTTATAAGTCTGGTTGGTATCGACATTGCGCAACGTGATTGCAGCCTTCACCACCATGCTGCCAGTCTGGTCGCGGACGGAGCCGTTGAGCTGGGCCTCAGCGGCGCTCACTTGCGCATACGCCGCGTTGCAGGAGAGAAAAAGAACAAGAGCGAACATGACAAACGCGAAACCACGTTTCATATTTCCTCCAGCGGGGAAGAGTGAAGTCTTACGAACGTTCGTTCGAACTGGTCGCCTGAAGAAACCAGGAATCGCACGATCCGGGGCACTCATCCCTGAGCGGGCCATTGTCTTACAACGAAAACAAATGTCAAGAATTAAATTTTTATATCAAAGTAATTTGCTGCGGCAGGTCACTCAAAGAAGAAAGAGGTAGCAGAAAAGCGTCTTCGATTGAGACAAGTGTCAGGGCACGAATTTTATTCGTGCCCTACCCCGAACTCAAATCCGGGCTTCAGCCCCTGAGAAGCAACGTGGATTGAAATTGACTTCTTCCGGAACATGGAATCCCGGCTTGGGTCTGGTGAAACGTTACGGGGCCGGGGCGGGCGTATTGATCGCCACCAGAGTTGGCCGATCATAAAGCTGAATGCGCAGAGTTACCTGTTTGCGTTTGTCAAACGCCGCCTTGTCTACAGGATAAGAAAAGATCGCGACGCCATTGAAAGATGTTTTGGTGGGAATCTTCAGGTCTTCTTTCAGCCAGTCGGCCTTCGCCTCTGCCAGGGGAGGAAACGCCTCCATGTAGCGCGGGGCATCCACGCCCGGGGCCGCGCTGTCATTATATTTCTTGCCGTCCGGCGTCTCCACCTCGGCCTGGATCTGCTTGATCCACAACGGACCTTCAACCTGGTTGTCCAGCTTGATCTGGATCGCCACCATGGTATTGCCTTCCTGTGCGGCCGAAACTACTTTGGTGATAGCCAGCGATGCGCTCGGCTTTGTGCGATTCGAAAGTACCACCACCGCCACCAGAATCCCCACGACCAGCGCGGCCACCAGCAGCGGTGCGAGGGGCGGCAGTGTCCTCTTGGCGCTGTCCATTTCTTCGGACATGGGAATGTGGCCGGCATCCGGCGCATCGGCCGCCTTTGCTTTACCCGTTTGTTTGGCGTTTGGTGGATTGCTGGGAGGCGGCGGTGTAGGCTTGGTATCGTCAGGCATAGAGTTGCTCCGGGAACAGAATACTCTTGTGGGCTGCTGAAAGCACGGTCAAGACAAAACAGTGAAGATGCCTGGCTAGGAAATCTCCGCCAACACTGGCCTGCCTCTCCGCACGATCTTTGCGAACTCCGCCACCGGCAGCGTATTCAGCACGTCTTGCTTTGTCAACCACGCGCGTCGCAGCTGCAAAACGCCATAGCGGATTTTCTCCATGTGCGAGGTATGGTGCGCATCCGTATTAATAATGAATTTCACGCCCTTCGCTTTGGCCATCCGCAGGTGCTGATCTCTTAGATCGAGCCGATCAGGATACGCATTTTGCTCCATCGCCACGCCCGCTTTGGCCGCGGCGGCAAATACTTTGTCATAGTCATAGGTAAAACCATCGCGGCGCAGCAGCATACGGCCCGTGGGATGCCCCATCAGTGATGTGTTTGAGTTCTCGATCACTCGCAGCAGGCGGTCGGTCATCTGCGCCGGTTCCTGGTTGAAGTGGGAATGCACGCTGGCAATCACAATATCCATCTGCTCGAGTACAGAGTCGGAGAGATCAAGTTCGCCATCGGCCAGTATGTCCACCTCAATTCCGGCAAAGATCGTGATGCCGTCAATGGCCTTCGATGCCGCGCGTATCTTCTTAATATGCGCTTCCGCGCGCTTGTCATCCAGACCGTTGGCGAACGCCAGATTCTTCGAGTGATCGGTGATGGCCATGTATTTGTAGCCGCGCTCCCGCGCCGCCAGCGCCATCTCTTCGATGGTGCATTTGCCGTCGGTTTCTACCGTATGCATGTGCACATCGCCCTGAAGATCATCCTGTGTGATGAGATCCGGCAGCTTGTCTTCCGCGGCGGCCTGTATTTCACCGCAGTCTTCACGCAGTTCCGGCGGAATAAATTTCAGGCCCAGCGTCTGGTAAATTTCTTCTTCGGTCTTTCCGGCCACGCGTTTGTTGTCTTCCACGCGCACCAGGCCGTATTCGTTTAGGGTATAGCCCTGCTTGATCGCGCGCTGCCGCAGCTGCACGTTATGGTTCTTGGATCCAGTAAAGTACTGCATCGCCGCGCCGAAGGAGTCTGGCGGAAGCAGCCGCACATCCACTTGCATCCCGCTGCGCAGTTTGATACTCACTTTGTTCTCGCCCTTGGCCAGGACTTCAAGAATCCCCGGAAAGTTGACGATGCGCTCGATGACCGCGTTACGTTGTGAATCCGTTTCGCAGCACTTGCCCGTCACCAGCAGGTCCAGATCACCCACGGTTTCGCGGCCTCGACGCAGCGACCCCGCAGGCGTAACCTTTTCCACGCCCGGCAGCCCGGCCAGAAAGTCCGACATCTTGGTCGCGATCTCGTCGGCGGTATTCAACAGAAAGCGCCCGGTCAGCTGCCGGTAATTCTCAATAGACTTCAGGATCTTCTGTTCTGACTTCTCGCTGAGCCGCGGCAGCGTGCGCAATTTGCCTTCGCTGGCCAGCTTGGCCACGCCCTCCACGTCGCAAATCTGAAACGCGTCCCAGATCAGCGCGATGGTTTTCGGTCCCAGCCCGGAAATCTTGAGCAGGTCCAGCATCGATGGCCTGAACTTCTGCAACATCTCCTCATGCATGCTCAACTTGCCGGTTTGCATCAGCTCCCGTATGTTCGCCGACATGCCCTTTCCGATCCCCGGAATTGCCAGCAGCGCCTTCTCGTCCTGATAAAGCTCTGACACTTGTTGCGGCCACCCTTCCAGCGCCTCGGCCGCCCTTTCGTACGATCGAATGCGAAACGGGTCCGCCGACGCGACTTTCATCAGGTCTGCCGTTTCATAAAAGATGCTGGCAATAGCTTTGTTGTCCATGGGGTCACATCTCGAGCGTAGCGAGAGAACCCTATTGTAACGATAGCGGGAAGCCTTGTGCAGGAACGATAATCGGTAAACCTGAAAGGCCGGAACGACAATAGCGATCTGCGCTATGACAAGTTCCGTGCTGAGATTCAGAACAGCTAACAGAGAACAGCTATGGTGTCTAAGAATGATTCGTTACAATAGCGATCTCTCGCTCCGCTCGAGATTTTCAAACCATGCCAACAATCCTGGTCAACGGCGTAAATCTCTTTTACAAAGAGTCCGGCAGTGGGCCAGAGGCCATCGTCTTTTCCCACGGCCTGCTGATGGATCACACCATGTTTGAGCCGCAACGGGCCGTGTTTGAAAAGCAATACCGTGTGATCGCCTACGACCATCGCGCCCAGGGCCAATCCGAAGACATAGGCCGTGGATATGACATGTCCACCATCGCCGACGACGCGGCCCTGCTTATTCGCGCGCTCGAGGCCGCTCCCTGCCATTTCGCCGGGCTCTCCATGGGAGGCTTCGCCGGCATGCGCGTGGCGGCGCACCATCCCGAACTGATACGAACGCTCACTCTGATGAACACCACCGCGACCAGGGAAAAAGCCGTGAACCGTATCAAGTACGGATTTCTGGCCCAGATGATAAAGCTGTTCAGCCCCGCGCCATTCACGCCAATTGCCGTCAAAGAGCTCTTTGGGCGCACCACCCGCCTCAGCGCAGAGCGGCGTCCCATGCTGGAACAGTGGACAGGGAAACTGCGTGCACGCCCGCGCAATATTGCCCGATCCTTGCTGGCGGTCATGAATCGCCGCCAGTTCCGGGCGGAGGAGATGGCCGCAATCCGCTGCCCCACGCTCGTCATTACCGGCGAAGACGACACTGCCCAGCCGCCAGGCAACTCAAAAAGCATGCTGGCCGGCATTCGCGGTGCGCGCCACGTCAACATTTCCGGCGCAGGCCACAGCAGCTCCCTGGAAACGCCTGAGGCCGTGACTGCCGCGATGCACGACCTATTGCAAACCGCAATGAATGCTGTTCCCTAGCTGAGCGATGACGTTTGGACCCGTCGCACTAAGATGCCCCGCTATAATCGAAACAACGATATGAGAAGAGCTCTTCCCGCTATCCTTGCGTACACAGTCGTGACTATGTGGATGATTCTCGTCGTCGCGGCGCAAACACAGCCCGCCCCGCCTCAAAAGCCGGACGATATTCCCGTCACGGACGGGACCTCCGGGCCCTGCTCCATCGAATTCGCAGTCACTGACTCGGACGGGAAGCCGGTGTACGCCGCTCGCATCGACGTCCATCTGGCCTACGGAGTCGACATGGGCGTTTACACCAACGCCCAGGGCAAGGCGCGATTCACTGGAATCCCGGCCAAGGTCCGCAAACCACCGATCGAGTTCAACGCCAAAAAGGACGATCTCGTGGGCGTGGCCGCGATGGATCCGGCGACAGAGTGTCAGGCAAAGCACGATATCGTAATGGTGAAGAAACCGTAGGCTGCAGCGAGGGTGTAGCGTCAACTCCCAAACTCATGGGACTTAGAGTCATCAACTTTCATTGAGTTCTCAATCTGAGTGAGCTGTCGCTCCCACCAGTCAATTGAGTCTTCGATGAGCGTGCGCCCGTCTTCTCCTGCATAGACTCCATCCTGCATTGGGCGATAGATATTCTCCGAAATTTGAACAGAATGTAAGGGTACAGGGTCGGATTGAGTTTCCGCGATCAGCACAACCTCGACAGGGCCTTCTGATACCCCGAATTGGTATTCCTTAAGAACGTTATTTCGCTCGTTGTCAATGAATTCGCGGAATATCTCATGCTCGGGATCGGTCTTCCATTTTTCGTACAATTTCCGTGCCGCCAGTCGTAAGTGAAGATTCTCTCGACCGTCCACTTTATCCAAGACGTGTCCCACTATGCGCAACAAAGTCACAGCCGCAACCCAATGAAGACGCCAATTGCGCTGATCCGGCTCATTCTCCAAGTGGGCAAGCGCCAATCGGCAATCTTCCAGAACCAAACGGGCCGTGAGAGTCATTAGAGAATCCTTCCTCCGTAGTGATTGTATGTCGAAATTACGGACGAAACCGCGAGGTCTTACGTCAAAATCGCACCGAGAACGAAGCAGACAGAGTTAATAGTTGCTAAATCTGGGTAATCGACAATTTTGGCAATCATGGCAATTCTGGCAATTGCCTATTTTCCACACACTTACCGCATAATTCACAGAGCAGAACTAGCTATAATTTAAATAAGCAATCATGTCTGAATTCGTCCATCTTCATCTTCATACCGATTACTCTCTGCTGGACGGGGCCTGCGGCGTACCGGGCCTGATCAAGCGCGTGGCTGACATTGGCCAGAAAGCCGTGGCCATGACTGACCACGGCAACATCTACGGTACGGTGGAGTTTGTGGATGAGGCGCAGAAGAAAGGCATCAAGCCGATCGTGGGCTGTGAGCTTTATGTCTGCAAAAAGGACGACCATCGCGCGCCGCCTGAAGGCGATACCTATAACCACTTACTGGTGCTGGCCGAAAACGAAGAAGGCTATCGCAACCTGATCAAGATCACCTCAGAGGCCAGCATGCATGGCTTCTATTACAAGCCTCGCATCAGCAAAAAGTTTCTGGCGGAACATTCCTCTGGCCTCATCGGCCTGAGCGGCTGTCTGGCCGGCGAAGTCTGCGAAAACCTGCTGGAAGGCAAGTACGATGCGGCTCGCGGCGCCGCCAGCTTCTATCGTGAGATTTTCGGCAAAGACAACTTCTTTATGGAAATTCAGGACCAGGGTCTGCCGGAAGAGCATCGTATCCATGCCGACTTGATGCGCCTGGAAAAAGACCTTGGCATTCCCATGGTGGCCACCAATGACAGCCACTATCTCTGCGAAGATGATGCCCACGCGCAGGACGTGCTGGTTTGCGTGCAGACCGGCAAGTCTGTTAATGACACAAACCGGCTGAAGTTCCACGGCAACCAGTTTTTCGTCAAGACCGCGGACGAGATGAAGCAGCTTTTCAACGGCCGTGAAGACGTACTGAAGCAGTCGCTGGCTATTGCCGAACGCTGCAATTTCAAGCTGAATAAAGTTAAAAATCCCTTCCCTGAATTTACGGTCCCGGATGGCTACACGCTGGATAGCTATTTTGAGCACGTAGCGCGCGAGGGCTTTGCCCGGCGATGGGAAAGCCTGAGGCAGATTGAAGCCGCGGGCCGGCTGAAGAAGTCGCGGACGGATTACGATCAGCGCCTGGCACAAGAAATCGCCATCATCCGGCAGATGAAGTTTTCCGGCTACTTCCTGATCGTCTGGGACTTCATCCGTTACGCGCGTGAAAATTCCATTCCTGTCGGTCCAGGCCGCGGATCGGCGGCCGGCGCTCTCGTCGCCTATGCCATGGGAATCACCGATATCGATCCTCTACAGCATGAGCTCCTGTTTGAGCGCTTTCTGAACCCCGAGCGCGTTTCGCTGCCTGATATTGATATTGACTTCTGCATGAATCGTCGCGGAGAGGTCATCAACTATGTCACGCAGAAATACGGGCGTGAAAACGTGGCCCAGATCATCACCTTCGGCACCATGGCAGCCAAGGCAGCCGTTAAAGATGTGGGCCGCGCCATGGATATCCCTTATGCCGACGTAGACCGCATCGCCAAGATGATTCCAGCCACCATTGGCATCACGCTGAACCAGGCGCTCGACGATGCTGGGCCGCTCCAGGAAGCCTACGAAAAAGAAATTCAGGTGCGTGAGCTGATCGATACGGCGCTGAAGCTGGAAGGGCTGGTACGCAACTCCGGCGTACACGCAGCGGGCGTGGTGATCTCACCCATGCCGCTCACAGACCTGGTGCCGCTGCACAAGACCAAAAACGACGAAATTGTGACCGCCTATGACATGAAGGCGATCGAGAAGATGGGCCTGCTCAAGATGGACTTCCTGGGGCTCACCACTCTTACCATCGTCGACGATGCCCTGAAACTGATTGCGCAGCGCGGCACCGCCATTGATCTGGAAAAGATTCCGCTCGACGATCCCAAAACCTACGAAAGCATTTTTCACACCGGATTGACTTCCGGCATCTTCCAGTTTGAATCTGGGGGTATGACGGACGTGCTGCGGCGCTACAAGCCCAGCTCGATTGACGACCTCACAGCGCTGAATGCTCTTTACCGTCCCGGCCCAATTCAGGGCGGCATGATCGATGACTTTATTGATCGCAAGTGGGGACGCAAAAAAGTTGAGTACGAGCTGCCGGAACTGGAAACAATTCTGAAAGAGACACTTGGTGTCATTGTTTATCAAGAGCAGGTGATGCAGATCGCCAATGTGCTTGCTGGCTTCTCGCTTGGAGAAGCAGATTTGCTCCGCAGAGCAATGGGCAAGAAAGACGAAGACATCATGAAAGAGCAGCGAGATCGCTTTGTTCAGGGTGCTATTGCGCGCAAATATCCTCAAAAGAAGATTGAAAAAATATTTGATTTGATGGCCGAATTCGCCGGTTACGGATTCAACAAGTCACATTCAGCGGCTTACGCGCTGCTCGCCTACCAGACGGCCTATCTCAAAACGCATTATCCGGTGGAGTTCATGGCGGCCCTGCTGACCTCGCAGATGGGCAACACAGACAACGTGGTCAAATACATCAATGAATGCCGTGAGATGGAAATTCCGGTGGAGCCGCCTAACATCAACGTGAGCGACGCCTACTTTACGCCGCATGGCAACGCTATTCGCTTTGGTCTGGCGGCGGTCAAGAACGTGGGCCGCAACGCCATTGAGTCGATCATTAAAGCGCGCAAGGAGATTGATCAACTTGGAAATGAAATGGAGGCCAAGGTCAAGGGTGCTTTGGACCAAGCGGGTGCCTCAGTATCTCAAACGATAACTGGTGCGCACCGCAAAGTCGAAGAGACACAGCAAAACATGGCCAGCCGATTCAACTCTATTTTTGAATTTTGCGAAAAGGTCGATCTTCGTCTGCTAAACAAGCGTGTCCTAGAATCTTTGAACAAAGCTGGCGCGCTTGATGACTTTGGCTATCGCGCACAGATCATGGCCGTGCTGGATAAGGCCATGGAACGGGCGCAAAAGACTCAGCGCGATGCGGAAATGGGCCAGCACGGACTCTTTGGCGTGTTTCAGGAAGAGGAATCGAACGGCTCCGGAGAGAAGCTGCCCAACGTCCCTGAATGGGACGAACACCAGCGCCTGGCCAATGAGAAAGAGGTTCTCGGCTTCTTCATCACTGGCCATCCGTTGGAGAAGTACAAGGACAAGCTGGAAGATTTCCGCGCGTTGTCCGTCGAAACCATCAGCGCCATGACCAAGGGCACCGATCGTGACGAGATCAACACCGCTGGCATGGTTTCCAACGTGCGCGTGCTCAAGTCGCGTAAGGGTGATCTCTACGCGCAGGCCGTGCTGGAAGACATGACTGGCACCATTGAAGCGGTCGTTTTTCCTGACGCCTACAAGCGCCTGCAAACCATCCTGAAGCAGGAGATTCCCATGCTGGTGCGCGCGAGCGTTCGCGTGGAAGAGGGTTCCAACCCCAAGGTCATCATCACCGGGCTGACTCCGCTGGAAGAGGCCAAGCCGAAGCTGCCTCGCTCCATCCGCATCCGCGTGCCGCTGGACACCGCCACTGAGGCTACGGTCGATGCATTACACGCAATTTGCCATGAGCGCCAAGGCGAGGCCAAAGTGTTGTTTGACGTGGAACGTGCAGGCGACTTCATGGTAGTGATGGAAGCGGACGGATATAATATTTGTCCAGACCGCAGTTTTATTGCGCGCGTGGAAGAGTTGGTCGGGCGCGGCGCGGTCAGGGTTATCGATTAGCCAGGAGTGTGCGTTGGACCCAGCAGTGAAAGCGCAGCGCCAGTTAGAGGTCATCGAAGGGCAGGTTGCCCAGCTTGAAACGCGCGCCGGCGCTGACCATGAAGCACGCCTCCAACTGAAGCACCTGCAACACCAGATCAATTTTCTGCGCGA
>WNFN01034290.1_pt1 | contig 13699 bp, 11 predicted proteins | sample 5400161 | NCBI WGS metagenome assembly WNFN01 (sample SAMN13153353, study PRJNA577476) | soil metagenome | isolation source: 80 cm saprolite on Douglas fir-dominated hillslope | place: USA:California | collected 2013-09-17
ACCATCGCCGGAGGCCTGGTTGACCCCAAACAAGTCACCCAATACATCATTCTGGCAGCTCTGTCCGGCGCCATCCTCTGGGACCTCCTCACCTGGTGGTGGGGCCTTCCCACCTCTTCTTCCCACGCGTTGATCGGCGGCCTCGCCGGCGCAGCCATCGCCAAAGCCGGATGGCAGGTGCTGGTGCGCGAACCCAAACTGCATTGGCCCATCATCGGCATCATTCCCGGTCTGGGCGAAAAATGGATGTCGACTCTCATCTTCATCGTGCTCGCGCCGCTCATCGGCCTGATTCTGGGACTCTCGCTCATGGTCGCTGTCTCTTGGATCTTCCACCGCAGCGCCCCGCGCACCGTGGACAAGCTGTTCCGAAGGCTGCAGCTTCTCTCCGCCGCAGCATACAGTCTGGGCCACGGCGGTAACGACGCGCAAAAGACCATGGGCATCATCGCCGGAGCGCTGCTCGCCGGCGGCTACCTCAACCAGGCCCAATTCGCCAAAGGATGGGGACCCTACAAGTGGTACATCATTCTCGGGGCCAACGCCGCTATCGCGCTCGGGACTTACTTCGGCGGCTGGCGCATCGTTCACACCATGGGATCGAAAATTACCAAGCTTCGCCCCGTGGGCGGATTCTGTGCCGAAGGCGCAGGCGCCATCACGCTCTTCTTTCTCGCCTATCACGGCATTCCCGTGAGCACCACGCACACCATTACCGGCGCGATCGTCGGCGTGGGTTCCACCACGCGCCTCTCCGCCGTGCGCTGGGGCATCGCCAAGCGGATCGTCTGGGCCTGGGTGCTTACCATCCCCGCTCCAAAGCGTGATCTTTCTCCGATCTTCGTTCCCTATTTCTCTGTTCCCCAATGCCTCCTTCTGTTGCTCTCCGTGTCTCCGTGCCTCCGTGGTGGGTTTTTCCTGATCCGCGCTAATCCGTGTTGATCCGCGGTAGACCCCGCCTTTTCCGATCATCAGATCACGCGCGATCCCCCGATCCCACTCTTTGTTGTTCTCCGTGTCTCCGTGCCTCCGTGGTAGGTTTTTCCTGATCCGCGTTTATCCGCGTTCATCAGCGGTAAGATTTTGCTCTTTTTCTATCTCATCTGCGCAAACCCGCGGCAATCATTGCCTGGCCAAACGCTGACTGCTGATTGCTGAGTACTTTCCTCAGCTCCACCACCTCGATCCACTCCGGACACTCCGGCCAGTTATGCTCCCAGCAAATGATCATGTCGCATTCTTCCGGATCGTGCCCATGAATCAAAAAGTTCCGGCTTTCATACTCAAACTCCGCTAGTCTGCGCTGCCACCTTCCGCTTTCCACCTCGCGCATCACCTCGCAATCGGGAAATCCCTGCTGGATCCTCGTCACCACCAAACCCAATTGCCCGGAGAGCACTCCGCACAGATAGACCACGCCCATCTCGTTTATCGGGGCATGCATCAGCGTCCACCATGTCAACGGAGCTCCATATACAGGCCCGGCCTTTCTGCATTTCCCGTTCGGCGTACTCGATATCCTGGCCGCGCAGCGGTTTACGTTCTCGTGCGCCTCGATCATCTCCAGTACGTCTCCCCATTCCTGTTCCAGGCCTTTCTCTCGGGCAAACAGCAGCAGCCCGCGCGGGACCTCCGTCCATCCTCCAAACCGCGTCAGCAGAGGCCCCACGCTGTAGCGGCTCTGCTTGCTGTACGTGAGAAGGCTGGGAATCTTCCCTGCCCGCCGCGCCACCGCTGCCCAGTCGGCAAACAGCGTTGCCAGGTCCAGTTTGTATCCTTGCCCATGCGGATCGAACCCGGCTTCCCGTAACGCCTCCGCGTACCGGCCAAAGAAACGTCGTACCGTTCGCAAGCTGATCTTCCGCAGCTCTTTCAGGTCCGCCACCGTTGGAATGCGCCCCAACTCTTCCGCGCTGGTCCGTATTGCCGTAATCACCTCTTCTTTTGACATGTCCTTTTCTCCTCTGTTTTTTTCCAATAAAAAAGCCACCCCAGATTTATGGATGGCTCGATTCTCAAAACCTGTGGACCGCAGGCGCCCTCGCCTGCGACTTAATTCCTGTTTAAATTTTCAATTCTTGATTTTGCGGCACAGGCACTCTTGCCTGTGGGTTTGGTGTTCGGTTCAGCTTTGTAGATTTTTTGCTTTTCCGATCACGGCGATCACCGGGGTCCCCGGCGAGCCCGTTTTTGGCTCGGTGGGGTGGGATCACGCGCGATGTCGGCGATCACGGCGATTCGTCCGGGCACACTTATAGCGTGAAGGATGAAAGCAGCTTAAAAAAGCCCTGCCAGCTGCCTGGCTGCTGCTTTCACGATGAAGGCGCAGGCCAACCGGCTTACCCGGCCCCCTTCCCAGCCCCGATTTCGGCTTGCTGGGGTGAGAACCGGCTTTCGCCCTGGCGGACGCTCTTCTGATGGTTACGCTGTTTCGGGTAACTTCCCCATCTTGCTGGTTCCGGCAGCGCCGCACCCGGCGGAACTCACTTTAAACATAGCAAACAAACTACGAATCGTCAAGGAAAAAAGAGACTCGGCCGGCCCAAAAAAGGCTTTCCAAACTTCGATCCAATAGCACCTCGGACCCTGTGCTGAAACGAACCCGACCGGCTCACCACGAAGTACAACACACAATGGAACAGCGCCGGAGGCGCGCCGAGAAGTTAGCCCACCGCGCCAACGGTGGGTTAGCGGGGTAAGAAAGACGAGCACCGTAGGTGCGGCACGCGATTATGCGGGTGCATAAGAACCTCCGGCTTCAGCGAATTATAACCAGCTCTTTACCGGAAACGAACAGCTTCCTGAAATTTGCCGGGGCTAGCGCAAACCCGTTCCATGGGCAGGCACCAGCCACAACACCATGCCAAGCGCCGTAAGCACTGCCACAAAGTATGCTGTGATGAAGTTGCTTGGCTCTTCCGGTACGTCTCGGGTGAAGAGCCGCCAGGCAGCGCCGGCCGTGACAAGGAAGAACACCGGCTCCCAGAGCGCGTATCCTAGCGCTGCGCTCACCACCAGGATCACCGCTCGTTGCCCTTTGCTCAGCGCATACGCCGCGCTGCCCCCATCGAGAATCCAAATGGGCGCCAGATTGAGCGCATTGAACCATGCTCCGGTTCTGGCCAGCGCGCCCCATATTCCATTGCCGGTCTTGTACCAGAGCACAGCGCAAACCGCCGCGGAAAGAAAGCCGGCCAGCGGCCCTGCCAGGCGCACGGCCGCTCGCGTCTCCAGGGTGACGCCCAAGGCCTTCCATCGGACGTACGCACCCAATCCCGGGAGAAACACAGGCATATCGGCGGGCAGACCCCGGCGTTTGATATCGATGAAGTGCCCCATTTCATGAATAAAAACCAGCATGGCGAAGCCAATACCGAACTTCGGCCCCCACAGCGCCCAGTAAAGCCCGATATAGGCCGCAAAGCTGAACAGAAACTTGAATTTGAAGATCGCCAGAAAAAACGTCTTGAACTTGGCCAGCAGCAGCGCGATTGGCGCCAATGGCCCCAGGCGTTTAGCCCATTTGGCCCCGGCCTGAGAGGCGTGTTGAGCTGACTGCGGTGATGTATGTCCGGCCTCCAATTCGCGCACGTGGTCGCGAATCCATGCAGCCTGCTGTGATTTGGGCGGCAGGAGCGGTAAACACGCCAGCCAGCGCTCACGCGCCTGCTCAAACTCTCCGTGAGCTTCCAGCGACCGGGCATGAGCGGCAAGTTGCTCCATCCGGTCACCGTGGACCAGCGTGCGGCACTGCGGACACTCCAACGCTTCCGCCGGCAGCGGGCGCGCGCAACGAGCGCAATTCTGGGTCAGTTCAGAGGTAAAAGATGACACGACTTTTCACCAGGATCTCTTCTGCATCATCTCATATTGCAGATTACTCCAGCTCTGCGCTGATCGTGTATTCGCCGGCCGAGGTATCCCACGTGACGTGCAGCATATTGGGTTTGCAACAGACCTGGCAGTCTTCTACGTAGCTTTGGCGCGTTCCGCCGGAGGAGTCTACCTGTGTCTCATTCCATTCACCACAACCGGCGCATTGAAAACCCGAAAGCATGGACTGCCACTATGCTAAAACAAAAACAGCGGCCTGCCTCACGGCTGACCGCTGCATTTATCCCTACCGAACCATGTCAATCTTTACCGGCGAGACGCCTCGCGGGGCAAAGCTAAGCCTTTAGATCCGCGCTCCCGCCGTGGCCTGGCTGTGTTCCATCTGCACTCCCAAAGCCGCCTCCGCGGCAGTCGCCGCAAAGTAACGACGGTAGGAGAAAAAGACTCCCAGCATGATCGGCAGCACGGCCAGCGGTACCTGCCAGCCAATTTCCTGTCCGATCGTCAAAGCCACGCCGGCGACGCCCGCGCTTGCCACCACGCATGGAAACGAAAGCTGGAACATCTCCATCCAGGTCCGTACCAGATTGACCGCCTCAGTGAGCGAGATCACCAGGGCGACCGCGATGCTATTGGCCAGGAAATAACCGGCTGCGGCAATTGCCAGGCGTAAGGCCGGTGAGGCAACCAGTAACGTTAACCCAGGCAACGCATAGATCGTCCGGGCAGCGGCCACCGCCAGTGTTATAGCGCAGCAGTTAAAGGCCACCTGCACCAGATTGAATTTTTGTTTTCCTCGCGGAAGACTCTGTGCAAACGTGCTGATGAACCCTACCGTAAGCGCTTCTGCTGTTCCCATGAGTGCCGCTGCCAGCAAAATGAATGGCAGATTCACTGACATGGTTCCAGTGATCCCGGGCAGCTTGACCTTCAGCCTTGCCGCCAGGCTCGCCAGCACCACGAGCGCAACAAAGCGTGCTGTGATGAATGAGTGGGCGTTGAGGATCGCATCACCAAGTAACAGGAGACCTGAAATGATGACCAACGCCACGTACAATCGCGCTGATAATGACTTTGGCATACTCAGTTCTCCCCGTCCTCTCCGGCGCTCAGGCCGCCGATAGAATCAGCGCCCCAGACGATCGATTCACCCCAGATAATGCTGTTCGCAGAGAGTGTGGTGTCTCCCCACACAATCGAATCTCCCCAGATAATGGAGTCATCGCCGACGCAGTTAATGCCCCAGACGATCGAGTCGCTCCAGACGATGGAGCTGCCCCAGGTAATACTGTTGCCCCACGTGATCGATTGGCTGTTGCTTAAGCCATACTTGCCGGTCGTCGTACGATAGGCGATTGGAGAAGAGGCGCCGCCATTCACCACGTCAGTGTTGCGCAGCGAAGCGTAAACATCCAGATAGCCCGCGCCGATGGTAAACGCATCATATTGCGAGAAATAACTGCGCCCCTTTGCGTCAGAGGCCCAGCTGTTTCCAGGATAGCCCTTCCACGCGGTCTTCATCATCCGCGCTTTGATGGTGTCCGGGGTAAGCGTCGGGTCCTTTTGCAGCATCAGAGCCGCGGCCCCGGCAACAATCGGAGTGGCCATGCTGGTGCCGCTCAACCGAATGTATTTTCCGCTTACGCCTGTGGTGCAATTGTTCCCCAGCCAGCTCAGAATACAGGTTGTGATGGGCTGAACGTTCAGGCTAAGGATCGACGAAACCAGATTGCTTCCCGGCGATGCCAGCGAGACGATCCGGTTGCCCGGCGCCACCAGGTCCGGTTTCACCACATGATCGAGCAACGTGGGTCCCTTGGAACTGTAACTGGCAACCGTGTCATCCAGGCGGGTGTTAGTGTCGTTGGTCTTGGTTGCGCCCACGGTAATCACGTTCGGATCATTACCCGGAGCGTTGATGGTGGCATACCCCTGGGTTCCATAAGAGTTGTCGCGTCCGGTGTTGCCTGCGGCCACCACCACTACGATGCCCGATTGCCACGCCGCTTACCGCCTGGCATACCGGGTCAAGTGTGTAAGATTCGAAAACGCCACGTCCCAGCGAGAGATTGATGACGCGAATGTTGTAGGTGTTTTTAAGCTGAATTGCGCGCTGAATGGCCGCGATCACCTGGCTGTCAGTCCCGGAACCGTTGGCGTCAAGCACGCGGAGATTGATGATGTTGGCATTCGGAGCGATGCCCACGTACTGCGTCGGATAGCCGCTGGCCGAATCACGGCCGTTGCCAGCCACGATTCCGGCCACGTGTGTGCCGTGTCCATAAGTATCATTCGTGCTCGGATCGCCTGGAATGAAGCTCTCGCTATAGACGATGCGCGATCCACCTCCGCTCGACTTTTGCAGGTCGTCATGATTAAAGACGCCGCTGTCGATCACCGCTATGCCGATTCCCGTGCCATCCAGTCCGTACTGCTGGCGGGCAACGTCATCCATCACCGCTGCAACATCGGTGTCAGATGCGACTTTGTTCGGCCGGTCCGGACTCACATAAGCGACGTCAGGATGGTTCTCCAGCCACTTCAGCATTTTGACTGGAATGCGATAGGCCGCGCCATTGATGTGCTCCAGAGAAAATTTCAGCCGTCCACCGCGCGCCGCCATCATTTCAAAGTGCCGCGCCTCGGGTGTTTGGTTGAATTGGATAATCACGCTTACGGTTCCATCAGCGTTTACAGGAAAGGTGGAGAAATCGTCCGCAAGCTTTTTGTGCCCACCACCGGCGTGCGCCGCCGCTGGAATCAACGTAAGCATCACAGCAATCGCGAGTAGATGGAACAGCCAGCGCAGTTTCTGACCGGTTACAGATTTTCGTTTGTCAAGTTTCATGTTTTGACCCCGGAGGTGCGTTTCTTGGATCCTTAATCTATGAATTTGTAGTTAGGAACCCCAGACCGCTGAGGCCACCGTGGTGACTGCGTTCTGTAACGCTGTTGCTGAGAGGGTACGCCCTGCTACCACGGCAAGGGCTGCAGCCAGTGCAAATGCTAGAACCTTGTTTCTGAGAGACATTCCTAGATCCTCCACTTCTCTTTATTGCAATTGGGAAACCAGAAAGGTACTTACGTAACATATTGATTATGCTGGACTTGCTGAAGGAATGAGCGACAGAACTGTGACACTGCTGACCCGAAAAGTGACAAAATAGCCTAGGTAAAGTCATCCAACTATCAGTAAATAAAAGGCTTAACAGGGTGTGACAGCTGCGACATCCCTGCATTCACAGGCCCTGTCTGGGTCACAGACTTGGCAAGACTTGACAGTAAACGGCTGAAAATAAATTAGATAGAAAGGTCTTAGAATCCTGAGAAGCGTAGAGCTTCTTCGATTTCGGCCGGGCCGGGGATTGAGGGCAACGCCGCAATCAGCTTGCGGGTGAATTCGTGCTGCGGACTGAAGAAGATCGCCTGCGGCTTGTCGCACTCTACAATCGCGCCCTGGTGAATCAAGGCAATGCGGTGACACAGCCCATAGGCGGAGAGCAGATCGTGGGAGATGAAAAGCAGGCTCATTCCCAGCCTGCGATTCAAGTCGGCAAACAAGGCAAGTATCTCAGCCTGGGTCACGGCGTCCAGCGCGCTGGTCGGCTCATCCGCAATTAACAAGGCGGGCCGGTGCAGGATGGCCATGGCAATCAGCACCCGCTGCGCCTGCCCTACGCTGATCTCTGAAGGATAGCGGCGCAGAAACTCTTCCGTGGGGGGCAGGCTTGTGTCCATCAAGGCGCGAAAGATGGCTTCATCTTTTTGCGCGCGGCCGCCCTTGCCATGCAGCTTCCACGCCTCTTCCAGTTGCGTTTTCAGACGCAGGGCCGGGTTCAGAGATGACATGGGACTCTGCGGCACGAAGGCGATTTCTTTCCCGCGCAACTTGCGCCATTCACTTTCTTTAAGCGTCAGCAGTTCACGTCCATTCCAGCGGATCGAGCCTTGCGCCCTACCGCCCTTCAGGTCAAGCAGGCCAAGAACCGCCAGCGCCAGAGAACTCTTGCCGCAGCCGCTGTGTCCTACAAGGCCCAAAACTTCTCCCGGTTGCAGATCCAGGCGCAAGTCGTCCAGCACGGGCGGCTTGTCCTTATAGTTGATCGTCAATCGAAGAGAGAGCAGCTCCATATGTTTCTCAGTGCGCGAGCGCGAGCATCTCCACGTTCCAAAATGTTTGCGGACGAAATACGCTGGGCTCGGTGTTCTTCACCGTGGGCGCAATCGCCACCAGCGCGTCCTTGTTGATGAGATAGATGAATGGCTCCTGCTCCCAGGCAATCTGCTGCACACGGTCCCAATATTGTTTGCGCTTGTGCTCGTCTCCGGAAGCGGCCTGCGCTTTCATCAGCTTGTCCACCTCGGCCTCCCAGGCTGTTGCCGGAGACTTCTGCCTGGGGTTCCACTGGTGATTGTCGGCCGAGCTGAGCCACACGGCCATCTGTGAGTTCGGGTCCAGTTCAACGTTCTGGAAGCCCAGAATACAGGCCTCATAGTTATAGCTCTGGGTCATGCGCTCCAGCAGCGAATTAAAGTCGAGCGTGACAACGTTCACCTTAATGCCAATTTTTTTCAAGTCCTGCTGGATCATAGTGGCCATGCTTTCGCGCGCGCGATTGCCGGCGTTGGTCACGATGGAAAATTCCACTGCGTTGCCGCTCTTATCGCGAAGGGTCTCGCCATCCAGGCGAAAGCCCTCTTGCTGGAGCCGGTGCAAGGCGTTTGCAGTGTCATACGGATGAGGTTTGAGGTTGCTGTTGAACCAGAACTTGTTGCTGGGCGAGATGATTCCAATGGCCGGCACCGCATGTCCGCGGAAAACGATGCGGGCCAGGTCGGCGCGATTGATTGCCTCAGAAACCGCGCGTCGGAAATTCATAGAGGTAAACCATGCCAGCTTGTATGCAGGAATGGGCGCGCTCGGGACCTGGTTAAACCAGAGCTGCTCGGTGTCCGTCGAAGCGCCTGCATCGCGCACAGAGGCGTTGTCGGCGGAGAGCTTCTCAAAGATTGCCGGCGTAACCGTATTGATCAGGTGGACTTCGCCGCGCTTGTATCGCATGGCTTCAATTTCCGGGTTCTGCTCAATGTCGAGCCTGATGGCATCGAGGTAAGGAAGCTGTTTGCCCGCCGCATCTTTCTTCCAGTAGTAAGGATTGCGCTTGAGCAGAAGATACGATCCAGCCTTGTGTTCAGCCACATAGAACGGCCCCAGCGCCGCCATTTCTTTTTGCGGAGATTTTGCCGACAGGATAGCGACCGTATCGAATAGGTTGACCAGGTTCGCCACCGGCGCGGGAAAGCTTATCTCAACTACGTTCGCCGAAATGACCTGTGTAGAAACCTTACCCTCGCCGGAACGGAAGGCGTCTCCGGTGCTGGAGTGCAACGCCGGATCCATCAATTGCTCCATCGTGTACGCCACGTCTGCGGCAGAAGAAGGAGTGCCATCAGAGTATTTCAGACCTTCGCGCAGCTTGAATCGGATACGCTTGCCGCCTTCGGAAACCTTCCATTCGCTTGCCAGTTCAGGCTGCGCTTTCAGTGTGAGTCGATTGACCCTCAACAAGACTCCACCAGTCAGATAGCGGACGGTCTCTGAAGCGTCATCTTCTACCAGCAACGGATTGAATTGCAGGCGCTTCATGCGCGAACCTCCTGTTTGTTGAGCAGGACCTGGAAGGCACTGATTACCACTATAAGTACCGCAAGTGGCAGTAAACGCCAAGGTTCCGGACGTAACGTGACCGCATCCTGAAGTTCACGCAGCAGGCTGCCCAGTGAGGGCAAAGGCTCGGCGACGCCCAGCCCCAAAGCGCCTAGATTGGCCTCAGCAATGATGAAAACAGGGATCGAAATCCAGAACTGGGCCAGCAGCGCGCCGCGAAGGTTCGGCAGCAGGTGCAAACGGACCAGCTTCATGCCGGAGAAGCCGGAAGCCCGCGCCATCCATACGAATTCTGACTTCATCAGGTCCTTGGCGCCGGAGCAGATCACGCGCGCTGAAGCAGCCCATCCCAGCAAACCCAGCAGAGCAAACGTCACCGTGACTGACGCCTGAGGAGAAATGTTCAATGGAAGCGCAGCCCGCACAGTGATTAAAAGAAAGAGCCATGGCACAGAGAGAAAAAAATCGATCAAAAACTTGAAGCAGCGCTCGGTCCAGCCGCCAAAATATCCTGCGAGTCCGCCAACCAGCAGCGGTCGCGGCCCAGCTCGTCAGTTCCCAACGGATGATGCGCTGATGGGCCGGCTTGCGGCAACTCGCGAAACTGCTGCTCATATCCCGACGGAGCCAGATAATGGGCAAAAAGAACGGTCAACGCCGTAACCAGCAGCACCGCCATCGCAATATAGCGCACGCTCTTCATGCAGCGCTCCGGGTAAAGCCGCGCTGGGCAGCGTCAGAAATCAAAGTGGCGCAAACGGTCACAAAAGTCACGACCATGGTGAGGTTCACGAGCAATGGCAGGTCGCGCGACTGTGCGGCTTGCCAGGCAAGCTGTCCGATGCCGGCAACATCACTCACTACTTCGATCGGCAGCAGCACGCCAATGCCGATGCTGATGGAAACTCCAATCAGCGCGATCAGCTGGGGCAGCGCGACAGGTGCAACGTGCCACGCCAGCACTCTTAGCGGGCCCGCGCCCTTGGCGCGTGCGGTGAGAACGTGCGGCATTTCAGAACTCTGTTGCAGCAGATTCTGTGTGTAACGATAAATTTTGGGAAAAACCAGCAGCGCAGCGGCAAACGCAGGCGGCAATCGTAAAAGCAGAAAGACCAGCGCCAGCGCGGCGGCGGGGGTGGAGATAAATGTTCCACTCAATCCATTGGCCAGGAAAGTAAGCGCGCGCCAGCGCAGAGTCTGGGTGGCAATGGCCAAGAACAGCCCAAGCAGCCATCCCACGGCCAGTGCAAAAGCCAGATTGAAAAGTGTTATCGGCAGCCGCTCGCGCAGAAGTTGCTTGACCGGCTGATTCAGAGCGCGCGAAGTCCCGAGATCGCCCTTGACCAGCGATGCCAGATATCGTGCATAGAAAAGAGGGATGTTGGCGTCATCCACGTGGGCTTGCCTGATGGCCTGAATGCTTTGGGTGGAAAGGCCGGAATTAAGTTCCTGATCGTCTGATGTGAAGCCCGGAGCCAGACGCATGAGCATGGCGCCCGCAAAGCTCGCCATGAGCATGACCGCCGCCAACCGCAGCGCGGCCCATCCGATAAAACGAAGCATTACCCCGCCACCGCGTCGCGCACGGGTTTTGGCCGCCGCACATCTGTGAGCGAGTTGAAGACTTTGAGGATCTTGTGGTGTTCCTGTTTCTGTATGTACATGCGGCGGTCGGCTTCAGCCAGCAGCTTTTCGGCGTCAACGCCGTCTTCCGGATAAATGGCGCAACCAACGCTTAAAGAAAGCCATTCCACGCCGCAAATCTCGCGTCCGGCATTGCCGGCCAGCTCGCTCAGGCAGATGCCACGCGCTTCCGCCGCAGAAGCGCTCAGTCCGGGCGCGACAATCACAAATTCGTCACCGCCCATTCGTGCCACATAGTCATATTCGCGGCACGAACCCTGCAAAGTTTCAGCAAAATGCCGCAGGATTCGGTTGCCTTCCAGGTGGCCAAAGCGGTCATTGATCTTTTTGAAGCCATCAAGATCGCACACCATTACGGTCAGCGAGGTCTGCAGGCGCTTGCAACGGGCCAATTCGCGGTCCAGGTGCAAGAAGAGCGAGCGCGCGTTGGGCAGTTCGGTGAGGTAATCGGTTGTGGCTGAACTCTCAGCTTCCTGGTACGCCAGCGCGTTCTCCACTGAAAGCGCAACCTTGGAGCTGATGGCCAACAGAATCCGCAGATGATCTGAGGTGTAGGCGTCAGGTGTGGAGTTATAGAGCGTAAGCACGCCGACCACTCCCTGCAAACCCTCCAGCGGAACAGAGATGGCGGAGCGCAGTGCGCTGAACCTGCTTGGATCGTTCACATAACCGTGTTCCACCGCGGGATTTCCATTCAGCATGGGCTTGCGGTTCTGCGCCACCCAACCTGACAAGCCTTCTCCCAGCGGAATGCGCAACGCGGCAAAGAGGCGGAAGTTATCGCCGTTCACATACTCGGGAAGCAGTTCATCGCCGCGCACAATGTAAGTTGCAATCGCGTCATACGGGACCAACCGCTTCAATCGTTCGCTTAGCACTGAGAGCGTCTCACTCAAACTGAGCGAGTTGCCCAGGTCCTGCGTGAGCTCGAATAGCGTATGCGCTTCATGGCGTGCCGCGGCAATCGAAGAGAGGAACGCCGCCTGGTTCAGAGGCTCAGTGGCGTTGTCCACTTCAAAGCCGCTGGCCGGGGCCTTGCCACGCGCCACTTTAAAGTCAGTAGAAAGTTTCTGGCGGTCCGGCAGCAATGACTGCGTATGAACGAGCTCTTCCAGTTCCTTGTAATGCTCTTTCAGCACCGCGACTACTTTTGGATCGTAAGCTTTACCTGCCTGGTCGGCGACCCATTGCATGGCATCGTCCAATGGAAGTGCCTTGCGATACTGGCGGTCTGTGGCCAGCGCATCCAGGCAATCCACGGCGGAAAGGATGCGCGCGCCAATCGGGATGTCTTCACCCCTCAGTCCATCGGGATATCCGGTGCCGTCCCAGCGCTCATGGTGGCTGCGGACAATCGGCACTAAGGGATATGGGAAGTGGACGCGTTCCAGAATCTCCGCACCCACGAGCGGCGGCGCGCAGGGCTTCCACTTCGTCTTGCGAAAGATCGAGTTTTTTGGCCACCGCAACAGCGTAAACACGCACGCGCTCCAGATGGTCGTGCGTGGTCTGGTCCTTGGCTTCAATGGCGAGCGCCAGCGCTTCAATGGTGCGCATGTGCAGCGAGGCCATCTGGGCTACGTGGTTTTTCTCGTTTTCAAGCTTGCCCAGATAGAGCCGGTAAGAGCGATAGATCACAAACATGGCAGGCAGGGCTAGCAGCGTGGGCTGCCATCCCACGTTTTTGTTGACCCATCCGAAAAGCCCGGCAATGGCGCCGCCGGCCAGATAGTACGGCAGCGACCAGAAATAACAGTCGGTCCAGATTTTTTGTAGGCCCTTGTTTTCCGTAAGCGAGATGATGGTCGCAACCGGCAATGTATTAAAGAAGAAATACACGGCGGCGGACAGGATCAGCAGGAATGCGGAATTCGCATGCAGGCGCGTCAGCAACGGCCCATGATAGATGTAGTAGGCCGCCCAGATGGCCACGGCGGAGGCGGACACGTTGAACAGCACTTGCTCCAGGCGCGGCCAGCGGCGCCGGGTAAGCAGGCACTGCACCACAAGGGCGGAGCAGCCCAGCACCAGCGTTTCACTGAACGTCAGCTCCGCAATGCCAATCAGGATAAACAGGAAATTGACTGAGATGGTGCCGGTAATCTCCGGCAGTTCCACCTTGAGGCGCGAGGCCAGAATGGCTGTAAGTAGATAGGCAGCGAACTTCGGCGGGTCATCGATCTTCCAGACAAATCCGCCATAGACGACGGTCGCGAGACCTGCCATGCACATAGCGAAAATGAAAGTCCGAGCCTGCTTTGACATACCTTGGGTAAATGCCTCCGCACTAGATAGCTAGGCAACTGCCGTGCCAAACAACTCCAGAAATCCATACCCGTAAACGCTTCAGGATCATCTATTTACGGCCGCCTATCCGGACCGCCTTGGTCGTATCCCTTACCTGCCTGCGACAGTGTTGTCACATCAGTGATGACAAAAATGAGCAAAACTGTCACAGCGAAGTGGGACGAATTCCCAAAATGGCCTCGACTTCGAGGCGCAGTCTATCCCGATCTTGAGCAGGTCAAGTCGAAGGTGAAGAACTTTAGTAAT
>WNFN01181085.1_pt1 | contig 13698 bp, 13 predicted proteins | sample 5400161 | NCBI WGS metagenome assembly WNFN01 (sample SAMN13153353, study PRJNA577476) | soil metagenome | isolation source: 80 cm saprolite on Douglas fir-dominated hillslope | place: USA:California | collected 2013-09-17
CAAGGAGTACGGGCCATGCCGCGCAAAGTCATCGACATCTCAGTGCCACTTGAGAACGATGTGGCGGCCGATCCGCCAGGCTACGGTCCGATGATCGAATATCTCGATCATCAGGCGACCGTCGCTGACGTCCTCAAATTTTTTCCCGGCCTTAAGAAAGAAGACTTGCCCGACGGCGAGGGCTGGGGATTCGAATGGGTTCGCTTGTCAACACATTGCACGACCCATCTCGACGCCCCCTATCATTTCGCTTCGACGATGGACCATGGCAAGCGCGCCATCACCATCGATGAGGTGCCGCTGGAATGGTGTTTTCAGCCGGGCGTGAAGCTTGACTTCCGGCATTTCGCCGACGGTTACGTCGCAACCGCTAAAGACGTCGAGGCTGAACTCAAACGCATCGGTCACACGCTTTCACCGCTGGAGATCGTGGTCGTCAACACGAGCGCCGGCGCTGCCTACGGCCGACCCGACTATGTAGTAAAGGGTTGCGGCATGGGGCGTGAAGCGACGCTCTATTTGCTCGAGCGTGGTGTGCGCGTCACCGGAATTGACGGCTGGAGCTGGGATGCGCCGTTTATCTACACCATGAAGAAATATGCCGAGACGCACGACGCGTCGCTGATCTGGGAAGGCCACCGCGCTGGCCGCGACATCGGCTACTGCCACATCGAGAAACTGCACAATCTTGAGGCGCTCCCCACCAAAGGCTTCATGGTCAGCTGCTTTCCGGTAAAGGTGCGCGGCGGCTCGGCCGGCTGGACGCGGGCGGTGGCGATCATTGATGCTTGATTGCCCACCGCACCGGGCGATAGCATCCCACGCAACGATAAAGCCGGGCCAAGTACCCGCAAAATAAGCATTTCCAGGGAGGACTCACGTGGATAGACGCCATTTTGTCGTCGGTAGCGCTGCTGCAGCGGCGGCCTTAAGCATGCGGCCGGCATTCGCGGAGGACGTTTACCCGTCGCACGCCATCACCTTCATCAACCCGTTCCCGCCGGGCGGCGCCGCCGACGTGGTTGGCCGGCCGCTTACCGCGGTGCTCGAACCGATCCTGAAACAACCTTGCATCGTCGAAACCAAAGCAGGCGCGGCCGGGCAAGTTGGCGGCCAAGTTGCCGCGACCGCAAAGCCGGATGGCTACACGCTGCTCATCCACATCGTGTCGATTTCCGGCTTTGCCGAAGTCGACAAACTTTTCGACCGCCCGCCTAAGTTCACGCGCGCAGATTTCATTCCGATCGCGCGGCTGACGTCGGGACCGATGGTTCTGCTGGTCAACGATCAGCAACCTTACAAGAATGTGAAAGAACTTGTCGCCGACGCGAAGGCCAATCCCGACAAGCTGATCTTCAGCTCGTCAGGCCTTTACGGTGCGCTGCATCTGCCGACCGCGCTGTTCATGCAGGCCGCCGGCATCAAGATGAAACACCTGCCGACCAATGGCGGCGGACCGGCGCTCACCGCCCTCCTCGGCAACAATTCGCAAGTGCTAGTGTCTGCGATCGCTGCGGCGAGCGGTCAGATGAAGGCGGGCAACGTGCGCGCGCTCGCCTGCTTCGGTTCGCGGCGCGCAGCTTCGCTCCCCGATGTCCCGACGCTGAAAGAGCTCGGCTACGACGTCGAGTTCTCATTGTGGGTCGGCGTTTTCGCGCCGAAGAATACGCCGGCACCGATCGTTAAGACGTTGGGCGAGGCCATCAAGAAGGCAGCCGCAGACGACCAGTTCAAAACCGCAATTAGCAACATCGGCGACGAGGTCGCCTTCCTCGACCATGCCGCGTTCGCAAAATTCTGGGACGAGGACGCCAAACGCGTCGAAGCAGCGGTGCACGCAATCGGCCGCGTGCAAGGCTAAGGTTCTGCCAATAATTCGTTTTGAAGTTCCGGAGGCACAGAATGGATCGCCGTAGTTTCGTTGCCGGCACAGCCGCATTCGTCGCTGCGGGGCCAGCTCTTGCGCAAGAGGCGTTCCCTTCGCACGCGATTACGATCATCAATGCGTTTCCGCCGGGGGGTATCAACGACATCGTAACGCGGCCGCTCGCGAGCATGATGGAGCCGATCCTGAAGCAGCCGGTGGTTGTCGAGACGAAGGCGGGCGCGGCTGGCCAAGTCGGGGCACAAGTTGTCGCCAGCGCCAAGCCGGACGGGTACACGCTGCTGTCGCATAACACCGGTATTTCCGGTTATGCCGAGGTCGATAAGCTGTTTGGCCGCGCGGTGAAAACGTCGCGTTCCGATTTCATCGCGCTGGCACGGATTGTCGCCGACCCGGTCGTGCTGCTGGTCAATGATCAGCAGCCCTACAAAACCGCGAAGGAATTCATCGAGGACGTCAAAAAGCACCCCGACACGCTGGTGTTCAGCTCGGGTGGGCTCTATGGCGCGACCCATCTGCCGCTCGCTCTGCTCGACAAAGCCGCCGGCGGGCTGAAGTTGCGTCACCTGCCGACCAACGGCGGCGGACCGGCCATCACTGCCATCCTCGGCAACAACGCCCAGTGCACCACGCAATCGGTTTCCGCAACACTTCCGCACATCAAGGCCGGCAAGCTGCGCCCGCTCGCGGTGTTCAGCGCGACGCGCTCCAAGCAATTGCCCGATGTCCCGACGCTCAAGGAGCTTGGCTACGACACTGAATATTATCTTTGGGTCGGTATTTTCGCGCCGAAAGCGACGCCTGAGGCGATCACGCTGACCTTGCGCGACGCGATCAAAAAGGCCGCGCATTCCGATCAATTCAAGACGGCGCTCGCCAACACGGGTCAAGAGCTCGCCTATCTCGACAACCCCGATTTTCAAAAGTTCTGGGACATCGACGGAAAGCGCACCGACGACGCGGTCTTAGCGATCGGCCGCGTGCAGGGGTGACCAAACGTCCAGCCAATCAACAAGCCGGGACCAACCGGCGTCAGCAACAGAGGGGGAGGAAAATGGATCGTCGAAGTTTCGTCATCGGTACCGCCGCGTCCGCCACTACGCTGGCGTCCGGCCACTCAATTGCGCAAGAATCCTATCCTTCGCACGCCATCACCGTGGTCAGTCCGTTTCCACCGGGCGGCGTCAGCGACACGATTACCCGCCCGTTGGATGCCGCGCTCGAGGTTGTGCTCAAACAGCCGGTGGTGCTCGAAAACAAGGCCGGAGCCGCCGGCGCAGTCGGTGCACAATTTGTCGCCGCCGCCAAGCCTGACGGCTACACGCTGCTCACGCACATCGTTTCGATTTCCGGTTTTGCTGCGGTCGACAAATTGTTCGGCCGCACGCCGAAATTCACGAACGCAGATTTTATCCCGATCGCACGTATCGTCGCCGATCCAATCGTGATGATCGCCAATAAAGACCTGCCCTATAAAACACTCAAGGACCTGGTCGCGGACGCCAAGGCCAATCCGAACAAATTGCTGTACAGCTCATCAGGCTTATACGGTGCGTCGCACATTCCAACAGTGTTGTTCGCGAAATCAGCCGGCGATCTGCAAATGCGGCATCTGCCGACCAACGGCGGTGGCCCAGCGGTGACTGCGGTTCTTGGCGGGAATGTCAGCTTCTTCTTGTCGCCGACGTCGATCGCGTTGCCACATATCCGCGCCGGAAAGGTGAACGCGCTGGCGGTGTCGAGTGCCAAACGCACCAAATCGCTGCCCGACGTGCCAACTTTCAAGGAACAGGGCTACGATCTTGAATACTATTTTTGGGTGGCTCTCTTCGCTCCGAAAGGCACGCCCGTCCCGATCATCAACACCTTGCGGCAAGGTGTCGACAAGGCCGCGCACAGCAAGCAGTTTCTGGATACACTCGACAATCTCGGTCAGGAGCTGGCGTATATGGACCAACCCGAGTTCACCAAGTTCTGGGCCGCTGATGCCAAGCGTCAGGAAGACGCCATCAACGCCATCGGCCGCATGCAAGGATGACGTCATCTGTCACCGGAGCTCCGCATTGGGGCCCCCGATTAATTATCCCAAGCAAGGGCCAGCTATGACTCTACGCGCCGATCATGTTTCCGGTGTATTCTTCATCATCTTCGGTGTACTGGTGATTGCCCTTAGCGGCGACCTGCCGATGGGTAACCTGTCGCTGCCGGGCTCGGGATTTTTGCCGAAAATTATCGCGGGCCTGACCATTTTCTTCGGGCTCGTCCTGACGCTGCGCGCGAACGAGAGCAAAGTGTTCGCTACACTATCATGGGGCGATGCCAAACATGCAGCGCTGGTGGTGGCGATCACCACAGCGTCAATCGCTTTGTTTGAACGGCTTGGCTTTCTGACCACCAACGTGCTGTTGATCTTCGCGCTGCTTGTCGTCATCGAGCGGCGGCGATTGCTGCCAGCTACCGTCTACAGTTTAGGCGTCGTTGTAACGACCTACATTTTGTTCGTGTACGTGCTCAAAACACCGCTCGAATCCGGGCCGTTCGGATTCTAGGATTACCGTGGAAACAACTCTTCATAGTCTGTATCTCGGCTTCTCGGTCGCCTTGCTGCCGGCCAACGCGTGGTACGCGTTTCTCGGTTGCCTGGTTGGCACGCTCGTCGGCGTGCTGCCGGGCATCGGTCCGCTCGCGGGCATCTCCATCCTGCTGCCGGTGACCTTCGGTCTGAACGCCACGCAGGCGATCATCATGCTCGCCGGTATCTATTACGGCTCGCAATATGGCGGCTCCACCACATCGATCCTGATGCGCATTCCCGGCGAGGCATCGTCGGTGATGACCTGCATCGACGGCTATGCCATGGCCAAGAAAGGCCGCGCCGGCGCCGCGCTTTGCATTGCAGCGGTTGGCTCGTGGATCGGCGGCACGTTCGGCGTGCTGGTGCTTACTGTTGTCGCGCCGCCGCTCGCAACGCTCGCCGTGCGGTTTGGACCGCCTGAATACACCGCCCTTCTCGTGCTCGGCCTCATTTTCCTTGCCTATATGTCGTCGTCCTCGTTGATCCGGACACTGCTGATGGCTTGCCTCGGGCTGCTGCTTGGCATGATCGGCATTGACAATATGACCGGCCATTTCCGCTATAGCTTCGATCTTGCGGAATTGGGCGATGGTATTGGCATTGTGCCGGTCGCGGTCGGGCTGTTCGGGCTCGGCGAAATCCTGTCGACGCCAAGCGCCGACGCGGTGAAGGACATCATCACCCCGCGCCTGCGCGACCTGCTGCCGACCAAAAAGGAATGGGGCGAGGCCGCGATGCCGATCACGCGCGGCACGATTTTGGGTTTTATTATCGGCATCATCCCGGGATCGGCGCATATTATTTCGAGCTTCCTCTCCTACGGGAAAGGGCGCCGTCGCCGGCGTCGCCGGGCCGGAAACTGCTAACAACGCCGCCTCAACCGGCGCATTCGTCCCACTGCTCGCGCTCGGCATCCCGACGAGCCCGATCACTGCGGTCCTGATTGGCGCGCTCATGATTCACGGAGTGTCGGTGGGACCGACGCTGGTCAATGACCATCCGGACGTGTTCTGGGGCTTCGTCGCGTCGATGTATGTCGGCAACCTCATGCTGCTCGCGCTGAATCTGCCGCTGGTCAGCGTATTCGTGACGGTGTTGCGGATTCCTTACGCCTATCTCTATCCGCTGATCATCATGTTTTGCATCATCGGCGTCTACGAGACGAACAACTCGATCGTCGACGTATGGATCATGCTGATCATGGGAGTGCTCGGCTATGCGCTACGCAAATTCGACTTCGACCCCGCCCCGCTGGTGCTCGGCCTGGTGATCTCACCCATCCTCGAGCAGAGCCTGCGCCAGTCGCTGATCATGTCGAACGGCAACTATTTTATTTTCTTCAGCCGGCCGATCTCACTCGGCCTGATGTTGGTCAGCATAACCCTGCTCGCACTTTCGGCCTATGCATTCGTGCTCAAGCGCGCCGACTGGCGCGCTAAGCTGGCCGAAGTGGAAGCCGGCGAAGTGGAAACGTAAGCCGCTACGCCGATTTTCGGGCGTGTAGGGCCATCGCAATCAGCGCAGTGCCGCCGAAGATCATGTTGATACCGACGAGCAGGCCAACGGCCCAGGCTGCCGTGCTGGGCAGGCCGGCGAAAATCATGACTGCCAGCACAAGATCGATCAGTCCGCTCATCAGCATCCAGCCCCACTGGCCGGACAATTCGCGCTTGTGATCGAGCGCGAACATGATCGAGACCACACCTTCGATGAGGAAGAATGCGATCAACACCAGCGTCAGCGAGAACGCGCCCACCAGCGGCGATCCCAGCAGCATCGCGCCAACGACAATGCCGAGCGCCGCCGACAACAGCGACCACCAGAAACCTGGCGCATGCCGCATCCAAAAACTCGTGAACAGGCCGACGACTCCACTCACAAGGAACAGCCAGCCGAACAGGATCGTCACCGCCAAGGTTGCAATCGGCGGCAGAACAACGGCCGTCGCACCCAGGACCAGTAGCACGACACCTTCGACGAGAAAGAGCACCCAGTGCTCACGAAGGGCGGCCGCGGCCGCGCGCTGCATGCCTTGAATGCCGGATTGTTGAGTGGACATGGAAGCCTCCAGGGTTTCCGCGGACAGGACAATACTCTTGCTCAAAGCCGCCGTATAGCGGTGTGGCGCCTCACGCCCAAAGGCGTTCGTTGTCCATGCCTTTGTAGAGCCCGGCGACATAGTCGCCGTAGCCGTTAAAAAGAAGCGTCGGGCGCCGCTCTCCCGTACCAATGACTTCTTCGCTCGCCTGACTCCAGCGCGGATGCGGCACTTCCGGATTGACGTTGGCCCAGAATCCGTATTCCGCGGGCTGCAAGGCCTCCCACATCCCCCTCGGGCGTTTGTCGGTAAAGCTAAAGCGCACGATCGACTTGATGGATTTAAAACCGTATTTCCAAGGCAACGCCAAACGCAGCGGCGCGCCATGTTGCCGCGCGAGAGGGTGGCCGTACGCACCGGTGACGAGAAACGCGAGCTCGTTCGTGGCTTCCGCCATGGTGAGGCCTTCGACATACGGCCACGGATACCAGGGTTGGCGCTGGCCAGGCGCAATCTTCGCATCCAGAAACGTTTCCATCTGCACGTATTGGGCCGAGCCAAGCGGGCGCGCGAAGTCGACCAATTTCGCAAGCGGAAATCCGATCCAGGCAATCGCCATGCTCCAGGCCTCGACACAGCGGTGGCGATATGTGCGCTCTTCCAGAGTCAGCTTGCGGATCAGATCATCGATGCCGACCTCTATCGGCTTTTCAACCATACCGTCAATTTTTACGGTCCACGGGCGGATCGGCAGCGCTTGCGCTGCTGCGGTGACCGTTTTCGAAGTACCGAATTCATAGAAATTGTTGTAGTTGCCGTTGATATTCTCGTCGGTGATCGACCGATCGAGCGCGTATTTCTCATTACGTTTGGCGGGATAGAGGTCGGCGCTCGGGTCCGGAAGCTTTGCCACATCGGTCACCCGCTGCGCATTCGCGGCGTACGGCGCGAGAGCGAGCGCGGTCACCCCGCCGGCCAGAAAGTTACGGCGGCTGAAGGCCAGGTGTTCAGGCGTGATCACACGGTCGGGAATATTCCAGCCGCGACGGCGAATAACGTTCATGACGCAGACCCCTCCCGCTTCCCACCCAGAAGTACGGGGCGCGATGATCGCTGGCAAGTCACGGTTGAGAGAGGAAAATCAAGCCCGCACCGCGACGAGATCTTGAAAGGGCTAGGTTAGCGCCAGGCGCCCGGACATCGCATTGGATGCGGAGGCACCTGTTATGCGTCTGCGCAAAAGGCCAACAAGCTGGGACTTCGGCATCGGCTTGGCGAATAGATAGCCCTGCCCGATTTGGCAGCCAATGGATTGCAGCTTGTGACTCTCGTGCGTTGTTTCAATGCCCTCGGCCACCGTCCTCAAGCCAAAGCGGCGGCCCAGCTCGACGATTGTCTCGCACAAACCCCCGTTGAAATGGTCCGCGTTGCAATTCGCGACGTAACTGCGGTCGATCTTGAGCTCGCTGAAAGGCAACTGTTTCAGGCGGACAAGCGAGGAATAGCCCGCGCCGAAGTCGTCGACCGAGAGATCGCATTTCAGCGCCTTCAACGCGTCGCCAACGTCCTTGGCGAGATCGAGGTCATGGATGATCTGGTCCTCAGTGACTTCCAACGTCATTCCCGGCCAGCTTTCTGCGAGCGGACGCGCCTCACGCAGCATTTGCGGGATCGGCAGCTCGACCAGCGCCGACACCGGCACATTGACGGCAAGTTTTATCGGTACGCCGTATTCGGCAAAACTTTCCCAGTCACCAAGCGCGGTGAGAATGACTCGCTCGGTGAGCGCATGCATGTCGTCTTCGCTGGCATCGGGTAGGAACAAAGCGGGCGGGACGATGCCGCGGGTAGGATGGCGCGCGCGCACCAGTGCCTCGGCGCCGGCGAGATGCATCGTCTTCAGGTCGATCTTCGGCTGGTACCAAAGCTCAAACCAATCTCGACGGAGCACCTCGCCGAGCGGAATTGCCGATTTCGGGTCGGCATAAGGAGCCGGTCCCGATGAAAATAGATTGCGCAACCCTTCTAGCACTGACGTTGTTCCCGCAGATCGAACGCAACGCGCCTGACTCACGCGCGCAGCAGATTTTGCGGGGTCTCGGCGGCTGCACAGTTAACAACAGTCAACTCCCGTTGATTCTGCTTTTTATCCACTTACCAAAATATCGAAAATTGTCGCGGTCGTGCCCGCTAGCTGGCGCGACACAGGGATCTTTTACGCCGTATTTATTCGGCTGCGCGCCGCGCCGAGATGATCTGATCAGCGGTACGGCCCGTCAGCTCGGCCATGTGGTCGAACTTGAAGATGAATGATCCGACGCCCGCAGTCGCCGAACGCACCTCGATAATCAGGTCACCAATCTCCGCCTCCGGCATCTGCGCACGCACGGTATCCCAACCGTCCCAGCCTTCGCGGGTATCAAATCCGAGAATCTGTCCACGCCGGCCCGACAATATGGCGTTCATTTTCGCTGTCGCTTCAGTCGGACAAACGATTTCCACCAGATGGATCGGCTCCAGCAGGACCGGCTGGCACTGCGGCAGACCTTCGACAATGCCGATGCGCCCGGCGGTGCGGAATGCCTGATCGGACGAGTCCACGGTATGGTAGGAGCCGTCGGTCAACGCCACCGAGATATCGATAACGGGAAACCCAAGCGGCCCGTGTTTGAGCGCATCCAGGACCCCCTCTTCCACGGCCGGGATGTAATTGCGCGGCACGACGCCACCGGTGATGCGGTCCTCAAACTTGAATCCGCTGCCGCGCGGCAGCGGTTTGATCTCCAGCACCACATCGCCGAATTGGCCGTGTCCGCCCGATTGTTTCTTGTGCCTGCCGCGCTGGGTAATCGGCTTGCGGATGGTTTCGCGATAGCCGACCGAGGGCGGCCGCGTCGAGACCGGCACCATGAAGCGATCGGCAAGGTGCTCGGCGGCAACGCGCAAATGCATTTCGCCCTGGCCCCAGATCACCACCTCGTGGGTTTCGGCGTTATGTACGACGGCGAGCGAAGGGTCTTCTTCGGTCAGCTTGGTGAATGCCGGGCCGAGCTTAACGTCGTCCTTGCGTTCCTTGGCATGGACGGCGATCGCTAATACGGGCGGATAAGGCTTGACCTGCGCAAGTGGCGCCAGCGGCTGTTTGCCCGACGAAAGCGTGTCAGACGTCTTGGCGTTATCGAGTTTGCCAAGCGCAATCGTCTCGCCGCTCGTTGCCTGACCGCGCTTCTCAAAGTGCTGGCCCATCAACTTGAATACGCCGGAAACGCGGCCTGCCTCACCGGCAGACGTCATGAGCGTCGTGCCGTCGCCCGCCTGACCTGCGAGCAAACGGGCGACCGACATTTTCCCACCGTGCGTTGTGTGGAAGGTTTTGAGCACCAGGGCAATGGCGTCGTTACCGGCTTTGACGCCCAGGCGCCGCGCTGTTTCGCTCGCTCCCGGTGCTTCATGCCGTAGCGCCTTCAACAAACGGAGCACACCATTGCTCCGAGTCGCTACGCCGAGCAGAACCGGACAGACGATACGGTCGCGAAGTTCTTTGGCGAGATCGTCAAAGACCTTATCGCGCGGCGGCTCGATATCCTCCAGCAATTGCTCCATCAGCTGGTCGTCATGATCGGCCAGCGTCTCCAGCATGGTGAAGCGCGCTTCCTTCTTGCGATCGAGATTCTCTCCCTTGAGCTCGACGATCTCCGATTGCGCGTGCTCCTTGTAAACATAGGCGCGCTCGAGCGCGAGATCGACAAAGCCGGAGATAATGTCGCCGTTCCAGATCGGAATTTGCCGCAATAGCAATGGGACCCGCGAAGCCGGCTGCAACAACTTGATCGTCTCACGAACGCGTTTGTCGGCCTTATCGATCTTGTTGAGGAAGACAAACCGCGGAATGTTTTGGTCTTCCAGTTCACGCAGGATCAGCTGGAGTTGGGGCACTTTCTTTTCATCCGCTTCGCAAACGATCACTGCCGCGTCGATCGCCGGCAATACGCTGCGCATGTCCTGGATGAATTCGATCGAGCCTGGGCAATCAATAAACGTGTAGCTGTCGCCCATGAAGCTGGTGGTGGCGAAGGTCGCCTCCACGCTCATCTTGTGGTGGCGCGCCTCCTTGCTGGCGTCGCCTACGGTGGTACCTGCATCCACCGTGCCCTGGCGCTGGACCGCGCCTGTGCGGGCAAGAATTGCTTCCAACAATGTTGTTTTGCCGCTTTGGAACGGGCCCACCAGCGCAATACACCGTGGACCCAAGTTCCTCGTGCCGTTGGGACTTGTGCCGTTTTGTCCCATAATTGCCTCCCTTGCCGGCCGGGAGGTCGGACCTGGTTTCCCGGCCCTGTCATATTATCGTCTCAGGTGGGACCGGGACTGGCAAGGGTGGAATTTCGTCGGCCGGCAAAAATCCTTACTTGACGAAACTCGGATCGACCACGTCACGCGCGGCGACATTTTTGTCGATCAAGCCCTGTGCCTTGTACCAGGCAATCTGACGCTCGATGTCTGCGGCATCGAGCCGCGCCTCCGGCTCGATGAAATAGGTGCTCGCCTCGACCGCAGCCGCGCCGCTGTCGCTGCGATCCGGATAAACATAGCGTGCGATCGTCGTTGCGGCTTCATGCGATTTGGTGTCGGAGGTTCGCTTGGAGTTGCGGTCCTTGCGCAACAGCGCGTCCGCGTAGGCGGCGGCGCCACGGCGATACGCACGCACAAATTTTTCGACAACGGTGCGCCTGGTCGCGATCATCTTTGCGGAAACGAACAGGGCGCCCAGCTGTTGCTCATCCAATTCGGAATACCAGCCGACGAGCTTCGCCTGATTTGCTACCAAAAGCTCGCGCGCATAAGCCGCAGGCATGATCGCCGCATCGACCGCGCCTGTCCCGACCGCACGCGCAATGGCATCGAGCGTCTTCATCGGCCTGACGGTAACGCGGCTGAAGTCGATGTTCTTGATGCGGGCAATTTGTTCAAGTTGATAGTGAGAGGCTGAGCCGAGCGCATCAATGGCGATCGATTTGCTTGCGAGGTCCTCAAACTTGTGCAGGCCTTTCGCAAAACCAATGTTGGAAACGACGATTTCCGTGCCCTCGTAGTAACGTTTCTCGCGCGCTTGCCCCGCGATCGCCTTGATGAGACCTTTACCGGCGAGGTTGAAGGCAGCCGGCGTGAAGCTCGCGAGGCCGAAATCGGTCGTGCCGGACGCGAGCGTTTCCGCCACCGCCTGGCCGGACTCGTATGCCGTCATCCCGAGATCAATGCCTTCCGCCTTGAAGTAGCCTTCGGCAGCGGCGATGAACAGCGCACCGTTGTCGGCCAGGCGCTGCGTGCCGATCACGACACGTTCCTGCGCAGTGGCAGGCCCTGCAAGACTCACAGTAAGAACGAGAGCTGCAACCTTGAGGCGAATCATCACCGCAGATTAGCGAAGCGCTGCATAAGAGATAGTGAATCTGGACAAGTCACTGCGTTCGTCATTCCGGGACGGCCCGAAAGGCCGGACCCGGAAACCAGATGCATAGTCATGAGGTGCGTGAGCGTCACTTCAAATTCCCGCAAAAGCGCTGGATGCGCCGGCAGGCTTCTTCCAGATCTTCAGTCTTGGTCGCATAGGAAATGCGAAACGCCGGCCCAAGCCCGAAGGCCGTACCCTGCACGACTGCAACGCCCTCGGCTTCGAGAAGCTCCGTGACGAAGTCTTCGTCAGTGGCGAGCTTCTTTCCGCTCGGCGCCGTCTTGCCCATCGTGCCAGCACACGACGGATAGACGTAGAACGCCCCTTCCGGCGTCGGACATTTGAGGCCGTTGGACTGGTTGAGCATCGACACGACCAGGTCGCGCCGTTCCTTGAAGATCTTGTTGTGCTTGGCGATGAAGTCTTGCGGACCGTTCAACGCCTCCACCGCCGCCCATTGCGATACTGCAGCCGGGTTCGAAGTCGATTGCGACTGGATCATCGCCATCGCCTTGATCAACGGCTCCGGGCCGCCGGCGTAGCCGATGCGCCAGCCGGTCATGCAATAGGCCTTCGAGCAGCCGTTGATCGTCAACGTGCGCGGATAGAGCGACGGCTCCACTTGTGCAGGCGTCGTGAACACGAAGTCGTCGTAGACGAGATGCTCGTACATATCGTCGGTCATCACGTGCACAAGCGGATGTTTTGCGAGCACGTCGGTGAGCGACTTCAATTCGGCGCGCGTGTAGGCGGCGCCACTCGGGTTCGAGGGCGAGTTCAGCAACACCCATTTCGTTTTCGGCGTGATCGCACGCTCGAGCTGCTGCGCTGTCATCTTGAAGCCGGCCGCCATGCTGGTAACGATTTCTACCGGCTCGCCGCCGGCGAGCAGCACCATGTCGGGATAGCTCACCCAATATGGGGCCGGGATGATCACCTCATCGCCAGGATTCAATGTCGCGACGAATGCGTTGTACAGCACCTGCTTGCCGCCGGTGCCAATCGTGATCTGACTCGCCTTGTAGTCGAGGCCGTTCTCGCGCTTGAACTTTTTGACGACCGCGTCCTTGAGCTCGGCAATGCCGTCCACGTTCGTGTATTTGGACGCCTTGCCGCTCTCGATCGCCTTGATCGCCGCCTGCTTGATGTTGTCGGGCGTGTCGAAATCCGGCTCGCCAGCACCGAGCCCAATGACATTGCGGCCGGCCAATTTAAGCGCGCGCGCTTTGTCCGTGACGGCGATGGTCGCCGACGGTTTGATGCGCTTGAGCTGGTCCGCAAGAAAGGCCATCGAAACTCTCCAATCCATGCCGCAGTCTTGTGCGGCGTACATGTCGTAATGCGAGCATGCGAGTCCAGCAAGAGGTGATTTGTTGAAGAAATTCGATGGGTTCTATCGCAATCGGCGATCAATCCGCCACCCGTTGAGCGAATCCGCCATACGCCCTGGAAGCTGCCTTCCGGCAACTAGGCTTTCGGCCGCCCGGCCGATAGACTGCCCACCAAAGGCCCCTGAAGCGGCTATGGGAATCCGGGAGCGCGCCATGAAACTTTCCGCCGAGCAGCTCAAGGCTTTCGACGAGCTGGGCTACGTATTCTTCCCAAACTGCTTTTCCGAGGACGAGATCGCGCTCCTGCGCCTGGAAGCGGACAACATCCTGAAACTCGACCGCCAGGAAGTCTGGCGCGAGAAGAATGGCGCGCCGCGAACAGCCTTCGCCGCACACAAGTTCAATGAAGTGTTCGAG
>WNFN01021084.1_pt1 | contig 13697 bp, 13 predicted proteins | sample 5400161 | NCBI WGS metagenome assembly WNFN01 (sample SAMN13153353, study PRJNA577476) | soil metagenome | isolation source: 80 cm saprolite on Douglas fir-dominated hillslope | place: USA:California | collected 2013-09-17
CCCCGACCACGCCGGCAACGCCGATTGGCTGTGCCGCCGCTTCGGCGTCGAGCTCTGGACGACGCAAGGCGAATACCTGACAGCGCACGCGGTACGTGCGAGCGGCGCGGGCTATACGACGGAGGCGGTGCTCTCGGTGTTCCGGCGCAACGGGCTCGGCGACGAGCGCTCGAAGGCGATGTCCAGCGGCCGCAACCGCTACGCGGAGCTGGTGCCCGACTTCCCGCATTCCTATCGCCGCATCATCGAGCATGACAAGGTTCAGATCGGGAAAAACCAGTGGCGCGCGATCATCGGCCACGGCCACGCCCCGGAGCACATGTCGCTCTATTGCGAAGCGCTGAACGTGGTGATCGCGGGCGACATGCTGCTCTCCACCATCTCTACGAACGTGAGCGTGTGGTCGATCGATCCGGAAGGCGATCCGCTGCGATTGTTCCTCGATTCCATCGCGCGTTATCGCGAGCTGCCGGCCGATGTGCTGGTGCTGCCGTCGCACGGCAAGCCTTTTCGCGGCGCGCACGATCGCGTGGCGCAGCTCGAGGCGCATCACCGCGCGCGCTTCGCCGAGCTGAAAGAAGAACTGCGCAAGGGCGAGCGCAGCGCAGGCGATCTGCTGCCGGTGCTGTTCCGGCGGCCGCTCGATGCGCACCAGACTTTTTTCGCGATGGGCGAGGCGATAGCCCACCTGCACTATCTTTACTACGCGGGCGACGCAAAGCGTGTCGCCGGCCCAGATGGCATCATGCGGTATGCGGCCGGCTAATCAGAACGAAACCGAAGAGCTGGCGAAAGTCTGCCAGCAAGTCGCCGAGCGTTCCTCCAGGATCCTGGAGAAGTTCGCCCAGAAGCAGAGCGAAAGCCTGTCGGCGGCGATGCGCGACGAGATGGGCATCGCCAAGGCGTACATGGACCTTTACTCGCGCATGGCGGCCGACCCGGCGCTCGTGACCAGCGTATCGATGAATCTGTGGATCGACCAGATGCGGCTGTGGCAGTCGAGCTGGATGAAGCTCTTCGGCATGCCGTCGCAGCCGGTGGCCGAGCCGGCGAAGGGCGACTATCGCTTCAAGGACGAAGACTGGTCGAAGAACTTTCTGTTCGACTACATCAAGCAGTCGTACCTCATCGCCTCGCGTCACATCCAGCAGGCGGTGGCAAGTGTCGAAGGCTTGCCGCCCGAGTCGGAGAAGAAGGTCGCGTTCTTCACGCGCCAGTACATGGATGCGCTTTCGCCCTCGAACTTCCTGATGACCAACCCGCAGGTGCTGCGCGAGACGCTGGCGAGCGGCGGGCAGAATCTGGTGCGCGGGCTGAACAACCTGCTCGCCGACATCGAGAAGGGCGGCGGCGAGCTGCGCATCTCGATGACCGACGAGACCGCGTTCCAGCTCGGGCGCAACGTCGCCACCAGTCCCGGCAAGGTGGTCTACCAGACCGAGCTGATGCAGCTCATCCAGTACCAGCCGCTGGGGAGCCAGGTGTACAAGCGGCCGCTCATCATCATCCCGCCCTGGATCAACAAGTACTACATCCTCGATCTGCGCGAGAAGAACTCGCTGATCCGCTGGGCGGTCGAGCAGGGCCACACGGTGTTCGTGATCTCCTGGGTGAATCCGGACGCCAAGCTCGCGCAGAAGGGCTTCGACGACTACATGGTCGAGGGGCCGCTCGCGGCGATGGATGCGGTAGCGCGCGCCACCGGCCAGCGCGAGGTCAACTTGATCGGCTATTGCCTGGGTGGAACGCTGTTGGGGGCGACGCTGGGCTATCTGGCGGCCAAAGGTGATGACCGCGTAAAGAGCGCCACCTATTTCGTCAGCCTGCTCGATTTTTCGCAGCCGGGCGAGCTCGGCGTGTTCATCGACGAGGCGCAGGTCGCGAGCCTGGAAAAGAAGATGAACCAGCGCGGCTATCTCGAAGGCTCGGAGATGGCGAGCACGTTCAACCTGCTGCGCGCGAACGACCTGGTGTGGTCCTTCGTGGTGAACAACTACCTGATGGGCAAGGATCCGTTCCCGTTCGATCTCTTGTACTGGAACGCCGACTCCACCCGCATGCCGGCGCGCATGCACAGCTATTACCTGCGCAACATGTATCTCAAGAACCTGATGGGCGTGCCCGGCGGCCTTACGCTCAAGGGCGTGCCAATCGATCTCTCCAACGTGAAGATGCCGAGCTACTTCATCTCCACCGTCGAAGACCACATCGCGCCGTGGAAGACCACCTACAAGGGCGCGCGCTACCTCGGCGGCCCGGTGCGCTTCGTTCTCGGCGGCTCGGGCCACATCGCCGGCATCGTCAATCCGCCGGCGGCGAAGAAGTACCACTACTGGGCGAACGACGTGCTGCCCGAGACGGCGGAGCAATGGTTCGCCGGCGCCAAGCAGCAGCCGGGCTCATGGTGGGAAGACTGGCAGCGCTGGATCGATGCCGCCAACGGCGGTGAGAAGGTAGCGGCGCGGATTCCGGCGAACGCCATCGAGGATGCGCCGGGCAGTTACGCCATGACGCGGGTGCAGAAGTAGATCAGTTTCTCGGCTTGCGCGGCGCGCGCGAGGCCAATCGGTCGTAAAGCCAGCCCGGCAGCGCGCGCAACACGATAGACACCAGTGCCATCTGCCACGGAATCACGGCCACGCGCCGGCGCGCGGCAATCGCGCGCGCGATGCGCGGCGCAGCCGCGTCGGCCGACAGGAGGAAGGGCATGCGGAACCGGTTCACCCGCGTGAGCGGCGTGTCGACGTAGCCGGGGCAGATGCAAACTACCGAGACGCCCGAGCCGTAAAGCTCGGTACGCAGGCTTTCGGTCCAGATGCGCGCCGCGGCTTTCGACGCGCTGTAGGCGCCATTGCCGGCGAGACCGCGAAAGCCGGCCACGCTCGCCACGCACACCAGCGTACCGCGGCCGGCGCGGCGCATCGCGGGCGCGAACGCGGCGAGCGTGGCCGCCATGCCGATGACGTTCACTTCCAGCACGCGACGCAGCTTCGCGATGTCTTCGATGTATTCGCCGGCGGTGCCCGCCGAGATGCCGGCATTCGCAATCACCAGGTCCGGCGCGCCGAAGCGCGTGGTGAAATTCTCGGCGGCCGCGACCAGTGCCGCTTCGTCGCGAACGTCGAGCGGGTACGGAACGATGGTTCCCGGCAGGGAAGTGGCGACCGGGCGTCGCGCGATCAGGCCGAGAACGCGCGCCGGTGAAGCGTAGTGCCTTGCGAGCGCTTCGCCGATGCCCGACGAAGCGCCGCTGATGACGACACGCTCGGCTATTTTTCCTTCCTCGCCCGGTCCACCAGGCCGGACACGGTTTGCAGGATGCCATCGCCCGCGTTGACCACGTAGCGGCCCTGCACCGCCATGGCGGGGGTGCCCTCAATCGCGTATCCCGTGGTGAGCTGGATCGCGCGACGCGTCTTGCTCTGCACCGCGAACGATCTCATCGTCTCGTTGAACTTCTTCGGCTCGACGCCTTGCTTCTCCAGCCACTGGTCGAGCGCCTGGGGATTGTCGGTGCGCAGCCCGCCGCGATGGATCGCGTCGAACAGGGGCTTGTGCAGCTTGTCGAGCAAACCCATCGCCTCGAAGGTGTAGAAGATCGCGGCATCGTGGCCCCAGCGCGGGTTGAACACCGCCGGCACGCGGCGGAACTGCACGTCCGGCGGCAGCTTCTTCACCCAGCTTTCGAGCGCGGGCTCGAGGTTGTAGCAGTGGATGCAGCCATACCAGAAGAACTCCACCACATCGATCTTGCCGCCTTGCGCCTCGACCGGCTGCGGTGTCTTGAGCTCGGTGTAATTGCCTTGCGCGAAGGCAAGCGGCGCTGCGATCAGCAGCGGGACCAGCAAAGAAACGAGGCGTCTCACTATTGCGGCTCCTTGATCTTGACGAGGCTCGCGTCGATGCCGTTCTGCGCCAGCGCCTGGCGCACGCGGTTGATCTCCTCGACCTTGTTGTAGGGGCCGAGGCGCACGCGGTACCAGGTGCCCTTGTCGGGCAGATTGGCCGGCTCGACGCTCGATTCGAAGCCGAGAATCGCGAGCCTCGCTTTCTGATTGTCGGCATCGGCCGGGTTCTGGAACGACCCCGCCTGTATGAAATAAACGTCCTTCGAGCCTTCCTGTTGACTGCGCGACGCCAGGCGCGAGCGCTCGCGCAATTCCTTCTCCGTGACCGGCTCTTCCTGGCCCGGCAGAATGTTGTAGAAGGTGAACTTCGGCTTCTCGCCCGCGGCCGGCAGCGCGGAAGAGCCCTGCGGCAGCCCGGCGATCGCCGGCGGCTTGCCGCTCGCTACGTCCTTGTCCGATTTGGTCGGCTTGGCGGTGAGGAACGGCATCGGCGCCTTGTTGAGATAGAACGCGATGCCGAGCGCCACCGCGAGGCCGATCACCACGCCGACGAAGATGCCGAGCAGGAAGCCGCCTTCCGAGCGCCGACGGGTGCTGGGGGCGGACCTCGCGTTTGCCATTTACATCTTCTCCGGGGCGCTGACGCCGATCAGCGACAGCCCGTTGGCCAGCGTTTGGCGGACTGCGGCGCAGAGCGCGAGTCGCGCACCGCGCAGCACCTCGTCGTCGACGAGAATGCGCTCGGCATTATAGTAGCTGTGGAACTGCGCAGCGAGTTCGCGCAGGTAGAACGCAATGTCATGCGGCGCGGCTTCGAGCGCCGCCTTCGCCACGGTCTCGGGAAATTCGTCGAGCAGCCGCGCGAGCGCCGCTTCGCGCTCGCCGCTCAAGGCGTCGAGCTGCGCACCCTCCGCTGTCTCCTTGTTACCGGCCTGTGCGAACAGGCTGCAGACGCGCGCGTGCGCGTATTGCACGTAGTACACCGGGTTCTCGTCGGTCCTGCGGCGCGCGAGGTCGACGTCGAAGACGAACTCCGAATCGGCCTTGCGCGACACCAGGAAAAAGCGCACCGCGTCGCGCCCGACCCAGTCGATGAGATCGCGCACCGTCACGTAGGAGCCGGCGGCCCAGGCCGAGCGCCTGCAGCCCGGCGCGTACGCGCGTCACGGTGCTGTGGTGATCGGTGCCCTGCACGTTGATCACGCGCTTGAAGCCCCGCTGCCACTTGGTGACGTGATAGGCCACGTCCGGCACGAAGTAGGTGTAGCTGCCGTCGGACTTGCGCACCACGCGATCCTTGTCGTCGCCGTAGTCGGTGGTGCGCAGCCACAGCGCACCGTCCTTCTCGTAGGTCTTGCCGCTCGCCACCAGCGCCTTCACTACGGCATCGACTTTCCCTTCGGTGTAGAGGCTGGACTCGAGGTAGTAGACGTCGAACTTGACGCCGAACGCCTGCAGATCGGCATCCTGCTCGGCGCGCAGGTGCTTCACGGCGAACCGACGGATGGCATCCAAGTCCTCGATGCTCGCGCCCGAGGCGGTGTATTCGCGGGCGAGATCCTCGATGTATTCGCCGGCATAGCCCTCGGCCGGCCAACCGGCCTCGCCGGGCCGGATGCCTTTCGCCCGCGCCTGCACTGACCACGCGAGCTTGTCGATCTGCGCGCCGGCGTCGTTGTAATAGAACTCGCGCGTCACCTTGTGCCCCTGCGATTCGAGCAGCGCGGCGATCGCGTCGCCGAGCGCCGCCTGCCGGCCGTGGCCGACGTGCAGGGGCCCGGTGGGATTGGCCGACACGAACTCGACCTGGACCGGCTCGGCGTTTGCGCGCTGCGCCCGACCGTAACGCTCCTTCTCGTGCAGGATGCGCGCAATGACTGCCAGGCGAGTGTCGCTGCCAAGGCGGAAGTTGATGAAACCGGGGCCGGCGATTTCTGCCGTGATCTTCCCGGAGCCCACGGCGGCAACAATGTCCTGCGCGAGCTCGCGCGGCTTGCGCTTCAGCGCCTTGCCGAGCTGCAGCGCGATGTTGCTGGAGAAGTCGCCGTGCTCGGCCTGGCGCGGCCGCTCGATCAGGAGCGGTGCGTCGGCATGCTGCGGCGCGATTTTCCTGAGCGCGGCACGCAGCGCGGCTTCGATCTCGGCCTTGGGATCCACTAGTCGAACTCGATCGGATCGACGTCGAGGTGCCAGCGCATCGCGCGCGGCGCGGTCTCGAAGAGCCGCTCGCTGAGCGAGGCGAGATAGGCTTGCAGCGCCGTGCGCGAGCCGGACTGGATCACGACCTGTGCGCGCTCCAGTCCCGCGCGCCGCGTCAGCATGTGCGGCACCGGATCGAAGATCTGCACCTCGCTCGACGGCTCGACCAACTCACGCGCGTCGCGCAGAAACGCCATGGCGCTCGCGAGCTCATCCGCTTCGGCGCGCAATGCGGCTTCGAAGACGAACGGCGGGAAGCCCGCGTTCTTGCGCTCGACGAGCTGCGCTTCGGCGAAGCCGGCGAAGTCATGGCGCGCAAGCGAGTCGAACAACGGATGGTCAGGATAACGCGTCTGAACCATGACCTCGCCGGGCTGCTCGCGCCGACCGGCGCGGCCGGCAACCTGCGACAGCACGGCAAACAGGCGCTCGGCCGAACGATAGTCGGTGGAGAGCAGCGCCGTATCGGCATTGAGCACGCCGACGAAGGTGAGCTTGGGGAAATCGTGCCCCTTGGCGAGCAGTTGCGTGCCGACCAGGATATCGCCCTCGCCGCGGCGAATGCCCTCGAGCGTGCGCTGGAGCTCGCCGCGCCGGCGCGCACTGTCGCGGTCAATGCGCACGATGCGCGCATCGGGAAAGCGCTCGCCGAGCGTTTCTTCGACGCGCTGGGTGCCCCGTCCGATTGGCTTCAGGTCGACATTGCCGCAGGTCGGGCATTGCCGCGGGATCGCGTGCTGCGCGCCGCAATGGTGGCAGTGCAGGCGCCGGTCGGGCGCGTGCAGCACCATGCGTCCGCTGCAACGTGAGCAGGCGGCGTACCAGCCGCAGGCTTCGCACGTGAGGACCGGCGCATAGCCGCGCCGGTTGATGAAGATCAGGCTCTGCTCGCCGCGCGCGAGCCGCTGCGTGATGGCCTCGAGCAGCGGCGCGCAAAAGCCCTGCTCGAGCGCATGGACTCGCGTATCCACGGTGCGCACCGCGGGAAGTCGTGCGCCGGGCGAGCCACGCTCGGAGAGCTCCACGCGCTCGTAGCGGCCTTGGCGGAAGTTGTACCAGGTCTCGAGCGACGGCGTGGCGGTGCCCAGCACCACGGGACAGCCGCTCAGCTTGGCGCGATACACGGCCGCATCGCGCGCCGAATAGCGCAGGCCTTCCTGCTGCTTGAAGGAGCTGTCGTGCTCCTCGTCGACGACGATGAGCGAGAGCTTCGCCAGCGGCGCGAGCACCGCGAGGCGCGTGCCGAGAATGATGCCGGCGTCGCCGCGCGCCGCGTCGAGCCAGGCCGTGGTGCGTGCGACGTCCTCCAGCGCGCTGTGCATCAAGGCGATGCGCGCCTGCGGAAACGCGCTGCGAAAGCGCCCCTCCAGCTGCGGCGTCAGGCTGATCTCGGGCACCAGCACCAGCGCCTGGCCGCCGCTCTCGAGCACGCGAGCGATCAGGTGCAGATAGACCTCGGTCTTTCCGCTGCCGGTGATGCCATGCAGCAGCACCGCGGCGAAGCGCCCGAGCTTTTTCGCGATGATTTCCTCGACGCGCGCCTGGTCCGGCGTGAGCACGTGCGTCGGCACGAACCGAGGCGAGCCGGCTTCGCGCGCGCCGTTGAGCGCTTTGCGCGGCAACGGCTTGACCGAACGCAGCCGCGGCGGCAGCGCTGCAACCACCGTCTCGCCGAGGGGGCGCTGGTAGTACGTGGCGAGAAATCGCATCAGCTCGAGCCAGTCCGCGGGAAGGCGCGGCGCATCACTGCGGACGTCGACGATCGCTTTCAGCCGATCGAGCGCGAGGCTGCTCGCGCTGTCGGCTTCGATCACCACGCCGGTGTGATTTCGCTTGCCGAGTTGCACCGTGACGCGATCGCCTGACGTCACGCTTGCACCCTCAGGCAGCGCGTAATCGAAGAGCCGCGGCAACGGCACATCGAGCGCGACCCGCACGCACGAATTTCCCCTATCGGGCAAGGACTTAGAATTTGTGGATAAAACTGTGGGTAAGCGCTTCATACCGGCGTAACACGCCTGGGCGGGCGCAGTTTCGCATAGCGAGTGGACACTTTATGGGCTGTTTTACTTTGTTGGTTCAATGGCTTAGACGTGCGTAGCTAGGGGACGACAGCCTGCCCGGGATTTCCCGGGCAATGAGCCAACTTTGTGCATAAGTCAAGCAGGGCTGTTGGTTTTCGGCCGAGCCCTGCTGTAAGCGCGCACTTCGTCTACCAGCGCTCCGACGGCATCGACCGGGGTTTTCGGCGAGATGCCGTGGCCGAGATTGAAGATGTGGCCCGGCTGCGCGCCGAACGCATCCAGAACTTGGCGCGCGGCGCTGCGCACTGCGCCTTCGGGAGCGAACAAAGTCGCCGGATCGAGATTGCCTTGCAAGGCGACGCGGCCGGCGGCGAGCTCGCGCGCCTGACGCGGATCGGTCGTCCAATCAAGGCCGACTGCGCTCACGCCGCTCGCGATGATCTCGCGCAGCCAGGGATTGCCGCCTTTGGTGAACAAGATGGTCGGCACGCGCAGCTCTTTCACTACACGGCGCGCATATTGAAGCGAGAAGGGCACATAGTCGGCGTACGGCAATGTTCCACCCCAGGTGTCGAAGATCATCGCTACCTGGATGCCCGCCTCGATCTGCGCCTTGAGGTAGTCGGTCACCGCGAGCGCATTGACTTCGAGGATGCGATGCAGCAGGTCCGGCCGCGCGTGTCGCATCGCTTTGACGGTATGCCAGTGATCGCTTCCCGAGCCCTCGATCATGTAGCAGGCGAGCGTGAAAGGACTGCCCGAGAAGCCGATGAGCGGCACGCGATCGCGCAATTCGTGCCGGATCTGCCGCACGGCATCGAGCACATAGCGCAGCTCGCTGGACGGGTCGGGCGCGGCAAGCGCGGCGATCTGGCGCTCGTCGCGCAGCGGCCGCTCGAAGCGCGGGCCTTCGCCCTCGGCGAACTGCAGGCCGAGGCCCATCGCATCCGGAATGGTGAGGATGTCGGAGAACAGAATCGCGGCGTCGAGCGGAAAGCGCTCGAGCGGCTGCAGCGTCACCTCGGTAGCGAGCGCGGGCGTCTTCGCGAGCGCGAGAAAGCTGCCGGCGCGCGCGCGCGTCGCGTTGTACTCCGGCAGATAGCGGCCGGCCTGGCGCATCAGCCAGATCGGCGTGTATTCGGTGGGCTGCCGCGCGAGCGCGCGCAGCAGCGTGTCATTCTTCAATCAAGCGGTCCGTGATGTACTTCCACTCCGCGGCGCTGACCGGCGTGATCGACAGCCGGTTGCCAGGGCGCAGCGTGATCATTTTGGCCAGCGGCTTTTGCTGCCGCAGCTCGGCGAGCGACACCAGGCGCGTCTTGCGCAGCGCACGCACATCCACGTTGACCCAGCGCGGCTCGGCCTTTTTCGCGCCAGGATCGTAGTACGGGCTCTTCTTGTCGAACTGGCTGGCATCGGTGTAAGGCGCGGACGCGACCTCGGCGATGCCGGCGATGCCGGGCTCGGGGCAGCTGGAATGGTAGAAGAACACGCCGTCGCCGATGCGCATCGTGTCGCGCATGAAATTGCGCGCCGTGTAATTGCGCACGCCGCTCCAGGCGGTCTTTTGGCCCGGCGCAGCGAGCACGTCGTCGATCGAGCACTCGTCCGGCTCGCTCTTCATGAGCCAGTAGTTCATTTCTATTTCTTATGTGAAGGAGGAGCGTCCCCCGCTTGTGCCGGTGGGCTCGGCTCCCGAACCCTGGCTAAACAGGGTGGTCGCTTTCCGGTCACATCAGGTTCGTCCGGCACGCGCCGCAGTGAATAACCGCGGGCGGGGGACGATCACAACAGTGACACTAGGCCGCAACCGAAGGAAGCTATCGGTTCGAGAAGTATGAGCCCTGTCGTGCACAGCAGGGAACAGGACTCTTTTAGAACAACTTTTCCTGTTTTGCAATCGCTTCGTCGAGGCGCGATTCGATCGCCGAGATGCGCCGCTTCGCCTGCCCTATGTCGAAGCCCGCGCCAAGCCTCACGCTTAGCAATTCGTGCGCCACGTTGAGCGCCGCCATCACGGCGATGCGTTCCGCGCCCATCACCTTGCCCGCGCGGCGAATCTCGCTCATCTTGCCGTCCAGATACGCCACCGCCTGCATCAGCGCCTCGCGCTCGTTTTCCTCGCAGGCGACGCGATAAGTGCGCCCCAGCAGCTGCACTTCGACCGTTTTCGCCGCTTCAGCCATCAGCCGGGCAGACGACTCAGCAGGCCTTCAAGCCGCGATTTCGCACCGTCGATTTTTTCGTGAAGGCGCTTGGCATCGTTTTGCGCCGCCGCGAGCTGCTGGCGCAGGTCGCTGTTTTCAGCGCGCAGCCGCTCGCAGAGCTCGACGAACTGCTCCACCTTCGCCTCCAGCGAGTTGAACTCGGCCTCCACCGCCGCGACTATGTTGCAAATTTCATGCTGCGTCAAGAAGTAACGACGACTTCTGCATGTACTTCATGACCTTACATCCGGGGCATACGTTACGATTCGCCCCGCTGCCAGGTGTACGGGAACGAGGTGCAAACCCTCGACTGCCCCCGCAACGGTAAGCAGAGAGTCATCTCAAGGTACTGGCCACGGCGATGGTTGCCGGAAGGTCGAGATGCACAGTCCTGCGAGTCCGGAGACCGGCCTGGAAGCCTTTCCAACCACTAACGGCGTCGGGGAAGACGCCAGGGAGGTTTCCCATGCTGCGCCTCATCGCCGGCTTCCTCGCCGGCCTTTGCCTTTCTGTTTGCTACGCGCAAGACGACACCATCGTAATCACGGCCACGCGCTTCGCCGATTCGAAGCGCGACCTCCCGGTGGGGGTGACGGTCATTACGGCTGACGACATCCGCAAGAGCGCTTCATCGAATCTCGGCGACATCCTGGCGCAGTTCGGCCTGCTGCAGATCCGCGATCTCGCCGGAACGCAGAACCCGCAGCTCGACCTGCGAGGCTTCGGCATCACCGGCGACCAGAACACCCTGGTGCTGCTGGATGGCTTGCGCATCACCGAGAGCGACCTGGAATCCGCGCAGCTTTCCGCGATCCCGCTCGATTCGATCGAGCGCATCGAGATCGTGCGCGGCGGCGGCGCGGTGCTCTACGGCGCCGGTGCGACCGGCGGCACGATCAACATCATCACGCGCCGCAACCGCCCCGGCGAAGTACGCACGCTTGCCCTCGCCCGCGCGGGCGGCTACGGCACCGAGGAGGTCCGCGGCAGCTTCGCGCGCCAGGGCGATACCTTCGGCGGCGGCATCGCGGCGTCCTACGAGGACACCGACGGCTACCGCGCGAACAGTCGCTATCGGCAGCGCAGCGCAATCGGGCGGGTGGACGCGCTATTCCCCACCGGGCGGGCGTACCTGAAGCTCGGCGTCGACGAGCAGCGCCAGCGCCTGCCTGGCGCGCTGACCGAGGCCGAGATCAACGCCGACCCGAGACAGACGCGCACGCCGGACGATTGGCGCGAGCGCGACGGCGCGCAGGTCTCGCTTGGTGGCACGCAAAGCATCGGCCGCCACGAGCTCTCCGCCGACCTCGGCTACCGCCAGCGCACCACCAAGGCCTTCTTCGCCGCGTTCGGCGGCTTCTTCACCGACACCGACGCCAACCTCTGGAGCTTCACGCCGCGCGCGAAGCTCGCTTTCGATGCGCTCGGGCGCAAGCACGATCTCATCCTTGGGGCCGACTTCGAGCGCTGGGATTACGACACCCTCAGCGCGTCGAGCCCGGCGACCACGGCCGCGGCTTTTTCGCGGCGTCGGGGCGAGCAGGACAGCGTCGGCTGGTATGCGCTGACCAATTTCTGGGTGGCGGAGCGCACGCGCCTCGTGCTCGGCGCGCGCACCCAGCGCATCGCCCAGCGCCTGACGGAAGAAGTTTTCCCGATCGATGATCGGCGCACCGCCGATCGCCTCGAGGCCTACGAGGCGGCGCTGCGCCATAACTTCGCCACGGGCTGGTCGGTCTATGGCAAGTACGAGAAAAGCTTCCGCGTAGCGAACTTCGACGAGAACGCGTGCTTCTTCCCGCCGTGCGCGCCGAATCTGCTCAAGCCGCAGACGGCGCTCGGCGCCGATCTAGGCGTGGAGTATGAAAACGCGCGCCTGCGCCTGCGCGCGAGCGCATACGATATTAAGCTCGACGACGAGATCTATTTCAGCCCGCTCACATTCTCGAACATCAACCTGTCGCCGACCGAGCGGCGCGGCCTCGAGTTCGAGGGCTTGTGGCACGCAACGGCGGCGCTCGACCTGCGCGCCGGCCTCGCGCTGCAGGAGGCGCGCTTCAGGTCCGGCGTGTACGGCGGCGTCGACGTTAGCGGCAAGACCGTGCCGCTCGTGCCCGAAATGCTCGTGACCGCGGGGGCCTCGTGGGCGTTCACGCCGCGCAGCCGTTTTAATCTCAACCTGCGCCACGTCGGCCAGCAGCGCTTCGACAACGATCAGGCGAACGGCTTCCCGCGGCAGATCCCCGAATACACGCTGGCCGACGCCAAGCTCGAGCAGCGCCTCGCGCGGCGCTGGGAGCTTGCGCTCGAGGTGCGGAACCTGTTCGACAAGCGCTATTTCAGCTATGGCGCGGCGACCGGCGCGACGAGCTTCAGCGCGCTGCCGGCGCCAGGCCGCGCGGCCTACGCCTCGGTGGCCTGGAGGCTCGATTAAGGTACCCTCGCGGGATGGTGAAGGATGCCGTTCCGCTGGGGGAATGCGCGCGCGCGCTGGTCGTCAAGCTGCGGCACCACGGCGACGTGCTGCTCGCGGCGCCGGTGCTGCACGTGCTGAAAGCGCACGCGCCGCGCCTCGAGATCGATGCGCTGGTCTACGACGACACCATGCCCATGCTGGCGGGCCATCCCGCGCTGGCCGAGCTTCACAGCATAGGACGCGAGTGGCGCTCGCTCGGACCCTTGGCTCAGTTCGCCAAAGAGCGCTCGCTCCTCGGCGCGCTGCGCGCGCGGCACTATGACTTGCTGGTGCATCTCACCGAGCATCCGCGCGGCGCCTGGCTTTCGCGCCTGCTCGGCGCGCGCCATAGCGTGGCGCCGCACATGGCGGAACGCGGGCGCTGGTGGCGCAAGAGCTTCAGCCATCTCTACCCTCTGATCCGCAATCGCCATCAAGTGGAAGTCAATCTCGACGCGCTGCGCCGCATCGGCGTCTATCCGGGCGTGAACCAGCGCAGGGTGCATTTCGTGCCGGGCGCCGACGCCGAGCAGAAGATCGAGGCGCTGGCGTTGCCGCAGCCGTTCGTCCACATGCATCCGGCGTCGCGCTGGACGTTCAAGTGCTGGCCGGCGGAGCGCAACGCGCTGCTGGCCGACCGGCTGGCCGCCGAAGGCCATCAAGTGGTGCTGACCGCCGCGCCGCAGGAGACCGCGTTCATCGACGAGATTCTCGACCGCACGACGAGCAAGCCCGTCAATCTGGCCGGCAAGCTGTCGCTCAAGGAGCTCGGCGCGCTCACCGCACGGGCGCGGCTTTTCATCGGTGTCGACTCGATGCCGATGCACCTCGCCGCGGCGATGGGCACGCCTACCGTGGCGCTCTTCGGTCCGTCGAGCGAGGACGAGTGGGCGCCGTGGAATGTCGAGCAGCGCGTGGTGACGAGCACGCATTCCTGCCGTCCGTGCCGCCTGGATGGCTGCGG
>WNFN01006991.1_pt1 | contig 13692 bp, 12 predicted proteins | sample 5400161 | NCBI WGS metagenome assembly WNFN01 (sample SAMN13153353, study PRJNA577476) | soil metagenome | isolation source: 80 cm saprolite on Douglas fir-dominated hillslope | place: USA:California | collected 2013-09-17
CTGGTGGCGCCCATGACCCATGCCGCGACGCGGGCCTTCACGAGCCTGCTCGCCTTCGTCCTCGCCCTGCTGCACCTCCTGGTCATCCCCGTGTTCACCCTGTACCTGCTCCACGACATGAATCGCATCCAGCACGCGCTGTCGGAGCTGGTGCCAGCGCGGCATCGTCCCTACGTCTACTCGCGCATGTCCCAGGTGGACGACCGGTTGTCCGCCTTCGCCCGCGGCCTGGTCACGATGTGCCTGATCATGGGCTCGTTCTACGCCGTCACCTTCACGCTCCTCGGCGTGCCCATGGGCCTCCTCGTCGGCTTCGTGATGGGCTTCTTCCACATGATCCCTTTCATGGCGGGCGCGGTGGGGCTGCCCATCGTCCTCGTGCTCTCGTGGGTGGACGACCAGAGCCCGAAGCGCCTGATCGCGATCGTGGCCCTCTTCGTCGTCTCCAACCTCGCCGAGCACAACGTCCTCTCGCCGCGGCTGGTCGGTCAGCGCATCGGCCTCCATCCCGTGGTCGTGATCCTGGCCGTGCTCATCGGGGGCACCGCCTTCGGCTTCTTCGGCATGCTGGTGGCCCTGCCCACCACGGCCGCCCTCTCCGTCTTCTGGCCCGACCTGCGCGAGGCCTACCTCCACAGCGCGTTCTACCAGGGCCGCGCCACGTGATCGAGGAGATCATCGTCCAGTGTCCCGCGTGCGGCGAGCCGATCGCCCTCGACGTCGACACGACGGCGGGCGCGGAGCAGAGCTATTTCGAGGACTGCGCGGTGTGCTGCCGCCCGATGGAGGTGTTCGTGCGCTGCCGCCCGGGTGAGGTCCTGGGGATCAGCGTGACCGCGGACTAGGCGCGGTGGAGCCGCCTCCGCGCTCCCGCCCGCGCCCGCGAGGCTTCGGAGGCCACGGGCCCGGCGAGGGCGGTGTCGTTTCGCGCCGCTCGAGAGACCGCCTGCACCAGCCGGGCCAGGTCGGACGGCGAGCTGTGGGGGGGCCAGGACGGACCGTTCAAGATCCGGTGCACGATGTCTTCCAGGGCGGCCGCGGAGCGGCTCACCGCGTGGAGACGGTAGAGGCCCGCCGATCCGGCCAGGCGGTGGGTGAGATGGTAGAGGGATTCGATCAACGGCCGGTCCCAGCCGGAGTGGACCAGGATGGTAGCCGCCGCTTCTATCGCCGTGACCTTCTCGGCCAGCTCGGCGACATAGGCGCGGCGCAGGACTTCGAACTCGTTGTGGTGTGCCTCCAGACGGCGGCGGGCGTACAGATCCCACAAGTTCTCGAGCCTTTCAGGGAGGGTGGCGGGATCGAACGGTTTCGGGATGACACCCAGGCAACCGAGCGCCTCGCAGCGGGCGTACTCGTGGCGGTGGAGCCGGTGCGCGCTCATGAACACGACGGCGGTGCGGCTGGTATCGGCGATCTGCCGCATCGTGCTCAGGACCGCGAAGCCATCCTGGCCCGGCATCATGATGTCGAGCAGGATGAGGTCGCAGCCGAAGCACTGGGCCGCGCCGGTGGCATCGGCGGCGGAGCTGCAGGTTTCGACGGTGAATCCCCCGAGAGCGGTCAGGGAGAGCGAAATGACCGCGAGCAGGTCCGGGTCGTCGTCGACGACGAGGATGCGCTTCAGGGGACGGTGGGGCAAAGCGTGTCCGCGACCTCCATCGCGATCGTAGCACCGTGCATCGAGCCCAGGCCATGCCCGCCTCCGCCGAACTGCCATTTCTTGGCCATCACCGTCGTTCCCTTTCCCACCTCCGACGCGATGTCGAACTCGTCCATCAGCCGCCTCACCCCGGGCAGGCCGAAGCCCGACGTGTGCGCGCCCTCGACCGCCGCCGCCGGATCGGCGATGCCTGGTCCCTGATCCTGGGCTTCTATGACGAGCCCGAGGCGTGTTCCCGTCCGCGTGGGCGTTATGGCGATGCGGCCCAGGGTCGCGAACTCGAGCATGTTGCGCGCGAGCTCCGAGATGGCGGTGGCGATCATCATCTGATCGCAGGCCGAGAACCCGAGTCTCGCCGCGAGGGCCCGTCCCAGATCCCGGGCCGTCACCACGTCGGCCGCGGAGCCGATGGCGACCATGGGCGCTTCCGAATCGGCGTTGAGTGCAGCGGACACGGGAATCACCGGCTGGCCGGACGCGGCCAGCGCCGGTGCTCGACGACGACGTCCTCGCGAATCAGCCCTATCACATGGTCCTCCCGGGCGACGACGCCCTCCATCTGGCGACCAGTCACGGCGGGCACGAGGGGGAAGCCATAAGCCACCTGCTTGCGCGCCGGCACCGCGTCGCCCGCCTGGGCGACGAGGGGTGGAACGGAATCGTCCACTTCCCACTTCTTGAGCTTGTTCAACAAGGCCTTGTAGGAGATCTTGAGCTGGGCGGCCGCCTCTCGGCGGTTCCATCTCGTCTCTGCCAGCACCCGACCGAGCAGCCGGCGCTCCGCGTCCTCGGCCGCCTGCGCCGCGACCTTGCGCAGGGACACGCCCGGCGTGGCCGCCGCGCGGAGAGCGGACGTCTCCTCCGGACGCGGAGCGGCGCTTTCCGTCCGCCCGCGGCTTCGCAGCTCGGAGAGCGACGCCGCGGCATCGCCCAGGATGACGTAGCGACGGACGGCATTCTCGAGCTCGCGCACGTTGCCCGGCCAGTCATGGCGGACGAAGGCCTCGCGCAGCTCGCGCGGGAGCTCGCGCAGCGGGCTCTTGTAGCGCGCGGCGTAGTGCCTCAGGAAATGCGCGCAGAGCGGCGCGATGTCTTCGCGTCTCTCCCGCAGGGGAGGGACCTCGACGCGGATGACGTTCAGGCGGAAGAACAGGTCTTCGCGGAAGCGGCCCGCCGCCACCGCTTCGTCGAGCTGGACGTTGGTCGAGGCCATCACGCGCGCGTCCACCTTCACGACCTGCCGGCCCCCCAGGCGCGTGAACTCGCCGTCCTGGAGGACGTGCAGCAGCTTCGCCTGCAGGTGGACGCTCATTTCGCCGATCTCGTCGAGCAGGATCGTTCCCCCGTCCGCGAGCTCGAACAGGCCCGGCTTCTGGTTCATGGCGCCGGAAAAGGCGCCGCGCTCGTATCCGAAGAGCTCGGACTCGAGGAGGTCGTCGGGCAGCGCGGCGCAGTTGACCTTGAGGAAGCCGTTCGGGGCACGCCGGGACTGGCGATGGATATAGCGGGCCAGCACCTCCTTGCCCACGCCGGAAGGGCCGAGGATCAGCACGGGCGCGTCGGTGTCGGCGACCTGCCGCCCGATCTCCTTGATCCGCAGGACGCGCGGGCTGGCGGACACGAAGCCGCCCTCCTCCCCGTCCGGACGGGGTCGCAGGCGGGCGACCTCGGGCCGGCGCTCCTGGTTGTCGATGACGCTCTGAAGGGCGAGCGCGAGCTCCTGGTCTTCGAAGCTCTTGGTGAGGTAGTCGGATGCTCCGCGGCGGATCGCGTCCACCACCGTGCTGGTCTGCGCGACGGTGGAGAGGACGATGACCGGGATTCGAGGATGGCTCCGCTTGATGCAGTCCAGGGTGTCGAGCCCGCTCATCCCGGGCATGACCAGGTCGAGCAGGACCACAGCCGGGGGAGCGCTGACGGCCAGGGCGGCGACCACCTTGTCCCCGGAGGGAAGGCACTGCACGTCGTAGCCGAGAGACGTGAGGAGAGAGGAGAGATATCTCCGCACGCTTTCATCGTCGTCCACGACAAGTACGAGCGGCTTGGTCATCTTCCCGACTCTCCTTTGGGCGCTGGCCGGCAGGGCTACATTTCTGCCGCCAACAGAGTGTTCGGGCTCACACTCTCTGGCGACAATGGCCCGACCCGGCACGCGAGTAGCACCAAAGCGCCACTACTCAGGCACATGCCACGGAAAGTGGATCTGTTTCGGCTACCTTGTGAGCCTTGGGTCTACTCGAGGAGGCGATGGTGGACGGCGAAGAGCGCCAGCTCCAGCCGGTTGGAGGCGCCCATCTTGTCGAAAATGTTGGTGAGGTGGTGTTTGACGGTGTCCTCGCTCAGGGAGAGCTTGCGGGCGATCTCCCGGTTGCTGAGCCCGGACACGACGGCGGAGGTGATCTCCACCTCCCGCGCGCTGAGGCCGAAGCGCTTGCGGGCCGGCTTTTCGGGGGAGGCGGCCATCTGCTCACGCAGGGCCTGCACGAGGTCGGAGACGGCCTCCCGGCCGATCCAGTGCTGCCCGGCCATCACGCTGCGGATGCTCTTGATCAGCAGATCCGTGGGCGCCGACTTGAGGACGACGCCCGCCGCGCCGAGCTGAAGGGCCTTGACGATCTCGGCCTTCTCGATGCCCGCGGTGAGCAGGATGGTCCGCACCGGCGTGGGCGACGTCGCGAGCTCCGCCAGCGCGTCCATCCCCGACTGCCCGGGCATGACGAGGTCGAGGAGGAGGACGTGAGGCTGGAGAACCCGGCACAGCTCGACCGCCTGCTCGCCGTCCGCGGCCTCGCCGACGACGGCGAACTCCGCCTCGGCTTCGAGGACGCTACGCAGTCCCTTCCGGAAGATCGTGTGGTCATCGGCGATGACCACACGTATCGGAGACGGCGAGTCCATGGGTCCCAACTCGGTGCGAGAGGACGGATCGGCCACATCCATGTCTGGTCGAAGCGTCACCAAGAGGGAAAGTCTATTGATACCCCTTGTTTCTCCTCTTGGCAACGGCACGCGCGATGATTACGTGCTCAGGGGCCGTCCTTGCCGCGCCGGAAGCGGTAGCGGGAGATGCTCGCGGCCAGGCCGGGGCGCTTCTCGAACCCTCCGGGCAGGATCGTGCGGACGATCCGCGCGCGGCACACGATGACGCTGGCCGCGGGTCGGACCGGGAGGAGCAGGGTGATCTCCACCTGCGCGTCCACGTCCACGAGATCCGTCGCGCGGAAGAGCACGCCGGAGCGGCTGATGTTCTCGACGCGCCCTTCGTGCCAGCACGCCGCGCCGACCGAGCGATATCGGAGCTGCAGATTGAGGGGCAGGCGCAGGGCGCGCGTGCTGGCTTCGTTCACCTCGATCTCCCGAGCCGGGGGTCGCTTCCCGCCGTCCTGCACGCTTCGCTCCCAGTCGCCCACCACGTGCCGGTGGTCGGTGGCCAGGCGGGCGGGCGACCTCCCGCCTACACGTAAATCGAACCTAATGCTCGCGAAGGTTGCTCGCAATGGCGGCGATCACAGCTCCTCGGCCGCTCTCCTGGCCCCGCGTCGTCGCCGCGACGCGACCCGCGAGGAGTCCGGAAGCTCCCGCGCTGTAGGTCGACGGATGCCAACAATCGGCACCGGACTTCTCATCGCGGCGGCGACGGTGTGATCGCAATCACCCGATGTATCTGTGTCTCCAGCATTAGCGGGGGTGCCGCGGCCGCGGAATGTCGCTTGCTACCTTCTCGCGTGGATCGCCATGACGCGGGTTTGTCCAGTCAGCACTGTTCGGCCACGCCTCTATCGCTCGAGGACGTCCGGGCGTCGGTTGCCGTGCCATTTCACCTTTTCGGTCGGATGCCCGGCCGCGGCGATCCCAGTCGGCGGCCGGTCCCACGCCAAGGCGTGGGCTTCCGTCGGCAACTGAACGCTCGGACGTCCTCGGGCCGTAGATGCACCCACGTTGCGGGTGTCGTTTCGAAGACGGTATGGCGGTTGGGGGCGGAGGGTGCCCCGAACCGAAGGGGGCGAAGCCTTGACATCTGCGGGAATGACGCTGGGCGGGAACGGATTCGACGCCGTGACCATGGCCGTTCCACCGGTGAACGTGGTGGAGCCGACGGACCGGCCATGGCATGTCCTCTGGACGCACAGCAATTGCGAGGATCTCGTCGGCAGCCAGCTCACGGCCGCGGGCTTCCATCCATTCGTCCCGAGGGTCCAGAGCTGGGCCCGGCGGAACGGATCGCGCCGAGCGGTCAGGGTGCCGCTGTTCCCGGGCTACCTGTTCCTCAACGACCCCCTCGACAAGGCGCGCCACGTGGAGGTGCGCAAGGCGCGCGGGGTCGTGGCCATCCTCGGCGAAGGGTGGGAGCGCCCGGCCGTCGTGCCCGAGGCCGAGATCGAAGCGATCCGTAGGGTGGCGGACGCCCGCGTGCCCGCCCTGCTCCACCCGTACCTCAAGGAAGGTCGCCGGGTGCGCATCGCGGCCGGCCCGCTCGCGGGTGTGGAGGGCATCCTGCTGCGGGTCCGCCCCGACAAGGGGCTTCTCGTCCTCTCCGTCGACCTGCTCCAGAGGAGCGTGGCCGTCGAGGTGGACTGTACGCAGGTCGTCGCCGCCTAGGTCGATGTCGGATACGCCGAAGGCGGCGTCGGATCACGCGTCGTGAGGCGGCGCCTCTCGATCATCGTCGGCAGATCTCTCATGACTCTCATGGTCACCGCTCTACCCGTAACCGGGATCGCACAACCGCGGCTGCGCGTCACCGGCCAGATGGCGATCACCGAGTCCTATGACGACAATCTCTTCCCGAGTCCCACCTCGCCCGTCCGGCAGAGCGACTTCAGCTATCGAGTCGGTCCCCGCCTGGGCCTGGCGTACGCCACGCGGACTCTCAATGTCTTCGCGCGCTACGGACGCGAGGCCGAGGCTTTCGCCTGGCGGCCCGAGCTCGATTCCGCGCGCGCTCGCCAGGAGGCGGCGCTCGACGTGGGATGGTCGCCGGGCCGTGCGGTCAGGCTCGAGGCGGGGGCGCTGTACGAGGACACGAGCACGGCGCGCGACCTGAACGTCGTCACCGGCCTGGAGACGGGCCGGTTGCCCGCCCAGCACTTCTCCACCCGCGCGTCCGCCGCGCTGCGCCTCGGCCGCCACACCGGGGTGCGCGCGGAACACACCTTCTCGAACGATCGGATCTCCGGATTCCCGACCGTCGAGGCCCAGGTCGCGTCCGTCGCCCTGCAACGGCAGCTGAGCGGCTCCGAGAACGCAACCATGACTTTCACCGAGCGCCAGCTCGGTGCCACCGGGAGCCTCACGAGGTCCCACGTGCTGACCCTCGGCTGGAGCCGCCAGGTGACGCCGGGCGTGCACTTCGAGGTCAAGGCCGGCCCGCGGCTGTCGAGCGACGGGACGGTGGGCCCGGAGGTGTGGCTCGGCGTGCGCGGGAACTTGCCCCACGGGGATGTCACGTTCGAATACACGCAGACCGAAGCCACCGCGGTCGCGCACCTGGCCCGGCTCGACGTCCAGGGCGTGAGCCTGACGCTGCACCGGCGGCTCCATCGCGACGTGTGGCTCAGCGGCGGCCCGGCCATTTTCGCGAGCCGGGACCGCCAGACGGAGGCCATCGTGTACCGCGCGGGCGCGGAGATCGAATGGCGGCTCGTCCCACGTGTCGCGCTGACCGGCTCCTACCAGTGGAGTCTCCAGGAGGGGAACCTGGCCGGACCCGCGCTGCAGGACATTCCCCACAACACTTTCGCGCTGAAGCTGGCCGCGGGATCGGCCAGCAGGCAAGGAGGACGATGATCGGCGGAAGCAGAGAGCGTCGTGCCGGCTGGCTCCTCGACGTCTGGAGCCGGCGGAAGTGGCTGGGCATCGTCGTGTTCGCGGCCGCGCTCGTGGCCGGCGTGACGGCCGCGCGATACGTGCCCAACGTATACGAGGCGACGGCGACCGTCCTCGTGGAGGAGCCTCAGACCGACCTGGCCGCCGCCAGCCGGCTGGACCGCCGCCTCCAGCAGATCACGCAGGAGATCCAGAGCCGCGCCCGGCTGGAGCAGCTCATCCAGGCCTACGGCTTGTACCCGCAGCTGCGCAGCCGGTATCCCGCCGAGGTCGCCGTGCAGCGCATGCGGCGCGACATCCGCACGGAATTCAAGGCTCCTCCCGTGGCCGGCGGGGCGGCCTCGACGCTCGCCTTCGCCATCACGTACCGGGCGGCGAATGCGGAGACGACCGCGCGCGTCGCCAATGCCCTCGCCGCCTTCTACCTCGAGGAGGACGTGAAGCTGCGCGGCCGCAAGGCCGGCGAGGCCGTCCAGGTCCTGAAGGAGCAGCTCGACGACGTCACGCGGAAGCTGCAGGAGCAGCGGCAGAAGATGGGGGCCCATCCCGTCGACAGCCCCGCCGACCTGCCGCAGCAGACGAGCGTCGACCTCGCGGCCCTGGGCCGGCTGCACGCGGACGTGCGCTCGACGAGCGACGAGCGGCTACGCGCGCTCGATCGTCGCAACGACATCTTGCGGCGTCTGGCCGAGGCGGAGTCCACCGGTCCGGCGGCCACCCTGGAAGCGCCCACCCGCCTCGCGCGTCTCAAGGGGGAGCTGGCCGACCTGCGACAGCGCTTCAGCGACAAGTACCCCGACGTGATCCGGGTGCAAGCGGAGATCGCGGCCCTCGAGGCTCAGGGCGCCGCCGAGAAGCCCGTGCCCGCCGCGGCCGCGCCCGTGGCGCCGAGCGCCGCCGTCACCCGCCTGAAGGACAGCCTGGCGGAAGTGGACGCGGAGATCCGCAAGCTCAAGGCCGATGAGGAGAGCTTCCGCTCGGAGGAAGCGACGTACACGCAGCGCATCGACAGCGCCCCCCAGCGGCAACGGGCCCTGGAAGAGTCCTCGCGCGACTACCAGGCCACGCGGGACACCTACGACTCCCTCCGGCGCCGTTACGAGCAGGCGCGACTAGATGACGTGGCGGAGGGCTCGTCCGGCGATCCCCGGTTTCGCATACTCGACGCCGCGGTCGTGCCCATGGGCGCGGCGGCACCGAATCGCCTGATGCTCCTCGGCATGGCCTTCGCCGCTGCGCTCGGCCTATCGGTGGGAGCGATCGCGCTGAGCGAGCAACTGGACACCTCCTTCCATGCCGTCGACGACGTCGCGGCCTTCGTCACCGTGCCCGTGCTGGCGAGCATCCCGCGCATCGTCACCGAGGGAGATCGTCGCCGGCAGCGCCTGCGGTTCGGCGTGGCGACGGTCACGGTGCTGATGGGCCTGCTGCTGGTGGCCACGACCTTCCGGAGCCTCTCTCGCGTCGAGGATGGGCTGGTCGCGACCCTCGCGAGGGGCAGATCCTGAAATGACGACACCGACCATTCTCGACGACCCTGCTTCCCTCGCCACCGTGCGAGCATCCGAGCAGTCCCCGCGCGCGCAGGCCGAGACGGCCAGGACCGCGAGGGCCGCCGTCCTGACCGACGTCGACGACCACCTCGTCGCCGTCCATTCCCCGCAATGGTTCGAGGCCGATCAGTACCGGATCCTCCGGCACTTCCTCGAGCCCCACCGCGGGAGACGGGAAGACCACCACGGCCGTGAACCTGGCCGTCACCCTCGCCCAGTCCCCGGGCGCGCGCGTGGTCCTCATCGACGCCGATCTCCGGCGGCCGTTCGTGGCGACCAGCCTCGGACTGGACGATCGCCGCGGGCCGGGGCTGGCCGCGACGGCGCTGGACCCGAAGCTCGAATTGGAACAGCTCGTGAGGCCGACGCCGTTCAACGTCGACGTCGTGCCCGCCGGTCCGTCCACGCCCAGCGCCTACCGCCTCTTCGACTCCGCGCGCGTCGGACAGCTTCTGGACCAGGCTCGCCGCCAGTACGACCACGTGGTGGTCGACACCCCGCCCGTCCTCCTCGTGCCCGATTGCCGCCTCATGTCCCAGTGGGTGGACGGCTTCATCGTCGTGGTCGCCGCTCACCGCACGCCGCGGAAGCTCCTGGCCGACGGCCTGAGCGCGCTGGAGGAAGAGAAGCTCCTCGGCATCGTGTTCAACGCCGACGATCGGCCCCTCTCCGGCTACTTCGGACGCTACCAGGGGTATTACGGATACCACCAGCGGCATTCCGAGAGTGGGCAGCGGAGCAGATGGCGCTGGCCCTGGCGTCGTCCTGCGCGAGGGAGGACGCAGGGATGGTGGTGACGCTGCTCCTTCTCGCGCCGGTGTCGGCACTGGGCGCCGCGTTCGAGCGTCTCCTGCGCAGGGGGGCGATCGAATCGATCGTCGTCCTGTGGGCGCTCGTCTTGTCGGTGCCGGCGCTGGTCGCGCTCCGGCGTTTCTCCGGCAAGCTCATGAGACGCCGCCGCCTCCAGCGCGTGCTCGTGATTGGCAACGGCGCCCTGGCGGATCAGGTCGTGGCCGAGATCGACGCGCGACCGCACTTGCGCCAGTACGTCATCGGCGTCGTCGACGAGTCCCCGCGTCCGCCCCGGAGCCGCTGTCTGGGCGGCGTGCAGGACCTCCGCCGGATCGTGGAGGAAAGCCGGCCCGATCGCGTGATCGTGGCCCTCGGCTCCCGCCGCGGCCGAACCCCGCTGCGGGCGCTTCTGGACCTGAGGGTGCGCGGGACTGTCGTCGAGGACGGCGCCGAGGTCTACGAGCGGCTCACCGGCAAGATCGCCATCGAGGCCCTGACGCCCACCAGCGTCATCTTCTGCAAGGATTTCCGGCCCCGTCGGTGGGACCTGGTGCTCGCGCGCGGACTGAGCCAGCCGCTCGTGGCCGGCGCCCTGATCGTCCTCGCTCCGCTGCTGGCCCTGGTCGCCCTCGTCATCAAGCTGGATTCACCGGGCCCCGTGTTCTTCCTGCAGGAGCGCGTCGGCCGGGGAGGGAAACGGTTCCGGCTGATCAAGTTCCGCACCATGAGGCCGGAACGGCGCGTGAAGTCGGAATGGGCGCGCGACAACGGCGACCGGCTCGCCCGAGTCGGCCGGTGGCGGCGGCGGTTCCGGCTGGACGAGCTTCCGCAGCTCGTCAACATCCTGAAGGGCGACATGAACCTGGTCGGCCCCCGGCCGCACCCCGTCTCCAACCTGCCCCTCTTCGTCCTGGTGATGCGGAATGCGCCCTCCTGTGGCGAGCCCATCCCCTACTACGCCCTGCGTTGGATGGTGCGGCCGGGGATCACGGGATGGGCGCAGGTGCGTTACCAGTACGCCAACGACCTCGAGGAAGAGGTCGAGAAGATGCGCCACGATCTCTACTACATCAAGCACATGTCCCTCTGGCTCGACCTGCGCATCCTGTTCGAGACGGTCAAGACGGTCGTCTGGGGGCAAGAGTCGGAGGCCTTGGTCGTGCCCAGCCCCGCCACCGAGGCCGCATTGGGGCATGGCCCCATCACCCTCGCCGCGGCGGCGGCGCCCCCGGGGGAATAGGCAGGAGCGCCCATGATGATTCCCATGATGTTGGCCCTCTCGATGATCCTGTCGGACGGCAGCGAGCCCGCCGGCGACGCGCGCCCACGCCTGGAGACGGCCGCCTCGGACCTGTCCGGTTACCGCATCGGGCCCGAGGACGTGCTCCAGATCTCGGTGTGGGGGAACGACGCGGTGAGCCGGACCGCGCCCGTGCGCCCCGACGGCCGGATCTCGCTTCCGCTGCTCAACGACGTGCAAGCCGCCGGCTTGACCCCCATGGAGCTGCGGGATGAGCTGAGTCGCCGGCTCGCCGAATACATACCGCACCCGGAGGTCGCGGTCAGCGTCACGGACGTGAAGAGCTTCAAGGTGTCGGTCATCGGTGCGGTGGTGAAACCGGGGCGCTACGAGCTCAGGAGCCGGGCCACGGTGATCGACGTGCTCGCCATGGCCGAGGGTTTCACCGAGTTCGCCGCGCGCTCCCGGGTCGTCGTCATGCGGTCGGACGGCACCCGCGTCGAGCGGCTGCCGTTCGACTACGACAAGGTGGCGTCGGGAAACCCGGGCCAGGCGAACTTCTACCTGCGCGCGGGCGACATCGTCCTGGTTCCCTGACCCATGGAACTCCGCCGCTTCATGTCCGCGCTGTCGTCCGCCCCCGCCGACGTCCCCGCCGAGCCGCCGCTGTTCCCGTGCGGGGAGCGCCCGCCGCGGATCGTGGCCATCGGTGGGGGAACGGGGCTACCCGTCCTGCTGCGAGGCTTGCGCTCGACCCTGTTTCCTCCGGACCCGCGGCGTCCGCCGAACTGGCGGCGCGACCTCCTGACCGCGCTCGTGAGCGTGGCCGACGACGGTGGGAGCTCGGGCCGCCTCCGGCGGGCGTACGGGATCCTGGCCCCGGGCGACATCCGCAACTGCCTCGTGGCGCTCACGGAAGATCCACAACGGGCGGCGATGTTCGACTTCCGGTTCGACGGCGACGACGGCGTGGCCGGCCACAGCCTGGGCAACCTGATTCTCGCCGCCCTGAGCCGTCTCGACGGCCGCTTTCCCATGGCCGTCGAACGGGCGGGCGAGATCCTGGCCATCCGTGGCCGCGTGCTTCCCGCCACCGGCGCGGACGTGCGCCTCGAAGCCCAACTGGTCGACGGCCGCCACGTCGAGGGCGAGTCGCGCATCGCCGCCGCGGGCGGGCGGATCCGGCACCTGCGGCTCGTGCCCGGCTCGGCCGCGGCTCTACCCGAGGCGCGCGCGGCCATCGCCGACGCCGAGCTCGTGGTGATCGGCCCCGGCAGCCTCTACACGAGCCTCATCCCCGTCCTTCTGGTGGACGGGATCGTCGAGGAGACCGTCCGCTCCGGCGCCCGCGTCGTCCTCGTGATGAACCTGATGACGGAGCCGGGCGAGACGGACGGCATGACGGCGGCCGACCATGTGCGGGCGGTCCGCCGTCATGCGCCCGGCCTGCGGATCCACGACGTGCTCCTGGCCGCCAGACCGATCTCCCCGCGTCGGCTCGAGGCGTATGCCGACCGCGGAGCCCGGCCCGTGGCGGCGGACCTCGCGGCGCTCCGGGCCCTCGGCTGCCGGCCCGTGCGGCGGCACGTTCTCGCCGATGGGGAGAAGATCCGACACGATTCCGGCCGCCTGGCCGCGGCGCTGATCGGGGCCGAGGCCCATCCTCTCGGGCGCGGCCAACACGAAGTCCATTCATACCCGCAGGTCCGCCACGCTCGGCAAAGCGTGTAGCGACCTCCGCCGCTCAGGCGATTCCGTTCCTTCATCCGACCGACCGGTGGACCCCGCGAGAGAAAGGGAGACGACGATGGGCAAGACACAACCATTCAGGCTGATCGCGTGCGCGGCCGCTCTGTTCGTGACTCTTGGCTTGGGCTTGCTTTCGACGCCTCCCGCTGCGGCGCAGGTCAGCGGCAGCCTCGTCGTGACCATCACGTCTCCCACCTCCGGGTCCACCGTCGGGGGCACCATCCCCGTCAACGCAGACGTGACGACCATCGGTGGCCTCACCGTCCAGGGGGTCCAGTTCAAGGTCGACGGCGTCAACGTCGGCGCGGAGGACACCGCGTCGCCTTATTCGGTGCAGTGGGACACGAGAACCGTGAGCAATGCCTCGCACACCCTGACCGCGGTCGCGCGAGATGCGCTGGGTGTCCTGTGGACTTCCGACCCGGTGACGGTCACGGTATTCAACGACCAGACTCCGCCGACGGTCGCGCTGACGTCTCCGGCGTCGGGAGCTGTCCTTGCGGGGACAACGACGGTGACGGCCTCGGCCTCCGATAACATCGGAGTGACCGGCGTGCGGTTCTTCTTCGACACCACAGCGATCGGTAGCGAGGACACGACCGCGCCCTACTCCGTCGATTGGGACACGACCCCGGTCGCGAGCGGCTCCCACACCTTGACCGCGGTGGCCCGTGACGCGGCGGGGAACACCACGACCTCCGCTCCCGTGGTGGTCATCGTGTCGCAGACGGCGACGCGCTTCGAGAACACCTCCCTGGCCATCACCTACACCAACGGCACGACCGCGCCCGGACAACCTGGGCAGTGGTGGCACGGCAGCCGGAGCCGGGGCTGGAGCTTGAAGATCGCCTCGTTCAACCGGTCCGCGG
>WNFN01215067.1_pt2 | contig 13691 bp, 14 predicted proteins | sample 5400161 | NCBI WGS metagenome assembly WNFN01 (sample SAMN13153353, study PRJNA577476) | soil metagenome | isolation source: 80 cm saprolite on Douglas fir-dominated hillslope | place: USA:California | collected 2013-09-17
CTGAGCAGTCAAGGTCGTTGCTCACGGCCCGGGGACAGGCAAATGGTCTTGGGACACGGGTACTTGTCCAGGTGCTCGGCGCAGGCTTGCGGGTCGTCTTTCCTTCACGGTGGCGCCGCCCGGGCCTCCCGTCCGGGCGCGCTGCCGATTGTGCCTCTGCCTCGGCGGCATGCAGCCAGTGCCCGCCGAGCCAGGCCCTGAACGCGGACCGGTTGCGTTCGGTGGCTGCCGGCGTCATCTGGCCCGTCGCGTCGCCGGGCGCCGTTTCGGGTGATGAAGGACTGCCAGCGTGGTGACCGAAGGGCACTGGCGTGATCGGGTCGCCTGGGTCCGCCCGCCGGGCGGGCCGGGGCGTCACATGCGGTTCCCGCGGGCAATGCCCTGCGCACGGCGTGGGCTGCGCCGGGCAGGCAGGGTAGGGAATGGGCACATTTGCCCCTCCGGGAGGGACGTTATGAGACAGACGTTTAGCCTGGGCCGGATCGGCGGCATCCGGATCGGCGTGAACTGGAGCGTGCTGGCCATCGTGGCGCTGCTGGCCTACGGGCTGGCTGCTGGGCAGTTTCCCGCCGCCGCCCCCGGGCGGCCTGCCGCGGAGTATGTTGCCGCCGCCGTGGTGACCGCAGTGGCCTACATGGGGTCACTGCTCGCCCACGAGCTGGCACATTCGCTGGTGGCACGGCGTAACGGGCTGGGGGTCGAGGGCATCACACTGTGGCTGCTGGGCGGGGTGTCCCGGCTGCAGGGTGAGGTTGCGGACCCGGGCGCGGAGGTACGCGTCGCCGGGTCCGGGCCGCTGGTGAGCCTGGTCTTGGGCGGAGCGTTTGTGTTCTTGGCCTGGCTGGTGCATGCGCTGGGAGTGCGGGGCGTGGTGGTGGCCGCGCTGGCCTGGCTCGGCTTCATCAACATCGTCCTGGCCGTGTTCAACGTGATCCCGGCAGCGCCCTTGGATGGCGGGCGATTGCTGCGGGCCATTTTGTGGCGGATCACCGGGGACCGGCTCAAGGCCGCCGTCTGGTCTGCCCGGTCCGGGCAAGTGTTCGGGTGGGCCCTGGTCGCCGTGGGAGCGTACCTGGTCCTGGCGGGGCGCGATTACAGCTGGCTGTGGTTCGTTCTGCTGGGGTGGTTCCTGATCGGCGCGGCCACCGCCGAAAGCCAGCAGGCGACGATTCAGTCCCGGCTGCGCACGGTGGCCGTGTGGCAGATCATGACCCCGGACCCGGTGACCGTGCCCGCCTCGGCCACGGTCGCCCAGTTCCTCGACGACTACCTGCCGCGGTACCGGCACTCCGCCTTCCCCGTGGTAGACGACGGCGAGACGGTGGGCCTGGTGAGCGTGCACCGGGTCAACCAGGTGCCCGCGGCCGAGCGCGGCCGCACCACGCTGGCCGATGCCGCCTGCCCGCTGGCTGAGGTTGCCCACGCCAGCCCGGACGAGCCGGCCGCCGACGTGCTGCCCCGTCTCAACGCCTGCTCCGACGGCCGGGCGCTGGTATCTACCGACGGCCATCTGGTGGGGATCGTGTCCCCGGCAGATATCAGCCGCATCCTGGAACGACTCAGCCATACCTAGCCCGCCCGGTTTATCCCGGAGCTGAGCAGCCCCCGGGCGGCGAGTGGGGCCAGCGAAACGCTCTTCAGAACCTGGACCGCCCAGCCGCAGCGCACGAGTGAAACGGGCCACACAGAATGGCCCGTTCTGCGCGGGCGTCCATGCGTCGCCCCAATGCAAAGTCGCCGTATGCGCCGCGCAGACGACGGGCGTGGCCGATGAGGGCCTTATTCGCTGGTTGTGGCGTTCGGGGCGTGGCACCCTGGCAACATGCTCAGCCAGGCCGAGATCGCCTCGTTCGTAGCCGACGGATTCATCTCGCGGTGCGGTGCCCGCCGACGTCCTGCGGGCATGCCAGGACGAGATCTGGTCCGCGCTCGGCGATCTCGGCGTGCTGCGCGATGACCCGTCCACGTGGCGGGCTCCGGTGGCGCGCATCTCGTGCCCCGAGAGCCAGGCGTTCGCCGCCGCTGGCGCTCAGCCCGTGCTATGGGAGGCGTTCGACCAGCTGATAGGCGAAGGCCGGTGGTGGCGCAGGCGCGGCGTCGGCGGCACGATCCCCGTGCGGTTCCCCAGCCAAGCTGATCCCGGCGATGCCGGATGGCACATCGAGGGAAGCTTCGACAACGGCGGCGACTGGTGGGTCAACTACCGGTCGCAGGGGCGCGGGCTGCTGGCCCTGTACCTGTTCAGCGACGTGGACGCCGACAGCGCGCCGACCCGGGCGCGGCCCGGCTCGCACTGGGACGCCGCGCGCATCCTGCCGCCGTTTGGCGAGGAAGGGATGCCGTTCACGCAGGCCGCGCCGATGGCCGCGAATGCCAGCGCGGCCCGGCCGACGGCGCTGGTGACTGGTCGGGCCGGGGACGTTTTCCTCTGCCACCCGTTCCTCGTCCACGCCGCGTCCTGGCCGCACACCGGCCGCCACCCCAGGATCATCGCCCAGCCCGGCGTGGCCCTGCACGACGCGTTCCCGCTGGTCCCGCCGCTAAGCCCAGCCGAACTCGCCATGACCGCAGACCACTGACGGCAGCGGCCAGACAGCCAGCTAGAGGCGCTCGTCGTAGCAGCGCCCAGGGACGACGCGAGCGAGTTCACAAGCCACCGCTGCCCGGCTAGTGCGCAACTTCAGCAATCACCAGCGCCTTTGAGCACGCTGATCGACGCGTTGCCGTCGTAGAACGCGGCGTCGCCGAGCCCGGCGACGGTCGGGGCCTGAACCTTGCTCCGGTAGTCATCGAAATGCTTCTTCGCCTTCGGTCCGGTGACCAGCACCACCCTGACGGTGCCGCCGTAGGGGATGTTCGGGCTGGCTCCCGACGGGACGTGGGGGCCGTACCAGACGCAGGCGGTGCCGCCCTCGACGGTCGCGTGGCCGGTATGCGGTCCTGTTACCTTCTGGCCGCCCAGCGCGGCACTGGCCTCCGCCGCGGTGACGACGCTGCAGGAAGTTGGTCCGGCGGCGGGCGCCGAAGCCGCGGAACTGGCGGCGGCAGGTGCGGTGGACGGCGCGGTCCCGGGCGCTGGGCTGGTGGCCGGGGCCGGTGAGCTGCAGGCGGCGATTAGCGCTGGCGCGGCTAGGCTGGCGAGCACGGCAAGGCCCCGCCATGCGGGCCGGGATCTTCCGGGGCCGGTCTATCCTGGGCGCCGTACCGCGCCACCGGCGAACTCCACCGACGGCACGCCAGCGGCCCGCACCAATGGCTGCCGAAATCCTGGTCAGTTCACCGTTGCAACCACCAGCCGAATCCGCGGCCGGAATCCGGCCCGACATACACGCAATCAGAATGAGGGGCAGGGCCGGGTCAGCGAACTTCGGTGTACTCGCTGCGGTCCAGCTGCACCAGGTTGGCGTAGTCGCTGCCCTCTTGCTTTGCGACGTCGGTGTACTGGCTGCCGTTCAGCTGCACGACGCGGAAGCTGCCCACGGAGAGCAGCTTGCGCAGGTGCCGCATCCCGCTCAGGCCCGCGAGCGCGACAGCTATGGCAGCGGCGAGGACCGTGCCGCCGAACAGCGCGAGCCCGCCGACGACGTATCCCAGCATCATCATGACTACTGCGGCCAGCAACGCCGCCGGCACGGCCGCCACCAGCAGCAGCGCGAGCAGCGTCACGGCGATCATGGCCTTGGCCGACCTGTCCGGCGTGCGCTCCGCGTACCAACCGGTCATCACGCTCACCTCTCAACGCCCGGAGCCCGTCGAGGCCCAGGCATACCCAACCAACACGATATGTCGTGTCCTCTTTCGTCAACGCGCCTCTCGATCAGGATCATCCCGTAACCGTCGGAGGCTGACCGCAGGCGGACACCCACCGCGCCATGCGTTACTCATCGGGACCTCCCTGAGTCAGGCCGAGACCCCGGACTGCTGGGCATACCGCGATCCCTGCAGATATGACGACAACACCACCGTAAACCCGTCCAGATAACACGCCCAGTGACGTGACCACAACCACTGCGCACCGGAGCGCTGTCGGGACCGGGACTGTCGCGCCCGAGGGAGATGGCTGAGATGACCGGTCCTGACAGGAACGGGTCGCGGGTCTCAGGTGTGGCGGGTGGCTTGCTGGGCGAGTTGGACTCTGGTGGTGAGGCCGAGCTTGGCGTAGATGTGGGTGAGGTGGGTTTGCACGGTGCGGGGCGATATGAACAGCCGGGCGGCGACGTCTTTGTTGGCCAGTCCTTCGGCCACCAGCCGGGCGACGTCGCGCTCGGCGGGTGTCAGCGACAGCCACCCGACAGCAGGCCGGCTGCGCTCGCCGCGGCCGCGCAGGGCGTAGGTCATGGCTTCTTCGAGGGTGAGGGCCGCGCCTTCGTTGGATGACTGGTCGAACGCGGCGTCGCCCATCGAGATGCGGAGTTCGCGGACGGCGGTGTCGTAGCTGCTCTGGTGCAGTGCGAAACGCTGGTAGCCGATGCTCTGCCGGAGGGCGTCGGCCGCGCCGAACAGCCGAGCTGCCTTGTCGCGGTCGTCGGTGCGCGCGGATAGGCCACCCAGGCATTCCAACGCGTCGATGATCCCGGTCCGCGATTCGATGCCGCGCCCGATGGTGAGCGCCTGGTACGCGTCGTCGTGGCCTGGCCCAGTGTCGCCCGTGGCGGCGGCCACACGCGCGCTGGCCAAAAGGGCGTACATCAGCTGATGTCTCATGCCGAGCTTGGTGGCGGTGGCGACGGCTTGCTCGGCGTGCTATAGGGCGGCGCGGAGATCGTCTCCAGCGAGATCGGCGTGGGCCAGGTTGGTGTGATGCGGGACGCCGGACTCGGGCCGGAAGCTCGCGTGCTGCCAGGCAGCGTGGCTGGCTTCGCGCAGCGCGCCGCCGTCCCCGCAGGCCATGGCTGCCGTGCAGAGACAGTCGTAGCCAAAGAACTTGTGGACGCTGAGACCGAAGTTATCGGCCATCGCGATGCTCGCCTCGCCGGCGGCGCGGGCCTCGCCGGGATGGCCCATTAGGGCGAGAGCCTGGCCGAGCAGCGCTAGGCCATAGATCCTCCCCAGCGCGACCCGCTCCGCCTCGGCTTCGGCGACTAGGGCGCTGAGCAGGGATCTAGCCTGGCGCAGATCGCCCTGGAAAAACAACGCGGCACCGAGCCACGTCTTGCATTGACGTGCGGCGTGGTCGTTGCACGTCCGTTCGGCAAGGGCGAGTCCCTCCTCGCTGGCTGCTCGCCCGGCGGTTAGGTCGCCGGAGATCAAGGCTGCGAAGCCCTGCCGGCCCAGGATCTGGGCCAGTGTCCATTCGTCACCTGCCTGGCGGGCCAGCGCAATGGCCTCGGTAAAGTACGGCCGCCCGGCCTCAGCGAGAAGGCCGGCGGAGTACCCCGCGCCGAGCAGGGCACGGCCCAGCAGGGCTGGGTCACCGAGCTCGCGCGCTCGGGCGACCGCCTCCTCAGCTTGCGTAAGCCGAGGAGTGCCCGTCCAATCGGCGAGCAGGGCCGCGTCGGCGAGCGCCCGAACCCGGACCTCGGCCGCGATGGGTTCGGCGCCGCCGGGCTGGGCGGCCAGGACAGCGTCGAACCAGGCCAGGCCTTCGAGCATGCGGCACCGGCCGAGCCAGAGCGGCTGCAGCGAGGATGTCAGCCGCAGCGCGGTTTCAGCGTCGGATAGCTCCAGGCTCCAGCCGAACGCGGCGCGCAGGTTATCGATGTCGGCATCGAGCCGCCTGATCAATCGGCGCGGGTCGCCGTCTGCTGGTGGCCCGAGCCGGGCCGCCAGCGCCGCGTAATGGTCGCGGTGGCGGGTGCGAACCTGGCTGGCCTCCCCGGAGTCGCCCAGCTTCTCTGACGCGTACTGCCGGATGGTTTCTAGCAGCCGGTACCGGGTCGCCGCCTGCGACACCTCCGCCGCCACCAGTGACTTATCGACCAGCAGGGCGAGCTGGCCCAGTACCTGATGGCGGTCCACTCCATCCCCAGCCCCCACCACCTGGGCAGCTTCCAGGTCGAACCCGGCCGCGAACGATGCAAGTCGCCGGAACAGCACCCGTTCCGGCTCGGTCAGCAGCGCGTGCGACCAGTCCACCGATGCCCGGAGTGTCTGCTGCCGGCGCACTGCGGTCCGCGATCCCCCGGTCAGCAGCCGGAAACGGTCGTGCAGCCCGGCGGCGATTTCGGCCGGAGAGAACACGCGCAGCCGCGCGGCGGCCAGTTCGATCGCCAGCGGGATCCCGTCCAGCCGGCGGCATATCTCGCCGACCGCGGTTCCGTTGTCCGGGGTGACCGCGAAATCCGGCACGGCGCGGCGCGCCCGGTCGGCGAACAACTCGACCGCCTCGCCAGCGTGCGGCAGCGACGGCACCCGCCAGGTCGCCTCGCCGTCCGCGCCGACCGGCTCCCGGCTCGTCGCCAAGATGACCAGCCCGGTGCAGGCCCGCAGGAACTCCTCGGCCAGCACGGCGCACGCATCGAGGAGATGCTCGCAGTTATCCAGCACCAGCAGCGCGCCCCGGGATCCGATGAACCCGGTCACCGACTCCAGAGCCGGCCGGCCCGCCTCGTCCGGCAGTCCCAGAGCGCGCGCCACCACGACCGCGACCAGGGCCGCATCCGCGAGCGGAGCCAGATCGACCAGCCAGACCCCGGCCGGAAACTCGCTCAGTATTCCCGCCGCGACTTGTAGCGCGAGCCGAGTCTTTCCCACCCCGCCTGCACCCGTCAAGGTCACCAGCCGGTGTTGCGCCAGGAGCCCGCGGACCCGCGCCATGTCGGCTGCACGCCCGATGAAGCTGGTCAGCTGCACCGGCAGGTTGTGCGAGCAGTCACCTGTCGGCAATTCCGGCACCTGCTCTGCCAGGTCCATGCCAGCTCCCGTAAACGGCACCGCGGTGATCCCTGGTCACAGTTTCCTCCATAACGCCCGCCGTGAACCAGCAACGGCGGTTGGCCATACGCGATAACGCGTACGTTCACCCGACCCTCCTGCCGATTTACGACCCCGCCGGCACCGCACTTCCGCTCTTTAGCCGATGGTCCGCGGCCCTTGAACGCCGATCGTGAAGAGGAGCCAGTTACAGGGCAACTAGAAAGGACCACTCCCATGCTGTTCATGATCGTCAGCTATCCCTGGCCAGTCCCGTCCGCCCACGTCGAGCTCACCGGCATCAACCGCCAGGCACCGGGCCGCAAGCCGCGCAAGAACCAACCGGCCGGCGAGCCGGATCAGCAGCGCCGGATCCTCGTCTCATCGAAGGCCTGAACCAGCACCGCATTGGCCGCCAAACCAAGCGAGGCCGGGTTGCACAGACCTGTGCAACCCGGCCTCGGCCATGCTGCCCAGAACGCCACAGGCCCGGCCGACCGCTCTTTAACTGGCGGTGTCGGCACTGTCCGCCAGAATGGACCCGTGAGACGCGAAGGGCCATTCTGGGACGGGGTGGATGGCAGGGCGCCGCTCCCGGCAGCGGCAGTCACGCTTGGCTGGGAACTGGTCTCAGTTAACCCGCAGGAGGGAACGATCGAGGTCGCGTTCGCTGCTACCGAGGCGTTCTTGAATCCAGCCGGGGTCATTCAGGGCGGCTTTCTCGCCGCTATGCTGGACGACACGCTGGGACCCGCCCTGGTCGCGTGCCTGAATCCCGGTGACTTCGCCCCGACCACCGATTTGCATGTGCAGTTTCTGCGGCCGGCCCGGCCAGGTCGCCTGCTCGGCCGGGGACGCGTAGTGCGACGCGGTCGTGACGTCGGCTTTCTCGCGGGAGAGCTCGTGGACGAAGACGGTGCCGTCGTCGCGGTGGCCACGGCGACCGTTCAGATCCGAACCCAGATGCTCCAAGGCTACGAGCGCCGCACCGAGACCTGACGGTACGGCGACCTGTCTCAATGAGGTTGGCGATTCCAGACGTTTCTTGAGATTGCAGCGGCCCGATGCAATCGGTACCGGATGTTCTCGCAGTCAGCCTGAGGATCTTGGTGGATCTCTCGCTGCCATCCCGAAGGGATCGCGTTCTGGTCTCGTAGTTCGCCGAGGCTGTCGTGCCGGGCATGGGCGTGTCGGTCAGTACAGTGCTCAGCTCGCTGGAGCGGCAGCCGGGCGAGTTCATCGAAGATCCCTGGGTCCAAGAGCGGATGACCCTGGTCGCCGAGCAAGCTGGCCGGATCGCCGCCGCCGCCCATCTGCTCCGCTACTTCGCCGACGAGCGCGCCGGGAATGCGGCACGAGACGTCGGCGAGATCCACTGGCTCCTGTTCTGGCCCGAGGCTCCGGCCGGGAATCCGTGCTGGCCTGACGCAGCCGACGCCGCGGAAGCGCTGATCACTGCCTGCATCCGCCAGCTGGAACGCTGGGGCGTTAAGCGCCAGCATGCCGGCGGGGATCTGCCCGTCCGCGGGATCTACGGCGTGCCGGACCAATGGCCGCACATCCGCGCGCTGTACGAGCGGGCCGGGTTCGCCCACGCCGGTCACACCGAGATCGTCTACCTGGCCAGGGTCGGCGACCTGCCTCGCCCGGCCAGGCCACCCATCGCGGGCCTGTCGGTCCGCCGGTCGGTCGGGATGAACGGAACGCGCCTGTCCGCCGTGCTCGGCGATGACGTGATCGGCTACATCGAAGTGGAGACTCTCGACGAGGGCGAGCGGTTGTCCCGGCACGGCGGATGGGCCGATATCGGCAACCTGCGCGTCACCGGGCCGTACCGCCGTCAGGGCGTCGCGTCGTGGCTGCTCGGACCCGCAGCGGACTGGCTTCAGCTGGCGCAGGTCGAGCGGCTCCTGGACTATGCCTGGCTGGAGGGCCGGGATCCGATGGGCTGCGACTATGCGAATTACCGCGCGTTCCTTCCCGCCGTCGGGTTCCGGGAACTGACGCGCAATCAGCTTGGGTGGAGCCGGGCAGTTCACACAGCAGAACAGGACAGCCGACCTGATCCGCTAGTCCCGGGTTAGGGTGTCCGCGACCGCATTCCAGGAGAACGAGCCGGGTGCCAGGTGCCACTGCGCCATCATCCCGTGCAGGGTGGCGGTGATGAGCCGGGCCCGCAGGTCCGGATCGGTGCCAGCGGGCCATTCGCCGGCCGTGATACCGGCCTGGATCAGCCCGGCGAGCTGCCCGCGGGCGCGGGCGTCCGCGTCCTGGACCGCTGCGGCGACGGCGGGCTGGTAGGCGGCCAGGGTGCGTGCCTCCATCAGCACCCGGCAGGTCTGCGGGTCATCGGTAACATGCGCTCCCACGGCGGAGACGAGGGCGCGTAGAACCCTGCGGGGCGACCGCTGGTGCGCGGCAGGCATCTCCCGGATGGCGGCATCGATCCGTGCGCCGAGCGCGCAGTCCCACTGATCGTGCAGCGCGACATACAGCGTCTCTTTAGCCGCGAAGTACAGGTAGGGAGTGCCCTTGGATACCCCGGCCTCATTCGCGACATCGGCCATCGTGGTGGCGTGATAGCCGGTACGGGCGAAGCAGGCCAGCGCGGCGGCCAGGATCTGATCCTGCCGCGCGGTCCGCTGGTCGTCGGCGAGCTTCACCATTTAGTCAGTTCTTCGGCAGGGCCCGGCGGCCGGTCCTGGACGCGACCCACCATTCCAGGCCGTAGCCCAGCGTGCAGATCGTGATCGCGGCGACGCTCTCGCCGGTCACGCCGTACCAGGAAAGCGCCGGGCCGGGTGCCGCGACGGCGGCGAGGCCGAGCAGGGCGGCGAGCGTCCAGCCTGGGCCGGTGATCGCGCAGTGCGTCTCGCGGCACTGCCGGAAGTTGAGCAGGCAGTAGCTGCCCAGGAAGGCCAGGTAGCTGCTGGCCAGGGCTAGCCCGCCCCGGCCGCCTATGGCGCCTGCCGCGGAGAACACCGCCACGGCCGCCACGATCCCGCGGCATCCCCGGACCGCCGGATGGACTACTCGCAGATAGCGCTCGGTTCCGCTCGGGCGTGACTCCGGTTGACTGATCTGCACTCGCCACCTCATAATGACTGACTAGTCAGTCATTATGCTCGCTGAAGCTTCCGGGGTCAACCAGCGTGCGGTGCCGCATGACGATGAGAGATAGAGGAGGCGCCATGCACGTGACCGTGCTCGCCGTGCCTGGCTGCCCGCATCTTCCGGTGCTGGATGAGCGTCTGACCGAGGCGCTCGACGGCCTGCCCGGCGTGAGCATCAGCCGCCAGGTGATCGCGATCGAAGATGAGGCAGTCCGCAGCGGGATGCATGGCTCGCCGACCATCCTGATTGACGGGCTCGACCCGTTTGCCGAGCCGGGGCAGCCGGCCAGCGTGTCGTGCCGGCTATACCGGGACAGCGACGGACGGGCCGACGGCGCCCCCTCCGTCAGCCAGCTCCGCCACGCGCTCACCACCGCAGCCGCCAACGGTGACCGCGCAGCCAGCCCGAGCTGGCTGGACGCGCTGGGGCGGGCTGGCAGGGGCCGGACATCGCCTGCTGAGCGCGGTCTCCGGGCAGTTCATCAGGCGATCTTGCGCTCCTTCGCGGCGACCGGCCACGCGCCGGAGCCAGAATCGCTGGACGCCGCGGCCGCGCCTTTCAATGCCACCGCCGCGCTGGCGGAGCTGGCCGCCGGTGACTTTCTGTGCCTCGATCGAGCCGGGCAGATCACCGCGGCTTACCCGTTCTCGGCCGCTGCGACGGCGCACCGGGTCCGGATCACAGGTGGCGGCGGCGCGTATGCCATGTGCGCCATCGACGCCCTCGGGATCGCGGCGATGCTGGGCACGAGCGTGCTGATCAGCTCCGCCGACCCCGTCACCGCAGAGCCGATTGCCGTAACTGTCGATGGCAGCGACTCCGACTGGCGACCAGCCACCGCGGTGGTATTCGTCGGCCGCACGGCGGACCAGTGCGCGGGCCCGTCCGCGGCGATCTGCTGTAGTTACATCAACTTCTTCGCCAGCCGCCCGGTCGCGGCGGCATGGGCCAGAGGCCATCCCGAAATCGACGGCGGCATCCTCAGCCAGGCCCGCGCCCTGGAAGTTGGCGAGCAGATCTTCGGCCAGTTGCTGCGGTGAGTTCCGCCCGGCGTGGCAGCTGGGAACGGGCTCCACGGTTCTGGCGATACCTGCGGTGGTACGGCCGGAGTCGCTCGTTGCCGTCCCCCTGCGGTCTGGGGTACATGCCGCGCGGCTCGGCGCGAAACACGACGGCCCGATCAGTCCTGCGCGCCATTAACGGCACCGCGCCGGGCTGCAGGAACGGTGGGCGGCGGACCGCTGCGCTGCTACCGGGTAGCCGCGATGCTGTGCGGCCGCGAGCCAACATGGTAAGCAGCGGCTGGACCAGAACCCCGGCCGTGCCGGTTGACTCGCGGCCGGCAGGTGGAGGATGGGTGTCATGGAGATCGAGCTGCTGTACTTCGAGAGCTCCCCGGACGGCAGCTGGCTGGCCGATGCTGCCTGATCACGAGCCTGCCGAACAGGCGCCGGCATCGGTCACTCGCGACGAGGTTCGCCGTCTGGTTGAGGCTGGCGCGCAACTGGTTGAGGTGCTGCCCCGAGACGAGTTCGACGACGAGCACCTGCCGGGCGCCATCAGTCTGCCGCTCAAGTCACTCACGGCCGAAACGTCCGTCGAACTCGACAGGTCCCGGCCGGTGATCGTCTACTGCTGGGACGGCCTTTGAGACATGAGCCCGCGAGCCGCGTGCCGGCTCACGCAACTGGGGTTCGCGCCCGTCTACGACTACACCCTCGGCAAGGACACCGCTGCCGGGCCGGCCTTGCAGCGAGCGCGCGCGCAGGGATGGGACCGCTGCGTGGTCATTGCCGGACAGGGCACCGTGGTCGGGATCCTGCGAGCCGGCCGGATCAGCGCCGGCGAGCAAGCCCTTGCTGCCGAGCTGATGCAGCCGGGCCCGACTACCGTGCGAGCGCACGAGGACCTCGACGCCACCCGCCGGCGGATGCGCGAGCGCCGGGTCGAGCACCTCCTGGTCACTACCCCGGACGGCGTCCTCATCGGCGTCGTGGACGCCGACAGCTGACGTCGCGGTCTATGCCGCACCGTCGAGACGCCGCTTTAAAGCGGCGCCAGTGGCGTCGACGATGGCCCGGATGGGGCCGTCGATCCACGCACACCCCCGCGTCTTGGGTGCTTCGATGCATACGATCTCGGAAGTGACGGGCCGGGCGGCTAAGCCGATGCTCCTGGTGCTGACGCACCGCGCCCAACGCTCGGGGACCCCGGCTCGTCCATCCGCCCGTCGATGACGCCTTCTGCCATTCCGAGAAGGGACTCGGATCGCCGTGGGCAAGACGTCGCCGGCCGAATTCACCTCATAGCCGCTTGGTGGCGCCGGTCTGACCCGCCGGAGGCCACTAGGATGAGGGTGGCGCTGGAGGGTGCCACCGGGTCCGCGGGAAGGACAGAGTCCACCTCCGAGTCACTCCACACGTTGGCTGTGGCCTCTTCCTCGGCCTGAGCAGCGGACCGCAGGCGTAGCGGGGAGATGCCATGTCCGATTCGCTTCCCGAGCGACCCGACCTCGCCCAGCTGCGACGCCAGGCCAAGGAGCTGCGCGACGCCGCCCGCCGCGAGGAGGCCGGTGCTGTCGAGCGCTTCGTCCGCCACCACGGGAGTGCGCCCCAAGGCGCTGTCACCCTGGCGGCGGCCCAGCTGGTCATCGCTCGCGAACTGGGATTCGCCAGCTGGCCGCGCCTCAAGGCCGCCGTCGAGGCCCACGCCACCGGTCCCGAGCGGCGGGCGGAGGCGTTCGTGGCAGCGTCGGTCGACGGGCGCCTGCGCGAGGCCACCACGATCCTCGACACTGTCCCGGACTTGGCCAGCCACAGCCTGGCGGCCGCCGCCGTGCTCGGCGACGCCCAGCAAGTGGCCCAGATGCTCGCTGTTGACCAGGCGGCTGCCCTCGCCATCGATGAGGTTCGGGGCTGGCCGCCGCTGCTGTACGCCTGCTACTCCCGCTGGCAGCAGATCGACCATCGCCGGGCGGCGGGGCTGACCGAGGTGGTCCGTCTGCTGCTCGACGCCGGGGCCAGCCCGAACACCAACGACGGAGCCAGATACCCCCGTTCTGCCCTGAAAGGATCCGTAGAGGCGAACAACCCGGACGTGACCGGGGTCCTGCTCGAGGCGGGAGCCAATCCCGACGTCGGTCAGCCCATCGCGGAGGCGGTCGGGCGCGGCGAGCATCGCTGCCTGGAACTGCTCCTCTCCCACGGTGCCCGGGTGGCCGGAACGTGGGCCGTCGGCGCCGCCGTTTACCACGACGACCCCCAAGCAGTGGCGCTCCTGCTGCAGGCCGTCGGAGCCGGCGCTGGCCAGGCGGAGCGGCAGGCGACCGACGCGCTCCCCGACGCGGCGGCGAGCGCCTCCGCCGATGTCGTCGCCGTTCTCCTCGCCGCGGGAGCGGACCCGAATGCCAACGACGAACACGGTGTCTCCGCGCTGCGCCTTGCCGTGCGGGCCGGAGAGAACGAGACGGCGGCCCTACTCGCCAGCGGTGGCGCGCCGGATGACAGCACCGATATCGACCGTTTCATCGGCGCCTGCCGGCGAGCAGACCGTCCGGCTGCCGAGCAGCTCCTCGCCGGCCATCCCGACCTTCGTGACCGCCTGACCGACGACGACTGCGCCGCGGTCTTCGAAGCCGCCAACTCCGCTTCGGCCGCCGCCCTCAGACTCATGCTCGACTTGGGGTTCTCGCCCCACGTCCGCAACGGCTTCGGCGAGCAGCCGCT
>WNFN01179453.1_pt1 | contig 13688 bp, 17 predicted proteins | sample 5400161 | NCBI WGS metagenome assembly WNFN01 (sample SAMN13153353, study PRJNA577476) | soil metagenome | isolation source: 80 cm saprolite on Douglas fir-dominated hillslope | place: USA:California | collected 2013-09-17
AGGTTCTCTCCAGGTCCAACGCTTCGGCGATCTCCCGTTCCGGGCATCCTTGCCGCCAGAGCCGCACAAGCAGTCGGTCGCGTTCGGCTTTGGTCGGACCCTCCCCCGGCAAGAATTCCGGCGCCGCAAGCGGGCGGATATGCCAGCTCGCCACCCCGGCGAGCAGCTCGGCGAAGCCGATCTCCAGGGCGCCCGCGAGCCTGACCACCGTGAAGATCCTGAAGTTGCGAGCGCCACGCTCGAAATCGACAAGATCGCCCCGGCTCATCGATGCCCGGTCGCTGAGGGCCTGCTGGGAGAGGTCAGCCCGGCGGCGGGCGCGCAGGACGTTCTGCCCCAGGCGGCCGAGCGCCGGGTGTAGGTCGGGAAGAGGGTCTTGCACTTGGAAAGAACCGGAGGCCGAGTCCCAGACGACCCCGGCGGTGATGAGCCCACACCGCACGTTGAGGCTTCCGGCCAGTCTCAGGATGAGGGCCAGCTGCGGAACCCCCGACTTTCCCCTCTCGACCCGAGAGAGGTGCGTGAAGTGGGTCTCGGCCGCTTCGGAGAACTGCCTCAGAGTCAGGCCGGCTTCCTCACGGCGAAACGCAACGTTGGCCCCGATCCGAATCGCGATCTCCTCGTTGGAGGCGCTGTCGAGGCCGGGCGGGTCGACGACCCCCTCGACCGCATAGTCCTGAGCGGCGCGCGGTGCTTGGCAGGGGGCGCGGCGGCGCCGTGCCCATTCGTGAACCGCTCGCGTCGGCCGGCGACGATAGCGGAGGGGCTCGCCACGCTCCCTGAGCCTGTGGACCGTGGCCGAGACGGTCCCCGGTGAGGTGCCTACGGCCTCGGCGATCTCTCGCGCGGTCTTGTCCTCACTCCAGAGGCGGCAAATCGCAGTGTCGAGGCTGCGACCGGGATGCCGAGCGCGGCTTCCCTCACAAGGCGGTTGCAAAGGCTTCCAAGCGATTCCCTCGAGCAGGGGCTCGGGCGCCACTTCCAGCGATCGAGCCAGCGCGAAGAGAGTCTGGATCGACGTCTCGCGAACGCCCCGCTCGATCAGGGAGAGGCCGACCTTGCTCAGGCCCGCGGCACGGCCGAGCGCTTGCTGGGTCAAATGGCGGCGCTCGCGAGCGCTGCGGACATTTGCCCCGAAGATCGTGGCCGCCTCTTCCCGAGTGGCGACGGGCTCGCGCGGCGGAGCGGGCTCAAAGACCGGCACGTTGCCAGGCAGGACGAGAAAGAAGCCGGAGAGCCGTTCCCTCGGCGGGCGCTGGGAATTGCGTACAACCTGGCCCGGGTTCCAGTAGATGCGCTCGGTGAGCTGGTCGATCGAGGCGCCCAGCGGATGCATGAGCCTCAAGGCCGTGGTCAGGCGCAGTTCGTGGGCGCCGTCACCTTCGATCCCCGAAACCGCGCTGACGTGCATCGCAGCCCGGCGACCCAGCTCAGTCGGCGAGAGGCCCGCGCCGACGCGAAGCTGGCGGAGATTGATCGAGAGCCGATCTGCGAACGCGCTCCCCGGCCCGGTCTCGGGGAGGTAATCCTCGCACCGCGTCGAGGGAGTCCCGTCCGATTCGAGGTCGACCAGCTCCCGGCCGCACTCGACGCAGTGATATGGCTCAGAGTGCGACTCCACAGCCGAACCCGTGCTTCACGCAGTCCCTCTTGCCGGATCGTCATCTGTGGTTGTCCGAGGGCCGGGGCAGGTGGCGGAGGACGCCAGAGGTGAGGCATCCTCCGCTCCTCCCTGTGGCCTGCGCCCCGGCCCTCGAACAACCACCGTTGACGGTGGCAACGGTGCCTCAAAGCAGCTATCGCCCTCCAATGGGTCAACGTCATCCAGAAGGCGAGCTGGAGTTACCCGAAGGGCACGCGCGACCTTGATGATCGTCGTAAGCCGAGGCTCGCGATGGGCCTTCTCCAGCTTGCAAATCTCACTTCGGTGGAGACCAGCACGGTCGCCTAGCTCGTCCATCGAAAGGTCTGCGTCCCGGCGGTGGCGCTTGAGCGCCTCCCCGAATCGCTGGCAGTGGAAGTCGCGGTCGATCTTCATGGTGCCCGCCCTAGCCATCGCCAGGGATGAGAAGCCGACTCGGGTAGTCGCTTGGAGGATCGCCGGGGTGGACGATGGCGGCGACGATTACGCCGCGCCGGCCGCCGTCCTCGCCCTTTCTCTCGCTGAGCTGTCCCCCCGCGAGAATCGGAGCACCCACCTGCAGGCCAGGCGTGGCACTGCCCGCCAGCGACTCAGGAACTTCCACCTCGCAACTCGCCCACGTCCAAAGCTCCTGCGGTCTTTCGGGATCACGTACCGGGAACTCCATCGGAAAGAGGGCGACGAGATCCCCGTGCGGGCTCCTGATCCGTCGCGGCTCGCCCAAAACCGTTCCTGTCACCACGAGGTGATTGAGGCCGGGTGGGGTCGGCTCGGGGAAGGGCGCCCTGCGAGCGGACCCGTCCCCCGGCCGACATCTCCACCCGTTCATCGCGCCTGCCCTCCTTCGGACGCGAGTCCTCGGGGACCGAGGCAGCATGCGGGGGCTTCCACCTCTGGAATGCCCCGCACGCTCCCTGCGAGCGCCCCGGCCCCCGAGAACTCGCAACTTCCGCTCCAGCGCAGGCGCCTCATGGCTTCTCCGCCCCGGCCAGCGCGTAGGAGCGCGGCTTCGACTTGGCCAGCCGCACCTTTCCTTGCTTCTCCAGCCGCGCCAGGCAGTTCGCCACCGCCCCCGAGGAGCGCTCGATTGCCTTGCCGATCGCGCTCGCGGTTTGCGGCGCGTCACCTTTGTGCTGTCGCATGTGGCCGAGGACGAGCTTGTCCAGCTCGCCCGGACCGAGTCGACCGTTTTTCGATCCGGCCGATCCTGCTTTTTTCGGCTTGCCCGCCTGCGCATTCCCCGGCAGGGAGAAGACGTCGGGCAGCCTGCGACGGCCATCGCGACCGCCCGATTCCCGCACGATCTTCTTGTCGACCTTCAGGCCGGCGAGGTATTTGCGAGCGCTGGTGCGCCCAACCTTCACCGCTGCCGCGATCTCGTCGACCGTGGCGGTGCCTTTCTCCTTGAGGAAGTCGATGATCTGCCGATCGACTGGCCTCTTCTCGCTCATGCTGCTCCTCCTAGCTCGGCGTCGCTTCGATCCCATGCCCAGGTCGAGCGGCGCCCGGGCCGCGGCCCGGGGTTTTCGTCCACATCGGGAAACTCGTCGTCGGGCTCAGGCCACTCGGTCAGGCAGTAGGTGGCCGAGGCGAAGCGCCACGAGGCCCAGCGAAGGCGCTCATGCAGCGCGAACCATTCCTCCGCCATCACCGGGCGGTACTGGTGGATCAGGTTGTAGGCCTCTTCGCCGGCCTCGGTCAGCTGGTCTTTGAACCCTTCGATCCGTACCGCCGCTCGTTCCCGGGCGTGCCGCCAGGCGCGATGCTGAGGCGACTCGGGGAGGTCGCCGACCTCGCCCGCGTTGCGCTCCTTGTCCAGGCGCTCTTGCCCCACCGTGGTCAGGCTCCAAACCGGCTCGCCTCGATGCTCGGTGGTGGTCAATAGGCCGGCGCGTCGCAGCTCTTCGAGCCGGGGCCAGAGGTGCTTGTTCGTCGACGGGCCACCCTCGAAGCCGAGGTGCTCGGTGAGGTCGGACGTCAGAACCGCCCCGTCCTGCTCGTGGCACTCGGCGCGCTCGGCCGCCGCCAGGACGAACACGTCCGTGACGGGGACGTATGAGGTCAACTCGTGCGCCTCGACCTGCTTGGGCGAGGCCGCGCTGATCGAAGCCGGGTCCTTTCCGTCGCGCTCTGGCGAGTCGAGTCGGCCCAGAAGCTCCTCGCATACCTCGACTCCCCGCCTGAACCGTCGCCAGCGATCCTCATCGGTTTCCTGCGGCTCGCGTTCGTGTCGGGCTTCGCATGGGGCGCGGCGCGCGTCTCGGCGCAGGCGCTTGAGCACCGCGACGAGCCTCCCCGGCGGCATGGTCAGCTCGACGGCGCTGGGCTCGATCAGGAACCCGAGCCCGACTTCGTCGAACAGCCGCAGGTCGTCGCCGAAGGACTCGTAGAGCTGCTTGGCGGTGACGCCCTCCCGCTCGGCGAGCTTGCGATCATGCTCGGCGAGGATCGTCAGTCGCCGGACCAGAAGGCCGTGCAGCGCCTCGCGCTCGTCGGCTTGGATCGTGAGGGTCGCGGTCATGCGGAACCGCCATCTACCTCGTCGAGCCTGACCAGCAGCTCCTCGCAAGCGTCGAGGCCACGCAGGTAGCGCTCCTCGGTTGCCCGATCGTCCTCTCGGGCCTGCCGCTCGGTCCCCTTTCCGACGAGCACCTGCTCGGCTTCGTCATGGAGGCGTTTGAGCAGTTCCATCAGGTCGTGGACCGGCATCGTCAGCTCGAAGCTCTCGCGCCTCTCGTCCTCGCCCCAGCCGATGTTCTCCAGCAGCTCGAAGTCTTCGCCGAACTCCAGGCCGAGCCGTGCCGCGGTGGCGAAGTCCCTGTTCCGCTCCAGCGCGTCCCAAAGGTCGCCTACGGAGCCAAGGTGATTGCGGACCAGCTCGTAGAGACCGTCGCGCTGCGCGCCGCTGATCGTGATCGTGGTGCCGGGCATGGCGCCCCTCCTCTCGGTAGGGCACCGAAGCCGGCCCCGATGCTGCCCCGGTGGGGGCAACGGCAGTACCGTTTCCGTTGCATCGAAGTCTAGGCTTCGGTGCCAGGCCCCGGGGCGTTCCACCGCCGCCGGGGCCACTTATGTCTTGGCGCTGGCGACCGTAGCTCCGCCGCTGGCCGAAAGCGAGGCGGAATCGGCCGAAATCGCCGCTAATCCCTGCGCATCGGCGTCATTTTGGGCACTAGTGCCCAAAATGGAGGCGATATGTGGGGATGGTTTGATTTTCCCCCGCGAGGGCCAACCTGCCGAAGTGCAGGGGAATCGAAGCGAAGCGGCTGAAGGGATTCGAACCCTCGACCTTCTGCATGGCAAGCAGACGCTCTAGCCAGCTGAGCTACAGCCGCACGGGGCGGAATTCTACCCGCGGCGGCGGGATGCGGTCTTGCGCGCTAGCCTGATTGCTTCGACTTTCTTCAGCGACCATGCTCTTTCGGCAGATAATCCACGAGGATCTCGGCTGCGCCTCCTATTTGGTCGCCGATCGCGAAGCGGGCGTGGCCGCGGTAGTCGATCCGCAGTGGGACATCGATCCCTACCGGCGCCTGGGCCGCCTGCACGGGGTGCGGATCGGGCACGTGCTGGAGACCCACAACCACGCCGACCACGTCTCCGGGCACGGGCGGCTGGCGCGGAGCGCCGGGGCCACCATCCACATCCACGAGCTTGCCGGCGCCGAGTACGCGCACGAGCCTTTCACCGACGGCTGGGTGCTGGAGCTGGGCGAGGAGACGATCGAGGCGATCCACACGCCCGGGCACCGGCCCGAGCACACCTCCTTCCTGCTGCGCGACGCCAGCCGCGACGACGCGCCCTGGGCCGTGCTCGGCGGCGACTCCCTGTTCATCGGCGACGTCGCCCGTCCCGACCTGGCGGTGGAGCCGCGCGAAGGCGCCGCCCAGATGTTCCACTCCCTGCATGAGCGGCTGCTCTCCCTCGACGACGAGGTCGAGGTCTGGCCGGGGCACCTGGGCGGCTCGCTCTGCGGCGGCTCAGGCATCGACCTCAAGACCTCCTCGACGATCGGCTTCGAGCGCCGGCACAACCGCGCGCTCGGAATCCTCGACGAGGCCGAGTTCGTCGAGGACGCGGTCGCCTCGCTCGGCGACCGCCCGCCCAACGTCGAGCGGATCGTGGCGCTCAACCGCGGCCCGCTGGTCGAGCACTTCGACACGCCGGCGCCGCTGACCCCGCACGAGGTCGAGGAGGCCGTCGCCGCCGGCGCCCTGGTGATCGACGGCCGCACCAACGAGCAGTTCGACGAGTCCCACATCGCCGGCGCCCTCAGCACCTGCGCCTACGACACCGGCTTCGCCACCAAGGTCTCCCGCGTCGCCGCCGACGGCGCCGAGATCATCGTCGTCGCCGCATCCGACGGCGACGAGAGGCACGCAGCCGAGCTTCTGGCGGCGGTGGGGATGCCGGTGCGAGGCTTCCTCGAGGGCGGGATGACCGCCTGGCGCACGGAGGAGCGCCCGGTGCGCAAGATCGAGCTGATCGACCCGGACGAGCTGGCCGAGCGGGTCGAAGGGCCGGAGCCACCGCTGGTGCTCGACGTTCGCAACGCGGCCGAGTACGCGGGTGAGCACATCCCCGACTCGCTGCACATCCCCTACGGCGACCTGGCGGGCCGCTGCGAGGAGCTGCCGCGAGACCGGCCGATCGCGACGATCTGCCGCGGCGGCAAGCGCAGCGGCCTCGCCGCCTCGATCCTGCAGCGCGAGGGCTTCGCCGACGTCGTCCACGTCGGTCGGGGCGTCGGCGCCTGGAGCGACGGCGGCCACCCCGTCGAGAGCGGCGCCAAGGCCGAGAGCCCGGCGCTCTAGCGACCCAAGGCTCGGAGGCCGGCGACCGCCTCCTCGATCGGGGCCTTACCGGAAACGAGCTCGAACGCCTTGCCGACCGCGTTGGCGGCGGGAAGCACCGCGCCCAGGACGGCGGCGACGTCGGCTCGGGGGACCTGGCCGCGCTCCAGGCCGCTGCCGATCGTGACCAGCCCGGTCGGGGGATCGTCGGTCAACCCGCCCGGGCGGACGATCGTGTATTCGAGCCCGCTCGCCTCCAGCGCTCGATCGGCATCCGCCTTGGCCCGCAGGTACTCGGCGAAGACGTCACCGCCCCCGGCCGGCGGGTCGGCGGCGCCCATCGCGCTGACCATGACGTAGCGGTGAACGTTCTCCGCCCGGGCCGCCGCGAACCGCCGCCGCCACGTCGTGCTCGCCCTCGAGGTCGCAGAGCACCGGCTCGATGCCACCCGCGACCAGGTCGTCGGCCTGCTCCGGGTTGCGGACCAAGCCCCTGACCCGGTCCCCTCGCCCGGCCAGCAGCCTGCCCAGCTGTAACCCGATCTTCCCGTGGCCACCTGCAATCGCTACGTCCATCGCACCGCTCCTATCGTCGTCGGTTGTGGCTTAAGACTCATCATTATTGGGTAGGCTCCTCGCGTAACGGGGTCGGGCTCCCGGCCAACCGACGCAGAGGAGGCTCCAATGAATCGAAGCAAGCTCGTCCTCGCGGCATCGCTGGCCCTGGCCGTCGCGCTGCTCGCGCCGAACGCCGCGTCAGCCTGGGCGCCGGCGGCGACAGCGACCGTCCACCCCGGGGTGCAGACCTTCACCGAAGGGGCTCAGTGCACCTCGAACTTCGTCTTCCAGGAAGGCTCCAACGTCTATCTCGGCCAGGCCGCGCACTGCTCCGGCACCGGCGGCCAGACCGAAACCAACGGCTGCACCAGCGGCTCACTCCCGATCGGGACCAAGGTCGAAGTCGTAGGTGCGAGCAAACCGGGGACGCTGGCCTACAACTCCTGGCTGACCATGCAGGCCAAGGGCGAGATCGACCCCAACACCTGCGCCTACAACGACCTCGCCCTGGTCAAGCTGGACCCGGCCGACGTCGGCAAGGTCAACCCCTCGGTGCCGGGTTTCGGCGGCCCGACCGGGGTCGGCAGCGCCGGCGGCCTCGGCTCCACCGTCTACTCATACGGCAACTCGGAGCTGCGCGGCGGGGTCACCAAGCTGAGCCCGAAGCAGGGGGTCGTGGTCCAGAACGAAGGCAACGGCTGGAGCCACGTCGTCGCCACCCTCAGCCCCGGCATCCCGGGCGACTCGGGCAGCGGCTTCATGAACGAATCGGGCGGGGCGATGGGCGTGCTCAGCACCCTGCAGCTGGCGCCGCTGGCGGGCACCAACGGGGTCGGCGACCTCGGCAAAGAGCTCGCCTACATGCGCGCGAACACCTCCCTCACCGAAGCTCAGCTCGTGCACGGCACGCAGCCGTTCAAGCCCAACCTGGTCGAAGCCATCCTCGGGTCCTAGGAATTCAGCTCGGCCAGGAGGCCGTGGAGATCGAGCGGGCGAACGTACATCTCCACCTTCTGGCCGGGCTGAGGCTCCGGCCACTCCCCTTTCGGGCGGTCCCAGTAGAGCTCGATCCCGTTGCCGTCGGGGTCGGCGAGGTAGAGGGCCTCGCTGACGCCGTGGTCCGAGGCGCCGCTGAGGCGCACACCGGCCTCGGTCAGCCGCCGCAGCGCGTCGGCGAGGGAGCGGCGGCTCGGGTAGCGGATCGCCACGTGGTAGAGGCCGGTCGTCCCCGGTGGCGGCGGCGAGCCGCCTTTCGACTCCCACGAGTTGAGGCCGATGTGATGGTGGTAGCCCCCGGCCGAGACGAAGGCCGCGTCGGCGCCGTAGCGCTGCTGCAGCTCGAAGCCGAGCACGCCGCAGTAGAAGTCGAGGGCGCGGTCGACGTCCGCCACCTTGAGGTGGACGTGGCCGATGTCGACGCCGGGATCGATCGGCTCAGCCATCTAGACCATCCAAGGCCTCGTTGACGAGACGGTCGGCCTCGGCGTTCTCCTCGCGGCGCACGTGGCGGATCGACCAGCCCTCGAAGGGGCCCAGTGCCCGTTTCACCTCGCCGTGCAGCTTTCGCATCGTCGGATCCTTGACTTTGTACCTACCCTCGACCTGGCGCACGACCAGCTCGGAGTCGCCGACCAGCTCCAGCTCGCTTGCCCCGTGCGCCGCTGCCAGCTCGATCCCCAGCAGCAGCGCCTTGTACTCGGCGACGTTGTTGGTGGCGCGGCCGATCCGCACACCGCGCTCCTCCAGCACCTCGCCCTCGGGGCCGCGGACGACGACGCCGATCGCCGCCGGCCCGGGATTGCCCCGGGCGCCGCCGTCGACGTTGACCGTGAGCTTGGCCATCGCTCAGCGGCGGGCCGGCGCGCCGTCGGCGGCGGGGCTTTTGGCCGGAGCGGCGAGGACGATGCGGCCGCCTTCGACGGCGGAGGCGTTCCACTGCCGGGCGGCGGAGTCGAGCTGGTCGATCTCGTTGCCCTTGCCGAGCTGGAGGACCGGTCGCGGCTCGTCGCCGACGTCGACTCCCCACTGGTACCAGGAGAGGTCCCAGGCGACGGTGATCCGGACCTCGTCCGGGGCGCCGGCAGAAGCGCCGACGGAGACCCAGGGAGTGCCCAGCGTCTGCACCAGGCCGGCGACCGTGTGGCCGGCCTCACTGGCGTTGAAGCGGCTGGCCGCGCGCTCGAATGGGCTGAGCGACGACAGCTCGGCCTCGCGCGTGTGCCGGAGGCGCCAGCGCACGGGCCGCTAACCCTGCTGGAGGTGGGACTTCAGCCGCATCACGGCCTTGGTGTGCAGCTGGGAGACGCGCGACTCGGTGACGCCGAGGACCTCGCCGATCTCCCTCAGGGTCAGGTTCTCGTAGTAGTAGAGGGCGACGACCAGCTGCTCGCGCTCGGGCAGCGAGCCGATCGCCTCGGTGAGGCGGTCCTTGACCTCGCTGGTGTCGAGCGCCTCCTGCGGATCGGCGGCGCCCTCGTCGGCGATCGTGTCCAGCAGCGAGACCTGATCGCCGGAGGAGTCGGACACGGTCCACAGCTCGTCGAGCGCGTAGACGGAGGAGTTGGCGATCTCCAGCAGCGAGTTCTGGAGTTCCTCCTCGGTCATGTTCAGCTTCGCCGCCAGCTCGGCCTCGGTCGGCGCCCGCTGCAGCTCGTGCTCGAAGGTCTCGAACTTGATCCCGCGCTCGGGCTCGAAGCGCCCGATCGCCCCGATCAGACCGACCAGCCCATAGGAGATGAGGTCGGCGTCCTCGACGTGCGAGGGAAGCCCAGCGCCGAGACGGCCGGCGACGAACTTGACCATCGGCGAGTAGGCGACCACGAGGCGCTCCCGCGCGGTCCCGTCGCCCTCCTCCTTGTAGCGACGCCACAGATCGCGGAGCTCGACCTCTTTTACGCCGGTTTCCATGCAGTCATCCGATTCTATGTTCGTGTGGGCGGTTCGGCGTCATGCGCGGGGGTGACTGGCGGCGTAGGTGTCACGGAGGCGGGCGGCGTCGACTCGGGTGTAGACCTGGGTGGTCGAGATCGACGCGTGACCAAGCAACTCCTGGATGGTACGCAGGTCGGCGCCACCCTCGAGTAAATGCGTCGCGAATGAATGACGAAGTGAATGCGGCGAGACGCCGGCGGCGATCGCCGCCTCCCGCGTCCAGAGGCCGAGGCGCCGGGTGACGTCGGAGTTGGAGAGGCGGCGGCCGCTCTTGGAGAGAAAGAGCGCGGGCTCGCGCGGATCGGTGGCCAGTGCCCGCTCGGTCTCGAAGTCCAGCGCCCCCTCGTCGAGGTTGACGATCTCCTCGCAGCGCAGGCCACACGAGTAGGCCAGCTCCAGCATCGCCCGGTCGCGCAGCTCCAGCGGCGTGCGGCCCGGGATCCGCTCCAGCAACGAGCGCATCTGCTCGGTCGAGAGCACCTTCGGCAGCTTCTGGGAGCGCTTCGGGCTGGAGACCAGCTCAGCCGGGTTCTGGCCGGCCCGCTCGGTGCGGACGAGGAAGCCGTAGAGACCACGGATCGCGGCGAGCTTGCGGGCGACCGTGGCCGGGGCGGCGCTGGCCGAGGAGAGCCCGGCGGCGTAGCGGCGCACGTCACGGTGGCGGACGTCGCCGGGGCCCAGCCCCTGCGGACTCGCCCACTCGGCGAAGCCGCCGAGGTCGACCCCGTAGGCGCGCCTGGTCCGCTCGGCGGAGCCGCGAGCTCGAAGGTCGCGGTCGTACTCGGCGATCGCCGCTTCCCAGTTCATCGTGAAGAGGTTCGTCGCGGCGGTGCCGGAGCCTCTAGCCGATGTAGATAGGGGTTCCCACTTCGACCTGGGGATAGAGTTCGATCACGTCTGGGATCGACATCCGCACGCAGCCGTGGGAGGCGGCGGTGCCGAGCGATTCGAGCTCTTCGGTGCCGTGGATGCCGGCCCCTTCGAAGATCCCCAGCCAGCGAGCCTTGATCGGGTCTTCCGGGCCGGGCGGAACCACCTTGCCGGCGAGTTCCCCGGCCCAGGCGGAGTTGGGGACGCGCCAGGAGGGGTTTTCTTCCTTTTCCTGGATGTGGTAGAGCCCGGCGGGCGTTTCCAGGCCTTCCTGGCCGACCGCGACCGTATAGGTCTTGGCCAGCTTCAGGTGCTTCCACAGCCGCAGCGTGAAGGTGCTGCGGTCGAGCGTGAGATAGGAGGGGAATTCGGCGGCGACTTCGTCCCTGGTCACTTCCGGCTTGACCTTGCGCACGCTGGCGACGACCATGTGCGGGGCCTTGGCGTCGAGCACCGCGTGTTCCAGTTCCCGAGTCAAGAGGTTGTCGCGCAGCTTGCGCCCGTTCCTGCCGGCGGCGACTTCGAGCGAGTCGGCGGCCGGGACGACGGTCGCGTTCTCGGCTTCACGGTTGACTTGGTCGGCGATCTTGCGGACGAACTCGTTGATCGCAGGCTGAGAGTAGGTGATCTGGGCCGAGACCTGATTGTCGACTTCGCCGCCGGTGACGTAGCGGACGAGCCGGGTCGGCAGGCCACCTTCCTGGCTCTCTTCGAGGGCGCGTTCGACCGCCTCGTCGACGCTGGCGCGGACCTTGAGCTTGGCCCCCGGCAGGGCCCAGGTTTCGCCGCCGAAGCTGACCTTGAGCGAGTGGCGCAGCGGAACGAGCAGGTGCCGGCGGACCGCGGCCGCGGCTTCCTCGGCTTCTAGGCCGCCAACGTCGACCCCGGCTATCGTCACCCCGTCGGCGATCTTGTCCTTCTGGGAGCTGTCGTAGGCGTAGGCGCCAACCGCGCCGAGGGCCACCACCGCGAGAGCGGCGATCACCGCTATCTGAGTCTTGCGTCCCATCGTCTCCCTCGACTTACCCGCGGTGTGCGCTGCTGCGCCCAGTTGTGAAAAGTTTAGGCATTCGGAGCATTCGGCCAGTGGGGCTGTCTTCCCTGCAATTTCGCATTTGCATCGGTCCTATCGGCAGCGGGCCGGATATCTCCGAGGGGCGGATCCCCAACTTCGCCGGCGCCAAGCTGGCGGCGGAGAAGCTCGCCGGGCACCGGCTCTGGAAGCGCGCCCGAGTGATCAAGGCCAACCCCGACTCGCCGCAGACGCACGCGCGGCGGATCGCGTTGGAAGAAGGCAAGACCGTGATCATGGCGGTGCCCCGTCTGCGCGACCCGCACCCGTTCCGGGTCCTCGACCCCAAGAAGCTGTCGAAACAGGCGGTGAAGGAGGCGGCGACGATCAAGGGGGCGCTGAGACACGGGCGCGTGGTCGCCCTCGACGACCTGCCGGAGATCGACTTCGTCCTCTGCGGCTCGGTCGCCGTGAACCTGAGCGGGGCCCGGATCGGCAAAGGCGGCGGCTACCACGACCTCGAGTACGGGATCCTCGTCGACGCCGGCAAGATCGACGGCCACACCACGGTCGCCACCACGGTGCACCCGATCCAGATCCTGCGCCAGCACCTGATGGTCACCTCTCACGACCTCCCCTGCGACATGATCGTGACGCCGCGGGCGGTGATCGAAGTCGAGCGCCAGTACGAGCGTCCCCGCGGCATTCTCTGGGACCATCTGCAGCCGCCCCAGATCCGTGAGATCCCGGTGCTCGAACGCATGGGGTATGCCTGAGGCGATGGTCGCCGAGCGTTCGACCTCCGCCATGTCGGCCTACGGGAACCCGGATCCGGAGTGGCTGGAGATCGACTGGCACGAGCACCTGCACCGGGTCGAGCTGCCAGGCGCCGACGTCAACTACGTGGAGATCGGCGAGGGCGAGCCGGTCGTCTTCGTCCACGGCATCTCCGGCTCCTGGCAAAACTGGCTGGAAAACCTCCCTCACTTCGGTCGCACCCACCGGGCGATCGCACTCGACCTGCCTGGCTTCGGGGCGAGCCCGATGCCCTCCTGGCCGATCGACGTCCCCGCCTACGGTCGCCTGGTCCACGACTTCTGCGAGAAGCTCGGGGTCGAGCGCGGCACCATCGTCGGCAACTCGCTGGGCGGCTTCGTCGCGGCGGAGGCGGTGACCGCGGCGCCAGGGCGCTTCGAGCGCCTCGCCCTGGTCTCGGCCGCGGGGATCATCAACACCTGGAACCCGGAAGAGAGGGCGGTGGCCACGGCGTTCGCCTGGAAGACGTTCAGCCCGCTCTTCGCCACGGGCGGCCGCGCGATCGTCAACCGACCCGGTCTGCGCCGCGCGGTCTTCGCCGCCTTCGTCCGCTACCCGAACCGGCTGGGAGCCGCGCTGCTGTGGGAGCAGATCGACAGCGGCCTCACCAACTGCCCGGGCTTCGGCGAAGTGCTGCACGCGGCGATCCGCCACGACATCCGCGAGCGGCTGGGAACCATCGACATCCCGACGCTCATCGTCTGGGGCTTCGACGACCGCGTGATTCCCGTGCAGGCAGCGCTCAGCTTCCACCGTCGCATCCCCCACTCGCGCCTGGAGATCTTCGAACGCACGGGGCACGTGCCGCAGTTGGAGCGGCCGGGGCGCTTCAACCAGCTGCTGGACGAGTTCCTCGGCTAGCGGGTCGGGGCAGGGGTTCCGCTTAACTTTTTTCGTCGGCGGCTTATGCCGTCCGAAGAAGGGAAGCGGCGAAAAAGTACAAGACGCTTCACCCCTGCCCCGACCCGCTAGATGGTTGATTCCTAATTCAATGTGCGTAGGCACTCAGGTGCCGCCCGGGGTCCCCGATCTCCCAGTTGTGCCAGAGCACCGCTGAGAGGGCCAG
>WNFN01065660.1_pt1 | contig 13679 bp, 12 predicted proteins | sample 5400161 | NCBI WGS metagenome assembly WNFN01 (sample SAMN13153353, study PRJNA577476) | soil metagenome | isolation source: 80 cm saprolite on Douglas fir-dominated hillslope | place: USA:California | collected 2013-09-17
CCCTGCGTGAGCTGGCGCGCACGCGCCACCTTGGTCGAGACGCTGAAGGACTTCTCGACCTCCGCGAATTTCGCGGGATCGATGCCGTTCGCCTTGAGCCATTCGTCGCGCTTGGCCTTGCTGTTGAGGTTCACGTTCTGCTTGTGGATCGCGTCGAAGACCTTGGCGTGGAACGGGTCGAGCAGGCCCATGGCTTCCAGCGTGTAGTACATCGACACCATCGGCCCCCAGCTCTCGCTCGGGTACGCGGGCACGCGCTTGAAGACCACATCCTTGGGCATGGTCTTCAGCCACGCATTCACGGCGGGTTCCATGGAATAGCAGTGAGGGCATCCGTACCAGAAGAACTCGACCACCTCGATCTTGCCCGGGCTGTCGGTGGGCTGAGGCGGATTGAGGGGCGCGTACGGGGCGAGCTGGGCGAAGGCGCCCGCGGCGCAGAAAGCGAACACGGCCGCAGCGAGGGAAAACGCTTTGCGCAGAAACATGAATGATCCTTTTTACTGGGGCTTGGCTTCGTCGTTGGTGCGGATGATGGCCGCGGCCACGCCGCTCTGAGACAACGCGCTCTTGATGCGGTTCGCATCGTCGAGGCTCTGATAGGGGCCGAGGCGAACCCGATACAACGTCCCCTTGTCGGGAATGTTGACCGCGCGAACCGTGGCCTCCAGACCGGTAAACGCAATCTTGGCCTTTAGGTTGTCAGCTTCCTTCTCTTCGGAGAAGGCACCCGCCTGCAGCCAGTAAACCTCGCCGGAGTGCGGTTTGGGCGAGGAAGGCGAGGATCCCGGCTTGGCCGGCGCGGCCGCGGCCTTCGCGGCGGCCTTCGCTTCCTTGTCGCTCACTTCCTTGTCGCCGGGGAGGATCTGGTAGAACTCGAAGCGCGGGCGCTCCGAGGTCTTCGCGGGCGGCGCCTTGGCGCTCTTCGCCTCCTCGGCGGACTTGGCGGCCTTGGCGGCCTCCTCGGCGGCCTTCGCGGCGGAGGCCGGCGCGGGCGGCTGCGCCGGCGAGCCGGTTCAGCCACAGCGCGACCGCGAGCGAGATCACGATGCCGAGCAGGAGGCCGATGATCACTCCCAGCAACAGCGGGTGATTCAGGCGGCTATCGGCGCGCGGCGCCGGAGAATCCTTGTAGTCCTTGGCCATTCACATTCTCTCGGGAGCGCTCACGCCCAGGACGGCGAGGCCGTTGGCGAGAACTTGTCGGGTCGCGGCGACGAGTGCCAGCCGCGCCTTCTTCAACGCTTCGTCCTCGACCAGGAAGCGCTCGGCATTGTAGTAGGTATGCAGGCGTGCCGCCACGTCGTCGTGCAGGTAATGGGTGATGAGATGCGGCGAGAATTCCGCGGCGGCGCGCGCCATCACCTCGGGAAATTCCGCGAGCTCTTGCGCGAGCGCGGCCTCGTAGGGCGAGGCGAGGGGTGCCAGGTCCGCGCCGTGCAGGGCGCCCACGTCGCCGCCCCATTCGCGCAGCACGCTGGACAGGCGCGCGTGCGCATACTGCACGTAATACACCGGGTTGTCGTCGGTCTGGCTCTTCGCCACGTCGATGTCGAAGACGAGCTGCGAGTCGATGCGCCGCATCATGAAGAAATAGCGCACCGCGTCGCGCCCGACTTCGTCGATCAGGTCGCGCACCGTCACGTAGGAACCCGCGCGCTTGGAGATCTTCATCTCCTCGCCGCCCTTCATGACGGTGACCATCTGGTGCAGCACGTAGTCGGGATAGCCCTTGGGGATGCCGGCGTCGAGCGCCTGCAGCCCGGCGCGCACGCGCGTCACGGTCGAGTGGTGATCCGCGCCCTGCACGTTCACCGCCGCGCGGAAGCCGCGCCGGAACTTGGCGAGGTGGTAGGCGACGTCGGGCACGAAGTACGTGTAGGTGCCGTCGGACTTGCGCATCACGCGGTCCTTGTCGTCGCCGAAGTCCGTGGTGCGCAGCCACAGCGCGCCCGCCGCCTCGTAGGTGTGGCCCGCCTTCTCGAGCATGCGCACCGTCTCCTCGACCTTGCCGTCGGTATAGAGCGAGCTCTCGAGGAAATACGAATCGAACTTCACGCCGAAGGCGACGAGGTCGATGTCCTGCTCGTTCCTCAGGGACGCGACCGCGAACTGCCGGATCTGCTCGAGGTTCTCGCCCGCCGCGTCGCCGAAATGCGCGGCGACATACTCGCGCGCGATCTCGCGGATGTAGTCGCCCAGGTAGCCGTCCTTGGGCATCTCGACCGCCGCGCCGCGCGCCTGCCGCACACGCGCCTGCACGGAGAGCGCGAGGTTGGCGATCTGGTTGCCGGAGTCGTTGTAGTAGAACTCGCGCGTCACCTGCCAGCCCTGCCATTCGAGGAGCGAGGAGACCGCGTCGCCGAGCGCCGCCTGGCGGCCGTGGCCCACGTGCAGCGGCCCCGTGGGATTGGCCGACACGAACTCCACCATGATCTTTCGATCCGCGCCCGCGGTGCCGCGCCCGAATGCCGCGCCCGCGCGCAGGATCTCGCCCACCACCACGAAGCGCGAGGCGCAGGCGAGCGTGAAGTTGATGAAGCCGGGGCCCGCGATCTCGGTGCGCGCGATGTCGGAATTGGGAGCGAGCGCGGCGAGGATCGCCTCGGCCGCCTCGCGCGGCTTCCTGCCGACGCGCTTGGCGAGCTGCAGGGCGACGTTGGTCGCGAAGTCGCCATGATCGGCGTTCTTCGGCCGGTCGAGCTCGACCACGGCGTCGCTGTCGGGAAAGGCCTTGCGCACGGCGTCCTGGACCAGGGCGGCGAGGCGCGCTTTCGAATCGTGGGAAGACACTAGCGGGAGGGGGAATCCAAACCCCACATTATACGGGCCGGGGTGGCGATCCCTCCTTCACACCTCCTGCGGATCCACGTCGAGGGACCAGCGCACGGCGCGCACGCCCTTCGCCGTGAGCTCGGCCTTCCACGCCTGCAGGAAGGGCTGCAAGGCGGCGCGCGATTTCGCGCGCACCAGAAGCTGCGCGCGCTCGAAACCCGCCTTGCGCTCGAGGGGCGCGGGCACCGGGTCGAAGACTTCGATGACCTCAGGCGCGGTGCGCGCCGCGATTTTCTTGGCGATGCGCGCCGCGAGCTTGAGGAAGGCGCTGGCCTCGCCCGGCTTTTTCGACTCCGCGCGCAGCAGCGCGAGGTGCGAGAAGGGAGGGAATCCCGCGAGGCGCCGCTCCTCGAGCGCGTTCTCCCGGCAGTTCGGCGCGCCCCGCGCGTCCCGACACCTGCACGAGCTGCGCGAAGAGCCTTTCGGCGGCGCGGAAATCGGCGCTGAAGAGCGCGCTGTCGCTATCGAGCACGCCCACCAGGGTGAGATTCGGATAATCGTGGCCCTTGGCGAGAATCTGCGTGCCGACGAGGATGTCGATCTCGCCCTTGCGTACCTTCTCGAGCACCCCGCGCAGCGAGCCCTTGCGCGTGGTGGAGTCGCGGTCGACGCGCGCGATGCGCGCCCCGGGAAAGATCGCGCGCAGCGTGTCCTCGACGCGTTGCGTTCCGTGACCCACCGGCGCGAGGTCGGCCGACCCGCAGCTTGGGCATGCCGCCGGGATTTTCTCGCGATGGCCGCAGTGGTGGCAGCGCATCTCGCGTGCGGCGAGGTGCATCACCAGGTTCGCGCTGCAGCGCCGGCACGTCGAGTGCCACGCGCACGCACGGCAGAAGAGCACCGGGGAGAAGCCGCGGCGGTTGAGAAAGATGAGCGACTGCTCCTTGCGTGCGAGGCGCGCGCGGATCGCGGCGACGAGCGCGAAGCTGAAGCCGTCCTGCGGCCGGTCGGCGCGCGTGTCGACCGTACGCACCGTGGGCATCGCAGCGCCGCTTGCCGCGCGCAGGCGCAGCTCGGCGAGCGCGTAGCGGCCATCGCGGGCGTTGGCGTAGCTCTCGAGCGAAGGAGTGGCCGAGCCCAGCACCACGGGTATTCCCAGGCGCTGCGCACGGCGCACCGCGGTGTCCCGCGCCGAATAGCGCAACCCTTCCTGCTGCTTGTACGAAGGATCGTGCTCCTCGTCCACGATGATGAGCCCCAGGTCGCGAAACGGCATCAGCACCGCGAGCCGCGTGCCGAGCACGATGTGCGCCGCCCCCGATTGCGCGGCGAGCCAGGCGCTAGCGCGCTCGCCCTCGTTGAGGTGGCTATGGGCGGCCGCGAGCCTCGCGCCGCGAAAGCGGCTCGCGACGTGCTGCTCGAATTGCGGAGTGAGCCCGATCTCGGGCACCAGGAACAGGGCCTGGCGGCCGCGCGCCAGCGCGCCCGCGATGAGGCGCAGGTACACCTCGGTCTTGCCGCTGCCGGTCACGCCTTGCAGGAGCACCGGATGGAATGCATCGGGCTTTGCGAGCCCCAGCGCGATCGCGGCTTCCTGCTCCGGCGCGAGCGCGAAAGTCTCGACAAAGCGCGGAGCTTCGCTCGAAGCCGGCGCCGGCGCGGCGAGCGGGCGCCGGCTTACTTGCCGCAGCCGCGGGGGCAGCGCCGCGCCCAGGACCTCGCCCAAGGGACGCTGGTAGTAGCGCGCGCAGAATTCGAGGAGCTCGAGCTCGGCCGGGCCCAACGGCGGCACGTCGTGGACGATGGATTCGATCGCGCGCAGGCGCGCCGCCGGGACCGCGCTCGAGTTCGCCAGACCCACCACCACGCCGACCCTTCGTGAACGACCGAACGGAACTACGACGAGGCTTCCCAGGGGCACTTCGGTGCCTTCCTCGACGCGGAAATCGAACGCGTCGTCGAGCGGCACGTCGAGGGCGATCCGGGCGATTTTCAAGAGGGGAAAGCAGGCCTTAAAAGCCTGTGGATAAGTCTGTGAATACGTCGGCGGAAACCGCTCGGCAGCTGCGCATCCGCGGCCAAGCAACACGTACCCAGGTACAGAATATATCTGTAAGGCCTTGAGCAGAAAAGCATTTCAGCAACTGTCCTACAGGCGAGCAAAAAATGCTGCGGGGATTCGCGAGAACTGCGGATGTGTGAATAAGCAATCACATCGTGGCAAATATATTTCTTGACACGGTCTAGCCCGCGTGGGCCCCGAGGGAGCGCGAATGGACCGCCTCCACGAGTGCGGCGACGCGATCGGGCGAGGTGTGCTGGGAAACCCCGTGGCCCAGGTTGAAAACGTGCCCGGGACCGAGGCCGTACGAGTCCAGGACGCGCTGCACCTCGACTTCGATGGCCGCCGGCGGCGCGAAGAGCGCCATGGGATCGAGGTTGCCCTGCAGCGCGACATCCTTGCCGACGCGGTGCCGTGCCGCACCCAGAGGGGTCTGCCAATCGATGCCGAGGGCGTCCGCGCCGCTCGCGGCCATCGCTTCCAGCCAAGCTCCACCGCCCTTAGTGAACAGGATGCGCGGCACGATGCGCCCTTCGCTCAGGCGCGTGATCCCGGCGAGGACCTGCTTCGAATAGGCGAGGGAGAACTCGTGGAACGCGGCGTCGGCGAGGACCCCGCCCCAGGTGTCGAAGATCATCACGGCCTGCGCGCCCGCGGCGATCTGCGCGTTGAGGTAGTCGGTCACGGCGCGCGCATTCACGGCGAGGATGCGATGCAGCAGCTCGGGCCGGCCGTAGAGCAGGGACTTCACGCGCCGGAAGTCGTCGCTGCCGCCGCCCTCGACCATGTAGCAGGCGAGCGTGAACGGGCTTCCGGAAAAGCCGATCAGCGGGACGCTCCCGCGAAGCTCCTTGCGCGTGAGGGCGATGGCATCGAAAACATAGCGAAGCCTGTCGAGGTCCGGCGCGGCCAGCGCCGCGATCTCGCGTGCTTCGCGCAGCGGACGCTCGAACTTCGGTCCCTCGCCTTCGACGAAATGCAGGCCCAGGCCCATGGCGTCGGGCACCGTCAGAATATCGGAGAAGATGATCGCGGCGTCGAGGGGAAAGCGCCGCAGCGGCTGCAGCGTGACCTCGCAGGCGAGCTCCGGGGTCTTCGCGAGCGCGAGGAAGCTTCCCGCCTTGCGGCGCGTCTCGTTGTATTCGGGAAGGTAGCGGCCCGCCTGCCGCATGATCCACACCGGCGTATAGGGCGTGGGCTCGCGCATCAACGCGCGCAGGAATGTGTCGTTCGGCATCGCCCGCGATTTTCTCACAAGCGACGATCCAGGAAGTCCCGGATGGTCGCGGCATAGCGTGGATCGAGATCGATGTCGTTGTGGCCGAAGCCCTCGAAGGTTGCGCGCTCCACCGCGCCCGCCCATAGCGAGGCGAGCCGTTGCGAATGCCGCGCAGGAATCAGCGTATCGGCGCTTCCCATGAGGATCAACGCCGGCATGCGCAGAGCCGGTGCGCGCGCCGCGGAGTCGAACGGATGGCGCAGCAGCCATGCGACCGGGAGCCAGGGGTACATTTCGCGCGCGACGTCGAGCGCGCTCGCGAAAGGCGAGGTGAGGACGACGCAGCGCGCCGGGCGTGCCGCGGCCACCTGCACCGCGACGCCGGTGCCGAGGCTCACTCCGTGAAGCGCGATGCGCGATGCATCGAGGTCGAGCCGGTGCGCCGCCCAGTCGAAGAGCTCGATGCCGTCGCTCGCGAGCGCGGCCTCGCCCGGCCGCCCCTGGCTGTCACCATAGCCGCGATAATTCACGAGCAGCACGGCGCGCTCGCCATAGGTCGCGGCAACGGAGGGCGCGAACGACGTCACCTCCTGCGCGTTGCCGCCGAAGAAAATGACGAGCGGCGGGTTCGCGGCGGCGGGCGTGAGGAGAATGCCGGCGAGGCGCGTCCCGTCGCGAGCCTGCACCGAAACCTCTTCGCTGCGCCACCCGGCAGAGGGCCGTGACGGCGACGTATCCGACCACGGCTGCCAACAGCAGGAATTTCAGGGCGGCGAAGGGAGCCTCAGCGCGGCAGCTCGGAGCCGCCCATGAGGAATGCGTCGATCTCGCGCGCGCACTGGCGGCCCTCGCGGATCGCCCACACCACGAGCGACTGGCCGCGGCGCATGTCGCCGGCGGCGAAGACCTTCGGCACGGAGGTCGCGTAGCTGCCGGCGCCTTCGGTGGTCGCCTTCACGTTGCCGCGCGCGTCCTTGGCCACGCCGAGCTCGTCGATCATGCCTTCATGCACCGGATGCACATAGCCCATCGCGAGGAGCACGAGCTCGGCGGGAATGGTGAACTGCGTGCCGGGCACTTCCTTCATTGCCATCGCGCCCTTGTCGTCCTTCACCCACTCGACGTGGCACGCGGTGAGGCTCTTCACCTTGCCGCCCTCGCCTTCGAAGCGCTTGGTGGCCACCGCGAAGTCGCGCTCCGCGCCTTCCTCGTGAGACGACGAGGTGCGCAGCTTGAGCGGCCAGTACGGCCAGGTGAGCGGCTTGTTCTCCTGTTCCGGGGGCTGCGCCATGAGCTCGAAGTTCACCACCGAGGCCGCGCCCTGGCGAATCGAGGTGCCGATGCAATCGCTGCCGGTATCGCCGCCGCCGATCACGACCACGTGCTTGCCGGTGGCGACGATCTGGCTGGGCACCTCGTCGCCCGCGACCTTCCTGTTCTGCAGCGGCAGGAACTGCATCGCGAAATGGATTCCGCCGAGCTCGCGTCCCGGCACGGGCAGCTCGCGCGGCTTTTCGGACCCGCCGGTGAGCGCGACCGCGTCGAAGCCGGCGAGAAGCTCGCGCGCCGGCATCGTCACGCCGATGTGAACGCCGGGGCGGAAGGCGACTCCTTCGAGCGTCATCTGCTCCACGCGCCGGTCGATGAGGTGCTTTTCCATCTTGAAGTCGGGAATGCCGTAGCGCAGGAGCCCGCCGATGCGGTCGCTCTTTTCGAAAAGCGTCACGTCGTGGCCGGCGCGCGCGAGCTGCTGAGCGCAGGCCATCCCCGCGGGGCCCGAGCCCACCACCGCGACTTGCCTGCCGGTTTTGCGCTGCGCCACCTGCGGGCCGACCCAGCCCTCGCCATAGCCCTTGTCGATGATCGCCTGCTCGATCGACTTGATCGCGACGGGGTTGTCGTTGATGTTGAGCACGCAGGCGGCCTCGCAGGGCGCGGGGCACACGCGGCCGGTGAATTCCGGAAAGTTGTTGGTCGAGTGCAGCACGGCGAGCGCATCGCGCCAGTTGTTGCGGTAGACGAGGTCGTTCCAGTCGGGAATGACGTTGTTCACCGGGCAGCCGGTCTGGCAGAACGGGATGCCGCAATCCATGCAGCGCGCGCCCTGGCGGCTCATCTCCTCGTCGGGCAACGGGCGGATGAACTCCTTGTAGAACTTGATGCGCTCCGGCACCGGGGTATAGGGCCGGTCGCGCCGCTCGATCTCGATGAAGCCGGTGATCTTTCCCATCTAGTCGTTCGCCCTCACCTCGGCGCGCGGCGCCGGCTCGCGCTCGCGCCGCGCCTGCTCCTCGGCCATCTCGCCCAGAGCGCGGCGATATTCGAGCGGCATCACCTTCACGAACTTCGGCAGGTACGCGGCCCAGTTCTCGAGCACGCGGCGCGCGCGCTCGCTGCCGGTGTAGAGGAGGTGCCTCTGGATGAGGCTCTTCAAGGTGGCGTCGTCGTGGCCGGCGACGTGGTCGATCTTCACCTTGCCGTGCGTCTCGAGCTCGCCGCCGGCGCCATCGGCCGCGGCCGCGCTCTCCTCCTCCGGGATGGGCTCGAGCTCCACCATCGCGAGGTTGCAGCGTTGGGTGAAATCGCCTTCCTCGTCGAGCACGTAGGCGATGCCGCCCGACATCCCGGCGGCGAAATTGCGTCCGGCGGTGCCGAGGACGACGACCGTGCCGCCCGTCATGTATTCGCAGCCGTGGTCGCCCACGCCCTCGACCATTGCCGACGATGATGTTCTCCTCGGGAATGATCGGGCAGCTCTTCGGCGGGTAGATCACGATGCGCCCGCCGGACAACCCCTTGCCGACGTAGTCGTTGGCGTCGCCCTCGAGCTCGAAGGTGATGCCGTGGGAAAGCCAGCCGCCGAATGTCTGCCCCGCCGTGCCCTGGAAGGTCACGTGGATCGTGTCCTCGGGCAATCCGGCGTGCCCATAGCGCGTCGCGACCTGGCCGGAGAGCATCGCGCCCACCGTGCGGTTCCTGTTGAAGATGCGGCTCTCGATCTGCACCGGGCGCTTCGCGTTCAACGCGGGAGCCGCCTTGGCGATGAGCTCGTGGTCGAGGGCCCCGGCGAGGCCGTGGTCCTGCGATTCGCACTGGCGGATCGCGACTCCCGGGGGTACCCGCGGACTGTAGAAGAGCTTCGAGAAGTCCAGGCCCTTCGCCTTCCAATGTTCCACGCCGGGGCGCGCGTCGAGGAGATCGACGCGCCCGACCAGGTCCTCGAACTTGCGCACGCCGAGCTTGGCCATCCACTCGCGCACTTCCTCGGCGATGAAGAAGAAATAGTTGATGACGTGCTCGGGCTTGCCTTCGAATTTCTTGATGAGCTCCGGATCCTGCGTCGCGATGCCGACCGGGCAGGTGTTCAAATGGCATTTGCGCATCATGATGCAGCCCTGCACCACGAGCGGCGCCGTGGCGAAGCCGAACTCGTCGGCGCCGAGGAGCGCGCCGATCACGACGTCGCGCCCGGTCTTCATCTGCCCGTCGGCCTGCACGGCGATGCGCCCACGCAGCTTGTTCAGCACCAGCGTCTGCTGCGTTTCCGCGAGGCCGATCTCCCAGGGGCTGCCGGCGTATTGGCGACCGTGCCCACGCCGATCTCACTCACCAGCTTCACCGAGACGCGCGCGGCGGGATTCACGTTCTTCAGGTCGTGGATCAGCTGCGCGAGGTCCTCGATCGAGTAGATGTCGTGGTGCGGCGGCGGCGAGATGAGGCCCACGCCCGGCACCGTATGGCGCACCTTCGCGATGTACTTCGAGACCTTGTGGCCGGGGAGCTGCCCGCCCTCGCCGGGCTTGGCGCCCTGCGCCATCTTGATCTGCAGGTCGTCGGCGTTCACCAGATATTCGGTGGTGACGCCGAAGCGCCCGGCCGCCACCTGGTTGATGGCCGAGCGCATCGAGTCGCCGTTGGCAAGCGGCACGTAGCGGATCGGATCCTCGCCGCCCTCGCCGGTGTTGGACTTGCCGCCGATGCGGTTCATGGCGATGGCGAGCGTCGAGTGCGCCTCGTGCGAGATCGAGCCGAGCGACATGGCTCCGGTGGCGAAGCGCTTCACGATCTCGTTGGCGGGCTCGACCTCGGCGAGCGCCACCGGCGTGGCCGCCTCCTTCAGCCGGAAGAGCCCGCGCAGCGTGAGGAGCTTCTCGCTCTGCTCGTCGATGAGACGCGAGTATTCCTTGAACGTGGCGAAGTTGCCGGCGCGCGTGGCGTGCTGCAGCTTCGCGATCGAGTCGGGCGTCCACATGTGCGCCTCGCCGCGGACGCGGTAGGCGTACTCCCCGCCCGTGTCAAGCTGGTCGCGGTAGAGCGGCGCATCGGAGTAGGCGAGGCGATGCAGGCGCACCGCCTCCTCGGCGATTTGCGTGAGCCCCACGCCTTCGACCGCGCTCGGCGTGCCGCTGAAATACTTGTCGACGAAGGGCGTGGCGAGCCCCACCGCCGACGATCTCCTTCTCGTCCACCTTCTGCGGCAGGCCGTCGCGGATGTCGATGAGCGTGGCGAACGCGAGGTTGGGATGGATCGCCTCGGCGCCGAAGCCGGCGAGGCATGCGAAGTGATGGACCTCGCGCGCGCTGCCGGTTTCGATCACCAGGCCGCAGCGCGTGCGCAATCCGGCGCGCACCAGGTTGTGATGCACCGCGGCGGTGGCGAGGAGCGCCGGGATCGGGATCAACGCCGCGGACAGGTCGCGGTCCGTGAGGATGATGATGTTGGTGCCCTTGCGAACCGCATCCTCGGCGTCGGCGCACAGCTGCGCGAGCGCGGGCTCCATGCCGTCCACGCCCCATTCGGCGGCATAGCACATGGTGAGGATCTCGCTCTTGAAGTGGCCTTGCGTGAAGGTCGAGGCGCGGCGCAGCTTCTCCATGTCCTCGAAGGTGAGGATGGGTTGCGACACTTCGAGGCGCATGACCGGCTCGGTCTGGTCGGGCGAGAGCAGATTCGGGCGCGGGCCGATGAACGACACGAGCGACATCACCAGCTGCTCGCGGATCGGATCGATCGGCGGATTGGTCACCTGCGCGAAGTTCTGCTTGAAATAGGTGCGACCGCCATCGGCGTCATCAGCATGCGCAGGTCTTCCTGCGTGTAGCCGAAGGCCTGTTGCCGGTCGAGGAGCTTGTCGGTGTCCGGCGTTGGGATTTCCCACGGCGTGGCAATGTCCTCGAGGCGGATCTGCGTGCGGTCCAGCCAGTCCTGGTACGGGCGCTGCGCGGCGAGGTCGCGCTTCAGCTCCTCGTCGGAGACGATGCGGCCGTGCTCGATGTCGACCAGCAGCATCTTGCCCGGCTGCAAGCGCCACTTCTTGATGATCTTTTCCTGCGGGATGTCGAGCACACCCATCTCCGAGGACATCACGATGAGGTCGTCGTCGGTGATGAAGTAGCGCGCGGGCCTCAGCCCGTTGCGGTCGAGCGTCGCGCCGATGAACTTGCCGTCGGTGAAGGCGACCGCGGCGGGTCCGTCCCACGGCTCCATCAACGCGGCGTGGTATTCGTAGAAGGCGCGGCGCTTCGCGTCCATCAGCGGGTTGCCGGCCCACGCCTCCGGAATCATCAGCATCATCGCGTGGGCGATCGGATACCCGCCCATCACCAGGAGCTCGAGCGCGTTGTCGAAGGAGGCCGAGTCCGACTGGCCGTCGTAGATGAGCGGCCAGATCTTGTCGAGGTCCTCGCCGAGGAGCTTGGAGTGGATGGTCGCCTGGCGCGAGCGGATCCAGTTCAAATTTCCCTGCAGCGTGTTGATCTCGCCGTTGTGCGCGATGTAGCGGAACGGATGCGCGAGGTCCCACGTCGGAAACGTATTGGTGGAGAAGCGCTGGTGCGCGAGGCACAGCGCCGAGACGAGGCGCTTGTCGGTGAGGTCGAGGAAAAACGCTCCAACCTGCTCGGCGAGCAGCATCCCCTTGTAGACGATGGTGCGATGGGAGAACGACGGCACGTAGAAGTCGCCGGCGTTGGCAAGGCCGAGGGCGCGGATCGCGTGGCCCAGGCTCTTCCTGATGATGTAGAGCTTGCGCTCGAAGGCATCGCGGTCGAGCTGGCCGCGGCCCGCGCCGACGAACACCTGGCGGATCACCGGCATCGTATTGCGCGCCGTTTCGCCGAGCGAGCGGTCGTCTATCGGCACCTCGCGCCAGCCGAGGAGCGACTGTCCCTCGTTCGCGATGGCGCGCTCGATCTCGCGCACGCACGCCGCGCGCGCGGCCGGATTGCGCGGCAGGAACACCATGCCCACGCCGTAGGCGCCCGCCTTGGGCAGCTTCACGTTCTGCTTCGCCATCTCCTCGCGGAAGAAGGCGTCGGGGATCTGCACCAGCAGGCCCGCTCCGTCGCCGTGCAGCGGGTCCGCGCCCGTGGCACCGCGATGGCGCAGGTTGTTCAGGATCGTGAGGCCCTTCACGACGATATCGTGGGACTTGCGGCCCTTGATGTGCGCAACGAAGCCCACGCCGCAGGCGTCGTGCTCCCGGCGCGGGTCGTAGAGTCCCTGTTTCGGCGGGAAGCCCGCGATCGACGAATCCATGATGGGCACCTCAAACGCAATGGTAGCCGCGTTCTCCCGCAGCTCGGGAGGCGCGAATGTGGGGCTTTGCGGGCTTTTGGCGCCGGCCGCGGGCTGCCGAGGGGATTGCGGCGCGGCTTGTGGCCGTCGCAGCCCCCATGACCGCCGAAATGGGAGCGGACAGGCAGGAATCGGGCGAAACCGGATCATCGTAGCGTAGCCTTCGCTGCACTGCAATATAAATGCCTTGGAAAGCCTCGAGGCATGCCGCCGCGCCCGCAGCCGCCATTTGCGTATGATTCGGATGACCGCGTCCCGGGGCCCATCGGGCGCCATCGAAAAAAATACAGGGAACCCCTTTTCGTGATCCGTTTCGCACCAGGCCTCGCCGATCGGCTCGCCCGCCTTGCCCTAGCACTCCTCGCAACCCCAGCCGTGTCGTCGTCCGGCAGCGGCGCGGTTTCCGGATCCGCGCCGGTGAACGATCCGGCGCGCATCACGATCCTTCCGGCCACCGCGACCGCCTTCTCGGGGCTACCCACCACATTCGTGATTTCCGGCGGTACCGGCTCCTACATCGTGAGCTCGAGCAACCAAGCGATCGTGCAGGTCGCCGGCAGCCTTGCCGGCAACACGCTCACCATCATTCCCAACCCGGTGATCGTCGACACCACGGTGACCCTCACCGTGCGCGACACCGGTAGCACGCCGACCGTGCAGGCGACGGTCACGGTGCGCCCCGGCACCGTGAGCAACAGCATCACGATCACGCCTTCGAGCACGCAGGCCGCGGCTTGCGCGCCCGCGCTCTGCTCGGGCGGCGATGCCGTGGTGTCGGCGACGATCTCCCAGGGCGGCATCCCGCTCGCCGCGCGCGGCGTGCGCTTCGAGGTCGTGTCGGGCGATTTCCGCTTCATCAACACCGATCCCGCGAGCGGCGTCGAGACGCTTTCCACCAGCATCTCGGTCGTGAGCGACGAGACCGGCAAGGCGAGCGCGCGCTTGCGTGCTACCGCGGGCGCCGCGAACCAGACGGCCCTCCTGCAAGTGACGGACGTCGGCACCGGCGCGTTCCAGCGCACGAGCTTCCTCATCTCGCAGTCGAC
>WNFN01225842.1_pt1 | contig 13678 bp, 8 predicted proteins | sample 5400161 | NCBI WGS metagenome assembly WNFN01 (sample SAMN13153353, study PRJNA577476) | soil metagenome | isolation source: 80 cm saprolite on Douglas fir-dominated hillslope | place: USA:California | collected 2013-09-17
ATAGGGGCACAAATGTTGTTTGAGGCCCTTGAGAATAATAAGTAACGTGTAAAGTAAAGAAGAAGATCGAGGTACTCATATGTATATTATTGTCGGTGGCGGCGGAGACGTTGGCTATTATCTGACCAAGAGTTTGTTGAACCAGGGGCACGAAGTACTCTTGTTAGAAAAAGGCAGCGCTCGCTTTCAAGCGCTTAGCGATGAACTTGGTCAATCCGTTGTGCGCGGTGACGCCTGTGAGGCAAGAACAATGGAGGAAGTGGGTGCCAGTCGTGCAGATATCGTCATTGCGGTAACAGGCGAAGACGACGATAACCTGGTTATCTGTCAGATGGCAAAGAAGCGCTTCAACGTAGGTCGCACCATTGCTCGCTTGAACAATCCTAAAAATGAGCTCATTTTCCAAAAACTTGGGATTGATGTCACGGTCAGCCCTACAAAATCCATTCTCTCGTTGATTGAAGCTGAGATCCCCGGCTCAACTTTCGTCACATTGATGACGCTAAAGCGTGCTGGTTTAGAAATTATGGAGATTCGTATTCCAGCGAATTCACCTATTGTGGGCAAAACGCTGAACACCATTAATCTCCCTCGTAGCGGCAACATTGCCCTGATTATCCGTGATAAAGAGTATATTGTTCCCACCGCGGATACAAAGATTTTAGCCAACGACGAAGTCTATGCACTTGTAAGTCGTGAAGGTGAAGAGGCGCTGCGCACAGCTTTGGGTACCACTAGCTAATTGGTTTCTCTCTTTTCTTGACGCATCACAACCTAACATCTTTTTTGTGTTGATGAGGCGGCTAAGCCGCCTCATCAACACAAAAAACGGTGGAGCCGCCGTATCAAGGCGCCTGCTGGGCGCCTTGATACGGCGGCTCCACGAGAAAGAACTTTCCTCCGAAAAGAGGATTGAACCCCTCTTTTCATGCTTGGTGCTGCCTCGCAGAGGCATGCGGTTTTTTCTAAAAATCCGGGATAACTCATGCTAAGAAAAGCCACCGAAGCTGGAGAGGGGTATTAAGCTTAATACTCCTCTTTTTCTATATGCTCTTTTGGTAATTTGGTATCGGGAATAGGACGCAATAAATCGATGTGCTCTAAATGCATCGAAGTTCCCTTGATATGAGCTGAATTCGTTTCAATCTGGTCGCTACCCTGCTGCTTATCTATTTCTACCTCATTATTTGTTTGTATTTCTGGCGATATATGTTGCTCGTCTCCCGGATTATCGGGTTTACTATCATCTCCCAAAAACTGGGTTTTCCTCCTACGAATGACCCACCCTGTCCGTTTATTTGCCAAAATCTGGTCGGCAGTCTCACCACGTGCGGAACGATAAAGGCTAGTAATAACTACCCAGGAGGCAGCTACAATCGGAGTGGCTAGTAATGCGCCAAAGGCGCCGAACAATTGGGCACCGATAATCAAGGCGAGAATTGATGCTACCGGGTGTAAACCAACGGCATGACCGACGATACGTGGACCAAGGATATTACTCTCAATCATCTGGACGGCGATGAAGTAAATGATGATCCAGATGGTGCGTGGAAAAGGATCAGGTAGTAACAACGAGAGCAGAATGGCAGGTATCGAAGCCAGGGCCGGTCCCACCATCGGGATCGTTTCGAAGAGAAAGGCCAGCACACCAATGATCAGGGCGTACGGACTTAACCCCAGAAATGCACAACCCATGCCTGCCAGTACACCGATAATAACTGCTAATGTGAGTTGTCCACGAATATAGTTGCCTACTACGCGATTCAATGCGTCTTCAAAGAGGAGCACATGTGGCATCCAGCTTTTAGGAGCGATACTGACCAAACCATCTCGTACTCGTTTGCCATCCAGGGTAAAGTAGAAACTCAAGACAAGTACGAGGAGGAAATCAATCAGGGTGTTTGTTACAATAAAAGCGATATTTAATACATTGGATGCCGCCGTTCTGGCGAAGTCGGTGGCCTGACTCTGAATCTGATTGAGCGCAGTGGAGATACTTGCCTCAGGAATACCCTGATTTCGTAAGAACTTGAGGAATGTTTCGTACTGGACGGGAAGCGCGGTAAAGAAATTGGTGATCGTGGCTTGAAACGTTAACACCTGTTGAATGAGGGAAAAAACAAGGGCGTAGGCAAGTGCGCCCAAAACTGCGATTACGATAATGTACATACTAATGGTTGCAACAACTCGTGGCAGACCTCGCGATTCCAGGAAGTTGACCGCCGGGGTGAGCAAAAAAGCTACTGCTAGTGAAAGCAGCAACAGTACAACGGCATGGACGAAAAGTCCTAGTAAAAGACCCCAGGCGTACCATAAGATAATACCAATGCAGATAATACTGATCAGGATGTCGCGCGTTCGCTGCCAATTCACTTGTTCCATGCGATTTATTCCTTCCTCATACTATCTTGATTGAACGTTTAGACTTATCGCTATTTTGACAGGTTTTTGTCAAATGCACAAGGTGATGCACTCGCTATTGCACAGAACGTTTAGCCTGGGAATGTCCCCCAGCTCCCGGTTAGGCAGATATACCTATATTGATAGTAACTTAGGAGTATGTCTGAAACTTTTTAAGGTTGTTTCCCGTCTCTCTATATAAGTATATTTGGGGTGGTAATTGGTATACTTGGCTCACACAAGTATACCAATTACCTACAATGAGGTATAACCAACGTTAATATAGCTGATGACATTCGTCTATGAAAATACAAGGATATAATAAAACTTCTTGACTAAAGGAACTTGAAAGAGGACTCACCAATGGATGCAACTACCACGCTAACAGCTACCCATGTGCTTTTGACTGGCACTCTCATAGGGTTTCTACTAGCATGGATGGTCACTTTCGCAGTGCTAGCATTACGCTCACATCCAACAGATGCAATGCAATCTGAAGAGTCAACTTCATTTACAAATTCCCTGCCTGTTACCTCTGCACCAACGTCGATGCATGTAATAGCCATTCCGACAACGTCATCTCCGCCGGTTCAAGCCACTGTTGACAAACACGGCAATACTGGTGAGATGGAGGTGGTTTCGGTCGGATAAGCATGGTCGTATAGTAAAGAATATGCAGTATTGCAAAGAAAGGACCCCTGGTATATGTGGTGGTCCTTTCTTTGCAATACTATAGTCCTATTGCAATTGTATATTTTCACCGGGTCTGGCTGGGCGAAATTGACCATTGTCGTTGATAAACACAATATGGCTATCCTGTACGTTGACAATCATATCCAGGCGACCATCACCATTGACATCTTTAAACGAGAGGGTTACTACCGCGAGTTCCTGGCCGGGGCCAATTAATGTAGGGCCAATATAAACTTTGGCTTTCGAGGCATCATTACCAGGAAACTCAATAACCTCAATGTGGCGATTTAAATTAAGTGCTATAAAATGGCTTGGATTGGCTGCTGAATCGTTGTGCCCAACGGCTATATCTATTTGATATGTTCGTGGTCGTCCGTAGTGCCAATCGTCCTGGGTGACTTGCCACCAATTTGCTAACGTTGTCAGGGCCACCCAGCCTATGAGCATGGTAAACATGGCCATGCCTACAAATACCATCCAATGTAAACGTGGTTTAGCGCCAGGTTCACTAAGCTCCAATTGATCACTGTGCCTACTTGTAACATCATCACTCTGAATTATTCGACGCCGTTGGCCCTGTACGACTGGGATACTGCCCTGAGTTGTAGCACGTCGAGGTGGGACGGTTGACTTTTCAGTATGTGTAACTCTGTAGGTGCGTTGGCTCGCCAGAGACTGTACGTCAGCGCGAGTACGTTCCACTTCCGTTCTAACATCCGCTAACCCTTGATAGCGACGCGCACTACTAGACATACGCATAGGCCAGACATCGTCGTATTCATCCTCGGGGGATTCTTCCTGACTTTTTACTTGAACTGGTTGCGCAGGGACGTTTCTCTCACGTACCTGCATGCGCTTCTGGTCCACATCATTACCGTCCTCTCTGAATCAAAATTGGTCATTGAAAATTTGTTCTAGAACGAGTATACACTCACTATTGGAAAAGTTCAAGAGGTTTGCCAGGTAAATTAGAACAAATTTACTATTCCGCTATATTTTGACCGTCTGTCTCTTCGCTCACGGCGTCGTTTTTCTGCTCTTGCGTATACGCTGGTACATCCAGGCGTCCAGCATGCCGCGTAAAGAGCCGAGCACAGTGAGAACGGCTATGATTATAAGCATAGCTGTTGCTACACCTGGTTGGGCCAATTCATAGAGGAACTGGGTGTGGTTGGGGAAGAGTAGTCCCCAGATGACGGCCAGCATAGATGCTCCGGTGAACATGAGCATACCTGAGATGGCACTGCTGCGTAGGAGATCGGGAAAGCGCATATTCTCTGAAAGCCGTATGGCCATGACCGCTCCCGGGGTGGGAGTGCCGATAAAAACAACAAACAACGTTCCCAGCAGGTTGAAGAGTGGTGGGACATGCTGTAAATGCGAAAAAGGAACTTCAAGAGCAAATGTCAGGATAATTACCAGTGGTAACAGGCCCGTTAATGCTCCCATGATGGCTGGCCACCAGTGAACGGGCGCAACTATGACCTGCTCTTTAGCCGCATCAACTTTACCTAGCTGGCGCATAACATACAGATTACTTATCAGAAGGATGATGTAGGCTGCAATCGGCAGAGGATGATTATTTTCTCCGCCAAGGTTGATAAACAGGCCACTCAACAGGGGAGCAAGCAAGGTTGCTATCAAGCCTCGATAGAGAAACCTGCGTATTGGGCGGCTGCGTGTCACTGCTGCAAAGGCTAGAGCTGCCAGGGCCAGGAGATTGATGCCACTACCTGTCAGCACGCCCAGTAAAGCCACAATTTGCGTGCCATCTTTACTTGGTGTGACTACGAGGACAAAGACAAGAAATTGTAGGAGGAGGGCAATGCAAGCTGTTCCATAATAGAACACCCTGCGAGCCTCGCGGAACACAGGAGTGTTTGGAGCCTTTGGAGGGTTCTTCGGATCTGTCTTTTCGTAAGCTGTATTCGGTAAAGGGGTGTTAGGGACTCCTGGCGCTAGCAATCCCACGGGACTTTGTGCTTGCTGCTGGGCCTGGGCCTGCGAAGGCCATTGCCATTGTCCTGGCGCTTGCTGCCAGGGGACGTTGCCAGGAGGTATAGGCCTGGCCGGTTGAGTGGGAGGAATGAAATTCTGCGCATTGTGGGCAGGCGCGACTACGTTGAGAGGAGCAACAACTCCCCATGGCCTTTCTGCTACTGTCAGATCGTTGTTATCGGCATCACCACTCAAACGTAGTGCGGACGAGGAAGAAGATGCCGCTGATGCTCTCAAATCGGCTGCCAGCATGGTCGCGGTCTGGTAGCGATCAGCAGGATTCTTTGCCAATGCTTTCATGACGACTGCTTCGATGCCTGGTGAAAGGTCGGGACGACTGCTCAAAAGTGAAGGAACAGGCTCACTCAATTTCTCAGCCATGATTGCGAAGGGGGTTGCACCTGTATAGGGTACGCTGCCCGTGAGTAATTCATAAAGAATGGTGCCCAGAGAATAAATATCCGAGCGAAAATCTATCTCGCTGGTACTGATCTGCTCAGGCGAAGCATATTCAGCGGTACCGATAAAGCTACCTATGCTGGTCAGGGATGGCATAGCCTTTAAGCGGACGATGCCAAAGTCACTGAGAAGTAGGCGCCCATCCTGGTGGAAGAGCAGGTTGCCCGGCTTAATATCGCGATGGACAACACCCAGGCTATGAGCATAGCTAAGAGCATCCGCCACCTGGCTGATATAGTTGGCAATGACCGTGAGGTCAAAATGCGATCCGCTGCGATTCATCTCGTCAATGCGCTCACGCAAGGTTCCGCCACGGATAAACGGCATTACCAGGTAGGCCAGGTGCTCTGCATTGATAAGCGCTTCATCATATTCATAGATGGGCAAAATATTTTTGTGCTCTAGCTTTGCTATAGTATCGGCTTCACGCCGAAAGCGTTCCAGGAAGACACGTTGTTGATCGGGATCATAGGTGTTTGAGGGGATAAGTACTTTTACTGCTACAGTACGCACTGGCCGCGATTGTTGCGCCAGGTATACTGCACCCATTCCACCACGACCAATAACCCGTTCAAGTGTACAGGTACCAAGGGTAACGCCAATCAGCTCTTTTATGTCCATACAATCATCAATCCATCTTGCATACTTTTAAATTCTCTGTCAGAGTGTACCATAAACAGGTGCAAGTTTACCTATTGCCATAAATCTCCCTGGGCTGCCTCCTTATTAACACGCTTCTTAGGCGCGTTACGTTTTTCATGCACCGTTTTCTTTGGTGGCGGCCTATGGTATGGATCTATTTGCTCAACGTGCGTAACCAATTGCGCTGTATCTGATGAATGATCTACAATCTCCACGACAGCCTCAAAAATAGAGGTACGGCGTATATGTACCTCAGACCAGAGGCTGATTATGGCTTCAATAGTAGCATCTTCACAGCTAGCTAATTGAGGCCAGCGTATTTTACTCTCGCGCAGGACATCTGCCAACCCTATGGCTCGGACACTGTCTATCCATTCTACGAACGAAGTTCGCAGTTGTTCCATCCAGGCGATTGTATAGAGTCCTATACCCGTGACGAACTCGATATTTTGCCCTGTTACATGTGTGGCTGCCAGTGGCAGCTCTGAACGCCGGTAACAATGTAATAGTTCATAGCAGGCCCGCTCTGGCAGCAAACCTTTACTTTCCACCTGCTTTCTCACAGCGGCTACATCGATGAAGGTTAAGCGTTCAGCAAAGTTGTCGTAGCGATTGCGCAAGACCTGCAAAAGCTCGGTGACGGATAACTGATTTGTATACCAGGCAATAGGAAAATGTGCTGCAATGCTGCTGAATGCTGCCTGAGCTTCAAGGGGAATGGCAAGCACGATATCTTTCCGATGCTGGAGCTGGTGCAGTTTCTGGATCTTGCGTTCGCGATAGGCAGGAGTCCAGAAGCCCAGGATCTCAACGTAAATGCGCTGCTTGTCGCGGGTGAGCACGAAATCAGGAATAAAGATGCCGCGCTCAAGTAGCAACGGCTCTGGTTCACGCAGGAGATGCCAGCCATCAACGGCAAGGCTATTTTCCAGGGAGGCAAACGCTTCTGCGAAGGATTGCTCGATGCTACTATCAAATACGGATGATGTCTGATGAGTACTGGTGGTAACCGTAGATGTTCCGGCCGTTTCCTGCGTCTGCGGGATCGCTGCCACTGGTGGCAGAAGGGTGAGCACGGTGTTATCAATGGCAAAGCTGTAGGCGCGCTGCAAGAAGTGTACAGTTGCCTCGGCAGCGACAATAGCCCTGCTGAGGGCCTGGCTATGCGTGGGTTGTTTGCGTTGGATGGGGGTAACATTGGCTTGTTGTCGTTGTGCGATTCCATAGCCAAGCAATTGGCGGCAGAGGCGGGCCAGGCGCAGACCATACTGTTGGGGTGTTCCTGTCATCTCCTGCGGGCCATAAAGTGTGAGGTGCAGCAGGGGTGCTTTGTGAGATGATGGTTCTTCGTAGGCAAGGTCGTAATAAACACCAAGTTTACGAGCAAGAAAACATAGACGTTTGATGACGGCTCCAATACCTGTACCCATGGATGCCTGTGTGAGAGATTGCTTCTCGGCGTGCGAGGCTCTTTCAAAAGCGTCGCAGTCAATGACGAAGCGCACTTGCGAAGAGGTGAATAAGGCGGCCTCAAAAGCCCACTGGTTGTAAAGGCCGTTTACATCCTGGTGGCGGGGACAGGTAGGAGTGGTACGCACGAGTATCTCTTCCTCATCACTATCAAGCGCAAGGAGATATTCCAGGTCAGAAACACTTAAGTGGTAGCGTTCGGCAAAGGCCTGTAAAGCCTCAGTTCGTTGTGCTGCCGAGAGAAAGCCCTGATAGAGATCGTTGACGTGATTGAAGAGTGCGAGCCGCAACAAGACAGGTGATGTTATATCCGCTGCGGTAAGCTGCATGCGTGCTTCGCCTCCCAGGCGCTCAAGTACCTCTGACCAGGAGCATTGCTGCCATTGATACCAGGCGCTCAAGCTGCTTATGAGGCAATGGGCCAGCCGGTAGTCACCTATGCAGGCGCGGGCATCATCAACGGAGAAAGAACGCCTGGGCTGACCAAGGCGTTGTTCATAGTAGGCAATGAGAGATGTGAGTTCTTTTGCTCGTTCGCCGGGCTGTAAAAAATGCAAATTCACATAAAGTTCACTGCCACGCCGCTGCACCTGTTTTTTAACATCTTGTAGACTGAAGCGCACGCATTATTGCCTTTCCCATTGTATTGTAGTTATTTTTTTCTTTTTCTCTCAGACGTTTGCAGTAACGTTCCTGGTAACGTTTTTATTATAACCTCCATTACTTTGACATAGGAGAAAAATCCTAAAAACTTGAACACCTGTCTGGAATCTGGTATGCTAATGATGGGTCAATTTAAAGCTTTACTGATTCTTTAGGGATAAAGGGTGACAGGTATGAGCACAAGCCCACGACGCCTCGGTAAGTATGAACTGAGGAAATTACTGGGAAGCGGGAGCGCAGGTGAAGTTTGGCAAGGATATGATTTACAGGCGCGACGTGATGTTGCTGTAAAATTGCTCCATCCCGATTTGCTCCAGTCTGATCCAAATTTTATATCTCTCTTCATGAAGAATTGGCAACCCATTATTTCATTGCATCATCCAAATATTGTTAAGGTGCATGAAGTAAATATTTCACGTCCTGGTAATACCAACGGCACCACACCCTATATTGTTATGGACTATGTGGAGGGACAGTTAACCCTTGCCGACAGTATCCGGCGTACCTCGCGCTCAAGTAACTTCCCGTCCGTCTCCGATATTGTGTATCTCTTCAATAGCCTGGGACAGGCCCTGGATTATGCCCATGGGCAGAATATTGCGCATGGAGACATCAAGCCAACAAATATTCTGCTGGATTTGCATAATACGGTGGATATTGCCGGGGCAGAGGCTCAACTAACTGACTTTGGTATTGCGAACCTGCCAGGCAATAAAAATAGGGCTTTATCGAACTATCTCTCGCCTGAGCAGGTCAAGGGTAATAATCCCGATGCATACAGCGACATCTATGCCCTGGGCATTATTCTGTATGAAATGTGTACAGGTGTGCTGCCGTTTCATGCGGACAGCCAGGTTGCCGTTATGATGCATCATGTCAATACTCTGCCCACGCCACCTATATTGATTAATCCCCATGTTCCTCCCGCCCTTTCTGAGGTGATTTTACGAGCAATAGCAAAAGAGCCGCAGACACGCTTTGCCTCAGCTTTAGCCCTGGCGATGGCTGTTGGGGAGGCATGCGCAGGGGGGCAGTCCTCTCAGGCTGTGCTCGAGATAAAACAACCAACGCTGGGGGAAACGTTGGCATATCCTCATAGTGGACCCTTGCGACCACCATCATCGCAGACGCCTTTTACTGGCAATATGGCGACCATTCTTGGTGTCTCGGGTCCATTACCTTCCGTCGTTGCATCGCAACCTGCTACGCGGGCGGATACTAGGAGTGCACGCATTACGGGTCACCTCCAACAGGATTCTTTCCAATCGGAGCCGCTAGCCGTACCCGCTGCTGATGGGAGGTCTAGTTCTAGACCTCTTCCCGTGCCACAGACGCCAACACAGGCAACAGGCCAATTCGCCACTCCCTCAATGCAACAAACATCAACTCATCACGCTACGCCTTTAGTGGCAGCGGATACTATGAAGTTCCGCAGTAGTAATGCTTTATCGCCGATGGTACTGATGATTGGTCTTTTGTGTTTGTTACTTGTCGTGGTTGGAGCTTTGGGAGTTAGTCTTTTTCTTACTAATGGCAGTCGGCATGCGCCGGCGCTTTCAGCAAATTCCGCTATAGGGCATGTCTTCTTTCAGGATGATGCCCTTGGCCACGAAGATACACTTCGTATTCAACTACAAAATGTCCCATCGCCTCCACAGGGAAAAAGATATTTTGCCTGGCTGCAAAACACAAGAGGCCAGGCTGTGCCTTTGGGTCCGCTCTCTCTACAAAATGGCACGACAACATTGACCTACCTCGGAGATGGTAAGCATACAAATCTGCTTTCTTTAGTGCAAGGCGTCTTTGTGACCCTGGAAAATGATGGGCAGACGACACCGCAGACGCCATCAATCGATGCGAAGGTCTATCAGTCCGGCTTCGCCAGCGCTTCCTTCCCATATATTCAGCATATTCTATATATGTTGCCTGGTTTCCCTGATCATGGGAGCCTGATCGCCGGCCTCTTTGGGTATATTGGAGGGATTAATGATAAGGCGGGCAGTGTAGTGGACAGTCTAAGAAGCACGCATGATTATGACCTTGCACTGCGCCAGGCGAACCGTATTATGGAATTGATCGATGGAAGTGAAAATGCCAGAGCTAGCGGAGATCTTCCCTCTTCTTTGCCTCTGCTTTTGTCTGTTCCCGTTGGTCTCCTTTCATCGTCTTCCCAGATGGGGTACATCGATGCCCTGGCCGGGCAGGTAGACAAAGTTATACAGACTGCCGGTGATAATGCGGATTTGCACCAGCACGCACAGAATGTGAGCAATGCCCTCATTGACTTACGCGACTGGATACAAAAAATGCATGACTATGATGAACAAATTCTCAAAGCCAGCAATTTGGGAAGTGCAAATGTTCTCAGTGCAGCCCTGCAACTAAAGCAATTAGCAGTAGATAGTTATACTGGTCGTACTATTCCACCGAACCCGGGTCCTTTGCCAATTTTAGGTTCTGCTGGTGTCTATCAAGCGTCAGTGGAATGTCAATATCTGGCAACATTGGATATTAAGAAAATCGTGTAAGTTAATATTTAAAAACATGATTCATCCCGGATTTTGAGACTGCGGATGAATGAGCTACTCAAGCAGTTTCATCGTTCCAGGGCACCCGCAAGGGGATGCCCCTACTCTACTCCGAAGGAGTCTGCACCGTCTATAGTAGGGGTAGCCCTTGCGGCTACCCTGGCCCCTGCGGGTGCCTTCCCTTGTTTCCATCGTCCGGCATTACATCTCTTTTTTAATATAAAGTGTTATGAAAGTGAGTAAGAATAAATTTTAAGCTTGACAAGGCATATAAGCACGATTATCATAAGTAAGATAGTAAACCAAGCATGTATATTTCATCCTATGGTGGATTGACAAGGTGCCAACTTTGTAGAAATATGCTGTGGAAATGAAGTGATTCGTGCAGAGTTGATATGTAGGGGAGGAGGTTTCCCAAATGGGGCTAAGCCTGAGAAATCTGAGACAGTACAAACTGCAAACATGTCTTAAAAGCACAGATCGCGTTGAAATCTTGAAGGCAATAGATACTTCTCTGCGATGTTATGTGACGCTTAAGCTGATTCATGCATCCTCTGAAAGCGATCCCGGTTTTCTCGCACGTTTTACGCATCAAACGAAAGTGATGAGGAATCTCCGCCACCCCAATATTGTTAGCATACATGATACGGACATTGTGCTTCCTCCTGAGTCAGAAAGCCCTATAGGTTATATGGTGATGGAATATATTGAAGGTCCAACGCTGGTGGAGGTGCTGCATGACCTGGCTCAAACTGGGAGAAACGTGTCTGCTGGTGATTTGGTCCATCTTTACAAAGCCATGTGTAGTGCTATTGATTTTGTACACCAAAAGGATGTCATTCACGGTAATATCCAGCCTGCTAATATTTTGTTACGGAAATATAGCCAGTTACACTTCGGTGAGCCAGTACTTACTTGTTTCGGGACGGCCAGGTTATTAGGGATATCTCAAAGTGTTCTTTGTCTATGGGGACGTGATGTTCCCTGGTATCTTTCTCCAGAACAATGCCAGGGCAAACCGGCAACGGTACAAAGTGATATCTATGCACTAGGCGCGATACTTTATGAATTCTATACCGGGGCGCCACCTTTTCAAGGCAATAGTTCATCAGCGATTATGTTACAGCATAGTCAGGCTTCACCTAAACCGCCTATCCTGATTAATTCAGCCACGCCGCCTGTTGTCTCTAAGATTATTCTGCGCTGCCTGGAAAAAAATCCTGAGCAGCGTTTTGGCACTGCATCGGCTCTGGCTCTAGCGCTAGCAGACGCTCTTGTACCGTCCCTATATGAGGTACCTGTACCTACGCTCATCAGTCCAACAAGATCTATTGATAAAGCGTATATGGCAGGTATACAATCCTCCAAAGTGCCTACCAGTACTAAACAGGCACCACTGAGTTCACCAGTAGCCAGGGTGGATACGGCTACTGGTAGCTGGGAAGTGCGTAGTGAGCCCAATACCGAGGAAATTTTCCAACATACGAGCCTGGATAAAACCTCACGCAGCTCGACGATGCGCCTACCTGGTCGCTTCGAGGAAATTTTCCAACATACGAGCCTGAAAAAAATAGCAGAGATAGCTACACAAGTAGGCGAGAAAACAGGCAGGCCATTTGCCTTACCTATATCTTCCTCATCTTCGTTATCACCTAGATTGATACATTTACGACGATTTATGGCAAACATCCAGCAAAGTATGCTCCATCTGTCGACAAGAATGCGTGTGGTGCTATGTATGGTATTTGCTGTTGCAGTTATGTGTTCCAGCCTGGGGACATACCTGCTAATGGTCCCTTCACAAGGTTCTCCGCCACTTCCTGTGGTCGGGAAAGCCTCCTTTGTTAGCAGTGGGTTGGTGGGAGACAACGGGAAGCATGGTATCAATGATGAGGTGTTGATCGATCTGCACGACCTTGCCTTACCTGGAACTAGCAAGAGTTACTACGCCTGGCTACTAAGTGATGCAGGCCAGACCTTGCAACATTGGGTCTTGTTGGGGAAATTAGATCTAAGCCATGGAAATGCGTACATGCTCTTTAACGGTGATAAAAAGCATAGTGACCTGCTGGCACAGACAAGTCGTTTTCTGGTCACCGAGGAAGGTATGCGAGGAGCAGCAAATAACCCATTTCTTCATCAAGATACATGGCGTTACTATGCTCAATTGCCTCAACAACGTGCTACTACAGATCCGTATCACTTCAGTATGCTGGACCATGTACGTTACTTGCTAGTACAAGCACCAGAACTTCTTTCGCTTGGAATAAAGGGCGGCTTGAATGCCTGGCTACTACGAAACATGGCGGAGGTGTCGCGCTGGTCAATTGAGACACGTGACAGTTGGAAGAACGCCAGGGTTATTCGTAATCACCTGAGTGACATTCTCAATAGCCTCGGTGGGTATTGCGCACCTGCCGGTGCGCGACATAGAGCAATCATTCCTGGTCAGCCAATGATTAACGGCAGCGCCTATTTTCCACTTTTCGAACCATGTATGCAGAATGCAGAGCTACAGATGACGGATATGAGAGTGCCAAGCGATGGCCTGGATCATATCCTGTTCCATATAACAGGCATACTACAATCACCTGGGATAACTCTCTCTATGCAGAGTCAGGCTGAGCAGATTGCGGCGGCTATTTATAGGGTGAAGGGCTGGTTAAAACAGATGCAGCGAGATGCTAAAGCACTGATGCATATGACTGATACGCAACTACTCAGACCTCCAGCGTTTGGGCTTCTGAGTGACTTGATACTCCAGGCGAGATATGCGTACGCGGGCCATCTGGACCCTTTGACTGGGAATATGCAGGGAGGCATTG
>WNFN01078374.1_pt1 | contig 13660 bp, 17 predicted proteins | sample 5400161 | NCBI WGS metagenome assembly WNFN01 (sample SAMN13153353, study PRJNA577476) | soil metagenome | isolation source: 80 cm saprolite on Douglas fir-dominated hillslope | place: USA:California | collected 2013-09-17
TCGACCGCGGCTTTCAGGTTCTCGCACACCTGGCGCGTCTGCGCCTCGATGTCGCCGACGCCGGCGACGGTCCCATCCGCGCGCCGCGAGGTCATGCCGGAGATGAACACCAGCTTGCCCCTGGCCTCGATCTCGATCGCCTGCGAAAAGTGGCCCGAGGGCTGGCGGATCTTGTCGCTGGTGACTGGATTCTTCATGGCAGCCAGATGAGAAAAATAGGGTCCGTCCCTAATTAAGCAGGGCGAGGGCGTCGTCGGCGGTCATCACATCGCCGAACTGCTGGATCACGTTCTCGAGTGTCGCGAGGTGCTCCTCGTCCGAGAGCGCGGCGGTGCAGTCGCACAGCAGCACGACCTTGTAGTCGAGCATCATCGCGTCGCGTGCGGTGGATTCGCAGCAGACGTTGGTCTTGGTGCCGGCGATGAGCAGCGTATCGATGCCGCGCTTCTTCAGGAGCGTGCCGAGGTCGGAAGCGCCGGCGATGAGCGCGCTGTAGCGGTTCTTCGTCACCCGCGGGTCGCCGGGCGCGATGTCGAGCTCGCGCCAGGGCTGCTGCAGCTCGTGACCCGCGGAAAGGGCTGCAGCGGCACGCGCTCGGTTTTCTGGTCTTACGAAAACATCAAAGAAATTCCAGTCACCCGAATTCTGGTGCAGCACCCAGATCACCGGCACGCCGCGCCGGCGCAGCGCGGTCACGAGGCGATTGATGCCGGGCACGATGTCGCGCGCGCCGGGCACTTCGATCGGCGCGCCGGGAGCGACGAACGCGTTCTGCATGTCGATGACGAGCAGCGCGGTGCGCTTCGGATCCAGGCGATCGAAGAGATGCAGCCGCCCGCGCCGCGCGAGCACGCGCTCGATGATCTCCCTGCGGATCGCGACTTCGTGCATCAGAACTTCTCGAGCCAGGGCCTGAGATCCACCTCGAAGCTCCAGGCCGAGCGGTGCTGCCGATACACCGCCATATACGTTTCAGCGATCGCGTCCGGGTCGAGCATGCCGTCGTCGCCGCGCGCATGGGCGCGAGGATCGCCATCGGGACGCCGGATGCCGCCGTCGATAACGAAATGCGCGACATGGATGTTCTTCGGCCCGAACTCGCGCGCCAGGCTCTGCGCCATGCCGCGCAGCGCGAACTTGCCCATCGCGAAGGGCGCCGACTCGGCATAGCCCTTGACGCTCGCCGAGGCGCCGGTGAAGAACAGGCTGCCCTGACCGCGCGCGAGCATGCGCTTCACCGCGGCCTGCGCGACGAGGAACCCGCCATACGCGGTGACCATCAGGGTCTTGTGCACTTCCAAGGGGTCGAGGCTAAGGAAGGGCCCGCGCACGCGATAGCTCGGGTTGTAGACCACGAGCTCCGGCGGATCGATGGCATCGAACAGCGCTTCGACCTGCAGGATATCGGCGGCGTCGCAGGCAAAGGCACGCGCATGGGTTTCCGTCACCAGCGGGTCGAGCTTGCCGACATGGCGCGCGGCGAGCGCGACGCGCATTCCGGCGGCGGCGCATTTGCGCGCGAGCGAGGCGGACAGGCCGCTGCCGGCGCCGACGATCAGGGCGAGCGGGTTAGCATTGCTCATGGACAGGTTTACCTATGTTGCCATGCCGGCGCGCGTCGTGTTCGGCGCCGGCGCGGTTTCGCAGCTCGCCGCCGAGGTGGAGCGGCTCGGCGCGACGCGCGTGCTCCTCATCTCCACGCCCGGCAGGGCCGACATGGTGCGCTCGGTGGCGCGCGATTTGAAGATCGCCGGCATCTTCGATCAGGCGGTGATGCACACGCCGATCAAGGCGGTCGAGGCTGCGCGCGAGATGGCAAAGTCGCTCGGCGCCGATTGCTGCATCACCATCGGCGGCGGCTCGACCATCGGGTTCGGCAAGGCCATCGCGCTCACCTCCGCCCTGCCGATCGTCGCGGTGCCGACCACCTACTCGGGCTCCGAGATGACGACCATCTGGGGCATCTCCGAAGGCGGCGCGAAGAAGACCGGGCGCGATCCGAAGGTGATGCCGAGGGCGGTGATCTACGATCCGCAGCTCACGCTCGACCTGCCGGCCGGCGTCTCGGCGGCGAGCGGCATGAACGCCATGGCGCACTGCGCGGAAGCGCTTTACTCGCATGAGGGCAATCCGATCGTTTCACTCATGGCGGAAGAAGGCATCCGTGCGCTCGCGGCGTCGCTGCCGCTCATCGTGCAGGCGCCGCGCGACCTCGAGGCGCGCGGCTCTGCGCTCTATGGCGCGTGGCTCGCGGGCCTGACGATCAGCACCACCGGCAACGGCCTGCACCACAAGCTCTGCCATGTGCTCGGCGGCTTCGGCCTGCCGCACGCCGAGACGCACTCCGTAATCCTGCCGCATGCGCTGCGCTACAACAGCGTCGCGGGCGAGGCGCTGCGCCGCATCGCGCGGGCAATGGGAGTGCAGGACGCGCCGAGCGGCATCTGGCAGCTCGAGCAGCGGCTCGGCCTGCCGATGAAGCTCGCCGATATCGGCATGAAGAAGGACGACCTCGAGCGCGCCGCGCGCATCGCGGCCCAGGCGCCGTATCCCAATCCCCGCAAGGTCGAGTACCAGCCGGTGCTCGAACTCCTGCACAATGCCTACGAAGGGGTGCGTCCATGATTGCGGTCATCTTCGAATTCACGCCTATCGAGGGCCGCTTTGCCGATTACAAGGCGCTGGCCGAGGGGCTGGCCGACGATGTGAGCCAGGCCGAAGGCTTCATCTCCATCGAGCGCTTCGAGAGCATCAGCAACAAGGGCAAATTCGTGTCGCTGTCCTTCTGGCGCGACGAACAGTCGGTGAAGAAATGGCGCAACCTGCAGAAGCATCGCGAGGCGCAGAAGAAAGGCCGCGGCGGCATCTTCGAGTCCTATCGCCTGCGCATCGCCGAGGTGCTGCGCGACTACACCATGGACGAGCGCGCGCAGGCGCCCGACGACAGTGTGAAGGTGCACGGATAGACCACAGCTTCCTTTTCCGGCCGGGAAGCTGGCGCGCGGAGGGCGAGTACCGCGACGCGAGCGGCCAGGCCGCGCCGGTCTCGGGCGAGACCAGCATCCGCCACGAGGAAGGCAAATGGCGCTTCGAGGGCGTGCTGCGCGTGCGCGGCAACCGCCCGGCGCTGCAGCACAACCGCTACGAGATCGAGCCGATGACGCCGGGGGCGCGCTCGACGCACTGGACTTCGAGCAATCCGGTGCTCGGCACGCTGCGCGGACGCTTCGTGCTCGCGGGCGACGCCATCCTCTCGTTCTACGCCAGCCCCACCGGGCGCTACCGCGGCTACGAGTGCCTGCAGCAGCGCGATGAGAAACGCTACAGCGTGCGCGGCGCGATGATGGAGGAGGACAAGGTCATCTCGACCTGGGCGCTCGAGCTCACTTTGACTTAGCGGCGCGCATCCGCTCGGCGTACTCCGGCGTCAGCGGCACGAGCAGCGCGTCGCTGTTGGCGTTGAGCGCCCCGAGCACGCGAGTGCCGACTGTCGGCCGCTCGAGCTTGCACGCCGCCCAGAGATTGCTCGGCACCTGCAAGCTAGCAGTGGCGGCAGCCTCCGGCCCCTTGAACGTCTCGACCACGCGCAGCGAGATGACGTCGACGCGATTCTGCTGCTCGATAGTCGTCACGTCGGCGGCAAACAGGACGTTCGCCCACTGGTACCAATCCTGCGGTTTCGCGTCGCGCGCGAAGAGGCACGCGTGCGCCGCACCATTGAGGAAAAGGCAGGCTGCGAGGGCGATCAGGTAGCGCACCGGGGAGAAGCATAGAATGGGCGGCCTCAATAAGAAAGCTAAGGAGAACCCATGACCCGCATTCTGATCGCCTTGATGCTCGCCCTTGCGCTCGCAAGCTGCGCGTCCCAGCGCAAAGAGCCGGCCCAGCCCGCCGCAGCGACGCCCGCGCCGAATCAGGCGCAGGCAGGCACGACCTTCGGCAATTTCATGACCAGCTATGGCCCCGCCGGTGCTCCGGTGCCGCCGCTGGAGTCCGGACGCAAGGTGAACGAGCAGGACTGCACCCAGGGCATCGACTTCAACGCCGGCAATCTGCGCTGCCGCTAGCCGCCGCGGCGGCAGCCTGGATGAAGTCCTTCGGCGCGCCGGCGATCAGCATGCGGCGCGCAGCATCGTGATAAACGTCTCGACTTCGCCGACGCTTCTAATAGCCTTTGCTAGCGCCACTCGGAAGGTTGTTGCACTTGTAGTACGCGACCTGCGCGTCGCTGAAGGCGTTCACGTTTACAGCGCCGATGCCGATCTGCGCCGGCGCCATGATGTAGGCATAGTTCGCGCCCCTGCTGTATTCCGCTTTCGGCTCGGCCTGGCCTGCCATGACGCGCTGGCCGGATTTCGCGGTGTAGTCCTTGACGGTGAGGCCGCCCATGGTCTGGCAGGCGGCGAGCGCAAGCGTTGAAACGACGACGAAGACAAAGTTGTTGGTCATTGCATCCCCTGGCGTATTTAGTCCCAGCACCTTACGCAGATAGGGCTAGGCAATCACGGCATTTCCTCACGCCTTTGCGCGATTCGGCCGGCAGGGCTAGCTGAAGGCCGGGATGCCGGTGATGGCGCGCCCGAGGATCAGGGCGTGGATGTCGTGCGTGCCTTCGTAGGTGTTGACTACCTCGAGGTTGACCACGTGCCTGATTACACCGAATTCGTCCGAGATGCCGTTGCCGCCGAGCATGTCGCGCGCCACGCGCGCGATGTCGAGCGCCTTGCCGCAGGAGTTCCGCTTCATGATCGAGGTGATCTCGACCGAGGCGCTGCCCTCGTCCTTCATCCGGCCGAGGCGCAGGCAGCCCTGCAGGCCGAGCGTGATCTCGGTCTGCATGTCGGCGAGCTTTTTCTGCACCAGCTGGTTGGCCGCCAGCGGGCGGTCGAACTGCTTGCGGTCCAGCACGTATTTTCTGGCTTTGAAAAAACAATCTTCTGCGGCACCGAGCGCGCCCCAGGCGATGCCGTAGCGCGCCGAGTCGAGGCAGGTGAACGGGCCTTTTAGCCCGCGCACTTCGGGGAAGGCGTTCTCTTCGGGGCAGAACACGTTGTCCATCACCACCTCGCCGGTGATCGAGGTGCGCAGCCCCACCTTGCCGTGGATCTTGGGTGCCGACAGGCCCTTGCTATTTTTCTCCAGGACAAAACCCCGGATGGCGCCTTGGTCATCCTTGGCCCAGACCACGAACACATCGGCGATCGGCGAATTCGAGATCCACATCTTGGCTCCGGTGAGGCTGTAGCCGCCGGAGACTTTCTTCGCGCGCGTCTGCATCGAGCCGGGATCGGAGCCGTGGTTGGGCTCGGTGAGGCCGAAGCAGCCGATCCATTCGCCGGTGGCGAGCTTCGGCAGGTATTTCTTGCGCTGCGCTTCGGTGCCGAACTCGTAGATCGGCAGCATTACGAGCGAGGACTGCACGCTCATCATCGAGCGATAGCCGGAGTCGACGCGCTCGACCTCGCGCGCGATCAGGCCGTAGGAAACATAGTTGAGGCCGGGGCCGCCGTATTCCGGCGGGATCGTCGGCCCGAGCATGCCGAGGCTTCCCATCTCGCGAAAGATGTTGGGGTCGGTGGTCTCGTTGCGGAAGCTATCCAGCACCCGCGGCGCGAGCTTGCCCTGCGCGTAGTCGTGCGCGGCCTCGCGCACCATGCGCTCTTCCTGCGTCAGCTGCTGGTCGAGGAGGAGCGGATCGTCCCAGGCGAACTGGGCTTTCGGTTTCTTGATCGGGGCATTCATTGCGTCCGCTCCAGGATTACGGCGAGCCCTTGCCCGACGCCGATGCAGAGCGACACCGCGGCGTAACGCGCACCCGATTGCTCCATCTCGCGCGCCACGGTGAGCGCGAGGCGCGCACCGGAGGCGCCGAGCGGATGACCGATGGCGATGGCGCCGCCGTTCGGGTTGACACGCGGGTCCTTGAAGTCGACCTTCATCAGCTTGAGGCAGCCGAGCACCTGGCTGGCGAAGGCTTCGTTGATCTCGATGATGTCCATATCCTTCAATTGCAGGCCCGCTCGCTCCAGCGCGCGAGGGATTGCGTACGCGGGTCCGACGCCCATGATGCGCGGCTCGACGCCGGCGCTGGCCGCGGCCCGAATCCTTGCCAGGGGTTTGCGCCCAGTGCGCGAACCCCACGCCTTACTGCCGATCAGGAGAGCTGCCGCGCCATCGTTGACGCCGGACGCGTTGCCCGCGGTGACCACGCCGCCCTCGAACAGCGGCTTCAACTTGGCGAGCGCTTCCATCGAGGCGTCGCGGCGCGGGTGCTCGTCGGCTTCCATCTTTTCCACCGGCGCGTCCTTCTTCCGGGAAGGAAGCGCGATGCCCATGATCTCGCCCTTGTAGAAGCCTTCCTTCTCGGCGGTGGCGTACTTCTGCTGCGAGGCGAGCGCGAATTCGTCCGACTGCTCGCGCGTGATGCCGAAATCCCTGGCGACGTTGTCGCCGGTCTCGGGCATCGAATGGTTGCCGTACTGCTTGATGAATCTGGAGTTGGGAAAGCGCACGCCGATGGTGGTGTCGTACATCTTGGCGTCGCGGCTATACGCTATGTCGGGTTTGCTGATCACGTACGGCGCGCGGCTCATGCTCTCGACGCCGCCGGCGATGTAGAGATCGCCCTCGCCGCAGGTGATGGCGCGCGAAGCGTCGACCACCGCCTGCAGTCCGCTCGCGCAAAGCCGGTTCACGGTGCAGCCCGGCGTGGTCGGCGGCAGGCCGCCGAGCAGCGCGGCGAAACGCGCGACGTTGCGGTTGTCCTCGCCCGCCTGGTTGACGCAGCCGAGCACCACGTCGCTGATCTCCGAGGCATCGATCTTGTTGCGCGCGACGACTTCCTTGATCACCTCGCCGGCCAGGTCGTCGGGGCGCAGCGGCGCGAGCTTGCCGGCATGGCGGCCGATGGGAGTGCGCAGTCCGTCGTAGAGGTAGGCGTCCAGCATTTCAGTTCTCCGGTGTCAAAAGGGATGCGCCCAGCTGCGCGCGGCGGCGCAGCCACGGGCTGGGACGATAGCGCGGCTCCTGGTAGAGCTCGTGCATGTTCTGCAACACGGTAAGGATTTTCTTGGCACCCACGGCGTCGCCCATGGCGAGCGGGCCTTTCGGGTAGCCGAGGCCGAGCATCACCGCGCGATCGAGATCCTCGGGCGTGGCGATGCGCATCTGCACGATGTCGCAGCCGACATTCACGATGTGCGCGACGACGCGCTGCGCGACGAAGCCGGGCGAATCGTTGATCACCGAGACCGGAATGCCGTCCGAGGCGAGCAGGGCGTGGGCGGCGTCCCTGGCAGTTCTAGTGGTCAAAGGATTGACCATCAGCGTGCGCCGCTTGCCGAAGCCGAACAGCGGATCCACCGCCACGGTGCGCGCTGGGTCGAGTCCGTGCTCGAGCGCCGCCGCGGTCGCATCGAGTCCGAGCGGCGCGACCAAGCACACTTCGGCGCTCGTTTTGTCGACGAAGCGAGCACCGCTGAGCAGCTCTTTGAGCTCGGGCACCGCCCACACGGCAGCCGGCTTCGCCTTCGGCGCCGGAGCCTCGGGCGGCACATGCATGTCGGGGGTGTACTCGTACCAGCCGCGCTTGGTCTTGCGGCCGTGCAATCCGGCGGCGACGCGCGGCTCGGCGAGGAAGGAGGGCCTGTACTTCGGCTCCTCGAAGTACTGCTGGTACATCGACTTCATCACCGCATGCGCGACGTCCAGGCCGACGAGATCCATGAGACCAAAGGGTCCGAGCCGGAAACCCGCTGCCTCGACCAGGATGCGATCGATGGTCGCGAAGTCGGCGACGCCTTCCGAGAGCACGCGCAGCGCTTCGGGCACATACGCGCGTCCGGCGTGGTTCACGACGAAGCCCGGCGTGTCCTTGCAGCGCACCGGCGCGTGGCCGAAACGCTTGGCGAGCGCGGTCAGCGCGTCGGTGACCCAGGGCTCGGTGAGCACGCCGTCGACCACTTCGACGATCTTCATCACCGGCACCGGGTTGAAGAAGTGATAGCCGGCGACGCGCCCCGGTTTCTTGCACGCGGCAGCCATTGCAGTGACCGAAAGCGACGAGGTGTTGCTCGCGAGGATGCAGTCCTCGCTCACGATGTCCTCGAGCTCGGAGAAAAGCAGGCGCTTCGCCGTGAGGTCCTCGACGATCGCCTCGACCACCAGGTGGCAGGGCGCGACGAGTCGATGGCGCGCTGCGCTGCGCCGGGCTGCGCGTCGTAGAGCAGCGTGCGCGCGCCGGACTGGGCGAGGACCTGCGCGATGCCGCGCCCCATGGTGCCGGCGCCGGCGACCGCCGCCGTGAAATCGCTGCGGGAAACATCAAGCATGAAGGGGCCGATATTGTAGCGGCCGGAGCCCTATAATCCGCCGCGGAGGAGGAGGATGCGCACAGCACGAACTCTCGCGACGATCGCGCTCGCGGCGCTCATTGCGCCCGTATGGGCGCAGTCCTTTCCTGCAAAGCCCATTACGCTGATCTGTCCGTGGCCGCCGGGCGGCACGACCGACGTGCACCTGCGCAAATTCGCCGAGATCGCGCAGAAATATCTCGGCCAGCCGATCATCATCGAGAACAAGCCCGGCGGCGGCGGCATGATCGGGCCGGCGCAGATGGCGCGCCTCGCCAGGCCCGACGGCTACACGCTCTCGCAGCTCCCGATCACCGCCTATCGCCTGCCGCACCAGCGCGCGGTCGACTGGGAGCCGCTCAAGGACTTCAGCTACGTAATAGGCATCACCGGTTACACCTTCGGCGTGGTGGTGCGCGCGGATTCGCCATTCAAGGGCTTTCGCGAGCTGATCGACTATGCGCGCGCCAATCCCGGCAAGCTTTCGTACGCGCACCCCGGGACCGGCACCTCGCCGCATCTGCTGATGGAAGAAGTGGCGATGAAGGCGGGTGTCCAATTCCTCCATGTGCCGTTCAAGGGAGCGGCCGAGGGCATGCAGGCGCTCCTCGGCGGGCACGTCATGGCGCAATCGGAATCGACGGGCTGGGGCCGCCAAGTGGACGCCGGGCAGTTCCGCCTGCTGGTGACGTTCGGCGACAAGCGCACCAAATGGGATGCGCCGACGGCCAAGGAGCTCGGCCTCGACATCGTTTCGTATTCGCCCTATGGCATCGTCGGCCCGAAGGGGATGGACCCGAAGGTCGTGCGTACGCTGCACGACGCGCTCAAGCGGGCGCTCGACGATCCCGAGCACCTGAAGACGCTGGCCCAGCTCGACCAGGTCTACTGGTACAAGTCGAGCGAGGACTATGCGCGCTGGGCCGCCGAGACGTTCGCCGCGGAACGTGCGACCATAGAGCGCGTCGGGCTGCTTGCTAAATAGGGACTAGCCAGAATGGGAGAGCGCCCATGAAGTACCGGAAGATTCTGCTGGCGTACAACGGCTCCCAGGAGGGCAAGCGCGCGCTGCTGGAATGCGCCGACCTCGCCGGCTTCCTCGGCGCGGAGACCCATCTGCTCGCCGTGGCGAGCATGCCGCCGAGCCTGTTCCTCACCGAGGGCTTCGTGCCCGAAGAGCTGCTCGAGGAAGAGAAGAAGCGCACGCAGGCGGTGCTCGACGAAGGCATCCGCACGCTGCGCGAGCGCGGCTTCAACGCCATCGGGCAGCTCGCGGTGGGCGAGCCGGTGGAAGAGATCTGCCGCTTCGCCAAGAATCTGGGCGTCGACCTGATCGTCGTCGGCCACAACCAGAACACCTCTTTCGCGGCGCGCTGGTGGAAAGGCTCGGTCGGAGCATCGCTGCTCGACTACGCGCCCTGCAGCATCCTCATCGCCAACTCGAAGGTCTAAATGCTCAAAGGCAGGCTGGAAGACGACCGGATGCTCACCGGTCGGGGGAAGTATGTTTCCGACTGGAACCTCCCCGGGCAGGCGTACGGCCATTTCGTGCGCTCCGACCGCGCTCACGCGCAGATTGTTTCCATCGGCAAGGAACAAACGCTGGCCCATCCGGGCGTGATCGCGGTATTCACCGGCGAGGACATCAAGGCTGCGCTCAAGTCGTTGCCGTGCGCGCTGCCGGTGAAAGGTCGCGGCGGCATGGAGCTGATCCATCCCGGGCGGCCGGCGCTTGCGCAAGGGCGCGTGCGCTTCGCCGGTGACGCGGTCGCGCTGGTGGTCGCCGGGAGCGCCGTCGCGGCGCAGGATGCGTCGGAACTTCTCAACATTGAATACCGCGATCTGCCCGCGGTGGTGCGCGCTGAAGACGCGGTGAAACCGGGCGCAGCGCTGGTGCATGACAGCGTGCCCGGCAACCTGGTGATGGACTTCGAGTCGGGCGACGATGCGGGCTCGAAGGCGGCGTTCGCCAGGGCGGCGCGCACCATCGAGCTCGAGGTCGATATCTCGCGCGTGGTGGGCAACCCGATGGAGCCGCGCGCCTGCCTTGCGCATTTCGACACCGGCGCCGACCAGTACCACCTGTACACCTGCACGCAGGGCGCCGGGATCATGCGCAATCAGCTCTCGGCGGTGCTGGGCGTGCCGCCGGAGAAGATCCGCGTCATCGCGGAGGAGGTCGGCGGCGGCTTCGGCGTGCGCTTCAACGTCTACCCCGAGTATTGCGCGGCGCTCTTTGCCGCGAAACAGCTCGGCCGGCCGGTGAAATGGACCGGCACGCGCAGCGAGGTGTTTCTCGCCGACGAGCAGGCGCGCGACGTGCGTGCCCGCGGCGCATTGGCATTGGATTCACAGGGAAAAATTCTGGGCATGCGCTTCGACATGCTCGCGAACCTGGGCGGCTATCTCGCGCCGACCGGTCCGTTCATCAACACCATTGGCATCGTCAACTGCCTCTCCGGCGTCTACGACGTGCCGGCCGCGTATGCGCGCATTCGTCTGGCGATGAGCAACACCGCGCCGATGGCGGCGTACCGCGGTGCGGGACGGCCGATCATGTCCTACGCGCTCGAGCGATTGGTCGAGCACGCCGCGCTCGAGCTCGGCATGGATCCGGCCGAATTCCGGCGGCGCAATTTCATCCGCCAGTTCCCCTACAAGATCGCCGCGGGCTTCGAGTACGACTCGGGCGACTTCGCCGGCGTGCTGGACAAGGCCTTGGCGGCGAATGACTGGAAGAATTTTTCCAAGCGAAGGGAAGAGAGCCAAAAGCGTGGCCGGCTGCGCGGGCGCGGCATGTCGACGTACATCGAAGCGACCGGCGCGGGCTTCGCGCCGCAGGACCAGATCGAGTTGCGCTGGAGCGGCGACGGCGGGCTGACCATTTACGCGCCGACGCACAACCACGGCCAGGGACACGAGACGACTTATGCGCAGCTCGTCTCGGGCGTGCTCGGCATCCCGATGCAGACCATCAAGCTGCGCACCGCCGGTGCCGACTTCTACATCTCCGGCAATGCGACCGGCGGCTCGCGCTCGCTGCTGGCGGTCGGCGGCGTGATCTATCTGGGCGCCCAGGAGCTGGTGAAGAAAGGCATGGCGCTCGCAGCCTGGTGAAGAAAAACCCGGGCCAGCTCGATCTCGCGTACGCCAACAAGTTCGGCGCCTGCTTTCCCAACGGCTGCCATATCGCCGAAGTGGAGATCACGCCGGAGACGGGTGAAGCGCAGATCGTCTCCTACATCGCCTGCGACGATGCGGGCAACATCATCAATCATCAGATCGTCGAGGGACAGGTGCAGGGCGGGCTCGCTCAAGGAGCGGGGCAGGTGTTCAGCGAGCTCGCGGTGTACGACGAATCCGGCCAGCTGCTCACCGGCAGCTTCATGGACTACGCCATGCCCCGGCCGGGCGAAGTCGCGGGCCTCAAGATCCTCGAGCACCCGGTGCCGACCAAGCTGAACCCGCTGGGGGCGAAAGGCGTTGGCGAAGCAGGCGTAACCGGCTCGCTGCCGGCGCTGATGAATGCCGTGCTCGACGCGCTGCGACCCGCGGGCGTCTCCCACTTCGAGATGCCGGCGACGCCGCGGCGGCTATGGGAGGCCCTCCAGGCGGCGCATCGCCGCGCCGCCTAGAAAGTCGCAGACTCGCGCGATGGATCTGCGCCAGATCTGGCGGCTGGCGGTGCGCGCTTACCAAGCGTGGCGCGACGACTACGCACCCAGCATGGGCGCGGCGCTCTCGTACTACGCGCTGTTTTCGATCGCGCCGCTGCTGCTCATCGTGATCGGCGTCGCCGGATTTTTCTTCGGCGAGGAGGCGGCGCGCGGCGAGATCTTCGGGCAGCTGAACGCGCTGATCGGCGCCGAAGGCGCGCGCGCGGTCGAGGGCCTGATTGCGAGCGCGCGCAAGCCGCAGAGCGGGCTGATCGCGATGATCGCGGGAACCGGGCTGCTCATCGTCGGCGCCTCCACCGTGTTCGGCGAGCTGCAGAACGCGCTGGATCGCATCTGGCGAGCGCCGGCGCGCGAGTACACCAAGGGATGGTGGAAGCTCATCCGCACGCGGGTACTGTCCTTCGGCATGATCCTCGGCATCGCGTTTCTGCTGATGGTCTCCCTCGTGCTGAGCGCGGCGGTCTCGGCCATCGGAAGATGGTGGGGGCTGCATCTGGTCGATCTCGCGCTCAGCCTCGCGCTGATGACCGTGCTTTTCGCGATGATCTACAAGGTGATCCCGCGCGTGCGCGTCGCCTGGCGCGACGTCTGGACCGGCGCGGCGGTGACCGCAGCGCTTTTCGCCATCGGCAAGTGGGCGATCGGGCTCTATATCGGGAAAAGCAGCGTCGCCTCCGCCTTCGGCGCCGCCGGCTCGCTTGTGGTGCTCATGGTGTGGGTGTATTACTCGGCGCAGATTTTTCTGCTCGGCGCCGAATTCACGCGGCTGTACGCGGAGGAGCGTGGTTCGCGCAGCGAAACGAAGCCGCGCGTGACCGCTCACATCCGCGTGCAGCCCGCGGCAAATTCGCCGGTGGCGGAGCCGGCGCGCCCGGTGGCGGCGCTCGCCAAGCTGGGCGCGGCGCTTGCTCTGGGTGTAGGTGCGAGTATTGGCCTCGCTTTCTGGAGGCGCCGGTAAAATGAGGCGAACATGAGACACGACGAAGACCCACTGCCGCGCAAGCCCTCGAGCTGGAGCGCGGCCATCGCCCAGCTGCCCGGCTTCCCGGAGGAAGCGAAACCCAAGCTGCCGCCGGTGGCGGAAGGCAAGGCGCGCGCGGTGACCTCGGGCATGTCCGAAGAGGACGACGCCGAGCAGGCGCCGCGGCCTTAATCACCTCGCCGCGCATCCTTGCCACGCACGTCGGCAGCCTGATCCGGCCGCCCGCGCTGCTGGAATTCATTCGCGCGCGGCAAAAGCGCGAGCCGTACGATCAGCGCGCCTATGAGAGCTGCCTCGCGCAGGCGGTCAAGGACGTGGTTCGCCGGCAGGCCGAAGCCGGCATCGATCTGCCGAGCGACGGCGAGTTCGGCAAGGCGATCAGCTGGTCGCAATACGCGCTCGAGCGGCTCTCGGGCTTCGAGCGCCGTCCTGCGCCGCCCGGCGCCAATCCGTTCGCGCGCGGCGCGGATCGCGCGCGCTTCGCCGAGTTCTACGCCGAGCTCGATGCGGCCGACGGGCCGCCTGCGACGGCTGGCGCCACGGGTGTTCTCGCGGTCTGCAGCGGACCGATCGAGTACACCGGCCATGAGGAATTGCAGCGCGACATCGGCAACTTCAAGGCCGCGCTCGCCGCGGCCGGCGTGAAGCAG